>Ga0209624_10000111_pt1 | contig 76162 bp, 66 predicted proteins | sample JacPinW_OM2H0_O1_FD_188565 | JGI IMG/M metagenome (GOLD analysis project Ga0209624, IMG submission 188565) | Forest soil microbial communities from Algoma, Ontario, Canada - Jack Pine, Ontario site 1_JW_OM2H0_O1 (SPAdes) (version 2) | ecosystem: Environmental > Terrestrial > Soil > Boreal... | reverse complement strand
CCTCGACGAGATCGCGGACATTCTCAACAGGCAAGGGAGATTCAGAGGAAAGAAGCCGTGGAACATAGTGATGCTTCGTTGCCTTTTTTCTAATCCTACCTACAGGGGAGCCTACGCGTATGGCAAACACCGTGACAAGTATAGGGCAGTTCCGCGAGAACAATGGCTGACCTGTGAACATGCGTTTCCCGCCATCGTCTCTCACAGGCAGTGGACCCAAGCTTACGAGCGTGTCGTATCTGAAGTCAGGCGTCCCAAGGATGCGGAAATGCTGGAAGGGTTGCGGCAGCTATGGAAACGAAAAGGGAGACTCAGCAGCAGCATAATCAATGCCGCGAAAGACGTTCCGTCCGCCGTGGCTTATGCCAGACATTTTGGTGGAATTAACGAGGCCTACAAGTTAATTGAGTATCCGCTTATTCGGGACCTTTCTTGGGGCCACGCTGTCCGGTTGACTAGACGCATCAATATGACACTTTGTGACGAGATCTGCGAACGTGTCCGGGAAATTGGTGGAAGTGCCGAGCTGATGCCCACGTTTGGGATGATTCTGCTTAATGGCAACGTAACCGTAAAGGTGGCTCTCCGGAAGTGTTGGGTGCGAGAGGAAGGCATTGTTTGGGTACTGCCTCTGGGCAAGTGTTCCCTCGCTGATGTGCTGATAGTCGGTCGTTTGAAACCTCCAGAACGCTCGATAATGGATTACTTTGTACTGCCTGCACTGTCGCAACTTCACGGCGGCTTACGTTCCCGTGCGAAGCAAAGCGTTGACTACCTAGAGCTCTATCACTTTCAAACCCTTCAACCTTTCATCGAGACGTTTCGGCGGTATTCGGTTCAGGCGACAGCGTGAGCAAACAAAGGAGAAAAATGGTTCGGGGTATTACGGTTCAGGTGCGAAACTCGCTGGCGCTACCTGAACGTGCGGCGACAGCTGCGAAACTCCTTTGCAACTTAAACGCGGCGTTTGGAGAGCTTTTCGCGGATGAGAATTTTGTCACCCTCTTGCGAGCAGAATCTTTAACAACGATTCCGTCATATCTAAGGCAAGTTTTCGATGAAGCCAAAAGCAGGCATGAAGTCGCGTAAACAAGACGGTGGTGCGTGCTGGAGGCAATGGTATCGCACGCGGCGAGCGAATTTGCTGCGTCTCTCGGGCGAGCCTCCGCCGAATCTTTGCATCGACCAGCTAAACTTAACCATTTGCTGCCGATATACTGAATCGCTCTTGAACAATGCACGAATGAATAGATACCTCGCCAAGTACCATCTGGGCACCCTGCGTGGCTTAGAAAGCGTGATGGGCGAATTTGAGAAAAGTTGTCAATGTCCTGCACGTGGCGTCACGCTGACATAATCTAATCACAATGATCCGCCCTGCCGCGTTTTGAGCATGGAACCACTACAGTCTTACTACGGTCCAGAAACGTACACTCCACGCCGGGGAGGCTGCAATAATCATCAGCCACGACTCCTACCCATTTCGTTTGGTACGCCACTAAAGAATTAACACCCGAAGAGGTCGCTCCGCTCGCGAGAACCTGCTAAACTCGCAGGCGATTCAGGTTACTTAAAATGAGAGCGGACCTGTCTCGACCTCAAATCAGTAGCGAATCATTTGAGCAGATTTACAAGCGAGAATGGGCGCTCAAACGCCATCGTGCCGTCCCATTGGTTCCAGAGCGAGATCAATTCCTCACATATCTCCTGGTAAACGGATCGAACAGAACCTCTGTTCAAGCTGTCGCCACGGCCCTTCTTCGGGCCGTCCGGGCGATGCGACTCCAAGAAATGCGCCCTGTCAGTCGTCGTGAAATTGAGGAAACGATTCGCAAGCTTTGGGGTCGCCGACTAATGCCAGACTCCCGATTCAAAGGACACCACTCAGCGTACCTGTTTCGTTGGGCGGTTATTAAGTGGCTCCGATTCCATCACAGATTGAAGTGCTCTGTGGCCCGCCGAGCCGTGCACGGAACAAGATTGAATGCCTTCACCAATTTCCTTAAGTGCAAGCAATTTACGACACTGACGATTGAGAGTCATCGTAACAAAGTTGTTGCGTTCCTTCGCTGGCTTGCAAATAGACACACTCCGCTGCTGCGCCTCTCCGCCACGGATTTGCAAGGTTTTGTTTCCTCCAAGAAGCGCGAGGGATGGTCGCTAGCGACTCTCTCCTCAGCGGCACAAGCTATCAAGTGTTTCCTCCGATACGCCGCCATGCAGAAATGGTGCAAGCCAGGATTAGCAGAAATGCTTAAGACACCGCGTTGTAGCAAATTTGCTGCGCGGTGCCAAGCGCGGGAATGGTCTGAGGTCAGGCAACTACTCGCCTCGCTAAAAGGACAGGACCTTGCAGCAGTTCGCGCGAAAGCGGCGCTCCTGATTGTCGCGACTTATGCACTTCGCAGCGCTGAAATCGCCAGATTGCGGATTGGCGATTTTGATTGGGAAAAACAAACTTTAGCTGTCCGGAGATCAAAGAACGGCCTTATACAACGCTTTCCTCTGTGTCTAGAAGTTGCTGAAGCCGTTCTCAACTACATCAAAATCAGACCTGACTGCAACTCGGATCAGCTCTTCGTGACGATAAAAACCCCATACCGACCCGTGCGCCAGAAATCCTTCTATTCAATCACGAGCCATCGGCTTGAAAAAATAGGGATCAATACAGGACGAAGGGGACCTCATTCCATCCGCCATGCCAAAGCGATGTATCTCTTGAGACGAGGAGCGTCCTTGAAGCAAATTGGCGACTTTCTCGGACATCGAAACCCTGAGTCACCCCTTATCTATGCAAAACTTGATGTCAAGTTGCTCAGGCAGGTGGCTGATTTCAAGCTGCTGGATCTGTTATGAGAATTTCACAAGCAGTCGAGCGGTACGTTTCATGGAAGAAATCGTTGGGCCTGCGGTATACATCAGTCGAAAAGTTTTTTGCGTCTTTCTCGCGAGGCATGAAAGACCGCCCCGTCTCCGAGATCACGCGTTCTCAAATATCGGCCTTCCTGAATAGAACAAACTGCTCAAATTCAACGTGGCTTCAGAACTATGACAAGCTATCGAGGTTTTTTCGATACCTAGAGATTCTTGGGGAGCTGAAGCGATCGCCACTGCCCGTCGCCCGTCAGAAGCAGCAGACCACTTTCATCCCCTATATCTATTCGCGTACCGAAATAAAACGGCTACTTCGTGCGACGACTCATTGGGACACCGGACGGCACCGACGGATTAACGGTAAGACATTTCGAACCTTATTGCTGTTCCTTTACGGAACAGGCACCCTTGTTAGCGAAGCTCTTAATCTCACCAAGGACGATTTGGATTTTAGGCGAAAAATAATTCGAGTCAGACGCCATTCCGATAGCGCGACTCGATCCATCCCCATTGGTCCCGACGTGCAACAGCTTTTGAGGCTGTATCTTCGATCGTCATCTCAATTGAAACAGAAATGCGCCTATGTCTTTGCAACCATTGACGGAAAGCGAATTGCTCCGCCGACGCTCATCGGAAACTTCCGAAGATTGCGGTATCTCGCCAGAATCGTGAACCACGAGGGTCGAAGCTGTCAACCTCGTATGCACGATCTGAGAAATACGTTCGCTGTTCATCGCGTTGCTGCGTGGTACCGCCAAGGCATGGATGCGCAGCGAATGGTTCCAGCTCTAGCCGCTTACCTGGGGCTTGTCGGTCTTCGCTCCACAGAAAAATATCTCTCCCTCACTCCGGAGCACTTCCGAGCGCAGATCCAGCGTTACCGCAATTAAAAATGAAACCGAGTCTGATTTGACTTCCGGAAAGCGAGATTGGGAAACTATGGTTTTCCGATAGTTTAGCCGCCTTTTGAACGTGGAGCTACTACAGTTTTATTACAGTTGCGATAAAACCACTCACACCGCAGACGAGTCGAGCGACCCGGACCAACTTTCGAATGCCCGCCCTTTCCGCTCGTTGTCTTTGAAAAACGCCAAGTAGGTCATCACATGATAGCCCACAAAGTGCTTCTGCCAGGGATGGAACTGTGCCAACTCGTGCACAGGACGCCAAGTTCCTGAATTTATGTATATTTGATCTACAGACTTCCCCATTTGCTGAACAGATTGCAAAGGGACCAGTTCGTAGTGGTGGGTATGGCCGTAAACAATGAACTTTGCCCAACCTTGCGAAAACGCAGCCTCGTGCAAAGCGTAAGGGTAGAAACTCGCCGCGTTCTGCCCAAGCTTCGCGCGGGACCAAGCCATCAAGTCGCTCAAGCTTGCGAGAGGAACATCAGCAGAGATTTCGAACCCAAGTTTCAAGATTGCCGCGATCGCAGAAAACCGCGATCTCACAAAATCTACCGCCAGAAACTGGTGCACCATTTCGTTCCAAATCTGCTTGATCTCGTGGGCCAGTTGAGCGCTACAAGTATTGGAAACCAACGCATCCACCCAAATCGGTATTATGGAAAGAGGACGGACATTGTCGATCTCTTTGAGCCCCGATTCGCACGCTGTCGGGAGCTGCCCTCCGATTCGTTTTCTGACCTCAACGCTAAACTTATCTAGCAACTCGATGACGATCGCGTCGCCCAACGACGATGCGTCGCGGCTGTGTTCAAAATTGCTTGGGTCAAAGATGTCACCGTGTCGGGCGAATACGCGGTGTTCCCGATAAATCCGTTTCAACACCTCCGATTCGTCAGGGTCATGCGGGAAAGGGGCCTCCACCGGGTTTTCTAAGCCTATGGCTTCGGCGATTAGCTTCCTCACGGCGTCGAACTGAGGGCCGCCGAGATGGTAAAACCAATCATGGTTGCCCACCAGATAGTGGATTCTTACAGGCACATGAACTCTGTCGCAAGCATTCAGGTCCCTTGAAACGATCGCAACGCCGCCTTCCGGCGTGGCCGGAGGAACATTCATTACCTTTGGATCGCGCAGGCTTTTGAGAACCTCGAGGGAGTCTTTGTTGTTGGCGATGACTTTTTCAGTGATCCGCCTAACCATGGCGGCGAAACGGGGATCATCTTGCCTGCCCCAAGGTCTGACGTCGGCAGGCTCATCGCACCAGCGCGTGGATCGGATTACGTCGAGGATGTCTCCCAACAACACAAGATCAATGCCCTCCAGTGGTCGGTATTCGTTATCGCTTCTCCAGGACGCGTCGTAAGCCAAGTCCCGGAATCTCTCCCGAAACGCCTTGAACGCTCCAGCTTTTATCGTTTCGCCCGAGGTCCCATCAGTTAAGTGAAGGTCACTAATGATGACTAGCATTTTGTTCTACCTCTCGACATAGGTGCTTTAAGGGGCCCGCCCGTATGGAAACGGATGCTGAAGCTTCCTACCTTTCAATCCTCTTTCTTCCTCACAGGCTTACCCTAGCGACGGAGGTGCGATCCAGAAAGCTATTCATCACGTTCACTAGCATCTTGTTCCTCTTGCGCATCCCCCCATTCGTTGAGCGATATCCAGTCCGAGTCGGAGTCGACCCGACATTGCTTCTTACTCTTGCACACGTCCACACGATATACGGGGTGGATTTCCCAAACCGACTTTCGAGCTGGGTTAACGGGTTTCCCCGGTCGACAAGGTACGTGACTCGCGTCAAAGAAGAGCTGCCCGGTGAGCCGTACCGGAATCCGCGCCAATTTACTCAAATAATCAACTTCCCAAGTTCCCGGCCGGTAGTGCGGGCTAATCTCCCCGGTAACCAACTTGCATAGCTGAGCTTGTTTGGTCTCCTTATCGAGTTCGTCAACGTCGATCCATTTTGTGCCAATCGAGAAGTGAATGTCGTTCGGCTCCTTGCCATGTTCCTTGCAGTTCACGCCTTCGCCGTTCTTTACATCTGAGTAATGGGGGTCGATCATGTATCCGACAACCACAACGAGGATTCCTTCTCCAATTTGACTTCCGTTATCTGACCAAATATTTTTAAGCGGACTGCGATCAGTCGTCACTGATCGGCCCGAGCCATATTTGAAATCCGCTAGTGCATCTACTTTAGACTGTAGTGTGACCAAGTCCGCTGGTTTTAGGACGATCGGCGTTGACTGTAGGCAAAAATTGTTCTTGATCCTGTTCTGCTGTTGGTTCCCGACATCGTCTTTTGATGCAATGCCCGCAATGCCGCAGGAATCGTCGAATCCTTTGTGCTCAACGGCTATTGACTGAAAGGGCAGGGTGCATCCTGCTTCAAAAGCAACCCCTTCTTGAGCAGTCGTCGGTTGCGACAGTAGAACCATAGCGGCGACTATAATCCCGATCATTCGATCATCTATCATCTAAATTCTCCTCCCTCCTCACGCAACGCATCCCAACCGCGATGCAAGGCGTTGATCGAATCGTCCCTCCGTCGTCCATCTCACACTGTAGACCCCAGGTATGCAAGCCTTTTTACACACGCTACTGCAAAAAGCGAGGTGCTGACATCCTTGTTACGATTTCGGAACAAAACTGGCAAAGAGCCCAAGGATGTTTTTCCCTGCATCGAAGTCCCCCTAGAGGGCATGAATGCTTGTGTCCGACAAGTTCCTGCGGTACTCTCGCAGTCTGCAGTCTACGTTTATCGCAGAGAAGCCTATGAACAACAGCGAGAAGGAATCCTCGGCCACGCTGCGAATAATAGCCATCACGCTAGTGACCGTTCTGGCTCTTGCGTTCGCTGGATATGGAGTCTTCCTGGCCCTACACGGTTTTGGGAACGGACAAACGAGATTCACGCTCTTCGGGCAAGAATTTAGGTCTGGCAGCGTTGCCCTTGCTGCGATCTTTATGTCTGTCGTACTCGTCGTGATACTGTTCAAGGCGATTGTCCGGGCGGCCCACACAGATACAAACACGAAGCCATGGTTTCGCTTCAACACAACAGACAAAGTGACCACCAAAGGGAAGAACGCCCCTGGAGTTGTGAGTGGAGACTACCAAATAGGAGGGGAACCAGGCATCTCAAGTGCTCCACCGAGCGCAATATTTGAAAAAACTCAGATCGGACACATAACAACCGGAGGTGACAATTCTCCTGGGGTAGTAATGGGCAACTACACCGTCCAAATCACTCAGCAAATGAAAGAGGAATCCAAAGCGAAGGCCAAGAAGGTATGGAAAGAGATTGGTCAGGCAGCGTTTCCCGGGATGAGCTTAAGCCCGGCGATACATGCTAATTTTCTTCAGTGCATGTTGATTGCGCTACATCGAGCCTTTCGAGACAAAGCTTTTGTGAGATTCGTAGCCCTAATTTTCACCGCGCAGGAGATCCGCGCAGGCCAGACAGTCAACCTTTTTAAGATTGTTTGTCCATACGATCGATTTTGCGTCGTACTTCAAACGATGGGGAGGAAGATTATCGAACAGAGTATTGCAATGCGGAGCTTAGAACCATCAGAGCGGGAAAGCCAGAAGGCGGGTATTCAGAAAGAATTCGCTGACGAGTTGCGACAGCTGGAGGCAGAGTTCGGCTTGTTTTATTCTTCGACGATGTTTAGTGAAGAGCCGACGCCGTTCAAGTTCACGTACGATGGGAGTGCAAAGCGAATCTCAATAGTGAGGTTGGAGCAATCCACAGATATGTCGCGTTACGACGAGGGCTTGACCACCACCGATGGAGCTTTGCGATTCATGGCTGCAGTTTCGTCCTCTGAGGTCGTAATTGTGCATTTTGAAGACGTTCCGTCAGGAGCGTCAAACTTCAGATTGCTCGCTTCGATTCTCGACAAGGAAGTTGAGTTCAGCAGGTTGAGAATCAACGTTGATGATCCTGAAGAATGGGACTACAAGAATGCAGCCTTCGATCAGGAAGCGCAGCTGAAGGGCAGCTAAAGGACTGCCGTTACGGACGGCATACAATCGTTGCGCAGCACGTCGTGGAAAGAGGCGCTGCAAGACGTGGACATGAGGACCTAAGCAAGATTATAAAACTACACATTTCTAACAGTCGGAATCACCTTGCGATAATTCAATGTTTTCGCGGGTCCTAAGGAGCAGATTGTGAAAGGGTTTTCTAACACCGCTGCAAGGTGTAGATCTCATGGCGGTGGAGTATGCTTCATTCCGCGCGGTGATGCCGTCTGCTCGGCCGCCAATGACACCTTGCAAAAGGCCACAGCAAACCACTGGAATGTCTTATTTTCAGCAATTACGTCATGAGGAATGAGCAAATAGGACCAGGGCTTGCCGCCATGTTCGGCTTCATGTGCGGTTGCATGTTCACACCAGACCACTGCCGCTTCGGCTTTGTCCAAGACGGTTTGGTCTTTCATGTCGTCGGCTGCTTTGGGCTCACAAATGAACTTAGCCGCTTTCGTCTCGACCACAAAATCCGGCTCGTAGGCTGAGCCGCCGCGAAAGTCAATTTGGAAATCTCCCTTGGCAGGCTTGAACCACTTGAGCACGTCGGCGTCATTTTCCAGCACAACAGCAAAACGGCGCTCTGTATCAGACTGGAAGCGCTGGGAAGCATATAAACACTTCCTGAATCCACCGAACAGTAGCCCCCGAATTGTCAGCTTGTCATCTATGGGCGCACGAACGTTTCGCGGCGACTGACCTTCCGGAACTGAATAGTTGTTGGCACGCAACGTCGTAAAGCCCCGCGTGACGATAGCCTCGTAGGAAGTTGCGGTCTCAGTGAAGTGCTCCTGCATCTGGCTGTGGATGATGCTCACTAGCTGCGATTGGTGATATTGAAGTACGTTGCGAACGGCTTCCTCGTCCTTCAGGTACGACTGTAAATGCTGAACGGTCTGTCCTGCCAACCTATAGAGTAGGTCGGAATGGTCGTCGTAGCAGATGTCATCGAAGTCAACCAGCCCGCGGATTAGATAGTCTTCCAGCCGTGCTTCCGGCACGACGCCGTCGCCACTCACCAGACGATATTGGGCCTGCTCATGCAGGTGGGCAATGAGAATATCTTTAGCAACAGGCTGAAGATGCACTCCATTGAGGTCAAGATCAAAGGCTGTGAAGCCTGCCGTGACCTCTCCCTTGGGGACCACAACGATTTTGGGGATGTCGATAGATTTCTCGATGAAAAGATCAACCGTCATCGTAACAATCTCCGCGACATCCACGGTCTCGCCGACGCCTTCCAATGCTGCCTGCGCGGGAGTCGTGGCTTCCTGAACCTGAGCCACCAACTTTTTGAGGTTTTCTGGAGACTTCAGATCCTTTGACTGTGAAAGCCGTTCAAAGTGCTTGATGTGCGCAAAGGCTGCGCGGGCGATCTCTTGTTCGCGCTCGGTGTTGAAGAGCGGCTTTTGCTCCGCTTTTACCTCCGGCACGGAACTGGATGGGGCTATCGCCGTCATAATCAGCGGCTGGACTTCTACAGCCATCATGGGCTTGTCGGGAATATCACGCCCAATGACTACACCAGTGCGGATGATTGAATCGGGACGGTTTGCATCGTCAATAATCTCCTGAAACTTGTCGTGTGAAACAATCGTCAGCCGGTCCACCGCCGCAACACCGACCCGTTTCCCATAAGGTAGACGTAGTCCACGCCCAATCGACTGCTCGACCAAAGTCTTGGAGTTCGCAGCACGCAGGGGAACAATTGTGTAAAGGTTGGTCACGTCCCAACCTTCTTTCAGCATGTTCACGTGAATCACGATTTCAGTGGGATTGTCGCGGCTCTCTACGGAAAGCAACTGCTGCACGGTTTCGTCTTTTTCGTCGCCGCGCTGGTTGGAGTGAACCGTAATGACTTTGCCTTTGTAACGTCCTTCACAGAAGTCGTCCGCCTCAATCCTCTGGCGCAGATCCTCGGCGTGCCCCGTGTCTTTGGCGACAACCAGCATGAAGGGCTTCACGATTGACTTTCCGTTGTCACGGGCAAAGACCTCCAATTCCACCTTTGTGTTCTCGTGAATCCGAACGCCGTCCTTCAGTTTCAGTTCTTCCAAGCTCTCTTCGTTGTAGTTCTTTGCGTCAAAGTTCTCGCGCGTCGCCACGGCCGGTTCTTTCACAAAGCCGTCTGTCATCGCACTGGCAAGCGGATAGCGGTAGATCGTGTTCTTGAAGTCTTCAGACCCTCCGCCGCGCTCCACTTGCGGAGTCGCCGTGAGTTCTAGGCCGAGGATCGGTTTCAGTTCGTTGATCGCTTTCACGCCTGCCGATGCGCGATAGCGGTGCGATTCATCCATCAGCAGGACGAGGTCTTTTAGCCCTGCCAGATAGTCGAAGTAGCTCTCGCCGATGTACTCACTGAGGCGCTTAATGCGCGGAGCTTTGTCGCCGCGAACCTCACTGTTGACTTTCGAAATATTGAAGATGTTGATGTGGATCGGCGAAGAATCCCAAAAGCTCGCTTGCAATGCATCTTCGGCGCGGATGCCGCGCCCGCTTTCGTAGTTGTCTCCAGTGATGATCTCAGGTTTGTTGGTCGCAAACTCCGAGATTCCTGCGAAAACGTATTTTGGCGAGCCTGGCGTAAAGTCGGCGATCAGCTTGTTGTAGATGGTCAGATTGGGTGCCAGCACAAAGAAGTGGCGGCTCAACTTGGTACGGAAGAGATACGTGATGAAGGCTCCCATTAGCCGCGTCTTGCCTACGCCGGTCGCCAGGGCAAAACAGAGTGAGGGAAAGTGGCGTTCAAAATCCGTGACGGTCGGAAACGTGGCCTTGATCGTCTCCAGAGCCTGCTGCAAATCCAGTTCGCGACCCTCTTTAAGCAGCTTGTCGAACGCCAGCTCATCGCATACTCGCGCCAGAATCTCCAGAGACTCGCGCTGCGGCGCGCGCAGGCTCAATCGGTTGCCGATGGCGTTCACGATCGGATCCATCAATCCCTACCCTCAGTCTCTGCTACGGCGGCAAACAGGCTCATCGAACCGTTTCCCTTGGTCTTCTTTCCATTGCGGAGCGAAACTGCTGGCCCCTGTGTGACCGCCATCTCGGGCGGCGGTGAGGGCAGGCTCTCAATCTCCAAGCTGTAGTCGTCATGGCCCCACTCGCAGCGGTTGAGCACCATCTTCGGAATTTTCTTTACAGTCAGATTCGGAAACTGCGTCAGGTCTTTCACGCGGAAGGCCGAACAGCAAACCAGCAGCGAACGCTTCTCGCCCACCTCGTCACTCAGTTTTTCCAATTGCTTGCGGTTCAGCGTCTGCGTGGTTACGTAGATGAAGTCTTCTTCCGTGGAGTGACCCTGATTCCAGTATTCCGTCTCGCTCGGGGCGTAGGTAAAACTCTCCAGCTTGCACATTGCTTCCGAGAGCATGGCGGCGTCGTACTGCTTGCTGATGATCCAGTTGCCGAACTTGTCCTTCTCCAGCAGGGAGGGCGCGATGCGGTAGTAGCGAAATCCGCCGCCCCCTTTCCAATTCACGGTTTCCGTGATTCCACCGGGGTCTCGACCGTTGACGACTTTTTCGAGACGGGGAATGATAAGCGTATCGCAATGCTCTCCAAGTTCTACCATGATCCAACGGCGCCCCATCTTCTGGGCAACTGCACCAGTCGTACCAGAACCAGCGAAAGAGTCGAGGACCAGGTCGCCCGGGTTGCTAGCGATGGTCAATATTCGATGAACCAGTCTTTCGGGCTTTGGTGTATCGAAGGCATCAGATTTTCCAAAAAGACTTTGGATTTCTCTCTTGGCCTCGTCGGTATGACCAACTTCTTCGTGTGGCCACCACGTCCAAGGAACGATGCCATCAATATCTTTTAGGTACTGAATTCTTGATGGCACCGCGTTGCCATCTTTCCCAAAATACATTCGCCCTTCTGCCAATAGTCGCCGGTACTGGGGTTCGACCACTTTCCAACACGATCCCTCTGGAGGACGATGTCTCTTCCCTGTGATCGGAGATTGAATTTCATACATTTGATTGGGACGATACCCCTGTGCGGAGAGCGAAACTCCGCGCCACGGCCCCTTTGGATCATTATTTGGGTTCTTGTATGCTGCCCTCTGCTTTTGTTCGAGTGGAAGCTTATTTCTTAACGTCTTGAACCGAGCGGGATCCCTGGCATAGACCAATATGTACTCGTGCGTGTCACCTATCGCCTCACGGTTCTCCCGGGAATAGCGCTTCTGCCACACGTTTGTAGCGATAAAGTTTTCTCGACCGCAGACCTCGTCCATTAGGACACGTAGATACCCGACCTCGTAATCATCGATCGATACCCAGATCGAACCATCTTCTGAAAGTAGAGTCCACAATATCTCTAAGCGTTCTCGTATTAGAGACAACCACAATGAATGCTCAACACCGTCATCATAATGTTCGAAGGCGGAGCCAGTGTTGTAAGGAGGATCGATGTAAATGCACTTGATCGTGCCCGACAACTTCTGCTCCAGTGCCTTTAGCGCAAGCAGGTTATCGCCACAAATCAGGCGATTATCGAAGATGTCGTCATCCGTGATGCGGGTTTTGGCGTGATAGCTTTTGTCTGACTCTTCCAACAGGATGCGAGGTTCCAGCCGGGGCCGATTTTCCTTGCCAATCCATGTCAACTCAAGTTTTTGCCTTCTTCGCATTTCAGTTAGTTACCACTCTGTGGTGGCAGAGCACCTGGACTTGTTAGCGGATGCAGTTGCCTCGTTTTGCATCCACACGAGTAAAACGATCCAGTGTTCTTCCGCGGTAATTCCCCGCAACCTGGACAAATCAGTGCATCCAGCAACGTGCTCGTTTCCATCCCAAATTGGAGCACCTGAGCGTCGGAAACATCCATTCCTTGCGTATTAAAATGTGCGCCTACGAGGTTGCGAATCCACGCCGTCGAGTCGATCGCATCCAGCAGCGGCTTGACCTCTATTGCAGTTTCCGTCTGTTGCCCCGACTTGTCTTGCGAAGTGGTGACGCTCTTCAAAAGCTTCCGAAGTTTTGATTCTATTCCAGACAAATAATCCCCAAGAGTGTGATTGCCCGACACTTTGCATGGCAGTTTGCATTCATAAAGGAAACAGACATGTCCGAGGACGGCTTCCAGAAGGACACCTGCCTTTGAAGCCACAGCCTGCCGGTCAATCGGCTCCTTCGCCAGCGCCTCTTTCAAGTCATCCGCCTCCAATTTGGTCTTGGTGTGGCGAATACCTCGTTGCTGCGACCACGGCAATAACTCAATAAGCTGTACTTGCAACGCTGGGCCTTTGGCAAATCGATATCGGTCCCGCCACGGCCTGTAGTGCGTGGTGATTAGAAGCGGGTGTTTCAGTTCCTCATGGATCATCTCAATGAACCGCTCAACATGGGCTTGATCCGCAGACGTCAAAACGTCATCCAGAACCAGCAGCGTATCACTCGTTGCGTCTTTTTCGGCAAGGGCGAGGAAGATGCAAATGCCAAGCGTGTCGAGGTGGGCCTCACTGTAGTAGCCCTGAGGTGGCACATCGTCTTTGGATTCAAATCGGCTGGATACGTTGAGGCTGCGTCGCCGGGCCGGATCGAGCTGGAGTTTGATGTTCCCCAGCTTTTCTCCGGGATGGAGTTTGCCGTACAAAATGTCCACTCTGTCCGAGATGACATCTAAAGCGTTGTCGACGAATGCTTTTCGCTCGGATTCAACGATTTTCAAGACTGCCGCAAGCCGCTTTGTGAGTGACTCAAGCGCCTTCGCCTTCTTTTGGTGCGCAAGCACAGCGGCGTACTGCACCTTAATGGCGCGCAAGTCTCCGAGTTCCCTGGCGAGGGTTGTCTGTTCCGTCTGAAGGGGTCCTTCGCATTGTTCACAGGTCGTGAGCAGGTTTTGAGCTTGAATGAGTGCTTGTGGAATCCGATGTTCTGCTGGAATGTCTCGCAGGAACGTGAAGGCTTCCCACTCGACGCGCCGGTTCACAATTGACGACACTTGCGATCCCTGAAAGCTTTTCAACAATTTGACCGCCGCACCTAGAAACCTCGTTTGTTTGTCGGTGACGAGCGTTTGGCTGCTCTCTCTCTGTTTTGTCGCGGCATCCAGCCTACGAGAGGCCTTTGCAACGGCTTCGCCCGCAGACTTTCGCGAAGAAAGACGTGCTAGCAAAAGGCTACGGTCTATCCCTTGCTCGCATACGGGACAATCTTGTTGATCCTCCTGAAGTGTTAGAAATTCTTCGGCAGCATCCAACAGCTTAAGCAGATTGCTGTTCGCTTCGCTGCTTGCTCCTTCAGCAGCCTGCAAATCAATAGTGAAGGACTGCACGGACGCAGCTTCAGCTTCAGCTCGCGCTTGGATCGTGTTCAAGTCGGACAATGCATTCTTGCCCGATTGAGTCAGTGAACGTAGCTCAGAAATGTGTTCTGACGGAGCGGTATACTCCGACGCATCCGCCTCATTCTTGCTTTTTGCCCAGACAAACAAGTCCGGCTCAGTAGTCACAGCTTCGGTTTTCAGTTTAGTCAGAGCAGCGATAGCCTCATCGTAACTTTGGGTGGAGGAATTGAACTCCTCATTGACAGTACGGAGGGCTTCTCTCAGCGCGTTTTCTGATTGCTCGACATTAGGTACCGAGAGAAATCGGCTAAACGCCTCATATCGTTCTGCGGGCCGCGCATCAACAATTTCGAGAATCTGGCTACGACGCAAGATTTTCGCCAATGGGCGTGGTTTTGAACCTGTCGCTTTTGGCTTTCCGGCCGACAATGCTGCAGTCCACATCTTGGTGGACCATTTAAGCTCAACCTTGAGATCCCCAGCCTTGCAGCCTAGTGCTGGAAGATAGTCCTTAACTGGAGTGGATTGCCTGCCGTCGAGTTGGCCCGCTTTTTCATTGCAGACGAAATCGATTGCATCAACGACGGTAGATTTGCCAGTGCCGTTCTCTCCAAAGATCATCACGACTGGTTTATCTTCAAAGATGAACTCGACTGGGGTCGTTGCCCCACGAAATCCGTGCAGTGATAGTGCTTGCATTGGCATCTTCATGGCCGCTGATTGCCCTCTGGCTTTGACGGACTTCCCAATTCGACCAAGAGCTTCCACTCAGCGCTGGACAAACTGCCCTTGCGGAGTCCTTCTCGAATGCGACTGAGCCTCTCGTTGTTAACGAGTTTAGCCGCGCCAATTGCCTCTGTGATCTTATCCGCAAGCTGCTCGTCGGGCGTTGTTGGGAACGGGGTTGCCTGACCGGGCATAGTCTCTCCTTATTCCAGCCGCCATCGGACGGTAAATAGAACCTCGGTGCTAACGCGTTGCTTTAACCGGGCCTCCACCTCGGAAATCAAAGACTCCTTACGTCCGTCGATCTGATCTTGAGTGGCGAAGAGCTCACGTCGCTTCTTGGAACGTGCCGCTTCCATTTCCTTTGCTTTGCGGTGCAAATGGAGTTTTGCTTCCAGCGATGGTTCCAAACGAGCTTCCCGTTTGACCGCCTTCATCTCTATGTCGAGCTCCTTTAACTCCAGTTCAAGCGTCACCTTCAGATCGTCGGCCCACTTGTCTAGTTTCTCCGACTCCTCATCGAAGCAGGTCACGTTACGCCGCATGAGCGATTCGAGAACCTCGCGTTGTTGCACTTCCAACTCCTGATCTAAACCTTCTCTGGCTCCATCCGCAATGGCACACTCGTGTGCGGCCTCGTCAACGCTCAGAGAAAAAAGACGCCGACACTGGTCAGGGTCCAGAGGCGAGCCGTCATCGGCGAAGGCCGCGAAAAGAAGGTGGTCTTCCCGTTCCAGCGCAGCCACACTTAAGGAAACTAAGCGCAAAACACCGCTACGGCCCACCAGCGAATCCAGCACGGAGATGTTACGTCCCGTGCCAGAATAGCGAAACGTCAATTCCTTGGTGGGTAGCGCGACCCGTTTGCATTCAGCGATGACTCGCTGCGCCAGAGGATGCCCGAGACGGTACAGATTGGCATCCTGCACGTCTCTGCCACTGCGATAGGGTCCGGGATGAATGGGTGCACCGGGAAACGGGTTCGACTCAAGCATGAACGAGAAGCCTTGCTCGTCGAACTCGGCGTACTTCTTTAGATAGATGCGAGTAAGCTGCCAGAGCCAGCCATCGTACTTATTGAGAACCTCACGGCTATTGCGAAGGTTGACACGCAGCTTTTCATGTACTTCTTCGTCGAAGTTTTCCAGCAGTTTCTGGCGCGTAATCTTCATACGCTCGTCGATCTGCTGCTCCATCTCCTTCTGCAACTGATCGAACTCAAAGGCAATCTGCCCCTCGTTCCGGCACTGTTGATAGATACCGACGATGCGCTTCTCGAAGTCCAAGCCAGATTCGATGGTGCCGAGAACGTCGTCGCTCGCGCCGAAGACTCCGCTGAACAGTTTGAATTTCTCAGCAAGAAGCTCGTAAACGCGCTGGTCGGCAGCATTCTTCTTGTTGAGGAAGTTCAGTACGACCACGTCGTGCTTCTGCCCGTAACGGTGGCAACGCCCAATCCGCTGCTCGATGCGTTGCGGATTCCAAGGCAAATCGTAGTTGATCACTAGCGAGCAGAACTGGAGATTGATGCCCTCCGCCGCTGCTTCTGTCGCAATCATGATGCTGGCTTCGTCGCGGAAGTAATCCACGAGTGCGGCCCGAAGATCAGCCGTCTTCGAACCGGTAACCCGGTCGGTACCCCGATGTCGCGTGAGCCACTGCTTGTAGATTTCACGAGATTTTGTGTCAGAGTTGGAGCCGTTGAAGAGAACGACCTTCCCTTTGTACGCACTTGCCTCAAGGATCGAGCGAACGTATTCCTGCGTGCGGGTGGATTCGGTAAAGATGATCGCCTTTTCGCGGCCGCCTTTACTCTTGGCTTCCGTAAGCCCTCGGCGGAGTGCCGTCAAAAGTCGTTCCCCCTTGGAGTTCTTCAGAATCGACTTAGCCAGTTCCGCAAAGAAACGCAGATCGCTCAGTTCGCTCTGCATGAGCTTGCGCTCTTCTGGTGTGTAGATGCGTTTCGGCTCCGGCTCGTCTCCGTTCTCAGCGTCTTCACTCCATTCGTCGCTGATCTCGTCGAGCGACTCGAAGTTGTCGGAAACTTCGTCGGGGATTTCATCTACAGCAGCTTGTGCCTTTTCGGCAGCCTCTAGCTTGTTCGCCAGCCCCTCCAGAGTTCCTGCAATTGCGAAGGTCGAAGACGCGAGCAAGCGCCGGAGAATCAGTGTCATCAATTTGCGCTGGCTTGGCGGCAGAGCGAAGAGATTCTCGCGCTGTAAGTAGTCCGAGACCAGGTTGTAGAGCTGTTGCTCCGCATGACTCGGGATGAATTCCTCAACCATTGCAATGCGGTTGGTATAGGGCACATATTCGAGCACTTGTCGCCGGAGGGTGCGCTGGCAAAGTGGTTTGATTCGCTGCTTCAGCGTATCGAAGTCCTCTTCCGAATCTAGCCGGGAGAACTGGCTCTTGAAGCTTTTCAGATCGCCAAAGGTGAAGTCGTCAATGATGCTGACGAGTCCGAAAAGTTCCAGGAGCGAATTCTGGAGAGGCGTGGCCGTAAGCAGAATCTTGGGCCGATCAGCGAGCGCTTCTTTGATGGCGTTCCCAATCTTGTTGCTCGGCTTGTAGACATTGCGTAGCCGATGGGCCTCGTCGATGATGACCAGGTCCCAAACGACTTGGCTGATGTAAGCGTCTTTTGAGCGAGCGAAGTGGTAAGAGCAGATGACGATCTCATCGCGCACGAAGGGATTGAGGTTCTGCTGCTTGATCTGCTCATTGAAGCTCTTAGTCTCCAGAATGATCGAAGGCAAGAAAAACTTATCCGAGAGCTCCTGGTTCCATTGTTTACGGAGGTTCGCTGGAACAATGATGAGCAGCTTCCGCTTGCGCTGCGCCCACTTCTGGGCCAGAAGAATACCCGCTTCGATCGTTTTGCCAAGGCCCACTTCATCGGCCAATATCGCACCCTTTGACAGTGGTGAACGAAAAGCAAAGAGCGCGGCCTCGATCTGATGAGGGTTAAGATCAACTTGAGCATCCGCCAGAGAAGCAGCGATCTTTTCGACGCTATCTGCCGCGCACTGCTTGGTCAGTTCGTAAGCGAAGTATTTGGCGTGGTATGCAGTGCTCATAAGAAAGCGGCACAATTCTTCCAGCGACACACTAAAGGGGGACGCCCTTACTCAACTATTGGTGGTTCGCGCATGGCAGTTCTCCTTTCGCATGGATTGGACACCAACGGTCATCTGGGCTTGGGAAGTAGGTCCTGCATCATTCGTTTCGCTTCGCCTGGGCTGAGTTGTGCTTGGGCCGGATAGTACACGTAGAGCGGTCGCCCGTCGCCAGCGGCGATTCCTTTTATAACCCCGCTCCTAGGGCGAACCAACCTGCCGAGCGTAGTGTGGAGAACGGCTAGTGGATTCGCATAACCGTTCATGTCTACCCCCATCAAAGCAAGACGTTGCAGCACGTCCTCCGCCGTAAATCCACATTCAGGTTGAGACATCAGAATCTGTCGGCACAATTCAGGAAGACCAGCGGTGGGAGCAACGCCCTCTCGCGCAAGAGGGATGAGTGTCCCAATCGTCTGTTCCAATTGCACGATGCGCTGATTGACAAACATCAGTTCGGACTTCCGTTGTTGAAGTTCATTCTGCGCCGCTAAGAGGCTGGCCTTGTACGGGTTTACGTAAACGTAGGGCATTTCGAGCTTGGAGGATACGATGAAACGTGTAACGAAGTCAAGAAATGTTTTACACAGGATTTACGATGAAACTAAAGGGGATATGTGGGACAGCATGATAATTGCGCAAAAAATGAACTTGAAAGGATCGAGAAGCGCAGTAATCAGTTAGAAGAGGCTATTTAGGACCTTTGAGAAGAAAAAACGTGCAGGCGAACTAATGGTGTTGGCCGTTTAATAATCATTGATTTTATATCTGCGCTAATTTTGTATTGAAGCACCGTCTTTTCAGGTTTTACAAAGGCCAGTAGATCAAGAATGAAAAGCCGCGAGTTTTCTTTTCTGTAAGAGTAATCTTGTCAAACAGGGCAGCAGGCGGAGAAATGCGGCAACGCACTTGGTGCCAATGTCTTTCGCAAGGGAATCAGATCATCGCCACTTCCATAACTGCTTCCCAAACCTGCGCGAGCGTCTGCATCTGTTTCGGACTCGGAAGCCGGTGGTAGATTGTAAGCGTCTGAGCAACACACCTGTTCGATCAGTAGGTTCTGTTTTAAGTTGGATGGATGAACGGAGAGCAGCAGGAATCGGCACGGAGACGGCGGACGCGAGCTGAAGTTCGGCAGTTAGTCGCGGAGTTTGTGAACAGCGGGATGCGGCGAAGCGAGTTTTGTCGTGGTCAGCAGCAAATCCCGCCATTAGACGTGGCTATGAATCTAAAGCGACCCAGCAACGACGAAAATACCGCAAGTCTCGTGCCATCACCGTCTTATGCGCTCACGCACAGTGGATCGGCGCACCTTGTGCAACGCGGAATGCAGGACTTGCTCGCCGCGGACGCAGAACGATTGCTCAAGAAAGGCTTGGAGATCGAATCGACGCAACGGCAGGATGCTGGTGGGGCCAGGGGTGTAACACCACCGGACGAGCTCAAGGAGTTCGAACATGAAACAGAGCGAGCCCGCCAGATAGCCGCGAGCCACCCGCGCTTTTGGGAATACTTGCTGACCGAAGAGTTGATGAGGTCGAAGCTCTCCGCCATCGAACAAAAATACGACGAGTTTAACAAAGGACTTTTGTTCAAGCCGAGAAAATCAGTGAGTGCGCTGGAGTTTCTGAAATGGGTGCCAGCCCGAGCCGAGGAAGTAAAGTCCGTTGCTCAGAGCCTCTCGATCATAGTTGAACAAGAATTCGCTGTTGCTTGGGGAAAACCGGGACAGTCAGGAAACGCCCTGCAAATATTGCAGGCTGTGAACAAAATCGACGATGCTTGTACAGTCCTGCTGGATTGGGAGCTTGAGGTTGCCTCGACAGATCTCCCTGCTCCACTGACACCACTGCCTGCTACACTCCGCGGTGCGACGACGGTGATTATCAACGAGCTAAAGCGTTTCCCGGATGAACTTTCGAGAGCCACTCAAGAAGCCACTCAGGACACCGGATCTACGAAGCGAAGGGTCGAGATAAAATTGACGATTCCATCACCCCCACAAGTTGCGAAGTTTGTGGCACAGTGGGAAGAGGTGCGCAAAAAAGTGGTTCCACGACGATAGTTAGCAACGGCTCCAGATTACCGCCAAAGTCAGTGTGGCATTGGCGAGAGAACAGGAGGAGAGTCGCGATATTGCTTATCATCATCTCGCACAAGTCCAGAGAACCATGTCCACCTTCCGGGGAGTCCACTCGGTGGTCGAGAAAGCTCGATTCAGTTCCGCCGCTTTGTGTCGCATGATTCGGATGAGGACGGCACCCTCATAAAGCTTTAAGGATTCGGGGTTCATGGCGGCAATCAGGTCTCTTTCTGGCAGTTCTGGAATCTTCGCAAGGGCTTTCACCGCAAACTGGTCAACGGTTCCGAAGAGCCTCGGGAAAAGGACTGCCAGCAAGCCGGATGCGCCAGCGGTTCCCAATCCTCTGATCGAACTGGCGAGAGCCAGACATGGCTGAATCTTGCCCTTATCCGAAGCGAATAGGCGCTCCTTAATCGCATGGAGGGCAGCTAGCTCGTTATTCGCCGCATAGGTTCTAAGTATCTTTGTGGTCGAGCCATAGCGGTTCGGCGCGGTATATTTCCACCGAAAGTATTTTTCCAGCAAGAACACGAACCATGCCTGCGGGTCCATCATCCTGACGGTTTCTGGATCCAATTGGTCCATCTCTTTTTCAAGTGCAAGATTGGATGGCTTGACGAACGTCCAATAACGGTTGAGCGCCTGCTGCCAGACGTCGTGGTCATTGGTGTTCCACATCTCACGAGTCCCGTTACTTTGCGGTTGGTTGTCAGCGACGGTTCCCGGTGCATTCGCGCCGCTGTTTTCCACATCCCGTGAAACAGGAGTGGAAACACCCATAGTGAAGGAGCTATTAGCGGACAGCCGAGTCGCAGCAATTTGTCTCTCAACCTGTTGTGCCATCTCTTGCAAGAGATCGCGCCCCTGCCTTGCATACTCTTCTGCCTTATCCTTCAGTTTTGCCAAATCGGAGCCCAACAACCGCTGGGATTCTTCGTTGATCTCCTGAAGCCGCGTTCTCACCTGTGTAATCTTTCGGATGACTCTCACTAATTCAGCTCCCACGCCATCCCCTTTTACTGTCTCTGGGGAGCTTTCGTATTCTTCAAGGATTCGCTTGAGTTGTGCCTCATCCCCTTTCTCATACGCTTGGATAGCTTCCGCCATCAGCTTCTGTCTAATCTTTTGATCTTCGGCGTCAACGCTAAGGTCTGGATGAACTCGCTTGGCTGTTTCCCTGTAGAGACTTTTCAACTTCTGGGACGGCATTACCCTCGCGTGATCCTTAGAGGCATTGGCTGTTGATCGAGATTCGGCAGCCTGGCTGTGGGCTTTCTGGGCAGCATCCTTTAATTGGGGGTCGTCGGAGCGTTCTCGGGCAAGCTGCTCTGCGACTTGAGCGTTGATCTCGTCAAGCTCGGCGTAGCGAGTGCCTACGATTTTTAGATATTGCTGTTCAAATGACGACAGGTTCATGCGGAGCGTTGCTATGTACAACTCACGATCCGTTAATTCTGATTCGAGTTGTGCCAGTTCGCCCCGCTTCTTGGCAAGTTCTTCGTCTTCGGGCTTGGCGCGGGTGGGGACGATTGTACCCATCGTTGGCTAACCTGATCGTTCGCAGTAGCAGCTACAGATTGTACGTCAGCCATCATCGGCCCGAGTTGACCCCTCAGGAAAAGGGCTTCGTGTTCTCCGACCCAATCTCTCTTGTAGTAGCTGTAGTAGGCTGAGGAGGAAAGGGACCCCGCCCAAAATGGGGCTGACTCACCCCCACCTCCCTCCCGTTGGCTACTACGTCTACTACAAACGTCCAGAGCACTAACTGGCATATCGATCTAGAACCTCTTTCAATGGTTCCCACTTGATTGAGTGGTAGATTAGCCGGCAATCTCCGTATGCTTGATCGTAAAAGTCCCGCACGGCCTGGATACTGAGGTGTGCAAGATTGTGACGGAGTTCGCTGAGGTCCTTCTCGCTCAGAATTTCAGCTTCGTCGCGATCGGGACGACGCGCCATGGCAAATGATCCTAGCATATTCGCTTTTTGTTCCCCTGTCGAAGTAATCGGGGAGCCTTCGGAGCCCCAAAATCAGCCGCGGAACGCCAAAATTGCCCTTGATTATCCAGTAACTAATTTATTATCATGCACTTACACAATAATTGCCCCAGTTTTTACAAAAACCCACCCCTTCCCCACCCACGCAGACCCCGAAAACTATGCGTCTAGGCCTGTGTGAACGCAAGGAAACACCGAATCCTTAGCACCCATCCAACCGCATGTTTACCCTAAAACGCCATAACTTACTGAAAACAGACATTTTGCTATATCCTTAGACTGTCAATAAAATGACATTTTCCGGCTCAAAAACCGAGAAATTGTAGTTGAGGGAGAGGAGAAAAAGCGAATGGTCCGGTGGTCAATCAAAGGGCAGCTTGCACGGGGACGTAGACCTGGAGTTGAAGGAAAGCGCAGCAGCCAGGTTGCGAAGGCGGTAGTTGACGCTTGGATCAAAGAAGCCAAGGCAGAAGGCATTCGCTCCATCATCTGCCTGCTCGATGGGCGCCAGCTCCGCTTCTATCAAAAACTCCGAGTCGATGTAATCTCCTACTATCAGTCGAAAGGGTTAAACGTCGTCCACATCAACGCCCCCAACATGCAGCATCCCCCGCTGTCAGACCAGCACCTGAAGGAAGTGTGGAGCGCGTACCAACGCCTGGAGAAACCAGTTCTGGTCCATTGCAGCGCTGGAATTGGCCGCACGGGATCGGCAATCCGCCACATCAAGGCTCAAAAAAGCTGATGGGCTTTTTGTAGATTTTGGCCAAGTGTAAGAGTTCGACGAAATCCACTCTCCGTTCGCCAGATTCAGACTTGGAAACGAAAGACTGAGGACGCGAGAGAAGTCCAGCAACTTCCTCCTGCGTGAGCCCTGCATCCAGTCTTGCCTGCTTCAGCCGTTTCAAGAACAGCTTGTATTCGCGAATGTAATCCTTGGTCTTCAGAAGCTGCCTCGGAGACTAGGCAGCTTTTACAATCCCAACACGGGATATCCCAAACTCGAATATTGCAAAGACTCAAGACCGCCTTTAGTATTTCGATGGTTTCTCGGTCTCACGATTCGTACAAGTGGGAGGACTAGTATGGTGCGCTTTATGCTGGTTTGTGCCGCCTGTTTGATATTTGCTCCAGTCAGGCCTGTCTTTGCCCAAGCGGACCGTGCGAGACAAACCATCGTGCCAGCGGCAGACGACGACGCGACATCAAAAGCATACGCATTAAAGGCCTGTCCGAAACTCCGTGACGAAATGAAAGACCCAGCATCATTTACCTTGCTGCAGCTGGTCGCCATCACGAGAACAGACAAAGACCCTGCAAAGAAGAGTGTGTTCCGCGGCTGTATTCATTACGTCGCAAGCAACAGCTTTGGCGGAAGGGAACAAGCGTGGGGTGCCTACTACGTGGACAGGAAGGAGCAACTCAACGTTTTTGGCGGTGAGCCGGGCAATTCCAGCCTAAATTGCATGAGTCTCCACAAACGGGAGACATCCGTTGACGTTACGGCCGATGCGGTGAGTTTTCTCCGAGCTAAATAGCTGGTCGAATAACTATTGCACCCATATCTACCATGACTCAACCAGCGAGATCGAATGCTTTTGCAGCATTGATCAGCGTCGCCATCTTTGCAGCCAGTCTCTGGTATTTTTTCGGGGGTGGTATGGAAAGCAAAGTCGCCGATGATGCGGTCAAGGAATACAAAATGGTAAAGAGGAATGGCACAAGAATGGACATTTGTGTCCACGCCGGGTTGGTCGCTGCCGCATACCTTCAGGCCAAGAATGAGGACGAATACCGCCGCTGGAAAGCGACCGAGAAGAGCGACTGTGCAGTGGCTGGGCTCTCGAGTGAACGTTAACGAAGGGTCCAGTGATGCTGCGCGCCACATCTCCCCCCCATAGAGAAGATCTTTCATCGCGCACATATGCGGACTCAGGACCTAAATACTATCAACACAAAAAAACACTCGCCACTTGGCACTTGACCGCTGAGAGTTAAGAGTTACTTTTGAAAGTTGAGTACAGAACAGTTGACGGTTCAGAAACAGCAATCGTAAACCCGCAACTACCAGTCAAGGATCCGCAAGCAGAGACTTCAGTTTTAGGGTTCACCGTCGGCGAGTGTTTTTTTGTGTTGAAGCGACAAGGCCAGAACGCGGGCTAACGGCCAGCTTTTTCTCCTTTCTGAAGGCCGCTAGAATCTCACGGAAATGTCGGAGCCTCGCACCGGGAGGTGTGGAAAACCGTTCTTCTCTAGCATCATGTAGATCCCCATTGCTGCAATGGTCTTGTCGAGCGTCGGGCCGGTTCGCACACATGCGATAGGCAGCTTCTTGGCGGGATCAGTCGGAATAAGCTTTACATATGGAACTACCATCCCTTGAGAGGTACGGAAGTAAAGCGGTAAGGGCGTCTTGCCGCCGTCGTCGGTACCCTGCTTGGTCAATTCTCGCTGTCGAACAACAACGCGCCACTCCTTCTCGACTTTGAAGGCTTCATTCTTAAAGCTGATAATTTCCTCTAGGAGTATGTCGGTCACGGCTCTCAGGATTCGGAGATATCCAACCAAGGGATGGTCGCCGATGGCTGCGATTGCTCGGGCCGTGTCTGGGTCGTCGAAGATCGTCAGCAATGTGTCGAAGATCGCGTGGCATCTCCTAGCCTGCTCGCTCCTGTCGTACTCTACCCTGGCCCACTTCGACGTATAGGTATTCGGCTCTGGCTTGAATCCCTGGCCTGCGATCGCGGCATTTGGTGGGACGTTGAAGCCGAGCGAGTAGCCTCCCGATTGGCCGTAGGCCCTCCACTGACTCAGCAAATTGTCGTCTTCGCAGAAACAGGCCAGATAGATTGGCTTGATAGCGTCCTTCTTCAGGAGGTCTTCTCCGAACCACTGGCGCAACTGCCGGGCCAAGCCGAGAGTCAACGAGTCCTCGGGGCGCGGATTCTTGGCCAGCCAGTCATCCAAGACCTTTTTGAGAAGATCGTAGCCATAGATGACCTCAGCCGAATCGTTGAGATAGTACGCCGAGGTCGCCCAGAGTTCATTTTTCTCGATGATTCCCTTAATTCCATCTGCCGTAGTGTAGTGATGGAGGAGGTTATTAGGGGGCGTCGGCCTCGCTGCGACAAATTCTCGGTCATGGTGAAACTTCAAAATCCGATTCAATGCTAGAGTTGCCAGCTCCACGTCGGATTCGTCATATTCGCTGAGCAGCATATTGGTTGCATTTTAAGGGAAACTTGCGAAGTAGAAGTAGGTGAGAAACCACCTGCAAACCCTAGTTCGAAACGCCCACACTGCACCACGCAACTCGGCCGGCCCAAGGATCGCTCATTTCGACCACTATAGCCCAGGTATTTTGCTCGTGGGAACAACCCCGATCAGCGTCAAGAATTAAGCAAGTGCGAAATCTGTATAACAACAGTAGAAGGGCGATCCGTAGGCTCTGCTGGGCGCCACTGTGGATAACTTTTGATCAAGAGGAGAAACTGTTATGCAGAATTCATCGGATGACCTCCTAGATGTGACAAACGAAATTGGGCTCAGTGGGAAATTTCTGAAGCTAGCGCGAAATGGCCAGCTCGCCGCAGTGAGCTCCCTAATTCAGAATCGGGTAACGATTGCAAAAGACCTCGCAGCAGTCGAAGAAAAGCTGAAGGCATGTAACGATCCGGCGATGCTGGCAGAGTTTGAGAAATGGTGCAGAAAAGGAAAGCGGGATTTCGAGGCCACGCTCTGCAAGCTTGCAGGAGGTCTCGAGCATCGGAAATGTCGACTGCTGGGGGAATTACGCCAAATTGACCAGCGGCTGGATCAAGAGGAAGTCGATGTGGAGTGGGCAGTAAATCCTGCCCCCATGACCAGCTTAGTGCCACGGCTAGAGAGAAAAGGCGACACGTTTGTTGCTGAGCGCAATGAAATCATCGATGAAAACCTCCGTCTTTCGAGTAAGGAGATCTGCAAGCTTCTCGACCTGGAATTTGGTTGGGAGGGCCGTGAGTGTGGGGAGCATCTTCCGAAAACTTGGGTACGCAGCTATCGCGTCGACAGTTTTATTGCCGCATACCAACACCCGAAATGCAGAAATCTAGTCCACAGGCTCATTTCCGGCAGGCGGGGCCTCTCCAATTACCAAAAGACCTAAGCATTTGACGTAAGAGCTGCCTAAGCCCTTCACTGCGAAGGGCTTTATTTTTTCCCTTACCCTGACCTTACCTTCGGTCGTTCTAGCCCCTTCCCTGTGGCACAAAAAGATCATGCATAACCTTTCCGATCTGTTCTTTTATTTGTATTTCGTGGACTTGCACACGCTGGAACTTGTAATCGGCGAGGCACGCCGCATCCTGGCCGAGCGGCAACGATACCCCGAATTCGAGGGTACAGGTGTCGGCGCTTCCGAACACACGCTCCCAGGAGCTCGGCCATGAACCCAATAAAGGTACGGCTGGACCGGGTCCAGATCTTGTCCTGGGCACCGAAAGCGCGAAAGCCTCCGAAGCTGAAGGGGTACAAAATCGTGCGCGATTGCTTCGTGCCGTGCCAGACAACAACGCCCACGTATGCCCGCAGTCGTCAATACCAGAGCACCACCGACGATACAAAGATCTTCTGGCAGTACCAGCGCCGAAATGGCTGGCTTAAGCCCTGGAAGATCACCATCGTGGCGGATGACGAACGTGGGTTGTCCTATGACGACGTGGAAATGGTCCTGAAGCACTGCCGTCATTACCGTTTTCTGACCATCGAGATCGCAGTCGATTTTTGTCCGTCGGTCGGAATAAACAAGCGGTTCGTTCGTCAACACGCAGTTTTTGGAAAGAGTCATCATCGTGCAAAACGAAAAGAAAAAACAAGCCCTTTATTACGGGGGCCGAAAGACTAGCAAGCTGGTCCGCTGCTATCAGAAACCGACATTGGGGGTCTTTCGTGTTGAGTTGGAGCTGCACTCAAGTCTCCTACGAGACATTTCGACTCTCGACGAGTTTCTGTATTTGCCAGGCGCTGTGTATCCCAAGCACTTGCAGTTCGTCGAGTTCGACTGGAGACGACTGGAGCAGCACCTGGGCCAAAGACCGACCGCCGAATCCAGCCGAATCATCGCTGGGGTAAAACGACGGTCAGCTTCATTACAGAGGGTACGGCGGTATCTCCACAAACACGGGGTGGCCAACGTTCATCGGTTTTTCGTGCCCTTACCAGTGAATGACAAGGTTCGTCGTGCGCTGGACCGATGGGCGCGTCATTTCAAGAAAGGATCGCTATGGGCAAACGCAAAGTAACGCGGGCAGAACGAGACCGCGCGGAGAAGAAGGCACTCAAGCTGTTGCAATCGCCGCAATTCTTTAATGAGTTTCTGCGTGCGGTAAAGAAGGCGGGGCTTGTCGGTGAGGAGCAAAATGCACTCGTGCTTCTGATTGTGGTGGTATCACGCATTCTTCCTCGCCCCCTTAACGCGCTTGTGAAGGGGCGCAGTTCTGGCGGCAAGAATTGGGTCGTGACACGAATTCTGAGTCTTACGCCGCGGAGTGCCGTAGCCGAGATCACGAGTGCATCTGACAAGGCTTGGAGCTATTCCGGCTCGGATTTCCGGCACCGCGTCGTTTATGTGCAAGAACAAAACGACGCGTCCGGCACAATTGAATCGATTCGACTCCTTATTAGCGAGGGCAAAATAACTCGTATGGTTGTCACGTTTGAAGGCGGGAAGCGTGTCACCAAGAAGCAAGTCGCACGTGGACCCGTAGCCGCCATCTCAACAACCACAAAGAACCGCCTTCAGATTGATGACGAGACCAGGCATGTCTCAATTTGGGTTGACGAGTCCCCCGAGCAAACTCGCCGAATCGCGGAAGCGTACACGCAGACAGGCGCGCTTTTGAGCCGCAAGGAACGTAGAGTCTGGCACACCGTGCATCGCCTGCTCGAGAAGAAGATAGGAACTACAGTCACTTTCCCCAGTTGGTTTGAGGAAATCCCAAGGCGGCTGTTTGTTGACGACTTGCGTGTCCGTCGCTACTACCCAGCCTTCGTCGAGGCCTGCCGCACCGTCTGCTTGATTCGATCCTTTCAACCAGATCGGAAGCTTTCCAAGCATGGTGAGTTGGTGGTGGATTTTGCAGATCTTGCAATCACGGCATTGATCTTCGACTCGGTATTCGTCGAGAGCCTCCACCTGGGAAAGGGCGCAGGAGAGGCAACCAGGAGGATTGTCGAGGAGATCGCAGCCCGAAAGAAAAGGCCCGTAGAAGCAAAAGACATTATGAGCGAGCTCAAGATCTCCAAGGACAAGGCCTACTCAAAGCTGCGCTACGCAGCAAAAGCGGGAGTCATACGCCAGGTGAACGAGCCCCAGAGGAGTAATCGCAAAAGTTATCTATTTAATCCGCGCCCGCACTTTGTCCCAGATCCGCGAAAGCTCTTTCGGAAGTTGAAAGATCTTGGCGAAACAGTTCGGTTTGTCCATCCGCTCACGGGGGAACAAGTTGTCTACATGGCATGACAGTAATTCTCTTTGCTTTTGTGGTTTTGGGGGTTTTGTTGGCGAGACCTCGAAAGGGACACCGATGGACAAATTACTGACAGTCACGGAAGCCGCGGAGCTTCTGCATTTGGCCCCAGGGACGATTTATCACCTCATATCGAGGCGGATCGTGCCCTGCGTGAAGTTGAGCAAGCGATGCGTTCGTTTTCGTCAATCAGAATTGGAGCAGTGGGTCTCCAGTCATTCCGAGAATTGTGCAGAGAAGTCAGATCGAAAGACCACCAAGAAGATTTGACGATGAGGGATTCGCGGAAGTCCGTTTCAGATGGCATCCCGCATCCCGCATTGGGTGACGTGTTGAGCGAATTGTCACTAAGAACGGCCCAATTCTAGGGCACAAGAAAGAGGAAAGCGATCGCCGGTCTCCCCAGTGAGGCCACTTCTCACCCCGGATACTACGGTGGCAAATTAGATAAGCAGCAGAACACCCAAGGAAGTGAGAGGTGATCGAGACCGTATTTTGCACCTTTTTTGGGGAAGGAATTCGCACTTTTCCTTGAGATTGCATCGCTGTTAGTAAACATCTATAATCTACTATATTGCTATAAGATATATCGCAATATGGAGGACACAGATGGGAATGAAGAAGGCCGCTATTTACACCAGAGTGAGCACTCAAGATCAGCATCCCGAAATGCAACAGAAGGAACTGGTCGAATACGTAAAGCGACGTGGTTGGAGTCTTTACAAGGAGTACCGCGACAAAGGGGTATCAGGGGCAGTAGCGCGGCGACCAGCACTCGATGCGCTTCTGGAGGACTGCCGCCGCAAGAAGCCGGATGTAGTCGTGGTCTGGAAATTTGACAGATTTGCGCGGTCGCTCAAGCAACTGCTGAACGCGCTGGAGCTGTTCAGGACCCTCGGCATCGGCTTCGTGTCATGCACCGAAGCCATAGACACCTCACTTCCGCATGGGGAGATGTTGTTCCAAATCATCGGTGCCATTGCCCAGTGGGAGCGGTCGTTGATTGTGGAACGAGTTCGAGCAGGACTTCAGCACGCCCGAAGCCAAGGGAAACGATTGGGACGCCCTCCGCTGCGAGTGTTGAAACCTAAGGATATGGCAGAACTACGGAAGGAACGAGCTCGAACCAAGGCCACGTTCAGGGCCCTTGCCACGAAGTATGGCCTGTCGGTGTTTACGGTCCACAAAATTTGTGTAGGCAAACGAAAGACGGCGGATTATAAAACTAAACCTTTCTAACGCCGGAGATTGAGCGAAAAAGAACCAATGTTTATGCGGGTCGGAACGAAGGGGTTTTCTAACACTACCATGGGACACCTTCAAGTCGGCGTCGTTGGGGAGGCCTGAGAATGGGCCTTTACCGCAGAAGCGATAGCAGGTCCAGACACAAGGTCTGGTGGATCAGCTACATAAAGGATGGGAAGCAACACCGTGAGAGCACCGGCTCGACGAACAAGAAAGTTGCTGAAAAACTCCTCACTTTGCGAACCGCGCAGGTCTTTGAGGAGCGCTGGAGTCTTCCCAGATCAAAGTCTCCACATCTGGGTTCCTGGGTCGAAGAGTTCCTCAAATCCATATCACACGACAAAACTCGGTCGAGGTACCGGTCGAGCATCAACAATATCCTGAGCTACTTCGGGAAAAACGTCCGGCTCTCCGAGATCACGGTGGAATCCGTCTTCAGATTTCAGCAGGAAAGGTTGGAACAGGGAGCGGGAAAGGCAACGGTAAACCGCGACGTAGCGACACTATCCTCCTGCATTTCGCGAGCGAAGAAGATGCGGCTCGTTTCGCACAATCCCTGCAGCGACGTGGGAAAGCTCAACGAAAGACGTGACCGGCGTCGTGCCAGACCGCTCTCTTACGATGAAGAAGATCGCGTAAAGCAGTTTTCACCACCCCTGCTGCGGATGCTGATTACGCTCTTGGCGGATACTGGGCTCCGTGTCAAGAAGGAGGCCTTACCTCTCAATTGGTCAGAAGTGTCGCTCGATTTGGAGCCAGCTTGCATCCGCATCCTCGATTCGAAGAGCGCAGCTGGCATACGTCCGGTTTGGCTGACCAATCACTGTCGCGATGCTCTCGCGGGTTGGCGTGAACTGTTTGGCCCAGAGTTCTCGCCCTTCGTTTTCCCGAGCCCTCGCAACCCGGCTGTTCACTTTGTGGATTACAAGACTGCTTGGCGGACAGTTGCCAAGAAAGCTGGGTTGGCGGATCGCCGAATCTCCGATCTCCGGTCAACATTCGCTAGCCGCGCAAATGTGTGCCACGCTACCGGGTTGACGGTTGCCCATCTGCTCGGCCATGCGAACACCCAAATCCTACCCACGTACGTCCGCCCCCTCGACGAGAACACCAGAGCCTTGATAGAAGCCATGGACACCGCCCGCAAGAACCAGCGAGTCGCATCAGGTTCTATCAACTGACAGTTCGCTTTGGCGGAAGCCTCTCAAACCGCAGACTTGAGAGCGTGAGAAGTGTGAGTTTGCGAGAAACTTTCTATCACGTTTCTATCACAGCAACCCACTTTTGATAAGAGATCTCACTCTCAGATTGGCCGTCGGAGCGCCTAACCAATTGAAAACAAATGGCGGAAGCGAGTGGGGGTCGAACCCACCGGCGACGGGGAAACCCGCCGCCCGCCGGTTTTGAAGACCGGGACAATCACCGGACTGCATGCGCTTCCAGAGGATCTGCCCTCTCTATTTTGGCTGGGGCACGATCCTTATATATGGCTTAGGCGACTTCCAGCCACCGGGATATTGCTTCTGCGCTTCTTCATTGGAGACATTGCCGCTGATGATGACGTCATCGCCCGGCTTCCAATTCACCGGCGTGGAGACTTTATGTTTGGCAGTGAGCTGTATCGAATCGATGACTCGCAATATCTCGTCGAAGTTGCGGCCTGTACTCATCGGGTAGCTGAGCTGCAGCTTGATTTTCTTGTCCGGACCAACCACAAATACGGTGCGCACCGTAGCATTGTCCACGGCAGTGCGGCCCTCGGACGTATTTCCGCTTTCGGCAGGCAACATGCCGTAGAGTTTGGCGATCTTCAGTTCCGGATCGCCGATCATCGGGTAGTTCACCTTGTGTCCTTGGGTCTCTTCAATATCGGCGGCCCACTTGCCGTGACTGCTGACCGGGTCGACGCTCAGCCCAATGATCTTGGTGTTGCGTTTGGCGAATTCGGGCTGCAGACCTGCCATATAGCCCAGCTCGGTGGTGCACACCGGCGTGAAGTCTTTAGGGTGGGAAAATAAAATCGCCCAGCCATCGCCGATCCATTCGTGAAAGTTGATGGCTCCCTGCGTGGTCTCAGCCGTGAAATTCGGGGCCGTGTCATTAATGCGGGGGATTCTTGGGGTTTCGATTTCGGTCACTGTGCTCATATTGCTCTCCTCATGAATTCATTCGTTCGAAGCTGCAAAAGTTGGCCGCCGCGGCTTGCGATTCAAGTGAGTGTCAGATGAAAACGAAACCCACCCGTTTCGCCGGGTGGGTGGGAAGAAATCTAGCTTGCTCCCTACCCACACGGCGGCGAACAGATGCAACAACACATTCCGCCGGCGTTGGAAGGGCAAAACACCTAACAAGAATAGAAGCCAGCACTCACCCTGTCAACCGCGAGACCGCCAGCAGAGCCGACGTCCGGGGAGTTTTCTGCATCGCAAAAGCAGCCGCCGGCATCTCCTGTTCTTGCGGGTGTGGCGTCAACTCCTCTCGGAGACATTTCATGAGCCAACCAGTACGGCGTCTGGCGATGGTGCAGTGGGACGTCTTTTCTGCGCGTCCGCTCGAGGGCAATTCGCTGGCTGTATTTCTCGACGGCCGGGGATTGACTGACCCGGAGATGCAGGCCATCGCCAAGGAGATGAACCTCTCGGAGACCACATTCATCCTGCCTCGCGATCCCGCCATCGAGCGCGAGCGTGGCGTTCGCGTGCGCATCTTCACCGTACAGGAAGAGCTGCCGTTCGCCGGTCATCCCACGCTGGGAACGGCATTTGCTCGGCGTGGCCAGAGCGGCGCACAGCAGGTCGTGCTGGAACTAAATGTCGGCAGAGTGCCGGTCAGTTTCGAAGACAGTGCCGGCAATCCCGCGTTCGGCGAGATGACGCAAATCGAACCCACCTTCGGAATGCAGCACGAGCACGAAGCAATTGCCCGAGCCACCGGACTGCGCGTCGAAGATTTCGACGATTCCCTGCCCATTGAAACCGTCTCGACGGGACTTCCCTACACCGTGACTCCGCTGAAATCGCTCGCGGTGTTGCGGAATCTTCAGATCGATTTGAAACGCGGCACCGAGTATCTGGCGCAGACCGGAGGCAGGTTTTTCTATTTCGTCACTCGCGAGACCGTGGATCGCGAGGCTCGCCTCCACGCCCGCATGCTCTTTTACAACGGCGAGGACCCGGCCACCGGCTCAGCCGCGGGTTGCACCGCGGCCTGGATGGTGGCACACGGAGTGGCAAAACCCGATGAACGAGTCCTCATCGAACAGGGTGTAGAGATGAAACGCCCCAGCCGGATTTTTGTGCGCGCCTCACGCCGCGATAACCGGGTAGTTAACGTGCGCGTCGGTGGGAACGCGGTTGAAATTTTGCGCGGCGAAGTTTTCCTTTAGTCAACCGCCCGCAAGCGGCGCAGAATCGCGCCTTTCCGAAGGGTCCAGAAAGTCAATGGCAAAAACCTGCCATTTGCTTCGACGCCACTTTACACCGCGTGTCGCTTGCCGTTAGCATCAGTTCGCTTTCAATCCTTCACGAACAGAGAAACATTCGCTTGACTTCCGGTCATAACCGGCAACCAGGTGGATGCAGGCGGTGGATGAAACCCAAGCGCACGATCCTTTGTGTTGACGACAACGAACAGTCCCTTTCCTATCGCAAGATCATGCTCGAGACCCGCGGCTACCGCGTGGCTAGCTACTCCCGCGGCGAAGAAGCCCTCGAGCGGTTCAAAGCGGGTGGCGTCGATCTCGTGGTCACCGACATGGCCATGCCTGGCCTCGACGGCCCCCAGTTGATCGCAGCCATCAAGAATTTGTCACCGCACACCCCGGCCATCCTCATTTCGAGCAAGGTCCGCGTCTACGACCACGAATCGCAAGCCGACGTTTTCCTGGCCCGGGGAATGTATGCGCCCGCCGATCTGCTGGAAAGAATCCGTCTGCTTCTAGTGCGCAAGCGTGGTCCCAAGCGCATGCAGGAGCGCTCACCGCAATTCGCACATCGCCAAGGCGCGGCCTGAGTGGAGACAGCCGCCCTCGACTGTCCAAGCCGGCGCGAAGCGCAGCGTCCCGTTCGTCGCGCCCAGCATGCTGAGACACTAGCGCGCCCGTCCGTTGCACTCGCTTTCCGTCGTGTAAGATCAACTCAGGCATGGGCGCATTCATTGAAGCCATTGATCTGCACAAAACTTATCGCGTGGGAAAGATCGATGTGCCCGCGCTCCGCGGCATCTCCTTCAGCGTGCAAAAAGGAGAATTTGTCACCGTAGTCGGCCCCTCCGGCAGCGGCAAGTCCACATTGTTCTACCTGCTCGGTGGACTGACCCGCGCCGATTCCGGCAAGGTAATCCTCGATGGCGATGACTTTGCTACGCTCTCCGATGCCGAGCGCACCCGCATGCGCAAGCGCAAAATCGGGTTCGTCTTTCAGAAGTTCAACCTGCTGCCCACGCTCGACGCCCGTTCCAACATCGCCATTGCGCAGGAAATCTCCGGCAACGGCGACCGCGATCCCGCCTTCTTCCTCCGCATCTGCGATTTATTAGGACTAAGCAAGCGTCTGAATCACCGTCCCTCAGAACTTTCCGGTGGCGAGCAACAGCGCGTCGCGCTGGCTCGCGCCCTCATCAACAAACCGGCGGTGGTTTTAGCCGACGAACCCACAGGAAATCTCGACACCGAGAACTCGAACATCGTTCTGAAGATGCTGCGCCAGTCTAATCAGGAACTGGGCCAGACCGTGCTCATGATCACGCACAATCCTGAGGCAGCCAAGTTCGGAGACCGCATCATCCACATGCGCGACGGCCACGTCGTGAAGCCCGAGGAAGATCCGCAATGGTCAGTGCACTAAAGCCCGGTGCACTAAAGCTGCGGACCCAGTGAGTCCCGCGGCCTCCTTTGCCGCAGCGCAACGCCTCATTTATAATCACTTTCGCAGGGCGGGAGTAGCTCAGTGGTAGAGCGCAACCTTGCCAAGGTTGAAGTCGCGAGTTCGACCCTCGTCTCCCGCTCCATTTTTCTTCCTCGTAAGTTCTCCCCCCCGCGAATGGACTTTTTTCGCACGGAACGCTAACGTATTGAGCAGGGGCGCGGTACCCAAGTGGTAAGGGAGAGGTCTGCAAAACCTTTATGCGTCGGTTCGATTCCGACCCGCGCCTCCATTCCTTTTCAGCAACCGCGATTCCCGCCCACCTATGACCAAACCCTCCCGCTGCCTTCGTCAGACGACTCTCCCCACAGCTCTGATCACGGTATTTGCCGTGTTGTTCATCGCTCCGTCGACTGCCCGAAGCCAGGCCGCGTCTGCTTCCACTGATGTCTCGAGTGCAGTCTCCAATTACGTGCGCAGCGAGATGCAGCGCCAGCATATTCCCGGCGTGGCGCTCCTGGTCTCACGCGGAGGCAAGATCGTGCGGGCCGAGGGATTCGGCCTGTCGAACGTTGAACTGCAAGTTCCGGTAAAGCCGGAGACCGTCTTCCAGTCCGGCTCAGTCGGCAAGCAGTTCACTGCAACCGCGGTCATGATGCTGGTCGAGGAAGGCAAGGTGGGCCTCGACGACCCGCTCACAAAGTATTTTCCGGACGCTCCCGCCGGTTGGAAGGAAGTAACAGTGCGCGAGCTGCTAAGCCACACCGCAGGGTTTGGCGACTATCCTGCAAAGTTCAATTTCCGCAAGGACTGGACGGAAGCGGAACTACTGAAGCTGGTTGAGGGCATCCCGCTGGCCTACCCTCCCGGCACGAAGTGGGATTACAGCAATCTCGGATTCCTGACCCTCGGAATCCTGATTCACCGCGTGACTGGAGAATTCTACGGAGACTTTCTGCAACAAAGAATCTTCCGCCCACTCGACATGCAAACCACCCGCATCATCAGCGAGGCCGATATTATTCCCAATCGCGCCGCCGGCTATCGACTGGTCAAAGGCGAGCTAAAAAACCAGGAGTGGGTCGCGCCGAAGGTTAACACCACAGCCGATGGAAGCCTCTACTTCTCCATCCTCGATTTAGCGAAGTGGGATGCCGCCCTGTACACCGACAAACTGCTGAAGCGTTCAAGCCTCGACCAGATGTGGACTCCCGCGAAGTTGAAGAGCGGTCAACCAAACAAGGCCGGCTATGGCTTCGGCTGGGAGATGGAGGACCGCCACGGACACCACGTAGTCGGCCACACCGGCGCGTGGCAGGGATTCAAGACCGCAATCGCGCGTTATGTAAACGATCAACTGACGGTCGTAGTTCTGGCAAATCTAGCCGAGGCCAAGCCCGGCGCTATCGCCGAACACGTCGCCGACCTGTACCTTGCGAACGGAGACAGCACGTCGGGGAACAACTGAGCCTCTTCCCTCGGCGGGATTTTCGGAGTGATCGGGTTTTGGTGTTCCGTCCTTCAAGAAGCCACATCAACGCAGCTCGACCTGCATCCGCATTCCATATTTCGGTCTCAGCGTGATCAGCGGCTGCGGCTCAACCCGATGCCCCGGAACCAATCTTAGCTTCCATTTCTGAGCCAGCGTAGCCAGAATCAGCATTCCTTCCATCCAGGCAAATGATTCTCCAATACACTGCCGGACGCCAGCGCCAAACGGAAAGTAAGTGAATTTCGCCCTCCGGGATTTGCCCTCCGCCGAGAATCGATCGGGGTCGAAACGAAGTGGGTCCGGAAAATAGCGGGGATCGCGGTGCGTGATGAACTGGCTGATCAGCACTGTCGTTCGTGCGGGCAGAAAGAAATCTCCCAGAGCGAAGTCGTTGCGGGCATACCGTCCCATCGCCCAGGCCGGCGGATACAGCCGGAGCGATTCCGCCATCACCATCTCGGTGTAGCGTAAGCGGGGAACGTCCTCGGTAGTGGGAAGCCGGGACTGCAGAACTCTTTCCAGTTCATCGTGAAGTCTCAGTTCGCAGTCCGGGTTCTGTGAGAGCAAATACCAAGTCCACGACAAGGCGTTGGCAACCGTCTCATAACCTGCGAGGAAAATCGTAATGACCTGATCCCGCAACGACTGGCGGGAAGCTTCATCGTTAGCCGGTGAAGCCGCCAGCATGAGATCCAGCAGGCTGCCGCGATCGAGGCCGCTTCTGCGGTGTCCGTCGATCATGCGGTAGACCACGGCGTCGATCCGGTTCCGGGCCCGAACAAATGCGGCCAGACCGGGCGGCCGCAAGTGCACCAGCCATTCCGCGGCCGGCAGCATCACCAGGAAATTGTAGAGGCCCATGATTCGGTTGATAGCGGCTGCCAGCTCGTAAACTTCCTGCCGCAAATCGGTTGCGAACAGGGTGCGCGCCACCACGTGGAGGGTGAGGTGCATCATGTCGGCCGCAATATCACGCTGCTCGCCGGCGCGCCACGAATCACGGTTGCGGCAAGCCTCTTCCACCATGATGCTTCCATATTCAGCAACGCGTTGCCGGTGAAAGGAGGGCTGCGCGGTTTGCCGCTGAGCCCGGTGCTCCGCCCCTTCGGCGGTGATCATACCTTCGCCGAGCAGCATCTTGCTGCGCTGCACCGTGCGTTCCTTGATAAAGTTATCGTTCTGCACCACCAGCACTTCGCGGATGTATTCGGGATGGTTCAGGAAAACAATGTGGTGGCGGCCAATCTTGTAGTGCGCAATGTCGCCGTAGGTCTCGGCAAGATGCTGGAACAGAACGATGGGGTTAACCGGGCGGAACTTGCGCAGCGCATACCAGATCAGATTCCGCCGAAAGCCGGGCGGAAAGCGGTAATCTCGCGGTTCTCGGGAGGGCGCTTGTACTTCGGGTTGCCGTACTGCAGTCCCCATCCCGCCTAGTTTACGCTCAGACAAGTACTTGTCATTCTGAGGATAGAATGACGCGAACAGGGATGGAGCGGACAAGGGCAGCCGATCTTGGGGCCAAAAGGGAAATTCCGGGCTAGATAGACGAACGCAAGGTCAGGCGCGGTTGGAAGATCACCAGCCGCTACCGCAACTTCGCATACTCCGCCTTGGCTTGCTTCAGGATGGGGATGTTGGGGTCCGCATCCTTCCAAGTTGCAAAGAAATCATCGTAGGCTTTGCGGCTGTTTTTGAAGTCGCCTTGTTTCGCATAGGCCTGCGCCAGGCCGAGTTGCGAGAGCGGCTTAAACAGTTCCCAGTCCGGCCAACCAGGGTTGTCAATGACGGTCTGGAAGTCGGCGACGGCCTTGGCCTGATCTCCCGCGGCCATATAGGCGCGAGCGCGATTGTAGAAGACTATGACATTCGGAAACTGCGTGACGGGAGAGAGTAAGTCCACTGCGGCCGTGAGATTTCCCCGCGTTCGCTGGATGGTGGAGTGAGTAACGGGAAGGAGGACCTTCTGCTGGAAAGTGTCCTCGGGGAAGAGTTCATTCAGTTTCGCGGCGAGTGCTTCTGCTGGGGCTGTGTCCGCGGCCTGCCCGAGAGCGTGCGAGCACTTAAAAAGTCCGAGGGCGCTATTATTCCCAGCTTCGTCGGCCTGGGCACACAGTCTGCGGGCTAATTCATAGTTCCCAAGATAGGCCTCCGCGTCGGCATGCCTGGCGAGTTCCGTGGCAACGGTTTCCATTTGGTTGGCCTTCCTCCCCCGACTAACCAAAGCGTCGCTGAGGGAACGAAGTGTCGCGACGTCGCCGCGAAGGAATGCCAGCTGCATGTTGAGATCGACCCACGGCGGATCCTCCCCGGAAGTCCCGCGAGTAAGCCGGTCCATGGTAGCGGTATCGTGCTCCATGAAAGCGATGCGGTAACGCAACTTCAACTGAAACGGAGTGAGGGAACCCTGCTGGCGCCATTGGTCAAGCATTGCCTTGGCTTCATCAATTCGCCCGAGGATCATGAGTGCCTGGCTGGCATTGGAGTTGTGCTGCGCGGATTGCACAGGGGAATGAGCGATGGCCCACTGGAACTCTTGCAAGGCCTCTTGCGTTCTGCCCATCTGCGCATATGCGATGCCCAACAGATTGGCGGCATCCACGCTGCGTGGGTAGACTTGCCGGTACAAGAGAGCTACGGCAATTTCCTTCTCCAGATTGCCAGTTATGGACGAATAGTAGAGGGCAGTGGTTTGAAAATTTTCCTCTTGCGTGAGGCGTCGATCCTTCAGCTCAAAGGCCCTGGCAAAGTTAGCCTTGGATTCCTGGCTGTCGCCGAGGCTGTGATGTGTTCTGCCAAGCAGGTCGTACGCCGAGCAAAACTGGGGGTCCAGTTCGACAGCCCTTTCAAAAAATGGGATGGCTTCCCGCCGCTTTCCGGAGCGGTAGAGCGTAAGCCCGGAGCGGTAGGCTTGCAGAGCGTCGAGAGAACTGGTGGTGGCAAGGTCAAGGGGCGCATCGAATTTTTGCAGAGAGCTTAGATCCTCGCCAAGCCGTTTTCGCAACTGCGAACCGGCTTTGCCCAGGGCAGCGACGACTTGATCCTTGTTGTTTGCCTCGGCTTGCTGCCGCGCAATGAGTTTTTGGTTGTGCGCATCCATCGCATCCAAGGTGATGAGATAGGTGCTGCCGATCGAGGTAATTTCCGGCACAACGAGGGCCTTCAGCCCACGGCGTTTGCAGATTTCGACGCCCAGATCTTGAGTGACGCGCTCGTCGGGATTGCGGCGCATCATCCGCATGGTAGAGGCGACGTCAGCTTCTGAAAAAACGCTGAGGAACGGGGATTCGGTAAGTTTGACTTCGAGAGGTTTGTCGAGGGAGTTGTCAAAGATGGGGTCGCCGGTCTTATTGACAAAATTCGCGAGAAGGATGACATCTGTCCCGTTCAGCACAGGCCGGGCGAAGAAGACGCGCCATGAAGCTACGGCGACAACAAGAAAAAGGACGAAAGCAGCAACCCCAAGAACACGCCAGCGCTTGGTAAATGGAGATGGCGCTGGTAAGGGAACAACCGCGAGCTTTTCATGGACAGCGGCGGGAGCGGTTAAGTCTCCGTTTTCGACTGGAGCGATGAACCGGTAGCCGCGGCGGGGCAGAGTCTCGATGTAGCGGGGTTCCTCGGCTGAATCGCACAGCGCGTCACGTAGCTTTTTGACGGCGCTGTTCAGACCGGTATCGAAGTCAACAAAAGTGTCGCCGGGCCAGAGTTTCTGGCGAAGCTCCTCGCGCGTAACCAGGTCGCCGGGATGCTCGAGCAAAAGCGTGAGTACCTGGAAGGGCTGGCGATGAAGCTTTAGTCGGATGCCGTGCTTGCGCACTTCACCCGAATGCATGTCCACTTCAAAGGCGTCGAATCGCACCCTGCGGGTTCGGTCGGTAGCCTCCATTGCAGGCGCCCCCCCAAGTGGCCAGTAGTTTATCACCACTGCCTCTCGCCTAAGGAATATGAGGGAGTGCCTGCAACTCGCCCGCATTCAGAGAGTTGCACGATCAGAACAAAAACACCTACAAACCATAGACCGACCATTGCGCCTCAAGCGACTTCGCGCCAATGTCGCCCGACGCAGGCCTGCGCCGACGGTGGGTGATGTGGAAGTGGTTAAGTGGAACGAAAGGCCGCCATGAAAAGCGAAGCAGTACTCATGAAAAGCGAAGCAGTACTCATGAGAAAGGTCGCAGTTGGGGGTTTTGTGAGCCTTTTGCTCCTTGCCGGATGCGGAGGTGGCACATCGAACAATCAGACTATATCCAGTGGATCTAATCCCTCCTTCCCGACGATCAGTTTACTCGCTCCAAACTGCGCTCCCGCAGGAGAGCCCGTTCAGTTGCAGGTAGTTGGGACAAATTTTGCGGCCAGTTCAGTCGTGCGCTGGAACGGCAGCGCCCGGCCGACCACCATGGATGCCATTAACGGACTCATTGCTCAGATTTCGGCGAGTGACGTTGCTTCAGCCGGGACGGCCGCGGTCACGGTCTTCAATCCTGGAGCCGGCGGTGGCAGCTCGAACGCGTTGACCTTCACCATAAACTCAGGAGCTGTTGCTCCGCAATCAATCGCTGTGGACCCTGCGGGAAAGTTCGCTTACGTGGCGAGTGGGGGCTGCGGTGGCGACGCGTCCATGTACACGATCAACCCCACCACCGGGGCCCTAGCGTTCATAGGACCACCTGTGCCTACCAATGACGAATTTACCGACTCCATGACCGTAGATCCTTCTGGCAAGTTCGCCTACGTGGCAAGTTCGGGGGATGTGTGGGACATCGATTTTGGCAGCGTCGTAGCGTACACCATCAATCCCACGACCGGAGCCTTGACGTCCACTACAGGAGGGATAACCGGAACTGGGGTAAACGGAACTCCGGAGTTTTTCAATTCGGTGGCGGTGGATCCATCCGGCAAGTTCGCTTATGCGGCGGATGGGGGAGCTTTCCCGGCGGGCAGCTTCGGCGGTGATTCCAGCGTCTCGATGTACACCATCAACAGCACTACCGGGGCCCTGACGTCCACTGGGATGATCGCCGCCGGCTCAGGTCCCGACTCCGTGGCCGTCGATCCTGCGGGCAAGTTCGCGTATGTAGCGAATTTTGGCTCGAACGACGTCTCGATGTACACCATCGACGCCACGACTGGGGCCTTAGCGTCCATAGGGACCATTGCTGCAGGAACAAGCCCTGACTCCGTAGCCGTGGACCCTGCGAGTAAGTTCGCCTACGTAACGAATTTCAACTCGAACAACGTCTCCATGTACACCATCGACGCCGCGACTGGGGCCTTAACATTTATAGGGTCGATCGCCGCAGGAACAAACCCTTATTCCGTAGCTGTGGATCCTGGGGGTAAGTTCGCCTATGTGGCAAATTGGACAGGGAATGACGCTGACGGTAGCGTCTCGATGTACACCATCGACGACACGACCGGGGTCTTAACGCCCACAGGAACGATAGCCACGGAGCTGTCTCCTACCTCGATAGCTATCCATCCGTCCGGAAAGTTCGCCTATGTGACGAATTCCGGCTCGAACAGTGTCTCCATGTACAGCATTGATAGTGCCACCGGTAAGTTGACGCTCATAGGGACAATAGGCACATAAAAAGGGGCCGGCCCTGAAGCAAGAGAAAAACAGGAAAGAGGAGAGAACCATGATTTCCAAAACGCTTCGCATCGCTCGAATGATTGGTCTTGCCACCTTTGCACTCAGTTCCGCTGCCTGGGCGGCGACTTGTTCAAACGCCTCGCTGAGTGGCACCTACGGGTTTCTGCACGACAGCACGGATAGCACCGGCGCCCCTGCCTCCGCCGCCGTCACCCAGCTCACGTTTGACCCAACCACAGGCACGTTTGCCGGAGAGAACACAGCATCCCACGACGGCGTGATTGTCACCGCACCCGTCACCGGAACATACGAAGTCGCCTCGAACTGCACCGGCACGGGTAACCCCGCGGGAGCCAGCCCCTTCTCCTTGGTGGTTACGTCAACCGGATTTTTGGCTCTTCACACTTTTTCGGAGGGATTCGCCGTGAGGCAGGGCTCCCCGACCTGCACCAATGCCGGAGTTAGGGGCAATTTTGGGTTTGAAACAACCGGCCTCTTCCTCGCAGGCGCGCCCGCCACAGGTTGGGTGGGCTTCATCGGTGAGTTGAAGTTAAGGGTCAACCCTTCTGGAGAAGGAGTGATAAGCGGACATATAGCGGGTGCCGAGGGTAGCACGACGCTCCCAGAGGAGCCCGTCACCGGTTCTTACACGGTCGACAGGGACTGCAAGGGCACGGCTACCATAACGCCGAAGGGACAGCCCGAAATGCACTTCAGCTTCGTGGTTGTGGACTGTGGGAAGGAACTGCTGGCCGTTGAGACGGACGCTGACACGGTTGTCAGCGGCACTCTGGTGAAGGGCAATTAAGTAACGAAGACGGGGCGCCCAGGTCTGAAGATAGTTAAATCTGGGTTCCCCATTTCTCGCGTTCTTTGCGAGAAGTGGGGCTTTTGCTTTCAAGCCCCCGAACCTTCATCCTCACGACATCGCGCTTCGTATCCTCGCAAGTCTATGTAATCAGCAGTCAGCGCCACCGACTGCCAGCGTCGGAACCCGATTTTCGCCGCTTTCCCTTCGCCCTGTGGTTTTTCTACCACTTTCTCGGCCCCTCTCCCAAACCAATTCCTCTCAGCCACTTGCCGCCAGCCCAATATTACTCAAAGGTGGTTTTCCGAGTTTTCCGAGATTTCCACAGTGTTCCGGAAAAGGTAATTATCCCTTGACAACAAGGAGAACAAATGGCATACTGTTTGCATGAACCGCAGACAGACCATTCCCGCAGAACTTCGGTACACCCGAAGTCAGTTTGACCGTGACTTCCCTACCGATGATGCCTGTTTAGAGCAAGTGAAAGAACAACGCTATCCGGGCGGCATAGCAGTGTGCGAAAAATGCGAAGGGCCACGCAAGCATTATCGCGTGGCTGGCCGCACTGCGTATGCATGTGCGACCTGCGGTAATCACATTTATCCGCTGGTCGGAACGATCTTCGAGAAAAGCACTACTTCGCTCCGCATCTGGTTTCAGGCTATGTATCTGATGGGTTCTACACGCTGTGGAATTTCCGCGAAGCAGATTCAGCGCGAGACAGGCGTGACGTACAAAACCGCGTGGCGCATGTTCAAGCAGATTCGCACGCTGATGGCTGAGGACGTTCGTTTGGAGGGTTCATCAGTCGAGGTGGACGAAATGTATCACGGCGGAAAGCGTAAGAGTGGCGCTGGCCGTCCGATGCGCGGCGACAAGCACAAGACTACCGTACTCGGTGCCGTGGAACGTGGAGGACGGGTAATAGCTCGCACTGCTAATGACGTGACTGCCGCAACGCTTCAGGGTTTCGTGAAGGAGTGTGTACTACCCAAGAGCACCGTGTTTACTGACGAATTTGTTTCCTACACTGGTTTGGAACGGATTCCAGGTATGGACTATCAGCACCGGCGTATCAATCACGAGTCCAAGGTTTACGTCATGGGAGACGTTCACACGAACACTATCGAAGGGTTCTGGTCGCTAGTGAAACGTGGGATCGGCGGGGTCTATCACTCGGTCTCGCAGAAGCACCTGCAATCGTACTTAAACGAGTATAGCTTTAGGTACAATCGCCGCGCTTCCGGGAACTTGATCTTCCCCGCAATGCTGGCGCGGGTTTGCGAAACGGCGTTGTCGAAGCCTTCCGAACCAGTGAAAGAAAGTCCGGTTTCGTAAATGGCTTTGAGTTAACGTCTTTACTGTCAGTGGCTTTGCTGGTTACCTTTGCCATTGACAGGTAGTTTATCATGCCTACGAACGATGTTATACTTGTAAGCGCACGAGGGTTCGGGGTGATGCCCCGCCGCGCCTAAGCGCGACAGGGCTTTTCACCACGGTGATCTCGATGCCGTTAACACCGATGATCACGAGGGTCATCACGTACAGCATGATGATCCCCCTTTCTCTCCTTGGCCGAAACTTTCAGGCCGGGGGAGCTTGCGAACAAAACCCTTGAATGACGGGCCGCTTAGAAGCGGCCCGTTTCTACTTTCGGTCTTCTTTCAGGTGCCACTTATTGTCCTCCTTCTTCTCCACAATTCCGCCCTGCGCCATGCCCACCAGTGCCCAATGAAGCACTCGACCGGGAGATTTTTCGCCGAAGTCGTACCCTCCCTGAGCCGCGGCTACCTTGAGATCGCCCACGGTAAGGGGCTGCTTAGAATGCCGCAGAACGGTGAGAATGAAACGTTTTAGTGGAGTTCCACCTTCATCAACATGTGTGCCGTTGCCATTGCCGGACGCGATAAACTCCCGGCGATCTTCTATGCGTAGAAGCTCTTTGATCCCGGCTTCCATTTGATCCAAACCCGCGCGATCTCGGGCAATCGCCTGCAGCCGTTCCCGTAAGTCAGCGCGAATGTCGCGCATGGGTTCCTCCCTTCGGGCCGCGAATGATCGCCGCCAAAGAGATATTACGCCTGAATGATGCGGGAGTGCAACCTTGTTAATGGATGCCATTTAATGATCATGCTGGCCAGCAGGATTGCCGGGATCATTTAGCAGGCGGCGCATCGGGAAGCGGCTTGGGAATCCGCTTGCGCCCGGCAGCCTCAATCTTCTTATCAAACGCCACCCTTAGCTCCTCATCCTTCTTTGGTGCCACGATGAAGTAGTCGAAGAGGTCGGCAACGATCTTCAGCGTCCATTGCGCCTCTTCTGGCGTAACTTCAATTATCTTGTCATCTTGGTCCGTCTGGGTGTGGGCCGAAAAATCCGCAATCTCCCGCAGGTAATGAAGATTGGCGCGTAAGCGAGATGGGTGCCTAGTATCTGCGATAAACGCATCAATCCGGTTGGCTAGGCCGTAGTTTTCCAGTTTTGCATACGTCTTCAGAAGATCAGCAAGAATGTGTCTCGACAGTACGGAGGACATTCGGGACGAATCTTCCAGCAGAGTGCAGGCTTCTTGGTAATCCTTCCGGAAAGGATCGATCACCAGTGGGCTGAGACCGGGAATTGTTCTGCGTTTCGGTACAACAATCCACGTCTCAGGCTTCTGCCCTTCACATCGCGTTGCTTGCACGACTATCTCGCAGCATTCAGTATTTTGACAGCGCAGCCAATTCAGAATCACCCGCACAGAAAGCGGCGTGGCGGGCATTCCCTTCTCATCCTTTTGTGGAATGGTGGTCGCAAGTTCCGAACGATGGTGTTGCTGCGGTCTCCCCAGTTCATCCGTGATGACGGTAAGTGGTTGCCATGCGGCTGCAATGTCGTGGCGACAGAATGGGCATTCCATGAATATTACGTCATCCTTTACCGCGTCCATCATACTCCGGGGTCTCCTTGTCTTCAAGGGATACTTACCCCGGAAAAACGCTTATATGTTCCAACTGGAACACTCAGCAACTTATTGCTTCTGCATCTGGTCAAGCGCGGCCAGCACCTCTTCGCTGTGCCGCGCCGGGTCGACGGTGGTATAAGCCTTGGCAACCTTCCCGCTAGGATCGACGAGGAAGGTATGCCGCGCGGCAAACTTTACCACTCCAAGATTTGTCAGCGATCCATACGCCCGGCTCACCTTGCCGTCACTGTCAGCCAGCAGCTTGAAGTTCAATCCTTCTTTGGCGCAGAACTTTTTATGGGAGTCCACGCTGTCCACACTCACACCCAGGACAACCGCATGCCGCTCGGCGTACTTCGCCTGATCCACCTGAAAGTTGTGCGCCTCCCGCGTGCACCCGGGCGTCTGATCCTTGGGATAAAAATAAAGCACGACCCAACTGCCGCGGTAATCCTTCAAGCTGACTTCTGAACTTTCCTGCGAGGCCAAAGTAAAGTCAGGCGCGGCGCTCCCGGCGACCGGAGCGGCCGCGCGCGAGCCCGTCAACAGCCGCGGAACCAGGAATATGATGACCACAACCACAACCACGAGCAGCGTGACTCGTAACATTTCGAACCTCCTGAGGCGCATCCACGCGGACTCCAGCATTGTAGAACGTTTGGCCATCGACGCCGGTGCAGCCGACGCCCAGCAAAATTCCGCGTAATTGAATATCATGGAGTATTCGGCATCATCCGAGGGAGAGATCAGACGTGGCTCAGACGGAAACTGACGGTCAAGAGGTATTAGAAACGCGGGAGTGGGTCGACTCACTGGACTATGTACTGTCCAAGGGCGGCCCGACACGAGCGGGGCGCCTGCTGCAGCAATTGGCGCTGCACGCGCGCCGCGCCGCCGGAGTGCACCTTCCCTTTTCCGCAACCACCCCGTACCAGAACACGATTGCAGCGCCGCAACAGGCGCCGTTTCCCGGCAGTCAGGAGATGGAACGCCGTATCAAGAGCCTGGTACGCTGGAACGCGCTGGCCATGGTGGTGCGCGCCAACAAGATTCAGGAAGGCATCGGAGGCCACATCTCGACCTTCGCTTCCGCGGCTACGTTGTACGAGGTAGCTTTCAATCATTTCTTTCAGGCGCAAACCGAGAGCGGCGACCGCGACTTCGTTTATTTTCAGGGCCATGCTGCGCCCGGCATTTATGCCCGCGCTTACCTCGAAGGCCGCATCCCGAAAGAGAAGCTGGAGAACTTTCGCCGCGAGTTGAAGCCCGGAGGTGGTCTGAGTTCGTATCCCCACCCCTGGCTGATGCCAAACTTCTGGGAGTTTCCGACGGTCTCGATGGGCCTCGGCCCCATACAAGCGATCTATCATGCGCGCTTCATTCGCTACCTGGAAAATCGCGGGTTGAAGCAGTCGACCGGCGGCAAGGTGTGGGCGTTCATGGGCGATGGTGAGATGGACGAACCGGAATCGCTGGGATCGATCACTCTGGCGTCACGCGAGAATCTGGACAACCTGATCTTCGTAGTGAACTGCAACCTGCAGCGACTCGACGGTCCGGTGCGCGGCAATGGAAAGATCATTCAGGAACTCGAGGCCATTTTCCGCGGCGCGGGATGGAATGTCATCAAAGTGATCTGGGGATCGGACTGGGACAGTCTGATTCGCGGCGACCGCGACGTACTGCTGGTGCGACGCCTCGGAGAAGTGAGTGACGGGCAGTACCAGAAATATTTCGTCGAGAGCGGAGCCTACTTCCGCCAGAATCTTTTTGGAACCGACCCGCGCCTTCTGAAAATGGTGGAGCATCTTTCCGACGAGCAACTGGCGCGCATGCGCCTCGGCGGACACGATCCCATCAAGGTACATGCGGCATACCGGGCTGCGGTCGACCATACCGGATCGCCGACAATCATTCTTGCGAAAACGATCAAGGGCTACGGCCTGGGCGAAGCGGGTGAAGGCAAGAACATTACGCATCAGCAGAAGAAGCTGAACGAAGATGAGTTGGAACTGTTCCGGTCGCGGTTCGGGATTCCGATTCCGGATGACGAACTGCACAACGCGCCGTTCTACCGGCCCACCGACGACAGCGCGGAGATCAAGTACATGCAGGCGCGGCGGCAACAGCTCGGTGGATACATGCCGCAGCGCAAGGTGCGGGCCACACCGCTGAAGCCGGTGGCGGAATCGTACTTTGAAGAGTTCTACAAAGGAACTGAGGGACGCGAAGCTTCTACGACGATGGTTTTTGTGCGGTTGCTGGCGAAGCTTCTGCGCGATCCGGAACTGGGCAAGCTGATCGTGCCCATCATCCCTGATGAAGCTCGCACCTTTGGCATGGAAGCCTTGTTCCGGCAAGTTGGCATTTACTCGAGCGTGGGACAGCTTTATGAGCCCGTCGATATGGACACGCTGCTTTATTACAAAGAAGCGAAGAACGGACAAATTCTGGAAGAAGGAATTACCGAAGCGGGGTCGATGTGCTCGTTCATCGCGGCGGGCACGGCTTACGCCAACCATGGCATCAACACGATTCCTTTCTTTATTTATTACTCGATGTTCGGATTCCAGCGCATCGGGGATCTGATCTGGGCCGCGGCCGATATGCGCTGCCGGGGATTTCTTGTGGGCGGAACGGCGGGACGCACTACGCTTGCGGGCGAAGGCCTGCAGCATCAGGACGGCCACAGCCACGTTCTCGCGCTGCCGGTGCCGAACTTGCTGGCCTACGATCCGGCATTTGCTTACGAAATTGCCATCATTATTCAGGATGGCATCAAGCGGATGTATGTAGATCAGGAGTCGATCTTCTATTACCTGACCGTGACGAATGAACCGCTGCACATGCCGGAGATGCCGAAAGGTGAGCACGTCCGCGAAGGCATACTGCGCGGGCTTTACCGCTTCAACACATCGGACGCGCCGGATGCGAAGTTGCGGGTGCAGCTGCTGGGCAGTGGAACCATCATGTATGAGGTGCTGAAGGCGCAGACGATCCTGAAAGAAAAGTACGGCGTGGCGGCGGACGTGTGGAGCGTGACCAGCTACAAAGAACTTTACCGTAACGCCAACGACTGTGAGCGCTGGAACATGCTGCACCCGGGAGAAGCGCCGAGGGTTCCGTACGTGACCGAGACTCTGAAGGATGCGCCCGGGCCGTTCATTGCGGCATCGGATTACATGAAGGTGCTGCCGGAGTCTCTGGCGAAGTGGGTGCCGGGGAAACTGGTGTCGCTTGGAACCGATGGGTTCGGCCGCAGTGAGAGCCGAGTGGCGTTGCGCGACTTTTTCGAAGTGGATGCCAAGCACATTGTGCTGGCCACGCTGGGAGCGCTGGCAGGGGAAAAGAAAATCGGTCTCGACGCGGTGAAGCAGGCAGTGCATGACCTCGGGATCGATGCAGAGAAATTGAATCCAGCCACGAGCTAAGCTCGACAGTAATCAATAGCTTTGAGTAATAAGGACAACAATCAGTGATCGAATTCAAACTCCCCGCACTCGGCGAAAACATTGAACAGGGCGACCTGGTGCGCCTGATGATTGCTCCCGGCGCGACGGTCAGCGAGGGCCAGGCGGTGATGGAACTCGAAACCGATAAAGCGGTGGTGGAAGTGCCGTCGTCAGTGAGTGGAAAGGTGCAGGAAATTCTGGTCAAAGAAGGCGAGAAGGTCAAGGTTGGCCAAGTGATTTTTACGGTGGAGAATCACGCCGGCGCGGCGGTGGCGGCAGCCGCACCGAAGAGCGCACCTGTGGCGTCGGCGCAACGTGCGGCGAGCGAAGCACAAGCGGCGGCAAAACCGCTGCCAGTTCCCACGCCGCAACCAGGGCCCCCGGCACCACCGCAACGAACCCGATCGACGGACGCGCCCCGTGAATTCCGGCTGCAGGAACTGGGGGAAAACATTTCGGAAGGCGATCTGGTGCGGTTGATGATCGCTCCGGGCGCCAAGGTTTCGGAAGGCCAGCCGGTGATGGAACTGGAAACCGACAAAGCAGTAGTGGAGGTTCCTTCCTCGGTCAGCGGCGTTGTGGCGGAAGTAAAAGTCAAAGAAGGCGAAAAGATTAAAGTCGGGCAGGTGATTTTCACGCTGCAGGGTTCGGCGCCATCGCAGGCCGAGGCGGTTCGTCCGCCGAGCCGGCCCGTGGAGCACGTCTCGGGACAGCATGGCGCGCGGCTGGCGTTCCAGGCTGCAATTCGCGCCGAGGGCAAGACGGAGGAACAGGCGCTGCCTCCCGACCAGCCACAGCCGCGACCTCCGGCGTTCTCGATGCCGGTGCAATTGGGCAAGGTGGCCGGAACCGAGCATCGCGAACCGGTTCCGGCGGCTCCCTCCACGCGCCGTCTCGCTCGCGAAATCGGCGTCGATATTTATGCAGTCAAGGGTACGGGACCGGGCGGGCGCATTAGTGAAGACGATGTAAAAGCGCACGCCAAAGCCCTGGTAACAGCCGGAGCCGCGGCCGCGCAGGCTCCGCCGCGCGCTGGACACTTCATCGAACCCAAGCTCCCGGACTTTGCCAAGTGGGGGAAAATTGAGCGCGTCTCCATGCGCGGAGTTCGCCGCAAGACGGCGGAACATCTGGCGGAATCCTGGAACACGATTCCACACGTCACGCAGCACGATCGTGCCGACATCACCGAGCTTGAACAGTTGCGCGCGCGATTCGCTCCCAAGGCGGAACAAGCCGGGGGCAAGATGACGGTCACAGCCATCGCGTTGAAAGTGTGCGCTGCCGCGCTGAAGGTGTTTCCGCAATTCAACGCCACCATCGATATGGAGAAAGAAGAAATCATCTACAAGCAGTACATCAATATTGGGGTTGCGGCGGATACGGATCGAGGCTTGCTGGTTCCGGTGATTCGCGATGTGGACAAGAAAAATATCGTCGAGCTTGCGGTTGAGTTGTCGCAACTGTCGCAGAAAGCGCGAGAAAAGAAAATCACGCTCGCCGACATGGAAGGCGGCACTTTCACCATTACGAACCTCGGTGGGATTGGGGGCACGGCGTTTACGCCGATCGTGAACCATCCCGAAGTTGCGATTCTTGGGCTTTCGCGGTCGCGCATGGAGCCGGAATGGATTGGAGGGAAGTTCGAGCCGCGGCTGATCCTGCCGCTCTCGCTCTCCTATGATCATCGGTTGATTGACGGCGCTGATGCCGCACGTTTTCTGCGCTGGGTGGCGGAAGCGTTCGAACAGCCCTTCCTGCTGTCCGTTCAAGGATAGCGGTGACTGTGCGCTCTCAAGAGTAAAGATCCCGAAGAAAGTTACTCCATGAACGAAGCTCTGAACCAACTGTCAAGCGGAACTCCCGAAAGCGCTGAGAAGTTGCGCATCGCCGTAGTCGGCGGTGGGCCCGGTGGTTACGCTGCCGCCTTCCTCGCGGCCGACCTGGGCATGCAGGTTACGCTGATCGATCCTGAGGTGAATCCCGGCGGGGTGTGTCTGTACCGCGGCTGCATTCCGTCGAAGGCGCTGCTGCACGTGGCCAAGCTGATTGAAGAATCACAGCAGGCCAAGAACTGGGGAATTGAATTTCCTAAGCCGAACATCGATCTGGCGCGGCTGCGCAGCTGGAAGGAAGGTGTCGTCAAGAAACTTACCGGAGGCCTGGGACTGCTCTCCAAGCAGCGCCATGTGGAATACATTCAGGGGCGCGCGGCGTTTCAAGGTTCGACCACGTTGCAGATCACCAAGGCAGACGCTTCCGAAGCAGTTCTCAGTTTCGACCGCATCATTCTGGCGACGGGATCGCGGCCAGCCATCATTCCGGCTCTTAAACTGGATACGCCGTGCCTGATGGATTCGACCGGCGGGCTGAATCTCGAAGACATTCCCGGAAGTCTGCTGGTGGTGGGCGGCGGATACATCGGCCTAGAGCTGGGTTCGGTGTATGCGGCGCTGGGAACGCGGGTTACCGTGGTCGAGATGTTGCCAGGACTGCTTCCGGGCGCAGATCGCGATCTGGTTCTTCCGTTGCACAAACGGCTGGAGAAGATGTTCGAGGCAATTCTGCTGAATACGACCGTCGCCTCACTGAAAGAAGATGGTGCGGGAATCCGCGCGACTTTCGCGGGCGCGGCTTTGCAGGAAAAGGATCGGGAGAAGGTTTTTGACCGGGTGCTCGTTTCCGTGGGACGCAAACCGAATTCGGAGATCGCCGGACTCGAAACTACACAGGTGCAGGTTAACGCGCGCGGATTCATCGAAGTGAACAAGCAACTGCAGACTGCCGATCCGTCCATTTACGCCATTGGAGACGTGGTTGGCGAACCGATGCTGGCGCATAAGGCCATGCACGAAGGACGAACTGCGGTCGAGGCGATCGCCGGGCACAAGGTGGCATTTGAACCAGCGGCGATTCCGGCTGTTGTGTTTACCGATCCGGAAGTTGCGTGGTGCGGTCTGACTGAAACTCAGGCGGAGAAAGAAAATCGCGAGATCAAGGTTGCGAAATTTCCCTGGGGCGCATCGGGACGGGCGGTTACTCTTGACCGTCCGGAGGGAATGACCAAGCTGCTGATTGACCCGCAGACGGAGCGCGTGCTGGGCGTGGGGATTGTTGGCGTGGGCGCCGGCGATCTGATTGCCGAGGGCGTGCTGGCGATCGAAATGGCCGCGCTAGCCAGCGATGTGGCGATGACTATTCATCCGCATCCCACGCTTTCGGAGACGGTGATGGAATCCGCGGAAGTTTTCTTTGGCACGAGCACAGATATATTTCGCCCCAAGCGCGCCTAGTCTGGGAAGAAATCCATGTCCACTTTTTTCAGAAGAATTGGTGTTCTTGTTCTTAGTCTCGCGGCTTATCTGCCATTTTCATTGCAGAGTGCGATATGCCAGATCCTGCCACCCTCGGCACCTGCGACCGCCCCGACGAAAACTTCCGACCAACTGGGCCGCGACACGCCCTACGGGACGGTCTTCGGATTTCTGCAGGCGGCGCAACAGGGCGATTACAGCATCGCCGCACAATATCTGCAGATGAGCCCAGCGCGCCGCCAGAGCGAAGGCGACGCGTTGGCGATGAAGCTGAATGTGGTAATGAACCGTGCATTTGGCGGCAGCCTGAGACCGAGTCGTGATCGGGAAGGCACACCACAGGAAGACGTTCCGCTCGACCGGCAGAAGCTGGGAACCATGTCGGCCGGCGACGTGGAGGCTGATCTCGAACTGGTTCGAGTTACGGATCCGAGCGTGGGGAGGATCTGGCTGATCTCCTCTAATACTTTGACCAAAGTGCCGGAGCTTTACGATCAGGTCGAGGCGCGGCGGGTAGAGACGCGATTGCCGGCATGGACGGTGAAGCATCAGCTGGCTGGGATGCCGTTGTGGCAATGGTTTGCTCTGCTGTTGTTGATTCCCGTGGGCGCGGCGGCTGCCTGGCTGCTGTTAGTGCTGCTTCAAATTCCTTTGCGGGTGTGGGCGCGGAGACGCGGGCATGCTGAACTGGTGCAGTGGCGCTCGGTTTCGGCTCCAGCGTGGCTTCTGGTTGGTGCGATCGTTCACCGGATTCTGGCCAGCTACCTTGGCTTGCCGCTGCTCCCACGGCACTACTACAACCAACTGGTTGCAGTCGCGGTTATTGTCGGCTTCAATTGGATTCTGTGGCGGGTGATTCAGTGGTTCCTGCAGCGCGTGCGAAACCGCGCTCTGGCCCGCGGTCACTCGGGCACAGGTTCGCTGATGTTGCTGGGCGAGCGCATCATCAAAGCGATCGTTGTTGTGCTGGCGTTATTTCTCATCCTGGGTGTGTTGGGCTTCAATCTGAGCACTGCGCTGGCGGGGGTTGGAATCGGCACACTGGCGGTCGGCTTCGGTGCGCAGCAGACCATCGCGAATCTATTCGGCGGCGTCTCGGTGCTGGGCGATGAAGTGATTCGCGTGGGAGACGTTTGCAAATTCGGCGACCGCACGGGAACGGTGGAGGATATTGGACTGCGCTCGACTCGGGTGCGGACGGAAGAGCGAACGCTGCTGGCTATCCCTAACGGCACTGTGGCGACGATCAATGTTGAGAATCTGAGCCGGCGCGACAAGTTGCTATTCAAGACTGTGCTGGGTCTGCATTCGGAGACCACGCCTGATCATGTTCGCTATGTGCTGGCACAGATCCGCGAGGTTTTAAAGGGCCATCCGAAGATTGAGGGCAGCACGGCTCGGGTGCGCCTCACAGAAGTAACGACGAGCGCTATTAACATGGAGCTTGTCTGTTACGTATTGACCCGGGATTTCGACGAATTCGCTACCGTACGCGAAGACTTGCTGCTGCGCATTATGAAGTTCGTGGAGGAGTCCGGGACCAACCTTGCCTCGGCGTCGCAAACGCTTTATCTGGGCGGGGATCCAGGTGTGAAGAGCAAGATCGATGCTGCTCTGAAGCCGACGGCTTCCACTGTCACTGAGCCTGCTGACCGTCAGCTCCCGGAATCGGCGGCGCGGAACCAGTCGCGGAATACTGCGGACAATGCCGGGAAGGATGACTAGGATTTGGCGTGCCAGCGCGCAGCGAGCCAGAGCAGAAACCTGTGCGTGGGAAAATACACGACTGGGGGGACAGTGATCAGGTAGAGCAGCAGATATAGAAGTCCGGGCATGGCGTGCTGTTCGTGAAAGAAAGGGCCGCGAGCCCAGTTCACATCGAATTGCGGACGCCAGAAATAGTTGATCGGAACGACGATCCAGGCAGTCAAAGTCTGATACTTCCAACCTCGCTGGTCGTAGCCTAAGCGCCAAATCGCCCACAGCAGCAATGGCGGGACTACTACGTGAAACAGGCTCAGGAGGCGAATCCATAGCGGAATATGCGGGTCGAACATGTATTCCGTTCCGCCGATCAAGTGCCGTCCACTGGCGAGAGCACCAGCCAGGTCAATCGTGTAAAGAGTCTGGAAAAGCAGCAAGCTGGTTGCCTGCCAAGAGAATATGAGCGGGCTTTCGAGCCAGAGTCCGGCGGTGATGAATAGGTTTCCGAGATCGCAGAAGAAAAGAAAATTCTGCAGGCCATACTCGCGCCAGTAGACCGGCAGCCAAACTAGCACCCAAGCCGTCCACAGCAGCTTGAGCCAGAGCGGAATGCGCATGACACGGTATTGTATCCGTGGGCGGCAACCTGAAATGGCGAGGTGCCAAAGGCCGTCCTGACAAGGCAAAACGGGCCTGTTTGGAATTACCACCGTAACTTGATGAGGCTTACGAGTGTACCTACGATGACCTTAGTATGGGTTATCAAGCGCTCTTATTTTGCCCCGATGAGAAGACGGCTCGCTCGGTGACGCAGGTTCTCAGCGAGTTGGACTTCACGGTCACTCCATGCACCGAGCCCTTCGGAGCAGTCAAGAAATTGATGGGTGAGCACTTCGACGCGGTCGTGGTGGACTGCGATAACGAGCAGAACGCCACACTGCTGTTTAAGAGCGCACGGAACACACCGAACAACCAGTCAGCGCTGGCCGTGGCTGTTGTGGAGGGGCAGGCGGGAGTCGCTAAGGCTTTTCGGATCGGGGCGAATCTGGTTCTCACCAAGCCCATCAATGTAGAGCAGGCGAAAGGCACGCTACGCGTTGCCCGCGGCTTGTTGCGCAAAAACGAAGCCGGTAAGCCTGCGGCGCCTGCAGCACCGGCGGCAGCGGCAACCGTGAAGCCTGCAGTGCCCGCGCCGGCGCCTCCGAAGCCCGCACCGCAAGCTCCAACTACGAAGGTGGTCGCGACGCGGCCGGCACCGCCGGTTGCGCCTTTGGGGAAAACGGCGACGGCAAGTGTTCCACCTCAGAGGCTGTCACAACCGAAGGTGGTTGCCTCGATTCCCGCCGACGACGAAAGCGACGCGGAGATTCTGGACATAGATGAAATCGTTTCACCTTCGATCGCTGCGCCAGGGACAAAGATAGCCGCCAGCGAATCGGATGTGCTGTCGCCGACGCCGACCATGGGAGTTTCGCCAGCGGGTTTGGCAGGATTTGGATCGGGCGCCGCCAGCGCGCCGGCACCGGCCCGCGAGGCGAAGCCCAAGACTGTTATCCCGGAACCAGAGAGTCCTGCCGAGAAAGCCGCAGACTCCAGCGAGAACATTTCTTCGAACGAGGGGACGTCCGCGCCAGCGCCCGCATTCACCTTTGGCGGTAATGTCAGCGACGGCGGCAAGGCCGGCGGTGGCGGAAGCAAGAAGATGCTGCTGGTTGCGGCTGCGGTGGTGCTGGTTGCAGCCGGTGGCTACGCTTTGTGGATGCAGTGGGTAGGTTCGAGCGGGGCCGCAACTCCGTTCGCGCACGTGGCCGCGCCGGTGACGAAGCCTGCTGTGGCTCCGCAAGCTGCGCCCAGCAAGGCTCCTGTCGGCGCATCTTCTTTTGCCGCTTCTCCGACAGTTCCGGCGACCTCTTCTGCGAGTTCTCCAGCGACTTCGTCTGTTGCGTCCCCGGTTTCAGACTCCGCGGCGACTCTAAAAGGAACCGCGACAGCCAAGACCACTTCCGACTCTGCTGAACCAGACGCTGAAAGCGCCGATGAACCGGTTCATTCGAACAAGGGCGCAACTAAAGGGGACTCTGCCAAGCCTTCGGCTTCGACGGCCAACAAAGCTCCGGCAACAACAGCCGCGGCGGCGGCAGCGCCTATTGTGATCAAGAATGGCCATTCTCAAGCGGTCGCAAAACCCGCGCCAACTCCCGATGCCCCGAGCATTACCGGGATTGCTCCCGTGGACAACGGCGCATCGCTTCCCAATCTTATGGGCGGCGACAGCCGAGCGCCGGCTCCTGTATTGCAGATGTTGAGTGTTTCACAGGGAGTGTCGCGCGGACTGTTGGTAAAGAAGACGCAGCCTGTATATCCGGCGAGCGCGATGCAGATGCACATTGAAGGCACGGTTGAGCTTCAGGCAACCATCTCTAAATCCGGTGACATCGCCGGGGTGAAGATTATCAGTGGCGATGCGCGTCTGGCGCGCGCTGCGGTGGATGCGGTCAAGCAATGGAAGTACAAACCGTACTTGCTCAACGGTGAGCCGATTGAGATTCAGACGCAGATCACGATGAACTTCAAGCTGCCTTAGACCTCAGCCCAATCTCTGGACATCGCCTTCGCCGCTTCAATGTTTCAAAGTTTCTGAGGTTTCAAGGTTGAGAAACCTTGAAACTTTGAAACCTTGTCGACCTCCCCACCCAAAAGTTCGCAAAGAACGCGATATCTGGAATGGGCCCCCCGTCACCCGTCATCACGTAGACAAGTACACAGGGCCTTCGCGTGGTGGCTTTCGGCGGCGCTGGGGCTCGCGGGGCTCAGGATGACAAATCTTTGGAGCGGATCACGGCGCGGCCACGACCTCGTAGGGCCTCATCATTTCGTTGTCCTCGTGCTCCAGGATGTGACAGTGCCATACGTAGCGGCCGGTGTAGCCTGTGAAGGGCACAATAATCCGCGTGACCATACGAGAATCGGCGCGAACCGTGTCCTTCCAGCCGGCTTCATTTGCGTCGGGAGGTTCCGGCGGACCCAGGAAGTGCAGCTGACGCTTGGTTTGGAACAGCCAGGGTTCGTAGTTTTGCCGGTCGAGGATCTGGAAACGCACCAGGTGCAGATGAATGGGATGGGAATCGTTGGTGGGATTGATGAGGGTCCAGATTTCGGTCGATCCCAGCATCGGCTTCTCCGTGACCGGCATGCTCCAATGGGAGGCATTCAGAAGCAGTTGGACCGGATTGCCCGTCTTGTTGACATACTCATTGAGCGTCAGCAAGCGGGTCTGCACGGCTTGCGATTCCGGGATCCTCGGCACTGGACGTAGAGCGGGAGGCAGCGAGCTTGTGTCAGTTACTTTCCCTGAGGAGACGCGGAATTGCATCACGATGAAAGCGTCGTTCTTGAGAATTAGCTGCGCACCGCGATGCTCGCTGAAATCGATGACTATGTCGGCGCGTTCGCCGGGCGCGATTTCAAGGCTGGTGAGCGGAACTGGCGCCGATAGTAAGCCCTGGTCGGTGCCGATCTGATGAAACTGTGCGTCTTCTTTGTTTTCGTTGGCGGATGCTTCGTTGACAATCGATAAGTGGTAGAAGCGGGCATTCGACGCATTGAGGACGCGGAAGCGATATCTTCTCGCCTCGACCTCGATATAGGGGAAGAGTTTTCCGTTCACCAGGATGGCATTCCCCGAGACTTCAGGAACCCAGGGGGATTGTGGATCCGGGGAAACCGGATAGAGAAGCTGGGCATCCCGGGTCAACAGGCGGTCAAAGAGAATAAGCGGCAACTCGTATTTGCCCTTGGGCAAATTGAGCGCGTCTTCCACGCTGTCGCGGATGAGGAACGTTCCGAACAATCCGGCATAGACATTGAGGCGGTTAATGCCCAGCGTGTGGTCGTGGTACCAGAGCATGGTAGCGTCTTGCTGGTTCGGATAGAGGTAAAGAGCTGATTTTCCGGGCACAATCCAATCTTCGGGATAGCCGTCGCTTTCGGGTCCGGTCTTGGCCCCGTGCATGTGCACGACGGTGCGGACTGCAGGTTTGTCGGCCTCGGCCCCGTGAATGGTATGGTCTACCGGCAAGAAATGTTCGTTGGGAAGCGCATTCACCCACTCGACCAACAGAGGTTCAGCGGAGCGTGTTTCGAATGTGGGACCAGGAGCAGAAGGGCCAAAGCTCCAGAACTTGGTGGGCTGGAGATCGCGGTGCACTTTGCTGGCGACCGGCTGGGCTTGTATCCGATAGAACGGGATGCTGTGCTTAGGGTCGGCGGGACTGGGGCGGGTTCCCTGGTGTTGCGCGACTGCAGGGATGGGAAGGGGATCGACAAACCGCGCCAGTGTGCTGACGTCGAGGGCCGGGGGCATGGTGGGCACGGCGTGAGCCCGCGCAATTGAATTCAGCAGCCCACTTTCGGCTGTCGCCAGCGTCGTCGCCAGCAGGCTTGATCGTTGGAGAAACTTTCGACGTGTAATCACCACATGCCTTTCGGCCAAGGATACAACAACGGCAAGGAGGGTGAGCGCTGCCGCGCCCTACCTTCCTTGCCGTGACTGCCTTGCCGTTAACCGTGTCGCGATTTCCGTTCAGACCATCAGCAGGATGGACTTAGGGTTAGAACGAACCAGTGAAGATGGGTTCGCCTGTGTTCTCGTTGAGGATGAACAGATCGTTGGTCACGAGCTGATGGAAGTCGAACATGGAGCCGATCGAGTTCGCGACGCCATCAAAGGAGCCCTGGCCGATCCGCTGGCCGCCGAGCCAATTGTCCTCGATAAAGCGAATGACCGAGGTTTGATCGGTGACCGAATGATCTACGAAGTTGTGCCGCGCCCAGGGGGAAATGACGAGGAGCGGTTGCCGCGGGCCATAGCCGCAGCGCCCCTGAGCGTGCGCGGTTTTGGGGTTGAGTCCGGGCAGCGCCAGGACGCCGCTTCCGCAGGTCCCCGGGCCGGTTAGGGCGTCGGCCGAGCTCTTCGATGAATTAACGATCTGGCCGAGCTGATGGTCATACCAGCCGTCGGAATCGTCATAGAGAACGACGAGCGCTGTGTTGATCCACTCCGGCTGGTCTTGCAGGAAGTTAGCTACCTTCACTACGAACTGCTGCTCATCCAGAGGATCGGAATTTCCAGGGTGGCCGTCCTGGATTGAGATCGCTTTGAGGAAACTTACCGTCGGGAAATTGCCCGCCTGAACTGCGGTAAAGAAGTCCTCGACATCGTAGTCGTGATTGGCAGGGTCGCCTGAGTGACCGATCGCGGCAATCGACTTGGGCCGCGCGTGGGTGGGATTCGCAGTCGAAGCGTAGTACTGGAATGGAGTGTGATGGGGAACATAATCGCCCTGGGTACCGACAATCGGCGAGGTCGATTGACGGTTGCAGCCGGTGCTGCCATCGGAATTTACCTTTTCCAGGTTGAAACCTCCGCCGAACCATCCCCAGGTAATACCGGCGGCGTTGAGCAGGTCCCCGATATTCTTTCCGCCCATCTGCGCCGTCTCTGAGCCAGAGCACATGTCGCCAAAAGGATCCGGGTCGCCGATCACAGTGAATCCGCCGTTCCCGTCGCCTACGAAGCCGCCAGTGCCACCGGTGTGTTTCACCACGCCATTCGTCTGGCCGGAAATCAAGTTGATTGCGCCGACCGTTGAAGGACCGAAATTGGTGCTGTAAGAGTTGTCGCTCATGGCATAGTGCTGGGCGTAGTTCCAGTAGGCGGTAACGGTATTGCCATCAAAATAGCCCATCACTTGACCGGTAGTAAGCACGACGTCTGGCGGGGCGCTGGGCGGGGGGCCGGCGCTTCCAGTGTTGGCGGGGAAGAGATCCATCACACCGCCGTCGAAAGCGAGTTGTTCGGCCATGTAGTCGTGATCCATATCTTGCGTGTTGGCCTGGGAGCGATCAAAGCGGAAAGGATTGGAAGCGCCGCTGCCGTTGGCCGGATTGAGATTCGGGTTGTTGTTCAAGAGGGCGTTGCCAAAGCCATTCACGGTGGGTGTGTTCGGAGCCGCGTGAAATTGCGGTTCGCCTTTCGGATTCAGGGCATTCGGATAGGTTCCAAAATAGTGGTCGAAGGACCGATTTTCACCGAAGATGACGACAATGTGTTTGATCGGCGTGGTTGTTCCCGGATTGGCGGCGTTTGCTACCGGCGTCAGCACAGGCCCGGTAACGATGGCGGCGACGAGGCATACTGACAGGAATTTACGCATAGAGTTTTGCCCTTTCGGAATTGGCGTTGCAGGGTTTGCTGGAAGAGAATGCTATGGCGCGAAGGTTAATGCAGGATTAAAGCAATGTTAAAAGAAGGCTCTCAACTCAGAGTCCATCGCAACCGGGCGGGCCGTCCAGCGACAGTTGCAACAAGCAGCCGCAGCGTGAAGTCCCGGGAGTGAATCGGCGCAGGCTACTCGTGCTGCAGGACCTCGTCGATGACGACTTTTCCACCTTTATCCACGGTGATGACTCTGTGGACGGAGCCATAGCCGCTTAGGGTGATGTCGACGATGTAGTTGCCGGGATCCAGAATAAAGTTAACTGGCGTGTCTTTATCCAGCATGTGCTGGTTGACCGCGACCTGGGCTCCCTTGGGTTGGGTCTTGACGCTAACCGTGCCCATACCCTGCGCTTCTTTGCCGCCGAACAGCTTATTCATTTTGCCGACGGTCTTGATGTCGTCGACATTGCCGAGCGTCTGGAGTGTGGGCGAGAAATTGGTGGTCTGGCCCAGGGCGAACTGAGCGCTTGTGGTCTGGTCAATGTAACCCGATTTGCGCACGAGGATGACGTGCTGGCCCTTGTCCACGGGGACTTGGGCGGGTGTGAGCTTGCCGCTGTCTTTGCCGTCAATGTAGACGTTGGCTCCAGCGGGACTGCTGGAGACAGCCAGAGTCGCCATGAGCAGAGAGAGATGGCTGGTGACAAAGGCTTTGCTGCCGGAGGCCACGTTGACGGTGCGCGTATCCGTGGAATAACCAGCTTTGCTGACTGTCACGGTATGCGCGCCGGCGCCCAGGCCCGTAAGAGCGAACGGAGTAACCCAGGAGGGATCAGTTCTTCCATCGACCTGGACTTGCGCGCCTTGAGGAGTGGAATCGATTGCCATCTGTCCTGGCACAGCAACGGGAGCAGGCGCTGGCTTCTTCCTGCCGTTCTTGCCTCGGGCCGCTGCAGCCGCGACGTGGGTGGGCTCGGGTTCAGCTACTTGAGCAGGGGCTTCGGCTTCAGGTTGAGCTTGGGTTGCAGCAGATTGCGCCGGCGGTGGCGCGGGCTGGGCGGCAGGTTCGCTGGCCGCAGGTTGAGGAGCTGGTTCGGCCGCGACGGGTCGAGGTGTGTCACCGTCACTGTTCAAAGTGTTGACGTGAAGGACCAGGACAACGGCGATGATCAGAATCAAGACGGCCGCGCCGGCGATGGAGTAAATCATCAACTGGGGTGGGACGCTCTTGATTTCTTTCATCGCCTTCTGGGCGACTACGCGAGGCTGAACTTTCGGTTTCTCCGGTTCCTCTTCATAGCTGCCGGAGAAAACCGTTGGAGCATGGGACTGCTTCTGTTCGACCACCGGAGGTGGCGGAGGCGGTGGGATATAGACTTCCTTCAGCGGAGGCAGTTCGGTCATCTCCGAGAAGCTGATGCCGCCGCCCTTTGACGGACCGCCCTCGGCCATCATGGGATCGACGGAAATTTTTGGCGCCTCGTCTTCGGGCGCGTCCACGGCGGGCTCATCAAGGGTGGAGGAAGACATGTACGCGGATGGTTCTGCCGGTTCGATGGGGGCCGGCTTGACGGGTGCGGATGACACTGTCCGGCCGCCGGCGGCTCCTACAGCGGCAGCAGCCGCCTTACCGGGAGCAGACACTGGAACCGTAAATTTCTTTTCGGCGGGCTTGCTTTGAACCGGCGCCGCGGGCTGAGGTTTCGACGCCACGGGACGGCCCGGAGCAGAGGCGCCTGCAAATTTCGTCTGGGCCGCAGTTTTGACGGCGTTTGGAACGACTGTGCTCTTGGCGGGCGCTGCTCGCTGCTTTGCCGCCTGCGGTTTGGATTCCTTGCATTTCTCCAGCTCGTCGAGCAGTTCCCTGCCATTCTGGAAGCGTTCCGCAGGATTCTTGGCGAGAGCTTTCATGATGAGATCGCTCAGCACCGGATGGAGTTTGGGATTCACGTGCATCGGAGGCACGGGTGTGCTCTCAAGGATGCTCTGGCGGAGAGCTTCCGCATCTTCACGATCAAAGGCCTTGCGGTCGGTCACCATCTCGTAAAACATGGCGCCGAGACTGAAGAGGTTCGAGCGGGCATCGATATCCTCGCCGCGAACCTGCTCCGGGGACATGTAGTGCAGGATCGAAGGGACGCCGGGCATGTGCGCGGTAAACTTGCCAACACTGGAAAGGCCGTAGCCTAGAATCCTGACCATACTGTCCCAGCCGCACATGATTTTGGCGGGCTCCAGACTATAGTGAAATATCTTGTGGGAGTTGGCGTTATCGAGGCCGCTGCATACCTGCCTACCGATGTCGAGAAGATCCCAGATGGAAAATCCTTCTTTGCGCGCGAGCATGGTGGCGATGCTGTTGCCTTGAATGTATTCCATGGCGGCGCAGAACTGGCCGTCGATTTCTGCAGCGTCGCGAACTGGTGTGAGGTTGGTGTGGCTCAGGACCTTGGCGGTATCCGCCTCTGCCAGAAGGCACTCCTGCAGTTCGGCGGCGCGCTCGCCAAAAGCTGACAGCTGAATCGCTTTCAACGCGACGGTTTGGCTGGTTTCCGCGTCATTCGCCTTGTAAACCACGCAAGTCGCGGACTTTGAGAGTTCGCTTAGGATTTCGAAGTGGCCGATTTTAGTGGACATGGTTCCGTGCCTCATCCCAGAAAACAAGCCGCGCAGTTCGAGTTGCTAGCTGCGTGGGTTAGAACCCGGGGCAGGTTAAGGGTAGGATATCGCTCGCGAGATTAAGGTTCGAGTTACCGAAGTACCGTGAAAGTTGGGGAAGGCCAGAGACGCGATTCCACGGTGGTTCCGTGGTGGCTGCAGGGCTTGGCGGAAATAGGTCCATCGAGGTGTGACTTTTCAGGGTGGGGGACGTTTAACTAGGTAGGCTGGGAAATGACAATTGTCATGCTAGCCGGATGACGATCTCCACTGGCACGGTAACGCGTGCCGATTGAGTCTAGGGATGCGGGTGGTTTCGGCAAGGGTGCGAGTTGGCTTTTGCGAGGCCATAGGCAGGTTGTGGGAAGCGAACTTATTCGTTTATGCTGGTGGGCCTGCATGGACTAGGCTCATCCGCTGTCCGGCACGCCGCGTTTTCTCTGGGGTTCAGCTGGGTTACTACATATGACTTTGACCCTATTCGTCACCAAGAACGCCCTCCGCAACAAACGCCGCAGCATTCTGACGGTTGCGAGTATTGGTGTTTCTTTGCTGCTTCTGACTTTCATGATGACGCTGTGGCGGGGCTTCTATATCGACAAAGGCAGCGCAGAAACAACCCGCCGGCTGGTGACGCGGCACCGGGTGTCGCTGACAAATCCTTTGCCCGGCTTCTATCGCGAGAAAATCCGCGCCATACCCGGAGTGGTTGCAGTCGTGCCCAATTCATGGTTCGGCGGTTTATATAAAGACGACAAGCCGGAGAACTTTTTCGCGCAGTTCGCGACCGACCCCGACGAGTTTCCGAAGGTCTACCCGGAGATGCAAATACCACCCGATCAGCTTGCCGCCTGGCAACGTGACCGGGCCGGCGTGATCGTGAATGACGAACTGGCTCAGAAGTTTGGCTGGAAACTGGGGGATCGCATCGTTCTGCTGGGCACGATCTACGGCGTCAATATGGAACTCACTATTCGCGGCATCCACCATTGGCCGACGCCGAACAAGACGGTCTACTTCAACGCAAAGTATCTGGAGGAGGCAGTACCCAGTTTCAAGGGCCTGGCCGGAACATTCAGCATTATGTCTGAGTCGCCCGACGACGTGGCGAAGGTCGCCGGCGCTGTCGACGATATGTTTCGCAACTCGCCGCAGCCCACCAAGACGGAAAGCGAGAAAGCCTTCGGGTTGAGCTTCGTCAACATGCTGGGCAATGTGAAAGCTTTTATTCTCAGCATTTGCCTGGCTGTCGTTTTTACCACGCTTCTGGTCTCTGCCAACACGATGGCGATGTCGATTCGCGAACGCACCCGCGAAGTGGCCGTTCTCAAGACCCTGGGATTCGAGCGGCAGACCATCCTCGGCCTTTTTGTGGGCGAAGCTATGTCGCTTTCGATCGCGGGTGGACTTTTTGGCTGCGGCTTCGCGTGGCTGCTGCTGACCTTCATGAAGCAATCGCCGATGGGATTCTTTCTGGCCCAGATGGAGGTTACGCCTGGAACGCTGGGTGTGGCCCTGGTGGCGGCCGCCTTAGTCGGATTCTTCAGTTCTCTGGTGCCCTCCTACAACGCCTCGCGGGTGGAGATCGTGGAAGGGCTGCGGCACATTGGTTAAGTACGGCGGGCTAAAGGACGGCGGGTTGAGTACTGCGGGGTTGAATACGGCGGGTTGCATCATATGACGTTAAGCGGTTTCGTAGTGCGCAATACGTTTCGCAATAAGCGGCGAAGCCTGCTGACGATGTTGAGCATCAGCTTTTCGCTGCTGCTGCTTACGCTGATGATTTCGATCTGGCGCACGTTTTATATCGACCAGGGGGCGGCGCTCTCGGCGAAACGAGTGATTACGCGCGATCGCGTCTCTTTGGCATTTCTGCTGCCCGCCTACTATCGCGACAAGATTCGAAGCATCCCCGGAGTGGTTGCCATCGCGCCTATGACTTACTTCGGGAATCATTATAAAGATGACCGCTCGAGCAATGCCTTCGCTCAGTTAGCCACCGACCCGGATGAGTATCTGAAAGTTGCTTCGGACAAGATTATTCCACCGGATCAGGTAGTGGCATGGCAGCGGGATCGCGCCGGGGCCGTGGTGGATGTGACGTTAGCTGACAAGTATGGTTGGAAGATCGGCGATCGGGTCACGCTACTGGGAACAATATTTCCGGTGAATCCCGAACTGACGATTCGCGGAATCTACCGGCGCGATCCGCCGCAGAACGCGCTATATTTCAACGCCAAGTATCTGGAAGAGTCTTTGGACTGGTTCAAGGGACGAGCAGGTTGGTATGCCACTCAGGTGTCCACGTCCGAAGATGTGGCGCGGGTGTCGAGCGCAATCGATGACATGTTCCGCAATTCTCCACAGCGGACGAAAACGGAAAGTGAAAAGGCCTTCCAACTTTCGCTAGTGGCCACGTTGGGCAATGTGAAGGCCTTTATTCTTGGCATCTGCGGCGCGGTGGTGTTTGCCATCCTGTTGGTTTCGGCGAATACCATGGCCATGTCGGTGCGCAGCCGGACGCGCGAAGTAGCCCTGCTGAAAACCCTTGGCTTCACTCGCCAGCGAGTGCTGTCCCTTTTCGTATTCGAGGCCGTCGCTCTAGCGGTGGCGGGCGGTGTGGTGGGGATAGTGGCGGCGGCCGGATTGATCCGCTGGCTGACACACTCGTCGGTGGCGATCGGGGTTCCAACTGATATGAGAGTTACGCTTCCAGCTGTAGGGCTGTCATTGCTGGTGGCCGCAACCGTGGGATTTCTGAGCGGCTATGTTCCCGCATACGGTGCGTCTCGCATAAATATTGTGGAAGGACTGCGGCACATCGGTTAGGTTTGAGGGCGAATTTATGGCGATACCGATCAGCTACAACATCCGCAATTTGAAGCTCCGTAAGGGGCTCACCATTATGACTGCGCTGGGCATCGCGCTGACAGTGACGACCGCGATCTTTCTGATGGCGCTGTTGGCGGGGTTGCAGCGGGCTTTCGTTTCAAGCGGTAATCCGCAGAATGTACTGGTGCTGCGCAAGGGATCGGAAGCGGAGTTATCGGGCGGCTTCGACGCGGCGCTGTTTCCCACGCTCAAAGTTCTGCCCGGTATCGCAAAGGACAGCCATGGCGAGCCCATGGTTTCGGGCGAGTGGGTGGTCGTGATCGTGCTTCCCCGCAAGGATGGCACCGGCGAAGTGAATGTGACTGTGCGGGGGATGATGCCCGACGGCCTTGAACTTCGGCCCAGCGCGAAATTGATCGAAGGACGCTGGTTCCAGACTGGGCAGCGAGAGGTGGTGGTGAGCAAATCCATCCGCTCGCGTTTTGCGCATGCCAACATCGGCGACACTATGGAGTTCGGCAAAGGATCGTGGAAGGTAGTGGGAGTTTTTGACGCCGGTGGTTCGGCCTACGAGTCGGAGATCTGGAGCGATGTAAATCAGATGGCTTCGGATTTCGACCGCCAGGGCGGTTATTCTTCGGCTTACTTGCGCGCGACTGATCCGATTGCCGCGGATGCGCTCACGAAGCGGGTGAGCGATGATCAGCGTCTCAAGCTCGAAGGCGTTCTGGAAACAGAGTATTACGAGAAACAGACGCGCTCTGGTGGTCCCATCAAATACATTGGCATCGTGGTGGCGATCATCATGGCGATTGGATCGAGTTTCGCGGCGATGAATACCATGTATGCCGCCGTGGCGTACCGCGGCCGCGAAATTGCGACTTTGCGAGTGCTGGGGTTCTCGCGTCCGGCGATTCTGACCTCATTTGTTCTGGAGTCTCTGATGCTGGCTCTGCTGGGCGCTGCGGTGGGAATTCTGCTGATGCTGCCGTTCAACGGAATGCAGACGGGAACATCGAATGCGGTGACGTTTAGCGAAGTGGTATTCAGCCTGCAGATTACGCTGCAGGTTGCCGCCCTCGCGGTCGGATTCGCGCTGATCATGGGATTGGTGGGTGGATTTGCGCCGGCCTGGCACGCGGCGCGGCAGAATATTCTGACGGCCTTGCGGGGTTAGTAAAAGCGGCGTCCGGTGTCCGGCTTCGGGCCAGAAGGTTCGCTCCGGACGCCGGAAAGCTGATGCCGGAAGGCGTTTTTTTGGAAGCCAACTTCGATTCTTATGCCGATTGACGCGAAACACGAAGACTTGCAGAGCCTGCGAATCGACCGCACAGAGCGCGGGGCGGGCAGCGGAGAGCCGCCGGCCTGGGCACGCCGCTACATCCTGATTGGGATCGTGATCGTAGTCGTGCTGAGCTTGTCCGCGCTGGCCTATCGCATGCTTTCGCGGGACGTTCCGGAGGTAGAAGTGACGCGCGCTTCCGCCGAGAACAGCGATGTGGGCGGCACGGTGCTTTCAGCCACGGGCTACATTGTTGCGCATCACACCATCAATGTGAATTCCAAAGTCACCGGACGCTTGGCCTGGATCGGAGTGGAGAAGGGCGACAAGGTAAAAGAAGGACAAGTGCTGGTGCGGTTGGAGGATCAGGAGTTTCGCGCCTCCTATGACCAGGCAAAGGGCGCGCTGGACAATGCTCGGGCTTATCTGGATGAACTTGAGCACGGTTCACGTCCGGAGGAGATTCAACAAGCCCAACACAACCTTGATGAAGCTCGCGCCACCCTGGTCAATGACAAGCTGACTCTGGACCGCACCAAGGAGCTCTCAGGCGCGGGAGTGGTTTCGCGTCAAGCCATGGATGACGCAACCGCCAAGTTCGAGTCGGACCAGCAGCGTGTCAACTCGCTGGAGAAAGCTTTTCAACTGATGAGGATTGGGCCGCGGGCGGAAGAGATTGCTCGCGCGCGCGGAGCGCTCGCGCAGGCGCAAGGCCAGCTCGATTACGCCAAGTCGCAGCTCGACGCCACGGTGATCCGCGCGCCCGTCACGGGCACGATTCTCGACCGCACTGCCGAAAAAGGTGAACTGATTACCGCGCAGTTTGCCAGCGGGTCGGCAGGCGGTCCGCAGGGATCAGTGGTGTCGCTGGCTGACTTGAACGATCTTCAGGTCGAGCTCGACATTGCGCAGGCCGATTTTGCCCGGCTCGGCCCTAAGCAGAAAGGCGTCGTCACTACCGACGCCTATCCCGATCGCAAGTACAAAGGCGAGATCGCGCAGATTTCTCCGGAAGCCAATCGCCAGAAGGCCACGGTGCAAGTCAAAGTGCAGGTGCTGAATCCGGACGAGTACTTGCGGCCGGAAATGAATGCGACGGTGAAGTTTCTGGCGGATGAACAGAAATCCACAAGCGCGCAACCGGCGGGAGCATTTGTACCGGCCAACGCGGTGCGCGATCATGATGGCAAGAAGATCGTGTTCCTGGCTTTCGACGGCAAGGCGCGCATGCGTGAGGTTCACGTCTTGAGCCAGCGCAGTGACGGCTTTCTGGTAGATGGACTTGTCGGGGGTGAGAGCGTGATCAGCAAAGGGCCACAGGATTTGAAAGACGGGGACTCAATCAAAATTAAGGGGCAGTCATAATCATGAACACAGTCGCTGAAAATCAAGTCGCTACCGGAACCAAAGTTGTTCAGGCCCGCAATGTCAGCAAGATTTTCCGGCGCGAGGCGTTTGAAGTGAAGGCGCTGGACGACGTCTCGATCGACATCGCTGCCGGCGAATTCATGGCGCTGATGGGGCCGTCGGGCTCTGGCAAGACCACACTGCTGAACATGATCGCGGCCATTGACCGGCCGACTTCAGGCGAGTTACTGGTGCAGAATCAGAATATTTTCCGGTTCAACGATTCGCAGGCGGCCCACTGGCGCAATGAACACATCGGTTACGTTTTCCAGACATTTAACCTGATCCCAGTTCTGACCGCATTTGAGAACGTGGAGTTGCCGCTGCTGCTGACCAGGCTCAATCCGCAGCAGAGGCGTGACCACGTTATGACCGCGCTGAAACTCGTCGGACTGGAGGAAAGGGTGAACCATCTGCCGAAGCAGCTCTCGGGCGGACAGGAGCAACGCGTGGCAATCGCCCGGGCGATTGTGAGCGACCCTACGCTGCTACTGGCGGATGAACCCACGGGCGACCTGGACAGTCACTCGGCAACCGAGGTGTTGGAGATTCTGAAGCGCCTGAACGAAGACTTTCACAAGACAATTGTGATGGTGACGCACGATCCGCACGCAGCTTCGTACGCGCACGTGACGCGGCATCTGGAAAAGGGGATGCTGCTGCCACCGGGATAGTTCTGGACTTCCGCTTGCCAAACTTCTGCTTGCTGAACTTCCGCTTAATGCACTTCGGCTTACTGCCGGGCTGGTGCCGCCAGCTCCGGTGTCAACTCAGACCGTGAGTCGGCTACCCACTGCCAGGCGCGCCGGCCGTTATCCAGAGCCACGGCCTTTGCTTCTCCGTAGGCCACCAAACGATTGAGCACGGTCGTCACTGAAGCCATGGGATCTTTGTGACGTGCCAGCATGGGCGGAGCTTTCTCCTGAATACGATCACAGACGTCACGAGCGCTCAGGGCGCGATTTGCATCCATCAGAATCATGCGGCACGCCTTGGTGAAACCTGGCTGGCGTCCGCTGCTCTTGCGATCCACCAGTTCCAGCAATTCATCGCTCAACACCCCATCTCCAAAAAGGTTGGCTAGGCCGGCGATAGTTTGTTTGATGGTGCCGATCCGGCGCATGACGTCGGCGCGCTGGTGCAGCAGCTGACGCAGCTCTTCGTGGGCCTGCCGGACCACTTCTTCCACGTGACCATTCCCCGTGTTGGTGATGGTTCGCAGCGTGCCTGCACTCTCCTGAAACTGCATAAACCCTCCCTGACAATCTAGCTCCGGGCGTACTCCGGCTCTGTAACAGATACGCGGGAAACCAGGCAGTGGTTCCCTGATTTTCAGTCCGGACCACGTGTATCCTTCTGGGTCCAGGCTTGCCCATTAGACGCTGGAACACTGAGTTGGTTAACAAACAAAAGTGAATGCAGGGATGGGTTCCATGATTCAGGGCGCAGTCCGCTACCTGCGCGGCACGAATTGCAAACTATTTGGAAAATGCGGTGACCCGCTAGATCCAGCACTCGGCCTAAGGCTTTTGACTTTGTCAGCTTTTGTAAACTTCTACCGAACACTTCCGGGCCAGAAATCGTCCGCTCAGTCCCGATCTGGACTCATCCCCAATCTGGGATTCCTTCTTGATCTCAATGGTTGCTTCGTTGCTCCCAAGGCGACGCCACATCTGAAAGATTCCGATGTGAGGAGAGTAGGCAAAGGAATCTCTTGTCAACTGCGACACAACCCGTGCCCTCGCTGTTGCGCGTTCTGCTGGTGGGAAGCCAGGAGGAAGATTTCTTTCTTATCCAGGAAATACTTGACCGGAACCGGAGGGCTCTCCCGGCGGTACTCGACCATGCGGGCTCGCTGGAAGAAGCCAAGACGATGTTGCAACGCGGGAACTATGGACTGGTTCTGTTTGAACATGAGACCGGAGATGCCGCAGCGACGAAACTTCTGTCGGAGTTCCTGCACTCGAGGGGAGCGTTGCCCTTCATCCTGCTGACGGAGCATGCCGACGAGAAAGCCGTAGCTGAAATCGTGCAAGCGGGCGCCTACGACTGCATGGAGAGATCGCAGCTTACGGGAGCCAACCTGGTGCGCACAATCCGGTGCGCGCTCAGTTTGCATTCGACGCAGCAGCAGCGTCATGTGGCGGAACAATCGTTGCGGAAGCTTTCCTGCGCGGTTGAGCAATCCGCCGATGCCATCTTCATCACGAATAGCGAAGGCATCATCGAATATGTAAACCCTGCCTTTGAAATACTGACGGGCTATTCTCCGGAAGAAGTCACAGGGAGGACTTCTTCCATTCTGAAATCGGGCGAGCAAGCGCCGGTACTCTACCGGGAAGTGTGGGAAACGATTCGTTCGGGCAACGCCGGCCGCAGCATCGTCGTAAACCGGAAGAAGAATGGCGAGGTGTACTACGTCGATGAGAGTATCAGCGCGATACGGGATGCCGAAGGGCGCATCGCTAACTTTGTCTCCAACGGGCGGGATTTCACGGAACGGCTGCGGCTGGAAGCCCAGCTGCTGCAATCGCAAAAAATGGATGCTATCGGCCACCTGGCTGGAGGCATCGCCCATGACTTCAACAATCTGCTCACCATTATTACAAGCTACTCCGAACTCGCACTTGACTCAGTAGCCCCTGAAAGCCCCGCCCAGGCGCGGATTCAGGAGATCCTTTCTGCTGCCCGCCGCGCTGCCGACCTGACGCGGCAGTTGCTCGCTTTCAGCCGCAAACAACCGCAGGCCTTGCGCGTCGCTGAACTAAACCCGGTGGTCAGCGGAATCGTCAAAACCCTGCGTCGCCTCATCGGAGAGGACATTGAGCTCGTCTTTATTCCGGGCCAAGCATTGGGCAGAATTCGTCTGGATCCGGTGCAGATCGAGCAGATTCTCATGAACCTCGCTGCCAACGCCCGCGATGCCATGCCTCAGGGAGGACAATGCACAATCGAAACCTCCAATGTACAAGTCGACGAACAATACGTCGACCGCAAGCGCGCCGTGATTCCCACGGGACGCTACGCCGTCCTGAGCCTGACCGACACGGGCGACGGTATCCCTGCCGATCACTTGTCGCACGTTTTTGAGCCCTTCTACACCACGAAGCCTTCGGGCAAGGGCACCGGACTTGGCCTGGCTACGGTGTACGGAATCGTCAAACAGAATCAGGGGTTTGTCTGGGCCTACAGCGAACCCGGGATGGGTACCGTCATCAAGATCTACCTGCCCTGTGTGCAGGACCAGCCCGTCGCGTTGGAAATTCCCGATACCGGCGCTGGCGTCGCGGTTCGCGGCACAGAGACTGTCCTGCTGGTCGAGGATGAGGAACCTCTGCGCCGGGCAACTGTCGAGTTCCTCAGGCTCCGCGGTTACACCGTTCTGGAAGCCCGAGACGGGGTTGACGCCTTGTCGATCAGCAAGAATCACGGCTCGACGATTCATCTGGCCGTCACCGATGTCGTGATGCCTCACATGAGCGGGGGCGAACTGGCGAAAGCATTGGAAACGCTGCGTCCGCAGACCAGAGTGCTATTTGTCTCGGGCTATGCGGGCCAGACCGTGCTGGACCACAACGTAATCGATGTCGAAAACAATTTCCTGCAGAAGCCGTTCACGTTAAAACAACTGGCCAGCAAAGTCCGGACGGTTCTTGACCACAGCTGTAATCCCGTTCCCGTGGCGGCCGAGGCGATTGCGCATCCGTAAAGCGCTATTGCGCGATCCGAGTAAGCTTCCCATCCTTCAGATGGAAACGGTCTCCGCGCCAGGTGACCGTGTGGCCCCTCAAGCTCGCGAACCAGATTGCGGCGGCAACCAAGTCCCGCACGGGAATCAGCCACGCATACTTCAGAATCTTACGATCATGTAGAACATTCTGGCCTACAACCAGCGCAACCGCAAAGCGAAGAAACATCGTGACCGCCAGTGCGCTCCAGGCCCAGAGCGTTCCTCGACTTGCCGCTAGCGCGAGCAGCGACCACAAGAGGCCAAAGGTAAACACCAAACCCAAGTAACCACTCGCACGCGCATCGCGAACTCCACGCGCCCAGCGAAGTTGATGCGCAAAGAACTCCCGCAGGCGATAAGACGGTAGATAAGTTTCAACCACGACGTCCGACAGTTTCACGGTCAGCCCCAGTTCAGAAATACGCTTCCCCAGTTCGTAGTCATCGGCGAGATAGTCTGCGAATGCGCCGAACCCTCCGATCTTCTCCAACTCGGCCCTGCGGAACGCCAGCGTCGAGCCCAGACCAAAGCGAATGCCGCCTTCGAGCTGACGCGCGGCCAACACGCTGGGGCAGAAGTCTGTAGTAATCCCCAATCCTTCCAGACGCGAACCCAGCGTCGGACTAGCCACTCCGCGGTAAAGGCAAGTAACCATTCCGACTCGTTGGTCGGCTAATGGCGCGGTGACCCGGCGCAGGTAGTCAGGTTCCACGCGAATGTCGCTGTCGTTGACGATTAAGTGGCTGTGGTGGGCCTCTCCCAACATCTGCGCCAGGTTGCTGACCTTCACATTCGCGCCCAGGATCTTCGGACTTACTAACAACCGAATTCTGCGCTTCGGAAATTCCTGCTGCAATGCCTTCACGCTCTCGATCGCAGGATCGTTCGGATCGCTCACGCCAAAGATGATTTCGTATTCCGGATAGTCCTGCAGGCAGTGGCTGCGAAAGCTCTCATAGATTTCAGGGTCGGTGCCCTTCAAAGGCTTAAGAATCGAGATCGGCGGCAGGGGCACTGCGCCGGCCTCGTTCACCACTTTCCGCTCACGGAGGAATCTTGCTGCGCTCCAAAGACAGAGGAGATAGTAGATTGAGCTGGAAAAGGTCCCGAAGACCGCGACAATCTGAACTATTCTTAGGATGGAATGCATCATGCGCGAGCGCGGGTCAGATTATTCGTAACGCAGCGCCTCGATCGGATCGAGGTTCGCTGCCTTCCACGCGGGATAGATGCCAAAGACCAGGCCAGTTCCCGCGGCAGAAGTAAAGCCGAAGACCGTCCAGAACATCGACATGTGGGCGGGAAGCGAGGGCCAGAGCGCAGGAATCACCCACACGATGATCGCGCCCAGCAGAATTCCAATCACACCGCCGACCGCCGTGAGAATGATCGCTTCTAAAGTGAATTGCAAAAGAATATCCCGCTTGCGCGCGCCAATCGCCTTGCGGACGCCGATCTCGCGCGTCCTTTCGGTGACACTCACCAGCATAATGTTCATTACGCCCACGCCGCCGACAATCAGCCCAACGCTCGAAATCGCAAACATGCCTATGAACAGCATGCCGGTGAGCTGGTTCCAGACGTCAGAGATCGAATCCGAGGTGAAGACGGCAAAGTTATCGGGCTTCTCTGTCGGAACTTTTCGCCGTCTCCGCAGCAGTTCGCGAATCTCGTCGATGGCCTTAGGCATGTCATCGTGGGAGGTGGCCTTCACGCTGATCCAGTGCTGTTTCAACTCCGGATGCAGAGTCTTGAAGGTCTGCAGCGGAAAAAAGACCCGATTGTCGTTCGGGTCCTTGCCCCCGCCAAACACCGACTTGATCTTCTGCACCGTGCCTACGACTTGAAACAGCCGTCCTTCGATATTGACTTCGCGGCCCAGAGGGTCCTGGGTTCCAAACAACTCCTGAGTTGTGTCGTAGCAGAGAACGACGACCGGGGAGCGATGTTGATCGTCGATGTCGGTGAACCATCTGCCGCTGGCCATAGGCAAGTCGAACACATCCTTCACCGACGCCGTGTCTCCCTCAAGGATGGTGTTCTTGACCTTGCGGTCCTGGTATTTGACCGCGTAACTGCCCACGCCCAGTTCGGGGCGGAATAGACGAATCCCTGCCGATACCGCTTTGACATGGGGCAAATCCTTAATCGCCTCGGCGTCCTCAAACGTCAGTTCTTTCCGAGTCCGCACTTCTTCCGGGATGCGCCCGAAAGTAAATGGCTCCATGTGAAACACGAATATAATGTTCGACCCGATGCTTGCGACAAGGTCTCGGACATTGTCGTCCAGGCCGCGGCCTATGGAAGACACTCCGATCACCATCGCGACGCCAATTACGATCCCTAGGACAGTCAGCGACGAGCGCAGCTTGTTGCTGCGGATGGTGTCGGTCGCCATCTGAACGATCTCACCGAATTCGTCTTTGCGAATCATGAGGAATTAAGTAATTTGGTAATTTGTAATTTAACTCCCACCGATCGCTAGGTTTTCAAATTACCTGATTATAAAATTGCCAAATTCGTTCTAGGTTTCGAAGCGTAACGCCACAATCGGATCGAGTTTCGCCGCTTTGCGCGCGGGATAGACTCCGAAAAACACTCCGACACTTGCCGAAACGAGCAGTCCAGCCGCCACGGCCCAGAGCTTGATCGCCGAGGGCATCCCGACGAGCAGAGTAACCGATAGAGCGACACCCGCGCCTAACAACACGCCCAGAATGCCGCCCGCGAGCGCCAGAGTCACGGACTCGATCAGAAACTGCAGCAAGACATCCTCACGCTTGGCTCCGAGCGCCTTGCGAATGCCGATTTCGCGGGTGCGCTCGGTTACCGACACCAGCATAATGTTCATGATCACGATGCCGCCGACCACCAGAGAAATAGCGGCAATGCCGATGGTCGCAATGAAGAACGTCTGGCTGAAGTCGGTCCAGATGCCGAGCAGGCTCGAATTGGTCTCAATGTCGAAGCTGTCGTCGCCGCCGAGCTGGTCGTGCCGCCGGGCGCGGAGAGCCGCGCGCGCTTCGTCGACGGCCTCGTTGAGGGGAACGCCGGCGCTGGCGGCCTTGGCGGCAATCCGCAGACTGTTATCGTGCGTTCCATATTGCTTCAGGCAGGCCGTCATGGGAATCATGACGTAATTGTCAGCGCTTTGCCCCAGCGTCGTGCCCTTCTTCGTCCCCACGCCGACTATCTGGTAGGTCCAGCCGTCGATGCGGATTTCCTTGCCCAGCGGATCGGTACCCGCCATCAGATGTTCGACGATATCGTTTCCCACCACGGCAACCGGAGACCGATTATCCAAGTCAGTCTGATTCAGCATGCGGCCCGCGCTTAGGTCGGTATCCAGAATCGTAGGCATCCCGGGGGTGACTCCCCGTATCAGCGTATCGCTGATCTCTTGCCCGTTGTACTTCACATGGCCGCTTTCGTTGCGAGTGGAAGCGGCGACGAGTACACAATGCCGGCAGGCGTCCGCCACTGCCTGGTAGTCCTCAATGGTCAGGTCCTTGCGCTTCTCACCCTCCAGGTAGCGGTCTACGTTGGTGACGGCTGGAGAAACTTTGAAGATGAGGAAAACGTCCGCGCCGAGATTGAATATTTTCTGCGCCACGTAATCGTTGATACCGGAGACGAAGGTTACGACGGCAATCACCGCAGCCACTCCGATCACCACGCCGAGCAGCGTCAGCACGGAACGGAGCTTGTTCGCCCACAGCGACTGCAGAGCGATTCGGATGGCTTCGGCGATGTTCATAGATTCGGCTTCAGGCTTCCGCAGTTCGGCTTCAGGAACAGGTACGTCTTGTGCGGAATTAGTCTATCAGCCCAAGCCCGCAGCTTGGAGCGCTAGTGCTTAAATCCGGACGCCGGAGGCCGAAAGCCGGGTTCCTGACTTCGTCATCGCATATAATGAGTCTGTTGGCAGCTGGACCGGACGGTCGCTTTCCGCGTCTTCGGGCGCGGGGAGAGGAAAGTCCGAACTCCGCAGAGCAGTGTGCCGGATAACGTCCGGGAGGCCGGGTTCAAGCCCGTCCGACGGAAAGTGCCACAGAAAACAT
>Ga0209624_10000110_pt1 | contig 76524 bp, 74 predicted proteins | sample JacPinW_OM2H0_O1_FD_188565 | JGI IMG/M metagenome (GOLD analysis project Ga0209624, IMG submission 188565) | Forest soil microbial communities from Algoma, Ontario, Canada - Jack Pine, Ontario site 1_JW_OM2H0_O1 (SPAdes) (version 2) | ecosystem: Environmental > Terrestrial > Soil > Boreal... | reverse complement strand
TCAGGTGCGCGGCCCCCTCGGGAGCTACCACGTGCGGCAGCCCGAGAGTCGAGCTGCCGCCGGCGAAGCCTGAGATGACCTGGCCGAGGTAGTCGCTCGCCTCGGCCATGCGCTGTGCCGCAGCTGCGGGGTCGGCGGTTCCCTGGGCGAGCGCGCTCACGTCCAGCTGCAGGCGCTGGGCGCGCGCGGCGAAGCGCTCGAGCGCTGCGGCGCTGGCGCTGCCGGGGGCGGCTGCCAGCGCGGTGGCAAGGGTTGCCGCCTCGGCGTTCAGGCGCGGCACCAGCTCGCCGGTGTCGTGCGCGGCGCTGCCGGCATCGGCAAGCGCGCTGCGCGCCTTGAGCACGACGGAGGCGTTACTCATCACGCGCGTGAAGCGCGCGTCGGTGGCGAACGGGGCATCGGCGTTGCGCGAGGCGACATCCTCGAGCGCCTTCTGGTCAGCTTGCAGCCGCTCGAGCGAGCGGGCATCGCCGCTGAGGGCGCCGTTCGCGTCGATGGCAAGATTCAGCAGCGCCTCGGCCGGCAGCGCATGGGCCGCGCTGCCGTGGCCGATCTGCTCAAGGTAATAGCTGCCACCCGCGCCGATGATGAACAGCGTCGCCAGCGCGAGCAGCAGTGCCAGCACGCCTGCGGCGCGCGAGCTCATGCCGCCGCCTCCGAGAAGGCGGGGCTCTCCAGCACGGCGCGCAGGCTCAGGACCGGCCACTGTTCCTGCGCGCGGCGGAAGGCGCCGGCGAGAAAGCGCTCGCAGCGCGCCACCGTCGGCGGTGCATCGCCCGAGAACTCGTTTTCCGCGAAGCGCCGGAAGCCGAGCACCTCGTCCACCAAAAGGCCCGCCGGGATCTCGCGGTGGTTCACGACCACGATGCGCGTGTTGCGCGTGATCGGGGTGATGCCGCTGCCGAGGAAGTGCCGCAGGTCGATGATCGGCAGCAGCTGGCCGCGCACGTTGGCGAGGCCCTTGATCCAGGGCTTGGCGCCGGGCACGCGCGTGGTTCCGGCCGGCACGCCCAGCACTTCGCGCGTTTCCTCGCGCGCCACCAGGTACAGATCCCCCGCCATGCGCAGCGCCACGCCGACCCACTCGCGCCCGCCGGCATCCTGGTTGAGCTGCGCGGACACGGCGCGGCCGCGGCGCTCGAGCTCGGCGAGCAGCTCGAACGGGCGGTCCCGCAGGGACTTCAACTCGACTTCAACTGACGCTGGCGGCTCAGTCATAGACCACGCGCAGGGGCCGCGCTCAGGCGGACAGGGTCGCCTGCGCCTTGGCGACGAGTTGATCGGGAGAGACGGGTTTCACCATGTAATCGATCGCCCCCTGACGCAGGCCCCAGATGCGGTCGGTCTCCTGACCCTTGGAGGTCACCATGATGATCGGAATCGTGCGCGTGCGCGGGTCGTTGGCCAGCGCCCGCGTCGCCTGATAACCGTTCATGCCAGGCATGACGATGTCCATGAAAATGAGGTCGGGCGTCATCTCGCGGGCCAGGCGCACGCCCTCGGCCCCGTCGGCGGCCGCGGCGGTGCGAAAGCCGTGCTTCTCGAGCGCCTTCTGCATGACGTGCAGCTCGGTGGGCGAGTCGTCAACGATCAGGATGAGCGGCATGACCTTCAGCTCCCAACATGCGTCTCGATCGCGGACAACAGCTCATCCTTGGTGAAGGGCTTGGTCAGGTAATGCTCCGAGCCGACGATGCGGCCGCGCGCGCGGTCGAACAGTCCGTCCTTGGACGACAGCATGATGACGGGAATGGAACGAAACACCTTGTTGTGCTTGATCAGTGAACAGGTCTGGTAGCCATCCAGGCGCGGCATCATGATGTCGACGAACACGATGTCGGGCTGGTGGTCGGCAATCTTGGCGAGTGCATCGAAGCCGTCGATCGCGGTAAAGACCTCGCACCCTTCCTTGGCGAGCAGGGTCTCGGCCGTCCGTCGGATGGTCTTGCTGTCGTCGATGACGAGGACCTTGAGACCCTGGAGCTTGGTGTTGCTGCCGGTCACGGTCGGGGGACTCCTTCCTAAAAAAGGCTAAGGCTGCAGAAACCCCTGCAGGCCTGCCGGGCGCGCACGCACATGGCGCCAACTGCACGAGGCAGGCGCAGGGGGCGGTTTTAACATATCGGTACACCCCCTGCTATGCCATGCACGTCACGTTTTTCGAAGGTCGTGGGCGGGGTCCAACGCCGGGCCGCACCCGGGCAGACATATTCGCGCCGGCGATGGGCATAATTGCTTCCGATGACCGCCCCGAAGCGACTGGGCGTGGTGATGGATCCGATCGGCGCCATCACCTACGCGAAGGACTCGACGCTGGCGATGCTGCTCGCCGCGCAGCAGCGCGGCTTTGAGCTGGCCTACCTCGAGCAGCGTGACCTGTTGCTGCGCGACGGAGTGGCCATGGGCGGCATGCGGGCGCTGACCGTGCGGGCGGACCCGGCCGGCTGGTTCACGCTCGGGCCGTCGATCATGTCGCCCTTGAGCGAGCTCGACTGCGTGCTGATGCGCAAGGACCCGCCGTTCGATACCGAGTACATCTACAGCACCTACATCCTCGAACGCGCGGAAGATGCCGGGGTGCTCATTGTCAACCGGCCGCAGGGCCTGCGCGACATCAACGAGAAGGTCTACACCGCCTGGTTCCCGCAGTGCTGCGCCCCGACCCTCATCACCCGCGACATGGCCGGAATGGCGACTTTCCTGCGCGAGCACGGCCGCATCGTGGTCAAGCCCCTCGATGGCATGGGCGGCCGCTCGATCTTCGTGCTCGAGAAGGACGACCTCAACGCACGGGTCGTGTTCGAGACCCTCACCGGCTATGGCAGGCACTTCGCCATGGCGCAGCGCTACCTGCCGCAGATCGCCGAGTCCGGTGACTCGCGCGTGCTCTTGATCGATGGGGAGCCGGTGCCCTACGCGCTGGCGCGCCTGCCGTCCGCCGAAGATCACCGCGGCAACCTTGCCGCCGGTGCGCGCGGCGTCGGCCGGCCGCTCAACGAGCGCGATCGCTGGCTCGCCGGGCAGATCGGACCGGCGCTCAGTGCCAAGGGAATGCTGTTCGTGGGACTCGATGTCATCGGCGGCTTCGTGACCGAGATCAACGTCACCAGCCCCACCGGGATCCGCGAGCTCGACAAGCAGTTCGGCATCCACATCGGGGAGCTGCTGATCGCGGCCATCGAGCGGCGCCTGCACGCCGCACCCCGCCTGCGCGCAGCGCCGGCGCGGGGCGGCTGACACCCGCGATGGCACGCCGCGCGCTCATGCTGCGGGAGGGGCGGGCTCCGGTGTGGGACCGCCTGCTCACCATGCTGTTCCTGACCGCTCTGGTGCACGGGCTCATCATCCTCGGCATCACCTTCAACGCCAAAGCCTCCGGCACGGGCGGCGCGCCGGGACTTGAGGTCCTGCTGGTCTCGGACGAGCTGCCCGAGTCGGACCAGAACCCGAACGCGACCTATCTGGCGCAGCGCACCCAGGTCGGTTCGGGCAATACGACGCAGTCGGTGACGCCGCACAACCGCAGCGCCGCCGTGCCGAGGCTGCCTCACGAGGGCAGCCCGCAAGGCACCTCGCTGACCGAGAGCGCGGAAACGGCCGGCAGCTCAGCGGAGCGGGTGATCACCACCAGCGCCTGGAACACCGACGTGCGCTACCTGGCCGACGCCGGCAGCAGCGGGGCCGTGCACGAGCGGCCGCTCGAGGTCGATGCGCCGGCCGCCGCAGATCCCGGGCCGGTCGATGAGCAGGACGACCCCAGGCTCAAGGGGCCGAAGAACGATGATCAGTGGATCAACGCTGACACCCAGGCCTCGACCATCGCGCCGTATCTGGATCGCTGGCGAGCCAAGGTGGAGCGCATCGGCACCCTCAACTTCCCGAACGCGGCCCGCAACACCGGTGCCAGCGCCAATCCGCTCATCGCGGTGGAGATCAGTGCCGACGGCAGGATCAAGAGCGTGCAGGTGCGACGCTCCAGCGGCGACGCCGGGCTTGACCAGGCGGCCCTCGCAACGCTAAAGCTGGCGAGCCCGTTCGACCGCTTCCCCCCCGAAATGGCCGCCGAGCATCCGGTGCTGCGTTTCGAGTATGAATGGCAGTTCTCGGGCGGCCGGCTCACCGGCGAAACTGTGACAAGCTCTCCTTGAGACTCGCCTGCGCCATGCCCATACTTGACTCATGGGTGGCAAGCACAGCTCATTGAGCGGCAGCGACCTCCCGGGTGAGGCGGCGGGCGGCCCCATGTTTGCTGACGCCGAGGGCGGCAGCCTCACCAACCACCTGCTGATCGCCATGCCGCAGCTGGTGGACCCGAATTTCGCCCAGACCGTGGCGATCATCTGCGAGCACACCGACAAGGGAGCGCTCGGCATCGTGCTCAACAAGCCCCTGCCGATGAAGCTCTCGGACGTGCTCTCGCAGATGAAGCTTGAGCCTTCCACCGAACACATCGCGACCCAGCCGGTGCTGCGCGGCGGACCGGTGCACACCGACCGTGGCTTCGTGCTGCACCGCCCGGGTGGCCAGTGGGACCACACGCACAAGGTTTCCGATGCCATCCAGGTCACCACCTCGCGCGACGTGCTCGCGGCGATGGCCCGCGGTGAGGGTCCCTCGGATGCCTTCATCGCGCTCGGTTACGCCGGCTGGGAATCCGGCCAGCTCGAGCGCGAGATGAAGGACAACGCCTGGGCCTCGATGCCCGTCGATCCGCGCGTGGTGTTCGAACTGCCGTTCGAGCAGCGCTGGACGGGTGCCTGGCGGCTGCTGGGCATCGACGTCGATCGCCTCAGCACCGAGGCGGGCCATGCGTAGACGCACGCGCAGGGCATGACCGGCGCGCAGACCGTCCTCGCCTTCGATTTCGGACTCAGACGTATTGGCATCGCCAGCGGCGACACCCTGACGCGCACCCCCACCCCGCGCGCGGTCGCCCTGGTCGGCCGAAACGGACCGGACTGGGAGCTGATCACACGCGAGGTGCGCGCGCTCGAGCCGGGGCTCCTGGTCCTCGGCGCCCCTTATAATGCCGACGGAAGCGAAGGGGCACTCGCTGCGGCGGTGCGCGGCTTCGCCGCCGAGCTCGCCCGGCGCTTTGCCCTGCCCGTTCACCTGGTCGATGAACGCTTCTCCTCGCTCGAGGCGAGCGAGGCGCTGCGCTCGCAACGCTCAAGCGGGCAGCGGCGGCGGCGGGTCGCGGCGGGCGATGTCGACAGTGCCGCCGCGGCGGTGATCCTCGGGCGCTACTTTCAGGGTGAGGGGAAAAGAGCGAAATGACTGATCAGCTGCGCGCCGACGGATCGCTGCGCCACCTGCTGACGCTCGAGAGCCTGTCGCGCAGCGAGCTCGAGCGGCTGCTCGAGCACTCGCAGAGCTTCGTCCGCCCGCTCGGCGGGCGGCCTCCGCTCAGCCAGACCCTGTCGTGGGCCACCGTGGCCAACCTCTTCACCGAGCCCTCCACGCGCACGCGCGTGAGCTTCGAGCTCGCCGCCAAGCGCTTGGGCGCGCAGGTGGTGAATCTCGAGGTGCAGCTGTCCTCGCGCTCCAAGGGCGAGAGCATGCTCGACACCATCTACACGCTCGAGTCGCTGCACGTGGACGCCTTCGTCATCCGCGACGCTGAAGCGGGCGTTCCGGATCTGGTCGCGGCGAACGTGGCGCCGCACGTGAGCGTGCTGTCGGCGGGCGAGGCGCACGTGTCGCACCCGACCCAGGGGCTGCTCGATGCCCTCACCGTGTACCAGCGCAAGAAGCGCTTCGCAGGCCTCACCGTCACCATCGTCGGGGACATCCGCCACTCGCGCGTGGCGCGTTCGGCCTGGCAGGCGCTGCGCACGCTCGGCGTCAGCGATCTGCGCATCGCAGCCCCTGCCGCGCTGATGCCGGAGGAGCGGGAATTCGCCGGTTGCACGCGCCACACCCAGTTCGCGGGCGCCCTCAAGGACGCCGACGTCATCATGATGCTGCGCATCCAGAAGGAGCGCATGGGCGAGGCCGACCTGCCCGACACCGCGCAGTACTTCGCCGCCTGGGGCCTGACACGCGAGCGCCTGAAGCTGGCGCGGCCCGACGCCATCGTGATGCACCCGCAGCCGATGAACCGCGGCATCGAAATCGACTCCGAGGTGGCCGACGGTCCCCAGTCGGTCATCCGCGACCAGGTGAGAAACGGCGTGGCCGTGCGCATGGCGGTGCTGGCGGACGTGCTGGGGACGCAGCGGTGAGCGCGGCCACGCGCGGCACCCTCTTCCTCGAGACGGCACGCGTGCTCTCGCAGCTGGCCTACGACGCGGAGCAGTTCGTGCTGCGCCTGGCGGCGCCGCGCAGCGCCGCACATGCCGAGCCTGGCACCTTCGCGCACGTCACCTGCGATCAGGCGATCCCGATGCGCCGGCCGCTGTCGATCATGCGCGCGGATGCCAGCGCCGGCTGGATTGAGCTGCTCTACAAGGTGGTGGGCCCGGGACTGCACGCCCTCGCCGCCAAGAAGGCCGGTGATCAAGTGAGCGTGCTCGGGCCGATCGGGCGGCCCTTCACCGTTCACGCCGCAAGGCCGCGCACGCTTCTGCTCGGCGGTGGGGTCGGCATCCCGCCGATGGTGTTTCTCGCCGAGCGCCTGTCAGCGCACAAGGGCGCCGCGTGGAAACCCCTGGTGCTCATGGGCTCGGAAGTGCCCTTCCCGTTTCGCACGCGGCCCTCCGCGCTCATCCTGCCGGGCATCCCGCCAGAGTGCCTGGCCTGCATGCCGCTGCTCGAGGAGTGGGGCGTGCCGAGCCGGCTGGCGAGTCTTGGCGATTTCCCGGGATGTTTTTCCGGCTTCGTCACCGCGCTCGCGGAGGCGTGGCTTGCCTCGCTCAAGGCCGCCGAACTGGGCGAGGTCGAGGTGTTCGCCTGCGGACCTGTACCCATGCTCAAAGCGGCCGCGCAGCTGGCGCGCCGCTACGGGCTGCCCTGCCAGGTCTCGCTCGAGGAGTTCATGGCCTGCGCGGTGGGCGGCTGCGCCGGCTGCACGGTCGAGGTGCGCACGGCGAGCGGACCTTCGATGAAGCGGGTCTGTGTCGATGGGCCGGTGTTCGATGCGTACACGGTGTTCTGATCCGGCACGCGCAAGCTGCGCGGTGACGCGGCGCTCGCCCGTGCGCGCGCTCGCGGGCGTGCTGCTCTTGGGCCTCCTGGCCTCGCCATCGGGCGCGGATCAGCCCTCCTGCGCGCCGGCGCGTCCCTGCCGCCCGGACGAGTTCGTGAAACTTCTCTTGCGGGTGGCCGATGAAACCGACCCGCAGGCCGTCTTGCGGGACTTCGACCAGGTGTTCGGCGTCGGGCTCGCCCTGCACACGCGCGTGCTCGTCTCGGCCATGCTCGATCGGCCGGCCCGTAACAACGTGCTGCGCTTCGTGCGCCTGGGCGACCCCTGGTATCCGTTGAGCTTCGGCAATGCGGATGACTGCCTGGGCTTCGAGCCGATCGATCGGCTGCTGCGCGCGGACGGCTGGCAGGGCGGCAGGACCGCAAGCGGTGCGGGCGCGCCTGCCGAGGCGTGGGTGTACCAGAAGGGCAGCACGCAGTTCTGGGCCGAGCCCCGCGACATCAAAGGGGCGGCCGGCGACGCGCGCACCTGCGCCGCCTCGATCCTCTTGACCTTCAGGTAGACGCGCCGGCCTGGTGGGCCGATCCCTCAGCCCCCGCCCAGCAGGGCGGTCACGACCATCGCACCGGCTGCCAGCGCCATGAGCGCGGTGGCCAGCCACCCGAGCACCAGCCACGGCAGCGAGATGGTGAATTTGCCCATGACCTCGCGGTTGCGCGCCATCTGCATCACCAGCGCCATCACCGGGACGGCGACCACGCCGTTGACCACCGCCGCCCAGACCAGGGCGCTGATGGGGTTCAGCCCAAGCGCATTGGCGGCCGCCCCGATGAGCGTCATGACGGCAATGCTCGCGTAGAAGGCGCGCGCCTTGTGCAGCGGTTTGGCGAGCCCGACCGGCCATCCGCGCGCTTCGCCCAGCGCGTAGGCCGCCGAGCCGGCCAGCACCGGCACCGCCAGCAGCCCCGTGCCGACGATGCCGAGGGCGAACAGGGCGAAGGCGAAGTCGCCGGCGAGCGGGCGCAGCGCGAGCGCCGCCTGCGCGGCGCTCCGGATGTCGTGCATGCCGCCGTGGCGCACCGTCGCTGCGGTGGTGACGAGGATAGCCAGTCCCACCAGGTTCGAGAGTCCCATGCCGATCAGGGTGTCGAGCCGGATGCGCGCCAGCGCGGAAGGTCCCTGCCTGGGCCTGCGCAGCAGCGGCTGGCGCTGCGCGTTGGCGCGGGTGTCCTCGACCTCCATGGACGCCTGCCAGAACAACAGGTACGGACTGATGGTGGTGCCGAACAGCGCGACCACCATCTGCCACAGCTGCGGCTCGAGCGACAGGCGCGGCCACAAAAGGCCCTTGAGCACGTCCGGCCAGTGGATGTGGAGCGTGAACAGCACCGCGAAGTACGCAGCCAGCGACAGCGTGAGCCACCTGAGGAGCCTGACGTAGCGCAGGTAGTGCACCAGTATCTGGGCACTCGCGCAGATCACTCCGAACAGGATCACCCAGACCCACGCCGGCAGCGGATGGATCAGAAGGCGCATCGCCTCGGCCATCGCGCCCAGATCAGCGCCGATGTTGATGGTGTTGGCCAGACACAGCAGCGCCGCGGTCCCCTGCAGCACCCACGCCGGGGAGTGCCGGCGCAGGTTGCCGGCGATGCCGCGGCCGGTAGTGCGGCCGATGCGCGCGCTGATGGCCTGGATGACCACCATGAGCGGATAGGTGAGCAAGAGCGTCCAGCCGAGCTCGAACCCGAAGCGCGCGCCGGCCTGCGCGTAGGTCGCAATCCCCGACGGGTCATCATCGGAGGCGCCGGTGATGAGGCCGGGCCCGAGCACGTCGCGCAGCCGCAGCGGGCCTTCGCCGCCGTGCGCCTCAGCGGCGCGAGCCTCGCCTTCGTTCATCACACAGTGCTTTCGTGCGGCGCGCAATGGCGCCGAAGCGGCAATCGCTTGGGATCTTAGCGCAACCGGCCGGCGCCGCCCGGGTGCAATCCTGGGGCGCCGCTCAGCCGAAGTTGATCTTGGCCTCGAGGTTGGCGCGCGAGTCGGCGTTGGCGAGGGCCTCTTCGAGCCCGATCCGCCCCTGCTTGTAGAGCTGGTGCAGCGCCACGTCGAAGCTCTGGATGCTCTTCTCGCTGCTGGCGTTGATCGCTTCCTTGATCGACATCACGTCACCCTTCTTGACCAGGGTCGAGATGTGCGGCGTGTTGATCATGACCTCCACCGCGGCGACGCGGCGGTTCTCCTTACCCATCACCAGGCGCTGCGCCATGATGGCGCGCAGGTACTGCGACAGGTCGAGGAAGATCTGGTTGTGCTGCTCGCGCGGGAACATGTTGATGATGCGGTCGAGCGACTCGGCGCAGTTGTTGGCGTGCATGGTGGCGAGCACCAGGTGGCCGGTGCCGGACAGGTTGATCGCCGCCTCCATGCCCTCCTTGTCGCGGATCTCACCGATCAGGATCACATCGGGCGCCGCCCGCACCACGCCACGCAGGGCGCGCGCATAGGTCTTGGTGTCGAGGCCCACCTCGCGCTGGTTCACGATCGAGCGCTTATTGGTATGCAAAAACTCGATCGGGTCCTCGATGGTGACGATGTGGTCGGAGGAACTCTCGTTGCGGGCGTTGATCATCGCGGCAAGCGTGGTCGACTTGCCCGAGCCGGTCGAGCCGACCATGAGGACCAGCCCGCGCTTGTGCGCGGTGAGCTCGCCCACGATCTCCGGCAGCCCGAGGGTGTCGAGCCGCGGCATGTCGGCGGTGATGTAGCGCATCACCATGGCCGGGTAGCCGCGCTGCATGAACACGTTGACGCGGAAGCGTCCGAGTCCGGGCTCCGAGACGGCGAAGTCGAGCTCCCACTCGGCGAGGAAATGATCGCGCTGCTGGTTGGTCATGATCGCGAAGGCGGTCTGGCGCACCGTCTCGGGCGTCAGCACCTGCTTGTTTACCGGCAGGATCTGGCCCTCTATCTTGATCTTGATGGGGGCGTTGGAGGTGAAGAACAGGTCGGACGCCTTCTTCTCCACCATCAGCTTGAACAGCGGCTTGGTGTTGAGCGTCGGGTGGCGCGCGCTGACCGCGGTCACCGCCTCCACGGCAGCATTCGGGCCGGTAACCTCGAGGTCTTCGCGCACTTGCTCCTGTGCACTCACAGACTATGGCCCTGCTCTTCCTCGACGATGCGCAGCGAGCCACCGTCATCGATGTTCTTCTGTTCGCGCTTGCTGTCGAGCTTGATGCGCAGGCGCAGCTCGTTCTTCGAGTCCGCGTTGCGCAGCGCGTCCTCGTAGGAAATGATGCCGGTCTCGTACAGCTCGAACAGCGCCTGGTCGAAGGTCTTCATGCCAAGACGCGTCGAGCGCGCCATCACTTCCTTGATCTTGGCCACTTCGCCCTTGAAGATCAGGTCCTGGATGAGCGGCGAGTTGAGCATGATCTCCATCGCCGCGATGCGCCCGGCACCCGACTCGCGCGGCACCAGTCGCTGCGAAACGAGCGCGCGGATGTTCAGCGACAGGTCCATGAGCAGCTGATCGCGCCGCTCGTCCGGGAAGAAGTTGATGATGCGGTCGAGCGCCTGGTTGGCGCTGTTGGCGTGCAGGGTGGCGAGCACCAGGTGCCCGGTCTCGGAGAACTGGATGCCGTACTCCATGGTCTCGCGGTCACGGATTTCGCCGATCAGGATCACGTCGGGGGCCTGGCGCAGCGTGTTCTTGAGCGCGGCTTGCCAGGAGTCGGTGTCGACGCCCACCTCGCGGTGGGTGATGACGCAGCCCTTGTGGGTATGCACGTACTCGACCGGATCCTCGATGGTGACGATGTGGCCGCGGGTCTTCTCGTTGCGGTAGCCGACCATCGCGGCGAGTGAAGTGGACTTTCCCGATCCGGTGCCGCCGACGATGATCACCAGTCCGCGCTTGGACAGCACCACCTCTTTCAGGATCGGCGGCAGCTCGAGTTCCTCGAAGGTCGGGATCTTGGCGTTGATCAGGCGGATGACGCAGCCGGTGGCCGCCTGCTGCACGAAGGCGCTGACGCGAAAGCGCCCGATGCCGGGCGGCGCAATCGCGAAATTGCACTCCTTGCTGGCGTCGAATTCCTTGGTCTGCCGGTCGTTCATGATGGCCCGCACCAGCGTTGCGGACTGCTCCGCGGTCAGCGCGCGCTCGCTCTGCGGCCGGATCTCACCGTCGATCTTGATGGCCGGCGGAAAACCTGCCGTGATGAAAAGGTCCGATGCCTTCTTTTCGGTCACCCGCCGCAGCAGGTCCTGCATCAGTTTGATGGCTTGATCGCGATCCATAGGTTCTCGCTCCTGCGCGCCGGGCCAAAGACTTCTAGAGCGCGTCCTTATTCTGTGCCTTGTAGCGTGCCTCTTCCTTGCTGACCACGCCCTTCGCGACCAGTTCGGTGAGACACTGATCGAGGGTCTGCATGCCCTGCGCGCCGCCGGTCTGGATCGAGGAATACATCTGCGCGATCTTACCTTCGCGGATCAGGTTGCGGATCGCCGGCGTGCCGATCATGATCTCGTGCGCCGCGACGCGGCCGCCGCCGTTCTTCTTCATCAGCGTCTGCGAGATGACCGCACGCAGCGACTCGGAAAGCATCGAGCGCACCATGTCCTTCTCATCGCCCGGGAACACATCGACGATACGATCGATGGTCTTGGCGGCCGAGCTGGTGTGCAGGGTGCCGAACACCAGGTGTCCGGTCTCGGCGGCGGTGAGGGCCAGGCGGATCGTCTCGAGGTCGCGCATTTCGCCGACCAGCACCACGTCGGGGTCCTCGCGCAGCGCCGAGCGCAGCGCCTCGCTGAAGCCGAGGGTATCGCGGTGCACCTCGCGCTGGTTCACCAGGCAGCGCTTGGACTCGTGCACGAACTCGATCGGGTCCTCGATGGTGATGATGTGATCGGGACGGTTGTCGTTGCAGTGGTTGACCATGCCGGCAAGGGTGGTCGACTTGCCCGAGCCGGTGGGGCCGGTCACCAGCACCAGGCCGCGCGGCAGCATGCACAGATCGCGGAAGATCTTCGGCGAGCCGAGATCATCGAGCGAGAGGATGACGGAAGGGATGTTGCGGAACACCGCACCCGCGCCACGGTTCTGGTTGAAGGCGTTGACGCGAAAGCGCGCCAGCTTCGGAATCTCGAAGGAAAAGTCGGTCTCGAAGAACTCTTCGAAGGCCTTGCGCTGCTTGTCGTTCATGATGTCGTACACCATGGAGTGCACTTCCTTGTGCGACAGCGGCGGCATGTTGATGCGCTTCATGTCACCGTCGACCCGGATCATCGGCGGTACGCCCGCCGAGAGATGCAGGTCCGAGGCATTGTTCTTGACGGCGAATGCCAGCAGTTGCGCGATATCAACAGCCATGAATGCTCCCTGGAACGGCTTGAAAGTAGCAGGAAGGAGCGATGTGCAGTCCTGCACCTCAAGCGCTGGCAGTATAACGGAGGGGTCACACGTCCAATATGTTAATGCGTCCGCAGAATTTGCCGTTGCGTGTGCAAGAGGTGCGCGATCGGGTGGCGCGGGCCGCGCTCAGCGCCGGCCGAAGTGCGCAGTCGGTCACACTCCTCGCCGTTGGCAAGGCGCAGCCCCTCGAATTGGTGGCCGCCGCCGCCGGCTGCGGGGTCACGGACTTCGGCGAGAATTACCTCAGCGAGGCGCTGGAGCGGATTGCGGCGTTGCAGAATCCGGCACTCACCTGGCATTTCATCGGCCGTATACAGTCCAACAAGACGCGCCCGATCGCCGAACACTTCGCCTGGGTGCACGCGCTCGACCGCCTCAGCGTGGCCGAGCGGCTCTCGGCGCAGCGTCCCTTCCACGCGCCCCCGCTCAACGTGTGCCTGCAGGTGAATCTGGCCGGGGAGCCGAGCAAGGGGGGCGTCGCCGGCGCTGAGCTGCCCGCCCTCGCCGCCGCCGTCGCGCAGCTGCCGCGCCTGAGGCTGCGCGGCCTCATGTGCATCCCGCCGGAGGAAACCGAGCCGTCGCGTCAGCGCGCCTGGTTCGCGGCGTTGCGGATCCTGCAGGAAAAGCTCAATGCCGCGGGGGCCGGCCTCGATACGCTGTCGATGGGCATGAGCGGGGACTTCGAGGCGGCGATCCTGGAAGGCGCCACCATCGTGCGCCTCGGGACGGCGCTGTTTGGTTCGAGACCTCGGTAAGCTGCGCCGGTACAATCCGCCACCATCATGACCAACCGGCACGTCTGCATACTCGGTGTGGGCAACATGGGCCGCGCGCTCGTCAGCGGCCTGTTGCGCTCGGGCACCCGCGCCGAGCAGCTTGGCGCTGCCGACAGTGACCCCAACGCACGCGAGCAGCTCGCGCGCGAGTTCGGCGTCGCGGTGAGCGCCGATGCCCGCGCCGCCATCGCGGGCGCGGGCGTGGTGGTGCTGGCGGTGAAGCCCCAGGATGCCGCGCCGCTGCTCGGCGCCCTGGCCGCAGCCCTTGCCGCGCAGGGCTCGCTCGTGGTGTCGGTCGCCGCGGGCGTGCGCATCGCGACGCTTCAGTCCGCCTGTCCGGGTGTGGCCATCCTGCGTGCCATGCCCAACCGCCCGGCGCTCATCGGCGCGGGCATCAGCGGCGCCTACGCCCCGCCGGCGGTCAGCCGCGAGCAGCGCCAGGCGGCCGAATCGGTGCTGCGCGCCGTCGGCGAGGTGGTCTGGGTCGACAGCGAAGCGGCACTGGATGTGGTGACCGCGCTATCCGGCAGCGGGCCGGCGTACTTCTTTCTGCTCGCCGAACTGATGGCCGAGGCCGGCGAGCGGCTCGGTCTTGAAGGCGCGACCGCGCGGCGCCTGGCGGCCGCGACCTTGTACGGCAGCGGGCTCATGGTGCAGTCGGCGGACGAGGATCTCGCGCAGCTGCGCGCGGCGGTGACCTCCGCCGGCGGCACCACCGCGGCAGCCCTCGCGGCGTTTGAGAACCGCGACCTGCGCGCCACCGTCTGGCAGGCCATGAACGCCGCGACGCAGCGCGGCCGGGAACTCGCACTGTCGCCCGCAAGCTGACACGGAGCCTTCTCACCCTCATGAGCGCGATAACCTTCATCATCGAAACGCTGCTGTCGCTGGCACTGTTCGTGGTGCTCGCGCGCCTTTTGCTGCAGTGGACGCGCGCGGACTTCCGCAATCCCTTGTGCCAGGCGGTGGTGCGCCTGACCAACCCGCTGATACTGCCGCTGCGCCGGGTGCTGCCCCCGATCGGCAAGGTCGACACCGCATCGGTGCTGGCGGTGCTGCTCATCGCCAGCCTCGATGTCGCCTGCCTGTTCTGGCTGCACGACATGGGCATCCCCCCGCTGCTGGTCTGGATTGAGCGCGTGCTGACCGAGATCGCGCGCACGCTGTTGTGGACCTATTTCTACGCGATCTTCCTCTACACGCTGCTCTCGCTGATTGCCCCGGGGGGATACTCGCCGTTTCAGTCGGTGCTGACGACGACGTGCGAGCCGGTGCTGCGACCGATCCGGCGGCTGATCCCCTCGGTTGCGGGACTGGATCTGTCGCCGCTGTGGGCAATCATCATCATCCAGGCCATTCTCATCCTGATGCGCTGAGGGCGCGCCGCAACCGCCGCCACGGCGCGGTTGGCAGCGAATGGCTGCGGCACGGCTCGGGGTGCGCTCTTGCACTGATGGAACACGCGCTTAGCGCTGACTTCGCAACGAGAATCGCAGCATTGGCGGCGCCATCGGGAGCGCTCGCTTGGCGTGCAAACTGTCACCGGGCTGCGACCCTTGCAGCTGCCGTGCTGCGCGAAACCCTGAGAAAAAAGGCATTTTCGCAACAGCTGCATAGAAAAAAGCGCTTGCGAAAGTGCGCGCATGTGCTATTTTCCGCGCCGATTCTCCTCGCACGGCCGCAGGGTGCGACGTTCGCAACACAAATTTCTTTCTAGGAGTAGCGCAAAATGGCGAAAAAGGGTGGCGCACCGACGAAGTCGGAAGTACTGACACACATCTCTAAAGACACGGGGCTGTCACGCAAGCAGGTCGGAGGCGTCTTCGATTCGCTGGGTGGCGTGATCAAGAAGAGCCTGCGTGGCAGCGGTCTGTTCACGATGCCGGGCCTGTTGAAGATGAAGGTCGTCAAGAAGCCGGCGACCAAGGCCCGCGAGGGTGTCAATCCGTTCACCGGCGAGAAGATGATGTTCAAGGCCAAGCCGGCGAGCAAGAAGGTACGCGTAATGCCCCTGAAGAGCCTCAAGGCGATGGTCAACTGACACTGGCGAGACTTCTTCCGCAACCGCGGGCAAAGGCCCGGCAGGCACTTCCCCGCCGGGCCTTTTGTTTGGGCGTGTGTGTCAGGCGCGCTGCATGAAGGCGAGCACCGCCTCGCGCAGCTCATTGATGCGGCCGTGAAAGAAATGGCTCGCGCCGGGCAGCACCACCAGCTCAGGCGCCGGTGACAGCTTGTGCGCCCACGCCAGCACCGCCTCGGCGGGCACGACCTCGTCCGCATCTCCCTGCACGATGAGCCAGGGGCAGGCCGGGGCGCTCGCCTCGCCCAGCTCGATCGTGGTGATGCCGGGCGCCACCGCGACGAGGCGCTGCGGGCGCGCCTCGGCCGCCGCGCGCAGGGCCACCACGGCGCCGAAGGAGAAGCCCGCCAGCCACAGCGACGAGTGCGGCCAGCGCGCGCGCCCGTAAGCGGCTACCGCGAGCGCATCGGCCGTCTCTCCGCTGCCGGCATCGTAGCTTGCCGCGCTCGCGCCGACGCCGCGGAAATTGAAGCGGATCGTGGCTGCGCCGAGCTGCTGGAAGGCGCGCGCCAGCGCCCAGACCACCTTGTTGTCGAGCGTGCCGCCATACAGCGGGTGCGGATGGCAGACCACGGCAAACGAGCTGACGCTCTGTGGCGCCGCCTCGCCGAGCGGGATCTCGATCAGTGCCTCCAGATCGCCCGCGGGCCCTGCCAGCTTCAGCCGTTCGGCGAACGGGGGCCTCGGCACCGCGTCGCTCGGTCAGGAGGTTGCGCCCTGCGGGGCGGTGAGCCGCACCAGCAGGCGATTGAGGCGCTGCACGTACTCGGGTGCGTTGGCGAGCGGGGCGCCTTCGGCGAGCGCGGCCTGGTCATACAGAAGCTGGGTGAGCTCGCCGAATTGCCCGGCATCGCCGACGCCATCGAGGTAGCGCACCAGCGGATGCCCGACGTTCACCTCGAACACCGGACGCGCCTCGGGGGCCTTCTGGCCGGCGGCGGCGAGAAGGCGGCGCATCTGCTCGGTGAGGTCGTGCTCGCCGAGCACCAGGCAGGCTGGCGACTCCTTCAGCCGCTCGCTGACGCGCACTTCCGTGACGCGCTCGCCCAGGGAGTCCTTGATGCGCTTAAGGAGGCCCTTGCTCTCCTTGAGCTCGGCATCGTACTGCTTGCGCTGGGCCTCGCCGCTGAGTCCGCCGAGCTCAAGATCCCCGCGCGTGGCGTCCTTGAAACGCTTGCCCTCGAATTTCTCGGCCTGTCCCATCACCCACTCGTCGATGCGCTCGGCGAGCAGCAGCACTTCCAGGCCCTCCTCCTTCAGTCGCTCGATCGCCGGACTGCCGCGCGCGGCCGCCAGGCTCTCGGCGATGACGTAGTAGATGCGCTCCTGCCCGGGCTTCATGCGCGAAACGTAGTCCGCCAGGCTCACGGACGCAGTGTCGTGCGCCTCGTGGGTGCTGGCAAAGCGCAAAAGCGGCAGGATCGCCGCCTGGTTGGCGTGGTCCTGCGCGATGCCTTCCTTCAGCACCGCGCCGAATTCCTTCCAGAAGGTGGCGTATTTCTCCGCTTCGTCCTTCGCCAGGCGCGCGAGCAGCTCGAGCACCCGCTTGGTGAGCCCGCTGCGGATGGCCTCGACCTCCGGCTCCTGCTGCAGGATCTCGCGCGAAATGTTCAGTGGCAGGTCGCTCGAGTCCACCACGCCCTTCACGAAGCGAAGGTACAGCGGCAGGAACTGCTCGGCGTCGTCCATGATGAACACGCGCCGCACGTACAGCTTCAGTCCCCGTGCCGCCTCGCGCTGCCACAGATCGAACGGCGCGCGGCCCGGCACGTACAGCAGGCTGGTGTACTCGCGCTTGCCTTCCACCTTGTTGTGGCTCCAGGCGAGCGGATCGGTGAAGTCGTGCGCCAGGTACTGGTAGAACTGGCGGTACTCCTCATCGGAGATCTGCGTGCGCGGCAGCGTCCACAGCGCGCGCGCCTGGTTGACCAGCTCGTACTCGAGCGAGGCCTCGCCTTCCTTGCGCATGCGCACCGGGAAGCCGATGTGATCGGAATAGCGCCGGATCAGCCCGCGCAGGCGCATCGGATCGGCGAATTCGCGCGCGTCGCTCTTCAGGTGCAGCGTGATTTCGGTGCCGCGGGCGGCCCGCGTCACGCTCTCCACCGTGAATTCCCCATCCGCCCCCGATTCCCAGCGCACCCCCGCCGCGGGCGGCTCGCCGGCCTTGCGCGAATGCACCTCGACGCGCTCGGCGACGATGAACGCGGAGTAGAACCCCACGCCGAACTGGCCGATCAGCTGCGAGGCCTTCTGCTCATCGCCCGACAGCGAGCGGAAAAACTCCGCGGTGCCCGAGCGCGCGATGGTGCCGAGGTTGGCGATCGCCTCCTCGCGGGTCATGCCGATGCCGTTGTCGGTGATGGTCACCGTGCCGCGGGTGGCATCCGCGTCGATGCGGATGCCAAGCTCGGGATCCTCGGCCAGCAGCGCGCTGTCGGCGATCGCGGCGAAGCGCAGCCGATCGCAGGCATCCGAGGCGTTGGAGATGAGCTCGCGCAGGAAGATCTCCCTGTGGCTGTACAGGGAGTGGATCATGAGCTTTAGGAGCTCCCGCACCTCGGCCTGAAAGCCGTGGGTCTGGCGTGCCGTGCCGGCGGGGGAGGCCTCGGTCTGCCCTGTGTCGGTGTCTTTTGCCATGGCTCGTGCGTTTTGCGCCGCGTAAAGGTACGCGCCAACGCACGACATGGGAATGGGGAGGGAATTTTCAAGCGCCGCAGGCCCCCGACGCGCCAAGGCCTGTGCGGCGCGCGGGGCGCCGCGGGCGCTACGACAGGACGGTCACAAGCGAGAGCTGGGACAGCAGCAGCGTGGCAGCGCCGGCCAGGAGCACGGCCCAAGCGGCGCCGATCAGCGGTACCACCGAGGTGACTTCCGCGGCGATCGAGGCCGCCACGTGCCGAGCGGCGCCCGTGACATCGTCCCACTCGTCCCACAGGTGTAAAAAGAACTCTTCCACGGCGGGCACTGTACGGAGGCGCTGCGCGCTGCGGCGTGCGCGCGCTCACAGTCACGAAGCGTGCGCAGTCGCTTGCAGGAGTGCGGGGGCGTGCGTACGCTTGAGTGCGAACCATGTCACCCCTTCAATGTGACAAAACATCATGCAGCGCTTCGTCGTCCTGAACCCCAAGGGCGGCTCCGGCAAGACCACCATCGCAATTAACCTGGCGAGCTATCTTGCCGCCAGCGGGCACACGCCGGTTCTCATGGACTACGACCCGCAGGGCTCGTCGCTGCGCTGGGTGAAGAAGCGCAAACCGACGCAGCGGCCGGTGCACGTCATCGCCGCCTTCGAGAAGGACACCCGCACCACGCGCGCGTTCCAGTTGCGCCCGCCGAGCGACGCCACCCACGTCATCCTCGACACCCCGGCCGCGCTCGACCCGCGAGAATTCTCCGAGATGACGCGCGATGCGGACAAGATCCTGGTGCCGGTGCTGGCCTCGGACATCGACATTCATGCCTGCTCGAACTGCATCCGCGACCTGTTGCTGGTGGCGAAGATCCACCGTGATGAGAACCGCATCGGGGTGATCGCCAACCGCGTCCGCCGCAATACGCTCACCTACCACTCCCTCATCCGCTTCCTGCATACGCTCGGCATCCCGATCGTGGCCACGATCCGCGACTCGCAGAACTACGTGCGCGCCGCCGAGCAGGGCGTCGGCGTGCACGAGATGAAGAACTCCGTCGCCCAGGAGGACATCGAGCAGTGGCTGCCGCTGGTGCAATGGCTGGCGCAGCCGCGCCGCGAGCACGTTTCGCACAGCGCCTCCTCTTCGGGCGGCGCCTCTTCGGGCACCGGGCCGGCCGGCGGCGCGGGGCAGCCGGCGAGCGGGGGGAACGCTGCGCAAAGCGGCGCGGAAGCTGCGCCCGCGGCGCTCGCCATCGTCTGAAGGGGGATTTAAGCGGCCTTACGGCCGCGGGGGGAGCGGTCTATTTCTTGGGCTTGCCGGCGACGTTGGCGACGCTGGCATCGGTGGCGGCCCAGGAGTCGCGCACCTGATCCGCCCAGTTCTTGTAGTTCGACCAGGTGTAGAGGTTGCGGGTGATCGCGGCCTGGCGTGCACGGGCGCGCTGCATGCGATCGAGCCAGTTGGCATACGCATCGGTACCGACCGCAGCAGCGGGGGGCGGCTCTCGCTGTGTGCCGGGGGCATCGTCTCGCCCCCTATCGCTTGAGCTCATGGATGAAGCTCCTGAATGTCTGATTTGCAGCGTACGTCTTCGCCACCCGCGCCGCAGGAACTGGTTCACAAGCATGTCGCCAGTCGCATACGGATGCGATGCAGCTCTCGCGCGAAATGACAGCACGCGCAGCGTTAAGTAAAGGCGCACGGGATTTCAGCCCGCGCCAGGCGTCAGCGGCGCTTCACGCGACCAGCCGATACACCGGACGGTAGATGCTGCCGGGCAGGCGCATGCGCCGCTGCGCCACGAACGCGGCGAGCAGATCATCGAGCAGGCTCATGATGGCAGGATCGCCGGCCAGCTCGTACGGTCCTTCGCGCTCGATCGCCTGGATGCCGTATTCCTTCACGTTGCCGGTCACGATGCCGGAGAACGCGCGGCGCAGATTCGCGGCCAGCTGGTGGGCGGGCTGATCGCGCCGCAGTTCGAGTGAGCGCATGGCCGCATGCGTGACCTCGAAGGGCTGCTGGAACTGGGGATGGATCGACAGCAGCCAGTTGAAGTTGTACGAGTCGTTGTGGCGGCGGCGAAACTCGCGCACCGCCTCCATGCCGCGCACCATGCGTCGGGCCACTTCGGGTGGGTCATCGATGATGACGCTGAGGCGGCGGGTCGCATCCGGCCCGAGCGTGCCGGCGATGAAGCGGCTGATGTGCTCGAAATAGGCGGCGCTTTCGCCCGGGCCGGTGAGCACGATCGGGAAGGGTTGTTCGCAGTTGGCCGGGTCGAGCAGGATCCCGGTCAGGTACAGGATCTCTTCCGCGGTGCCCGCCCCGCCCGGGAACACCACGATGCCGTGCGCAAGACGCACGAACGCCTCGAGGCGCTTCTCGATGTCGGGCATGATCGCCAGCTGCGTGACGATGGGATTGGGCGGCTCGGCGGCGATGATGCCAGGCTCGGTGATGCCGACGTAGCGGCCGTGCTGGATGCGCTGCTTGGCGTGACCGATGGTGGCGCCCTTCATCGGACCCTTCATGGCGCCCGGTCCGCAGCCGGTGCACACATCGAGGCCGCGCAGTCCCAGCTCGTAGCCGACGTTCTTGGTGTACTGATATTCCGCGGCCCCGATCGAGTGGCCGCCCCAGCACACCACGAGGTTCGGACGCGCCTTGTAGTCGAGCAGGCGCGCATTGCGCAGCACGTGGAACACGGCGTTGGTGATGGAGGCGGAGTCGGCCAGATCAAAGCGCCCGCTGGCCATGATCTCGTTGGAGATGAACACCACATCGCGCAGCACCGCGAACAGGTGCTCCTTGATGCCGCGGATCATCTCCCCGTCGACGAAGGCTGCCGCCGGCGCATTCTGCATCTCGAGTTTCACCCCCCAGGGGTGGCGCACGATGCGGATCTCGAAGTCGCGGTAGTGGTCGAAGATTTCCTTGGCGTTGTCGTTGCGCGCGCCGGAATTGAGCACCGCGAGCGCGCAGCGGCGGAACAGCGGGTACACTCCCCCCTGTCCGGTATCGAGCAGCTTTTCGATCTCGCCCTGCGAGAGGTTCTCGAGACTGCCGCGCGGACCGACGCGCGCGTCGACGAACTCTGAAAAATCGCTGCTCACGGCTCTAAGGCAGGATGTCTATCGGCACATCATCCGGCGTGAGCATCCAGATCTCCACCATGTCGGCGTTCGACACGGCGATGCAGCCGTCGGTCCAGTCGTTGCGCGCGTAGTAGTCCGGGTCGTGCCTGAGCAGGTTCGGCAGACCGTGGATCATGATCGATCCGCCGGTGTCCCAGCGGCGTGCACGCGCGCGCTTCATGTCCTTCTCGTTCGGATAGGACACCTTGATCGAGAGGAAGTAATCGCTGCGCGGATTGCGGCGATCAAGCCGGTAGCTGCCTTCCGGGGTGCGAAAGTCGCCCGAGCGCTCCTTCTGCCCCACCGGATTGAGGCCGAGAGCCACGTGGTAGGAGCGCACGACATTGCCGCCGTGCATCAGCAGCAGCTGCCGCTGGCCCTTGCGCACCACGACGCGATCCACCGGCGGCAGGCCGGCCAGATCCGACGGCGCCGCCGGCGCGGGCGTCAGCATCACCTGCTGCACCTGCAGCCCGTCCGCATGCGCGCTGGCCATCGCACAAACCAGGGCCAGTAACGCAGCTAAGCTTCTGAAAGTCATCGTTTTGGATTATAGGGGTCGACTGCATGCCCTGCAGATATCTGTGTCACAGCGCGCCGGCTGCACGCACGCCGTGCCCTCCTGCTAGCCACCACTGCCGACCTCCTCCACCCGCGGCATGACGATCTGCGTGCCCGGGTGTAGCTCGGCGAGATCGAGGTCGGGGTTGTACTGCTGCAGCAGCCACAGGGGCAGCTGCGCGGCGCGCTGGGTCAGCGTCCAGCCCGAGTCCCCGGCGCGGGCGATGTACACCTCGGTGCCGACGATGCGGTGGCCGGCAAAATAGGCCGCCTGCAGCTCGCGGTGATACTCGTGACGCAGCGTCTCGAACACCTCCGGGGTGACCACCGAGAAGTCGAGCTTGATGCGCTGGCCGATGCGCACCGGGGTGCGGAACTTCAGGTGATTCATCTCGCGCAGGCGTGCGGAACTTACGCCGAGCCAGTCGGCATAGTGCCCAAGCGTCTCCACCGCGGCCACGCGGATGGTGCCGTCCTTCGCCACGCTGTAGTCGGTCGGATCCGGATTCTGCTCGGTGTCCGCGGCGGGCCCGAGTGCCGGTCCCTGCTCCTCGGCCTGCGCGGCGGATAGCGGCTGCGCGGTGGCGGCGGCCGCGTGAGGCTTGAGGGCGGCGCTGGCCGCCGCCGCGGCGTCCTCGGCGCTCTCGCGCTGCGCCACGGCCGGTGACACCGCACCGCCCGGCGAGGGCGGCGCAAGCGCCTCCGGCGCCGGGGCGGCCTGCGCCGGCGCGGTCGGCGCAGGCACGGCCGGCACCGGCGCTGTCGCCGCTGCCACCGTCACCGCACCGGTCTCCGGCACGCTGATCACGCGTCCCGGGGTGAGGCGCGCGCTGGCGCGCACGCGATTGAGGCCCGCCAGCGTCTCGACCGACACGCCGTAGCGTTCGGCGAGCGCGGCGAGCGTATCGCCCGACTGCACCCGATAGCGCCGCGGCCCGCGCTGGCCGGTGAACATGTCGGCCGGGGCGAGACGCTCGGCCAGCAGCTGACTGCTCCACAGCACGCCATCCTGCGGCAGGCGGAGCCGATAGGCCTTCGGTACGCGCTGCGCGCCGTTCCAGACCGAGGGCAGCAGCGAGGGGTTCAGCTCGCGCAGCCGCGCCGCGTCGATCTTGAGGGTGTGCTCCAGTGTCGCTGCCGGCACGTAGGCGGGAAGCTGCAGCTCCTGGAAGTGCGCTTCGCTCTGCTTTTGCAGCGGGCCGAAGTACTTCTCGGGGTTCCTGTCGATGTCGAGCGCGGCGAGAAATGAGACGTAGAAATTCCTCGATGCGAAGCCGAAGGTGCGGCTGGTATAGGTGCGCACGACCTTGACGATGTCATCGGTGCCGAGCGTTTCCTTGGCGTGGCGTACCCCTTCGGTGCCGTGATTGTAGGCCGTCAGCGCGAGCGGCCAGGTGCCTAGCACCCGGTAGTTGTAGGCGAGCAGCTGGGCGGCGGCCTCGGTGGAGCGGAACGGATCGAGTCGGTCATCGACCGCTGCGTCGATGCGCATGTAGCGCCGACCGGTCGAGCGCATGAACTGCCACAGCCCCGCGGCGCCGACCTTGGAATAGGCACTCGGATTGAACGAGGACTCCACGTGCGGCAGCACCGCCAGCTCCGCCGGCAGCCCGAGGTTGGCGAGCGTCTCGGCAATGTGGGTCTCCCAGGCCCCCGAGCGGATCAGGCCGCTGCGGAATCGATCCGCCTGCCCGAGCTGAAAGCGGATGTCATCGACCGCGCTGCGCAGTCGCGCCGGGGTCCCTTCCGGGCCCCACAGGTCCTTGATGTGCTGGTCTTCCGCGGAAACGGGGTTATCGCCTGCATCGGCAATCCGCCGCAGCGCCGCCTCGTAGCGGGCCCGCGCCTCATCCACCAGGCGCTGACGCTCGGAAGGCGGGGTGCTCGAGGCGAAGTGCAGCGTGTCGTACACCACTGCGAGGTTGTACTGGTCGTGAAGGAAACCGGCGTTGGTGTCGATCTGCGTGTAGACGCGGATCCAGAACTGCACGTCGCGCTCGAGTTGCGGCGGGCGCGGCATCGGCTCATCGGCAGCCCTCGCAGGCGCCCCCAGCAGGAGCGCGCCGGCCATGAGCACGCCCCACGCAACGCCCGCCAAAAGCCGCCGGGTTGCCCTGCCTGGGGCCCCTGAGCACCGTGTCGAGTTCATTTACAGCCTTGGAAAGATGCAGGTTCCAGTGTGCGTTCAAGGGCTTGCATGACGGCGAGCCCGGTCAGCCGGGCCGCGCGGGCCCCAGAATACGTCGAGTATTTTGACACTTGCGTGTCTGGCGCATCGACAGGCACCGTGCAGAAGCGTGACGCGTCACCGCGCCGGGAGGCCCCCAGGCGCAGCCAAGTGTGCGTCAGGTCGCATTTAGAGGTGCCGGAAGGCCCGAAGTGCCGTGCTGCTTCAGCCCGGGGTCGCATTGGCACGAGTGTTGCTCATGTATTAGCTACGAAGGCAAATGCCGTCGCACAGGATTGACGCCACGGGATAACCGAAGAAAGCGCGGATTCGGAATGTAGCCCGACAGCTCGTCGGATACCGCGTCGCGAACCAGATAACAACGAGAACGACACTCCTCCACACATAAGCAAGCGACCGACACCCCGCCTCAAGCGGGGTTTTTTTTGCCCGGCCGCCGGGACCACCGCATCGGCGGTGCGATGGTCGACGAACCGTCCGGGGGTCGCAAGTGTCACACTCGCGCGACATGCGCTTGCTGCGAAGACACCAGGCCCTGGGCGCACTGCTTGCGAGCTGCAGCGCGTGCGGCGCCCTCGCCGCGCCGGCGCCGAGCGGCCTGCAGCAAGACGTCGCGTTCAGCGACTACACGCCCCTCTCGGCCAGCGCGGAGCTGGTGCGCCGGCTCCTGAGCCCGCTCGCCGCCGCGCAGGTGCAAGCGCAGCTGTCGCAGTCCGACACGCAGCTCATCGAGCAGTCGATTGATCTGAAGGACGAGAAGTTCGTGCTGTACGTCCCCGCGCAGGCACCCGCGCAGGGCTATGCGCTGCTCGTATTCGTGCCGCCGTGGCCGCAGGCGCGCCTGCCGCCGGGCTGGCAGCCGGTGCTGGATCGCTACGGCATGATCTACGTGAGCGCGGCGCGCAGCGGCAACGATGAGAACGTCATGGCGCGGCGCGAGCCGCTCGCGCTGCTCGCCGCCTACAACGTCATGCAGCGCTACCCGGTGGATGCCAGCCGCGTGTACGTGGGCGGGTTCTCGGGCGGCTCGCGCATCGCACTGCGCCTCGCGCTGGGCTATCCGGATCTGTTCAGCGGCGCGCTGCTCAACGCCGGCAGCGATGCGCTCGGCACCCTGGTGCCGCCGCTGCCGCGTGCCGATCTGTGGCAGCGTTTTCAGGAGCGCTCGCACCTGGTCTACGTGACCGGCGAGCACGACGGCCTGCACCTGCAGATGGACGCCGACAGCTTAGGCTCGATGCGCAAGTGGTGCGTGTTCGGCACCGACGATGAGATCACCCCCGGCGCGGCCCACGAGCTGGCCAGCCCCGCAGCTCTCGCTGGCGCGCTGCACGTGCTCAGCAGCGCGCTGCCGCTGCAGAGCGCGAAGCTGGCGGCCTGCCGTGCGGACATCGACCGGCAGCTGGCGGCCCGGCTGCAGCAGGTGCAGTCCCTGACCGGGAGCGGCAGGCAGGCCGAGGCGCAAAAGAGCCTGCTGGAGATCGATCGGCGCTTCGGCGGACTTGCGGCACCGCGCACTCTTGAACTGCAGTCGGCGTCGAAGTAAGGCACACCGGCCAGGCCCCCAGATAAAACGAGGCAGCCGCGTGGCTGCCTCGTAAAGTCGACCCGGACCTGTCAGTTGGAATTGGTCGTCGCAAAGAAACCTGGCGTCAGCCGCACTTCGAATCGCCGCAGTTCAGGCACGTCATGCAGCCATCCATCATCACCACCGCCGCGGTGCTGCAGCGGTTGCACAGCTGCGCACCTTCCGGGAAGAGGCTCTTGGCAAAGGCATCGCTCTGCTTGGCGCGCGCCTCGAACTCTGCGCGCTTGGCATCGACCAGCTTCTGCTGGTGCTCATCGAGCGCGGTCTTGCGTATCAGGCCGATGGTCTGCAGGTGCTTCTCGATCACATAGCCGAGCTCGGCGATGATCGAGGGCATGAACTTGCCGCCGGGCTGCCAGTAGCCGCCGCGCGGGTCGAAGACCGCCTTGAGCTCATCCACCAGGAAGGTGACATCGCCGCCCTTGCGGAACACCGCCGAGATGATGCGCGTCAGGGCGACGATCCACTGGAAGTGGTCGAGGTTCTTCGAATTGATGAAGACCTCGAACGGCCGGCGCTGCTCGTACTCGGTGCCCTCGTTCAGCACGATGTCATTGATCGTCACGTACATCGCGTGATCCGAGATCGGGGTCTTGATCTTGTAGGTCGAGCCGATGAGCACTTCCGGACGCTCGAGCCGCTCGTGCATGCGGATGACCTTGGCGGTGCGCCCGTTCTTGTCGCGCACCGTCTCGCCATCGGCAGCCGAGGCCACCGCTTTGACCTCGGGCACCTTGTCAGCCGGCTTCTGCACCTGGTACTTGACGATTTTGCGTTCGATCTTGATGGTCATGTTCAGTTCCTGGGATTCGTGTGCGCGCTTTTCAAGGCCTCAGAAACGACCGTAGTAGCCGTCCCGCATGGCGTCGAAGAGATTGGCGGCGGTATGGATCTCCCCGTCGTAATCGATCTCCTCATCGCCAGGCGCCTCGATCACCGAGCCGTCCTCGAGCGTGAACTTGTAGATGGTGTTCTTCAGGTCCTGCTCCTTCACGAGCACGCCCTGGAACGCCTCCGGGTTGAAGCGGAACGTGGTGCAGCCCTTCAGCCCCTGCTCGTGTGCATACAGATAGATGTCTTTGAACTTTTCGTAGGCAAAATCCGTAGGCACGTTCGCCGTCTTAGAAATCGATGAATCGACCCACTTCTGGGCCGCAGCCTGCACCTCGACATGCTCTTTGGGATTGATGTCGTCTGAGGCGATGAAGTAGTCCGGCAGTCTCTCAGCATCGTTCGTACCCCCCGGTTTGGCATTCGGGTTGACCAGCTCACGGTAGGCCAGCAACTCGAAGGAATAAACGTCGATCTTCTCTTTGGACTTCTTGCCCTCGCGGATCACGTTGCGAAAGTAGTGATGCGCAAACGAGGGCTCGATGCCGTTGGAGGCATTGTTGGCAAGCGACAGCGAGATCGTGCCGGTGGGCGCGATCGAGGTGTGGTGCGTGAAGCGCGCGCCGGTCTCGGCCAGCTCGTGCACCAGCTGCGGCGCCACCTGCGCGATGCGCTGCATGTAACGGCTGTACTTCGCGTGCAGCAGGCGGCCGGAAATCTTCGAACCCGCACGCCAGCCGTCACGCGCCATCTCCGGGCGCTTGCGCAGCATCTCCTTCGTGATCGTGAACTCCTCGTTCATGATCGGCGCCGGACCCTTCTCGCGTGCAAGCTCAAGAGCTGCTTCCCAGCCGGCCACCGCCATCTCGCGCGACACATCCTCGGTGAACTGCACCGCCTCGGGCGAGCCGTACTTCATGCGCAGCAGCGTCATGGTGCTGCCGAGACCCAAGAACCCCATGCCATGGCGACGCTTGCGCAGAATCTCCTCGCGCTGCTTTTCCAGCGGCAGGCCGTTGACCTCGACCACGTTGTCGAGCATGCGCGTGAATACCTTCACCACTTCGCGGAATTCGTTCCAGTTGAATTCGGCGAAATCCCCGAACGGATGCTTCACGAAACGTGTCAGGTTCACCGAACCTAACAGGCACGAACCGTACGGCGGAAGCGGTTGTTCGCCGCAGTTGCCGGTCACTAAGCCGTTGAAAATCAGATTGTTTTTGTCAGGTTGCGTGGTATCGAACACCGCCTCCTGACCAACATGCTCGATGCTCGCGATGGCACTGACGAACTTCTCGCCGCGGGCGCTGCTGCGCTGCTCTTTCCACGACTGATACTTCTCGTTCTTGGCGGCGGTAATGAAGCCGATCTGCGCCATGAAGCGATCGCGTGACCCGGAGCCGATGATCAGCTCGTAATCGGCCTGGCAGTCGTACAGCCGCCTGCCGCCCTTGCCATCCGGAAGCATTCGCTGTCCCGCGGTACGCCGCTTGAGCACCCGGCAGAAAATGCCGAAGTTCGAAAGCAACATCTGCACATCCTGCAGGAGCGAAGGCTGGCTGGAAGCCAGGCGGATGGTGCAGTAAGCGTTCTTATCGTCGCGCTGCACCGTACCGTCGCACTGAAACAGGCCGCGCAGGTAGCCGCGCACGCAGTCCTCGTTGCCGCGCCAGACGATTTCCGGCACCTGCGTTTTGGCCTTCGCCGTGAAGCCGTAATGCTCGAGCACCCGCGCCAGGATCACCGAGCGGATCATGACGAGATTGCGCTCCGGCACCGCCACGGCGCTGACGCGATAGTGGCGGGGATGGTTCGCCCAGCCTGCAATCAGCGAGTTGATGTGCTCGACGACTTTTGGCGCGTAGCCGCGGTCCTCGCCCCAAAGATTCACGATCGCCGCATGCTTGCCCTTGCCGCGGTTGGTGAAGTGCCCATCGCCGGTCAAAAGACCCAGCAGCAGGCCAAGTTCCTGATTGCCGCTGTTGCCGAACTGACCCTTGCCGGATTGCACCAGCAGCTCATCGCCTGGCTTTAAGTCCTTCAGCTTGATCTTGCCGCGCGTGGTGTAGAAGTCATGCCAGCCGGTGGCCTTGATTTCGTAGCCGTCCTTGGTCACGACGCGGTACACGTCGGCAGATGCAGAAGTCATAAACGCGGGCAGCGCCGGGCGCACCGCCACGCCCATGGCGTCCTCGCCCAGCGCGCGCCGGTCGACGGTGGCCTCGATGTCGACACGCGCGTCATACAGATCGCCGATGCGCACCAGGCCGTAGCGCGTTGCAAGACGCGTATCGGCGGTGACGCAGGGGTTGGTGGCGCGGATGTTCTCGCACCACCAGTTGTTGTTCATCTCGTTGACGCGGTCGATGAGAATGAACCCGGGTTCGGCGAAGTCGTATGTGGACGTCATGATCACGTCCCACATCCGCCGCGCCGGCAGCGTCTTGTATATCTTGCAGGCCACCAGTCCTTCGTCGTTGACGACGTAGCTCTCGTGCACCGGCCACTCGCGCCACACGAACTTCGCCGGATCCTTGAGATCGGGCTTGTCGGCCTCGTACTCCCTCAGCGTCAGCGGGAAGGCGAGTTTCCACTCGCGATCCTCGCGCACGGCCTGCATGAACTCATCCGTGATCAGCAGCGACAGGTTGAACTGCCGCAACCGGCCGTTCTCGCGCTTGGCGCGGATGAACTCCATCACGTCCGGATGTCCGATATCGAAGGTGCCCATCTGCGCGCCGCGCCGGCCGCCGGCGGAGGAGACGGTGAAGCACATCTTGTCGAAGATATCCATGAACGACAGCGGGCCCGAGGTGTAAGCGCCCGCGCCCGACACGTAGGCGCCGCGCGGTCGCAGCGTCGAATGCTCATAGCCGATGCCGCAGCCGGCCTTGAGCGTCAGTCCGGCCTCGTGGACTTTCCTCAGGATGTCGTCCATCGAGTCGCGGATCGTGCCCGAGACGGTGCAGTTGATGGTCGAAGTCGCCGGCTTGTGCTCGAGCGCCCCGGCATTGGACGTCACGCGACCGGCCGGAATAGCGCCGCGGCGCAGCGCCCACAGGAAACGCTCGTTCCACTGCTCGCGTACGTCCTCGCGTTCGACTTCGGCAAGCGCGCGCGCGACGCGCTTGTAGGTATCGTCCATCGTCGCATCGACGGGTGTCCCGTCCTTGGCGGTGAGGCGATACTTCTTGTCCCAGATATCGAGCGATGCCTGCTGAAAAGGAATGGCATCGATCTCGACGTCCTTGGGTTCGATCTTCACGACAGTGTTCATGAATCCGCGGCGCTCCAAATGCTAGTGACGCCTTGCCTCACGGATTACAGGGAAAACGCCGGACTAACCCGCCATTTGGAGCTGGACGAGCCCCGCGAGCCTGACCGGTACCCGCTGTCGATAAGACAGTCAGGTCCCTGGAATCTCCCCCCCGACCGCGTGACCCAATCGCTCGCGCGAACACAAGATCTTGTGTCGGGGTCAAGAGCCTAATGACGACACCCGGGTGCGTCAAGATTTCCGAATGCATTTTTTCAGGTCACTTTTAATCAGTTTTTTCAAAATGTTACGACATTAATGGCCGCAACTTTCCCGATATTTTTTGAAGATTTTCTTCCCTTGGGTCCCCGCGCTGCACCCCCATATATTGTGCTCAGGCCGGTCACAGGTTTTGCACAGGCTGCCCACAGAAGTACGCACCCCAAGGCGCGGGCTTTAACGGTCCGGCCTCATTGCCACCCGCCCACGGGCGGGTCGCCCGTGGCTGCAAGGTCAGCGAAACGAGTTCGCGCCTGCCGTCGCTGACTTGAAACCGCGGGCCCCGAACCACACATCGGGTGCATACGCGCTCCTTGCGCCACCTTTTTAATTTCGTGTGCCAATTTATTTCATTTCCAACAGGAGTTCTTTATGACAATCGTTAGTTATGAGCCGTGGGCGCTCGTGAGCCGCTTCCAGCGGCAGATCGATCGTGCCCTCGGCGAGAGTGCTGACAGCGCAAGCGTCAGCTGGATACCGCACGTCGACATTCGCGAAGAGGCCGAGCGCTTCGTGGTGGTCGCCGATGTGCCGGGCGTCGACGGCAAAGACATCGACATCACGGCCGAGAAGGGCGTGCTGACGATCAAGGGCGTGCGCCAGTCCGAGAAGAAGTCTTCTCAGGACGGGTTCGAGCGCGTCGAGCGTGCCACGGGAACGTTCCTGCGCCGCTTCACGCTCCCCGAGAGCGCGGATGCGGAGGCCATCAAGGCCACGCAGGTCAACGGGGTACTGGAAGTCACCATCCCCAAGCGCCCCCAGGAGCAGCCGCGGCGCATCTCCGTCCAGGCCGCCTAAAGGCCTAATCAGCCTGAAGCCGGTGGTGCGCCCTGCACCACCGGCTCCGCTGCACGGCGCCGTGGGCTAGAATTCCCGTGGTATGACACGCGTGCAGCTGGTTTTTTGCCTGATGGTGGCGCTGACCACGGCGCCGCTGCGCTCGGCCATGCCGCCGGCGGTCGGCGACACTCCGCTGCCGACGCTCGCGCCGATGATCAAGAAAGTGTCCCCGGCGGTGGTCAACATCGCCACCCGCGGCACCGTGCGCGAACGCGGCGCGCAGAACCCGCTGCTGGATGATCCGTTCTTCCGGCGCTTCTTCGATGTTCCTCCCGACACAGGTCCGCACGACCGTCCGTTCCAGAGCGCAGGCTCCGGCGTCATCTTCGACTCCCGCAACGGCTACATCGTCACCAACGCGCACGTGGTCGAGAACGCGAGCGAGATCACGGTCACGCTGCAGGACGGGCGCGATCTGAAGGCCGAGGTGCTGGGAAGCGATACGCCCTCGGACGTGGCGGTGCTCAAGGTGAAGCCCGACGGCCTCGCGCAGATCGTGCTCGGGGACTCCGCCAAGTCCGAGGTCGGCGATTTCGTGGTGGCGATCGGCAACCCGTTCGGACTGCAGCACACGGTGACCTCGGGGATCATCAGCGGCCTGTCGCGCTCGGGCATCAACCCGGATGGCTACGAGGACTTCATCCAGACCGACGCCTCGATCAATCCGGGCAATTCCGGTGGTGCCCTCGTCAACCTGCGCGGTGAGCTGATCGGCATCAACACCGCAATTCTCTCGCGCAGCGGCGGCAACATCGGCATCGGCTTCGCGATCCCGGTCAACATGGCGCACAGCGTCATGGAGCAGCTCATCAAGTACGGCTCGGTCAAGCGCGGCCAGCTCGGCGTGAGTATGTACACGGTCACCCCGGATATCGCGCACTCGCTCGGGTTGCCCAACGCCGTGGGAGCCCTGGTGTCGCAGGTGGTGGAGGGATCACCCGCCGACCGGGCCGGCGTGCGCACCGGCGATGTCATCACGTCGGTGAACGGCCAGCCGGTCAAATCAAACAGCGAGCTGCGCAACACCATCGGGCTGTTGCGGGTCGGCGACAAGGTCGACATCGGCCTGGTGCGCGATGGCAAGCCGGTGCGCGTGAGCGCCGTGATCGCCGACAGCACCACGCAGTTCACCGGCGGCCCCGCCAGCATCCACAAGAGCCTCGAGGGCGCAACGATGGCCGATGCGCCCGATGCGGGCGGCGCACTGGTGCGCAGCGTCGAGGCGGGCAGCGCGGCGGCGGTGGCCGGACTGCGCGCCGATGATGTGATCGTCGGCGCGAATCGCGGTCACGTGGCGAATCTGCGCGAGCTGCACGAGCGTGCCAAGGGCGCCACCGCGCTGGTCCTGGAAGTGCGGCGCGGCAATAGCGTGATTCTCATACCGCTGCGCTAGGGTTTTCCGCGCCGCGCCGGACGGCCGGGGCGCAAAAAGGATGAAGGATTGAAGACTTGAACGTCTGTGTGCTCGGCGGCGGCGGATTTGTCGGCACGGAGCTGGTGACGCGGCTGGTGCACGCGGGTCACTGGGTGCGCGTGCCCACGCGTAATATCACCCACGTTGCGCGGCTGCGGGTGCTCGACACGGCCGAACTGCGCGTGGCGAACGTGCACGAGCCGCGCATCCTCAGTCAGCTGTTCAGCGGCTGCGACGCCGTCATCAACCTGATCGGGATCCTGAATCCGCACGGACGCGCGACCTTTGAAGCCGTGCACGTGACCCTCGCCGCGAAGGTCATGGCCGCCGCCCGCGCCGCCGGCGTACGCCGCGTGCTGCACATGAGTGCACTCGGCGCGGACCTGAACGCCCCGAGCCACTACCTGCGCAGCAAGGCCGCCGCCGAGGCGCAGCTTCGCGCCGTGCCGCACCCGGAAACTCCCCATCCGGTCGTGACCATCTTCAGGCCTTCGGTGATTTTCGGCCCCTATGACAGCCTCACCAACCGTTTTACGCACCTGCTGCGCCTGAGCGGCGGCCTGCTGCCGCTGGCGCGGGCCGGCGCGCGCTTTGCGCCCATCAGCGTGTCAGATGTCGCAGAGGCATTTATTCGCGCGCTCGGCCGGCATGCGAGCCGCGGCGCCACTTACGAGCTGTGCGGCCCCGAGGTCGTGACGCTGGGAGAGCTCGTGCGCCTGAGCGCGCGTGCGGCGGGCCTGCCCTGCCATATCCTGCCGCTGCCCGATGTGCTCGGTCGCCTGCAGGGCATGGTGATGGGCCTGCTGCCCGGCACGCCCTTCTCGCTGGACAACTTCCGCTCCCTCACCCGCGACAGCGTCTGCCGCGAGAATGGCTGCGCGGCCCTCGGCATCACCCCGCAGGCCATGCTCGCGGTGCTGCCTGCCTATCTGGGACCCCAGCCGCTGCCCGCCTGAGGCGCGCGCGCCCCCCTTAGTCCTCATCCGCGGCCGCATTCGTGCAGAGCCTGGCGTGCCGCTCGGCGCGCGGCAGCTGCGAGAGTTGGCGCGCGGCGGCGTAGAAGCGTGGCAGCTCGTTGTCCTGCTCCTTCAATAAGCGGGTGAAGCCTGGCACGCAATCGAAGTAGGTCGCGACGGATGCCAGGTGCGCGTTGTTGAATCCCGTCGCGATCCATTCCTCGTAGAGCGGGTAACTCGCGCCGGCACGCCGCTCCAGCGCCCGCATATCCTCGCCGAGTGCGTGGAGGATTTGCGCCTTGTGCGCCCGCATCTCATCGCGCGGCACACCCGATGCGTACAGCTGCTTGAGGCGGGCGCGGGCCCGTGCCAGCAGCTCCTCGAACGCCTCGCCGTTCGCCTGCTCCTCGCGAAACGCCTGGATGCGTGCCGCCTCCCCCTGGTGAATGAGCCAGCGCTCAAGCCCCGCGTCCTCGACCGTGGTGGCGAAGGCCTCGTTGAACTCCGAATCATCCTCCACGTACAACAGCTGGTGCGCCAGCTCGTGGAAGATGGTGGCCGCCACGTCATCATCGCCGTACGGCAACATGCTCGAGAGCACCGGGTCTGCGAACTTGCCGAGCGTCGAGTAGGCGGGCACGCCCTCGACCACGACATCGAAGCCCTGCACGGAAAGTTGCGCGGCAAACTCGTGCGCACGTCGCTCGCTGAAGTAACCCCGGTAGGCCACACAGCCTGCAATCGGGAAACACCAGCGCTTGGGCGTCACCGAGAACTCCGGCGTCGCGACCACGTTCCACACCACGAACTGGCGGCCGATGTCGGCGTAGCTGCGATAGCTCTTGTTGTCGGGCAGCCCGAGTTGCTGCGAGGCGAACTCGCGCGCAGCCTGCACCCGCGTCAAGCGCACGCGCAGTTCGGCAGGCGTGTGCGGATCGGCGAGCAGCCGATCGATCGGCACACGCTCGTGCAGCACGTGCCAGTGACCGCTGGCGGCCTGCATGACATACAAGGTGCCACAGCCGGAAAAGACTGCGCAGGCCGCCACGACGGTGAGCACGCGCGCGATGCCAGCTGAGTTCGCAACGCTGCGCGGGGGCGTCTCGGTTAACATGCGCACCATGCGAGTCTACTTGGTCGGCGGTGCGGTACGGGACCGGCTGCTCGGGCTTCCGGTTCGCGAGCGCGACTGGGTGGTGGTCGGGGCACAGCCCGCAGAGCTTGAGCGGGCCGGTTACCAGAGCGTCGGGCGCGAGTTCCCGGTGTTCCTGCACCCCGACAGCCACGAGGAATATGCGCTCGCGCGCCTCGAGCGCAAGGTGGCGCCCGGTTACCGCGGCTTCACCACCGAGTTCTCCCCCGACGTGACGCTCGAGGATGACCTCAAGCGCCGCGATCTGACCATCAACGCCATGGCCGAGAGCGAGGCGGGCGAGATCATCGATCCCTACGGCGGCCAGGCGGACCTTGCGGCGCGCCGCCTGCGCCACGTTTCGGCGGCGTTCGTCGAAGACCCGGTGCGTATCCTGCGCGTCGCGCGTTTCGCGGCGCGTTTCGCGCCGCTCGGCTTCCAGATCGACCCCGACACGCTCGCGCTGATGGGGCGCATGACCGCGGCGGGCGAAGTGAGCGCGCTGGTCGCCGAGCGCGTATGGCAGGAGACCGAGCGCGCGCTCGGGGAAGCCAATCCGCAGGTTTTCTTCGAGACACTGCGCGCCTGCGGTGCGCTCAGGGTGATCTTCCCTGAGATCGACGCGCTGTTCGGCGTGCCGCAGCCGCCGCGCTGGCATCCGGAAATCGACACCGGCGTGCACGTGATGCTCGCGCTGCGCTATGCGGCCGGCGTGGGGGCATCCCTCGCCGTGCGTTTCGCGGTGCTCTGCCACGATCTGGGCAAGGCGCTCACACCGCACGAGCGCTGGCCGAGCCATCACGGGCACGAGGAATCGGGCGTGCCGCTGATCGAGGCATTGTGCGATCGCCTCAAGGTTCCAAATGCCCACCGCGAGCTGGCCGTCCTTGCGGCGCGATACCACGCGCTGGTGCACCGCGCCCAGGAACTCAAGCCCGCCACGCTGCTGACGCTGCTCGAGAACTGCGACGCCTTGCGTCGGCCCGCGCGCTTCGCGGAACTGCTGCTCGCCTGCGAGTCGGATGCGCGCGGCCGCACCGGCCGCGAGCAGCAGCCCTATCCGCAGTCGGCCTATCTGACCGCTGCGCTGAACGCCGCCGCGACGGTGAGCCTGCCGGCGCCCGAGCGGCAGAGACTGTCGGGAGCGGCGATCGGGGAAGAAATCCGCCGCCGTCGCCTGGCCGCAATCAGCGCCGCGAAGAGGCTCACGGGCGCGGCAAGCTAGGGCTCACAGCAGGTGGCGCAGGTCCTGCAGTGAGAACCCCGCAAGCGTGGTGTCGCAATCGCGGGTCAGTGCCATCATCTTGAAGGCCTCGCCCATCTCCTCGGGCAGGATGAGTCGTCGCGCCTCTCCGGCAAGGCGCGCCCGCTGAACATCGTCCTGCGCCTGGGCCACCAGTCCCTCGAGCCCAAGTCCGAGCAGGAAGGCGGCCTGGGTGACAAAGCCTGCGACCTCAAGATCCGCCGCCAGCGCCGCCTGCGCGATGCGCGTGAAGTCGACCCAGGCGGTGATGTCCTGGATGCCGAGGTTCACGTAGGGATCATCGTGCGCGCGCTGTTTGTAGTGGCAGCGCAGCGTGCCGTGGGTGCGCTGCGGGTGATAGTAGTGGCGCTGCGGCAATCCGTAGTCGCACAAGAGCAGCAGCCCGCGCCCCAGGCACTCGCTCACAGTGGCGATCCAGGGCGCGACCCGCAGGCACACCTCCGAGGTGTAGCCCTCGGCCAACGGCGCGGCGAGCGCCCCGAGGATCTCAGCGCACGCGCGCGAAAGTACCGCGTCCGCAGCGACGCCCTGTTCGTGAAGGCCACCGGACTCGGCCGGCGCCGACCCGGCAGCGGCGCTTTCCCCGAGCGCGACGCCAAGTTCGGTCACGCCCGAGGCGCGCCAGGTAAAGCGCCGGCAGGGCAGCGCATCGGCCACTTCGTTGGCGAGGATCACGCCCTCGAGGGGACGCTCAGGAAGCCGCTCGAGCCACACCACCCGCTCGCTAAGCGCGGCCGGCAGCCGTGCCAGGCGCTCGCGCTGGCGCGCGGCAAGATCGGCGCTGACTTCGAGGATCGAGTACCGCTCGGGCAGCGCTGCCTGCGCGGCGAGCTCGCTCAGGATCACCGCCGCCATCCGTCCGCTGCCGGCGCCCAGCTCCAGAATCTGTCCGCCGCCGCGTGAGAGCACGGCGGCACACTGCTTCGCCACGCAGCGGCTGAAGAGGTCCGACACCTCCGGGGCGGTGACAAAATCACCGCCCGCGCCGAGCTTGGCGCTGCCGGCGCTGTAGTAGCCGAGGCCCGGCGCGTACAGCGCAAGCTCCATGAAGCGCTCGAACGACAGCCATCCGCCCGAGCGGATGATCTGCTCGCGAATACACTCGGCCACCGCCTTACTGTGCGTGCGTTCTTCCGGCGAAGGCGGCGGCAGGATTGAGCGCGCCGTCGATGCAGTCATAATCGGCACCCATGGAGCCTAACGCACGCCTTAACGGCAAGACCGTACTCATCACCGGAGCGGCGCGCCGCGTGGGCGCTGCCGTCGCCCGCGGCCTGCACGGTGCCGGCGCCAACGTGCTGCTGCACTACCGCAGTTCCGGGGAGGAAGCCGCGCGGCTGGCGGCCGAGCTGAACCAGCTGCGGGCCGGCTCCGCCGCCACGGCCGCATGCGATCTGCTCGAAGTCGCGGAGCTGCCGGCGCTGGTGGCCGAGGCGGCGCGCGTGTTCGGCGGGCTCGACGTGCTGGTGAACAACGCCTCCTCCTTCTACCCGACTCCGCTCGGGGATATCGGCGTGATGGACTGGGACGACCTCATCGGCACCAACCTCAAGGCGCCATTGTTTCTGGCCCAGGCGGCCGCGCCGCTGCTGCACGCGCGCGAGGGGCTCATCATCAATCTCGCCGACATCCACGGCGAACGCCCGCTGCGCCGCTACCCGGTCTACAGCATCGCCAAGGCGGGACTGATCATGCTGACCAAGTCCCTCGCCCGCGAGCTCGGTCCGCACGTGCGCGTGAACGCGGTCGCGCCGGGACCTGTCATGTGGCCGGAGGACGGGCTCGATGAGGCCTTGCAGGCCAGCATCATCGCGGGCACCGCGCTCAAACGCGTCGGCAGTCCCGAAGACGTGGCACGCGCGTGCGTGTTCTTCGCCAGCGAGGCGCCCTACGTCACCGGCCAGGTGCTGGCCGTCGACGGCGGCCGCAGCATCGGCTGGTAACACCGCCCGGCCCCTCAGGACCCGAGCCGTTCGAGCGGATGCGAGGAGCGGTCGAAGCGCCGCCACAACTCACCGATGCTCAGCTGCACGAGCGGGTGCACGGCCTGCGGCGCCAGCGCGGCCAAGGGTCCCAGCAGGTAGGCGCGCGTGAGCAGCTCAGGGCGCGGCACGGTCAGCTGCGGCTCGGCGATCAGCAGATCCCCGTAGAGCAGCAGGTCCAGGTCCACGGTCGGGTGGGCCTGGTGCGGCGCGCCCCGCAGCCGGCCACAGCGAGCTTCGATGGCGCGCAGCCGCTGCTGTACCTCGCGCGCGCTGAGCGCGGTGCTGAACCCGGCGGCGAGATTGATGAAATCCCCGCCGCTGCCCGCGGCGGCGCGGTTCCTGTACCAGGGCGAGAAGCTGGCCCCCGGGAACTCGCGCACGATCTCCCCGACGGCCTGCGCAAGATGGCGCTCGGGCGCGACGTTGCTGCCCGCCGCGATGAACACCTCGGGCATGGATCAGCCGCCGCTGGCGGCGGGGCTTTCCCCGCGCGAGCGCTCCACCGTGACGCCGACCTCGCGGCAATGGCGGAAAGCCCCCGGCTTGCTGAGCGAGATGCGCACCCACTCGAGACCGAATTCCTCGAGAACGAGCTGCGCCAGCCGCTCGGCGAGCGTCTCGATGAGCCGGCACTCGGAACTCTCGACGAACGCCAGCACCCCTTTGACCACCTTGCGATAGTCGAGCGTGTCGGCCACTTCGTCGCTGACGGCGGCGCGCCGGCAGTCGGTGGACAGCTCAAGGTCCACGACGACGGTCTGCTTGACGCGCCGCTCCCAGTCGATGAAGCCGATGACACACTCGGTGGTCAGGCCGTGCACGAAGATCCGGTCACCGGAATAGCGGACGTTGTTCATTTAGTTTGCTTGGCTGAGCGGGGGCAGTGACTCGAGCGGCCATTGGGCGCGCGCCTGGATGGCAAGATCATCGTGCTGGCCGGCCTGCAGGCGTTTCAGGCCGGCGACCGCGATCATCGCAGCGTTGTCGGTGGAGAATTCGATGCGCGGATAGTACACGCGGGCACCACGGCTGCCTGCCGCCGCGCTGAGCCGCTCGCGCAGGTGCCGGTTGGCGCTGACCCCGCCCGATACCACCAGCACGTTGAGGCCGGTGTACTCGAGCGCGCGCAGTGCCTTGGCGGTCAGCGTCTCGACGATGGCCTCCTGCACGCCACGCGCGACGTCCGCGCGCACCTTGTGCGTCAGCTCCAGGCCCTTGAGCCGGTGCAGCACGGCGGTCTTCAGTCCCGAGAAGCTGAACTCGAGCCCGGCCCGATCGAGCATCGGGCGCGGAAAGGTGAAGGCCCCCGCGGTGCCCTCGTCAGCCAGCTGCGCCAGCTGCGGGCCGCCCGGGTACGGCAGCCCCAGCAGCTTTGCGGTCTTGTCGAACGCCTCGCCTGCCGCATCATCGCGGCTGGCGCCCAGCACGCGGTAGGCCCCGACCGCGGACACCTCGATCAGGAGCGTGTGGCCCCCGGAGACCAGCAGCGCCAGGTGCGGAAAGGGCGGCGGCTCGGGCTCGAGCAGCGGCGCGAGCAGGTGTCCCTCAAGATGATGCACGCCGATCGCCGGCACGCCCCAGGCATAGGCAAGACTGCGCGCCAGCGCCGCCCCGGTCAGCAGTGCGCCGATCAGCCCGGGTCCTGCCGTGTAGGCGACCCCGTGCAGGCTCTGCGGGTCCGTGCCGGCGTGCTGCAGCGCGCGCTGCACCAGCGGCAGCAGGCGCCGGACGTGATCGCGTGAGGCGAGCTCCGGTACGACGCCCCCGTAGGCGCGGTGCAGGAGCACCTGGCTGTGCAGTTCGTGCGCCAGCAGCCCGCCGCGTGCATCGAGCACGGCGACGGCACTCTCGTCACAGGAGGATTCCAGGCCAAGGACGCGCATGGGAAAATTGTAGTTCAAGCCCGCACCGCTCAGCCCCCCGCCACGCGACCGGGGCGGGCCTGTTTTTGCCTTTGTAGCGCCCCTCCTTTAGAATCCCCCGCCCCCCGGGGGGCTGCGCTGGCGTGCGCGCCGCCGGGATCCAAGCGTTATCTCCCATGCGATCAATCGTTTGAGGTTTTGATGCCGAGCGTCCGTGTTCGTGAGAACGAGTACTTCGATGCCGCTTTGCGGCGATTCAAGCGCGCCTGCGAGAAGGCCGGCATCCTCACCGAACTGCGCCGGCGCGAGTTCTACGAGAAGCCCACGCAGGAGCGCAAGCGCAAGAAGGCCGCGGCCATCAAGCGGCACATGAAGCGCGTCTCCCGCGACGGCGTGCGCAGCTCCCGCTAGGGGCGCGCGCCATGGCGCTGAAGGAACGCATCACCGAGGACATGAAAACGGCGATGCGGGCCGGCGAAAAAGCACGGCTTTCGACCATCCGGCTGGCCCTCGCAGCGATCAAGCAGCGCGAGGTGGACGAGCGAATCAGCCTCGATGACGGCCAGGTGCTCGCGGTCCTCGACAAAATGATCAAGCAGCGGCGCGAAGCCATCACGCAGTTTAAAAGCGGCGGACGTGTGGATCTGGTGGACAAGGAAAGCGCCGAGATCCTCGTGCTGCAGGGCTACCTGCCCGCGCAGCTCAGCGGTGCCGAGATCGATACGCTCATCGCCGAGGCGATCGCCGCCACCGGCGCTGCCTCCATCAAGGACATGGGCAAGGTGATGGGCGCCGTGAAACAGAAGGTACAGGGACGCGCCGACATGGGCGCAGTCAGCGCGCGGATCAAGCAGAAACTGGGCTGATTTTTTTCAGGGGCGCTGCATTTGGGACGCATCCCCCAGCACTTCATCGACGAACTCATCGCCCGCGCTGACATCGTGGAGATCATCGGCGCGCGCGTGCCGCTGAAGAAGTCGGGCCGCGAATTCAAGGCCTGCTGCCCGTTCCACAATGAAAAGACCCCCTCCTTCTGGGTGAGCCCCGACAAGCAGTTCTACCACTGCTTTGGCTGCGGCAAGCACGGCACCGCGCTCGGCTTTCTCATGGATCACGACCACCTGGCCTTCCCCGAGGCGGTCGAGGAACTCGCCACGCGCCTGGGCCTCGAGGTGCCGCACGAAGGCGCGCTGGAGAGCGGCGCGCGCCGTGCCGATGAGCCGCTCTACGAGCTGATGGGCGCTGTGGCGCGCTTCTACGCCGAGAGCCTGGCGCGCGAGCCGCGCGCCCGCGACTACCTCGCCGCACGTGGCCTGACAGCGCAAACCATCGAGCGCTTCGCGATCGGCTACGCGCCGCACTCCTGGAACGAGCTGCTGCGGCGCTTCGGTGCCGATGAGGCCGCCCGCAAGCGACTGAGCGAGGGCGGCCTCATCATCGAGCGCGAGCGCGGGCAGCTGCGCGACGGCGAACGTCACTACGATCGCTTCCGCGATCGCATCATGTTTCCCATCCGCGATGCGCGCGGCCGCGTGATCGCTTTCGGCGGCCGCATCATCGATGCCGGGGAACCGAAGTACCTGAATTCCCCCGAGACGGTGTTGTTTCACAAGGGGCGCGAACTTTACGGGTTGTATGAGACGCGGCGCGCGCGGCCGAAGCTTTCCCGGCTGGTGATCGTCGAAGGCTACATGGACACCGTGCAGCTTCATCAGTCCGGCATCGACTACGCCGTGGCAACCCTCGGAACCGCAACCACCGGTGAGCACCTGCGGCGCCTGTTCCGGCTGGTACCCGCGGTGATATTCGCGTTCGACGGCGATCGGGCCGGACGCGGGGCGGCCTGGCGCGCGCTGCAGCAGGCGCTGCCCGAAGCACGCGAAGGACGTGAAATCCGCTTCCTGTTCCTGCCGCAGGGTCACGATCCGGACACGCTGGTGGCAGCTGAAGGGCGCGCGGCTTTCGAGCAGCGCCTGCAGGGCGCCGTGCCGCTGTCGGAATACCTGGTGCGGGAGCTGTCCGAGCAGAGCGAGCTGACGCACGCCGACGGGCGCGCCCGCTTCGCGGAAACCGCACGCCCGCTGTTCGCCAAGGTGCCCGAGGGCGTCTACCGCGAGCTGCTGCTCGAGCGGCTGGCGGAAGTGGTGGGCCTGAGCTCGCAGCGGCTCGAGGAGTTGTGGTCGCAGGGACGCGCGGGCGCAGCGCCGGCCGCCGCCCCGCAGCGGCGCCCGCCCGCCCGCGGCGGCACGCGCGCCGCCGGCCGCGGCAGCCTGGTACGCCAGGCGATCGTGCGGCTGCTGCACTACCCCAGCATCGCCGGCGAGGTCACGGCCGCTGAGCGCGCCGGCCTCGATGCGAGCGATGAGGCCGGTGTTGGTTTGCTGCGCGAGCTGATCGACAACCTGCGCGAGCACCCCGCGCAGATCCCGGCCCAGCTCATCCAGCGCTGGTCCGGGCGTGAAGGGGCCGAGGCGCTGCAGAAACTCCTCGAGCGCGAAGAGGTCATTACAGGTACCAGCGCGGCTGCCGAGGAGTTTCGGGCCGCATTGGTGAAGCTCTCGGAGCAGGCCGCCGGGCGACGCCTGGAGGCCCTCGAGGCCAAGAGTCGCGCCGGTAATCTTGCAGCCAATGAAATCGAGGAATTTCAAAGACTTATTGAAAATCTGGGCCGCCGCGAAGCGCGCGGGGGTTAAATCGAGCTTGGTGATTCGACCTTGACTCAAATAAAATTCCGCGCTTTGCCTTCGCCCCCCTTGAGCCGGCCCGTCCCGGGCAGCACATAGGGGAACCAGACGCCTTCGCCGCCCGACACATGACACGCAAGCAAAAGCCCCAGACCCCACATAAGAAGCGTCCCGCACTCCAGCCCGCCAAACCGGTGAGACCGGCTGCCGCCGACAAGGCGGTCGCTGCGGTGACCAGCCTGCGCGAGAAGGAACGCGGCAAGCCTGTCGGGGCGGGCAAAAAGCCTGCGCCCGGCGTGCGCGCAGCGCTGCCCCACGCTAGGGGGAACGACGCCGCGCGCCCTGCCGATGGGAAAATCGCCGGCAAGCTCAACGCCGACAAGCGCCCGCTCGGTATCGAGCGGCGTGTGCCGGCGATGCCGGAGGACCGGCAGTCGCAGCTGAAGCTGCTGATCGCGCGCGGCAAGGATCAGGGTTACCTCACCTATGCACAGGTGAACGATCACCTCCCCTCCGAGATCGTCGATCCGGAGCAGATCGAGGACATCGTCAACACCATCAACGACATGGGCATCCCGGTGTACGAGAAGGCACCGGATACCGAGTCGTTGCTCGCCACCGAGCCGTCCGCTCCGGCTGACGAGGAGGCGATCGAGGAGGCTGCCGCCGCGCTCGCCGCGCTGGATGCCGAGCTGGGTCGCACCACCGACCCGGTGCGCATGTACATGCGCGAGATGGGTACCGTGGAGCTGCTTACGCGCGAGGGCGAGATCCGCATCGCCAAGCGCATCGAAGAAGGTCTGGACGCCGTGCGCCGGGCGCTCGCCATGTACCCGGCCACCTATGACTTCCTGCTGCGTGCCTACGAGCCGGTGAAGGCCGGCCAGGGTCGGCTCGTCGACCTCATCGTCGGCTTCATCGACCCGAATGCGCCGGACGTCATCGCGCAGCCGCAGAACCCCACCAAGGTGGAAGTGGTGGTCGCCGAAGAGAAGGCGGATGACGAGGAGGAGGCCGAGGGCGAAGCCGGCGATGCCGAAGAAGAGGTCATCGACACCGGCCCCGATCCGATCGAGGCCGCCTCGCGCTTCGCCTCCATCGCCAAGATCCACACCCACGTGCTCGGCTCCATCGCCAAGCTCGGCGCGCGCGATGTGAAGACGCTGCGCCAGCGCAAGAAGCTGTCGGACGAGTTCATGGAGCTGCGCCTGTCGCCGCGCATGTTCGAGGCGCTGATCCAGAACCTGCGCGGCCACGTCTCCGAGGTTCGCCAGCTCGAGAAGGAGATCATGGTCATCGCGGTGCGCGATGCGGGCATGCCGCGCAAGGACTTCATCGCCTCCTTCCCGAAGAACGAGACCAACCCGCGCTGGCTCGGCAAGCATGTCAAGGGCGGCAAGAAGTACTCCGCACCGCTCGCGCGCTTCAAGGACGAGATCGAACGGCGGCAGAAGAAGCTCGAGCAGCTCGAGGTCGTCTATCACCTGACGATCAACGACATCAAGGAAGTGAACCGCGAGGTGTCGATCGGCGAGGCCAAGGCGCGCCGGGCGAAGAAGGAGATGGTCGAGGCCAACCTGCGACTGGTGATCTCCATCGCCAAGAAGTACACCAACCGCGGGCTGCAGTTCCTGGATCTGATCCAGGAGGGCAACATCGGCCTCATGAAGGCGGTCGACAAGTTCGAATACCGCCGCGGCTACAAGTTCAGCACCTATGCGACCTGGTGGATCCGCCAGGCCATCACGCGCTCGATCGCCGACCAGGCGCGCACCATCCGCATCCCGGTGCATATGATCGAGACCATCAACAAGCTGAACCGCATTTCGCGCCAGATGCTGCAGGAGATGGGCCGCGAGCCCACGCCGGAGGAACTGGCCGTGCGCATGGAGATGCCGGAAGACAAGGTGCGCAAGGTGCTGAAGATCGCCAAGGAGCCGATCTCGATGGAGACGCCCATCGGCGATGACGAGGACTCGCACCTGGGAGATTTCATCGAGGATACCTCGGTGGCCTCCCCGATCGATCAGGCGACCATGGAGTCGCTGCGCGAGACCACGCACGCGGTGCTGGCGCAGCTGACACCGCGCGAGGCCAAGGTGCTGCGCATGCGTTTCGGCATCGACATGAACACCGACCACACCCTCGAGGAAGTCGGCAAGCAGTTCGACGTGACGCGCGAGCGCATCCGCCAGATCGAGGCGAAGGCGTTGCGGAAGCTGCGCCACCCGAGCCGCAGCGAGCAGCTGCGCAGCTTCCTGATGGATGACTGACGGCGTATCCGACGGTCCGCGAGGCAAATACAAGGCCCGGTGTTGGCGACAACACCGGGCCTTTTGTCTGCCTGGTCGGAGTCTAGATTCCGGCCTTGACCAGTGCGTCGATGAGTTCGCGCAGGGTTTCCGCCAGTTTCGGATGCCCGGCCTCGAACTTCACCGCCAGCGACTCGAGCCGCGGCGCCTGCGCCATCACCGGCTCAGCCGCCGCGCCCGCTCCGAGCCTGCGCTCGATATCGCGCATCACGCTGCCCAACAGATGCCGTGACTCCGGATCCGGTGCGTCGCCGCCCTCGTTCAAGCGCTCGCGTACCCGCACGAGCAGATCCCGCAGGCTCTCCTGGCTCATGCGCTCCCCGGTCAGGCGTGCAGAGTCAGTTGCCGAACGGTGAGCTCGGCGGCGCGGACGCTGCGCTTGCCACGCCCAGCAGTTCCTTCCAGGTGTGCTCCCGCCCCAGGCGCTTACCCTTCTCGGTGAGCTTCAGTCCCTCGGGCGAGAGCGCGACCATGTAGGGCTTCCCGTCCACGTCGATCTCTCGCTTCAGCACCTTGTTAAGTTTGGTAGACATTGTCCCCTCTCGCGTACAAACCCTGCATGTGTGCAGATGGTAACAGTAAACCGGCGGCGGCCACCCCTTGAGCTCAAGCCGAAGGGTAGTCACCTCATTTGACCAGCCCTTCGGACTTGAGTGCCTCGATCACGTGGGGCCGCGCTCCGACACGCTCCACGTAGCGCTTGAGCTGCGGCCATTGGCCGATGTCGAGGTTGACGTAACTGCCCCAGCTGAGCACGGTGAAAAGGTAGCAATCGGCGACGGTGAACTGCTCGCCCATCAGGGCACTGCGCGATCCCAGGGCGCCTTGCAGGTATTCCAGGCGCGTGGTGAGGATCTTGCGCACGTATTGCTTGGCACCCTCGGGCGCGTCCTTGCGGAACATCGGAGAGAAATTCTTGTGTACTTCCGAATTGATGAACGAGAGCCATTCCATCAGGCGGTAGCGCTCCATGGTGCCGGCGGGTGGCGCCAGCTTGGCCGCTGGATTGCGGTCGGCAATGTACTGCAGCACCGCGACGTTCTCGGTCAACACCTCGCCCGAGTCGAGCGTCAGCGCCGGCACGTATCCTTTGGGATTGACCTCGTTGAAATCGAGCCCGTCGGCGGCCTTCTTGGTGTGCCGGTCCACCTTGACCAGCTCGAACTTCAAACCCGCCTCGCGCAAGGCGATGTTCGAGGCCTGCGAGCAGGCGGCGGCGAAATAGTACAGCTTCATGGGTCCGGTCCTTGCGCCGTATCCCCGGCGGGAGTGCCATGCTAACGTTGCCAACAGCGATGGCAAGAGCTTAAGTGCCATGAGGTCGCCTTCAGTAGCCGCGGCCCTCGCCGTCACGGCGATCGTGCTCGCCGGCTGCCAGGATAAAAAGCCCGAACCCGTGCCCGGGCCGCAGTCGGCGTGTGCACGCGAGGCGAGCCGTGTGGGGCTCGCTTTAGAACAACAGCGCGGCGCATCGCAACAAGGGTCGCGCGATCTCTGGCGAGCTACCGGGCTAGCGCTGCGTGTTCGGCGCTGCCGGTTTGGTCCCTTCACCGCACAGGCGGCTGCTACAATCATGCGCGGTTGGGCCTGTAGCACAGCGGTTAGTGCAGGGGACTCATCGACAACGGTGCCTTCGCGCGGAAACACGCGAAGTGGACGGGATGAACTCAGGGAACCCTTCGGGATCTTGATCCCATGGCAACCCTGAGCCGAGCCGCCGGTACACCGGCGGAAGGTGCAGAGACTACCTGAGGGCTCGAGTGCCCTTGATAACAGGCTGAAGAGCATCCCGCACCCTCACGCACGCAGCACGTGCGCGGGTGAAGAGATAGTCCACTCCCGGCGGAAACTCCGGGGCAAAGTGAATCCCTTGGTCGTAGGTTCGAATCCTACCGGGCCCAGTTTCGCGACAGATTTGACCGTGGGCGACACCGATTGACCCGCCTCAAGAGCGACAGCGATCTTGTGCTCGCGGCGCGACACTGCGAGCTGCGCGTCTGGAACCGGCGGGATAATCGGCCAGAGTGCGCAGAAGGACAGTACGGCTGACGCCGCGGCCAAGCGCGTCGAGGGAGAAAGACATGAAGTCGTCAGATGGGTACGGCTCGCGCGGCTGGTGGGCCTGCCTGCGCACTGCCGCCCTCGCTTCGCTCCTCATGATGTCTGCGGCGAGCTCGGCCCTCGGCGCCTGCCAGCTGGTGAAGATCGGCGAGCTGGCTGTATCGGTGCGCGGTGTGCCGGTGGTGGCAGCTTCGCTCGACGGGCATTCGGTGCGGCTGATCGTCGATACCGGCGCTTACAACAGCCTGCTGTTTCGAGCCGCAGTGACGGCCTTCAACCTCAAGCGCCTGGGCGTTCAGGGCCAAGACATGCTCGGCACTGGCGGAAGGGATTCATCTGAACTCGTCAGCGTGCGCGACTTCGCGCTCGGCGACAGCGTGGTTCACGATCTGAGATTCCTGGCAGTCGCGGGAGCCGCGGGGACGAAGGGCTTCGCTCCTGAGGACCTCGCGGGCGTTCTCGGTGAGGATTTCCTGTCCAGCATGGACGTGGAATTCGATCTGGCCTCAGGCAAGATCCGGCTGTTCCATCCCAAGAGTTGTTCCGGCGATCAGGTCGTGTATTGGGCGTCCGCCTACAACATGGTGAAATTTGTCGCACCCCCAGCGGGCACGCGCTGGCTCGAGGCCTACGTGAGCCTGAACGGTAAGGACGCGCTCGCGATGTTCGACAGCGGAGCAAGCCGCTCGACCGTGACGACCAACGTCTCCCAGAGGTCCGGGATGGAGCCGGAAACGGCCGTCGCCGAGTCCGGTCAGGTCCGGGGGATCGGCCCGAAAACTGTCACGTTTTCGGTGGCCCGCTTCGCATCGCTCACGATAGGCCAGGAGCTGATCAAGAATCCGAGTCTTGCGATCGGCGACCTGTTCGGGGCCACAAGAGAAGTGCACACGGGCTCTTACATCAGGCAATCCGCGGTCACGGAGCCGGATCTGATCGTCGGTGCGGACTTCCTGCGGGTCCATCGGGTCTATATCGCCACAGGCCAGGGAAAGATGTACTTCACCTACCTCGGTGGACCGATATTCGAGCACGCTGAGCCTGCGCCCGCGCCGGACGCTGCCCCGGGCACGGCCAGCGTGCCCGGCGACTCACCCAAACCACCCGAACATTGATGCCACTGTCACTTGCCGAGGAGTCCCGTGACCAACCTTGCAACTTTCCGCATCACGAAGAAATGGCCCGCGCAGCACCCCGAGCGGCTGCAGCTGTATTCCCTGCCGACCCCCAATGGCGTCAAGGTGTCGGTCATGCTCGAGGAGACCGGGCTGCCCTACGAGCCGCATCTGGTGAACTTCGACACCCACGACCAAGCCTCGCCGGAGTTCCGCTCGCTCAACCCCTACGGCAAGATCCCGGCGATCATCGATCCGAACGGCCCGGGCGCAAAGCCGCTGGCGCTGTTCGAGTCCGGCGCGATCCTCATCTATCTTGCCGAGAAGACCGGCCAGTTCCTGCCGCAGGACCCGGCGCAGCGCTACGAAACGATTCAGTGGCTCATGTTTCAGATGGGCGGCGTCGGCCCGATTTTCGGCCAGGTCGGTTTCTTCCATAAATTCGCCGGCAAGGACTTCGAGGACAAGCGCCCGCGCGATCGTTATGTGGCCGAAGCCCGGCGGCTGCTCGGGGTGCTCGATGCGCGCCTTGCCGAACGCGGCTGGCTCATGGGCGACACTTACACCATCGCCGATATGGCCACCTTCCCGTGGGTGCGCAACCTCATCGGCTTCTACGAGGCGGGGCAGCTGGTGGGCATCGCGGATTACCCCCACGTGTCGCGCGCACTGTCGGCTTTCGTGGCGCGTCCCGCGGTCATAAAAGGCCTTACCATCCCGAAGCGCGGCTAGCGCGGAGCAGGGGGAATCGAGATGGCCAGAACAACGGCGGCCGCCTGGTTGGTGGCGGTGATTGCCTCGACGCTCGTGCGCGCCGACCTCGGCCCGGGTTATGACATCGAGCTGAGCCGCATGATTCCGATGCGCGATGGGGTCGAGCTCGAGGCCTGGATCACCCGCCCGTCGGATCTGAAGGATAAGGTCCCGGCGATCCTCACCCTGACGCAGTACGACATCGATGGCAGCCGCCGCGGCGAACCGACCTACTTTGCACGCCGCGGCTATGCGTTCGTGCAGGTCTACGTACGCGGCCGCGGGCGCTCGGGAGGCGTGAAGGCCGACAGCCTCGGCCTCACGGTCGGCCGCGATGGCTACGACGCGGTCGAATGGATCGCCAAGCAGCCCTGGAGCAATGGACAGGTCGCGATGTTCGGCGGCTCGTTCGTCGGCATGACGCAGTGGCACACGGCGGCGCAGCATCCCCCGCACCTGGCCGCGATCACCCCTTACGCACCGATCTATCCTGGCTGGGACGTTCCCAACACCAACGGCATCCCGCAGGCCTGGACCGCCGTGATCCTGGGATACACCTCGGGACGTGCGCTCAATCCCGCCTTCATCTCCAACCAGGACTACTGGGCGGGCAAGATGCTGCAGCAATACGCCCGGCAAAGACCCTTCAGCGAGCTTTATGCCGCGGTCGGCATCGCCGCGGACGACTGGTGGATGAACGATGAGCACGGTCAGCGGCTTCCCATGATGACCGTGTGGCTCAATCACGTCGGCGACGAGGCCTTCAACCTGGCAGCCGAGCCCAAGGCGCGCGACTACGCGGGCATGAATTTCCCGGCGCTCACCGCCACCGGTTTCTTCGACGACGACCAGCCCGGCGCACTGCGCTACTACCGCAACCATGTCGCGCACGCGCCAGATGCCGCGGTCGCCAGGCACTACCTGGTGATCGGCCCCTGGGATCACGGCGGCACGCAGGCTCCCGTGCAGGACATCGATGGGCTGCACATCCCCGAGTCCGCCGTGCTCGACATGAAGAAGCTGCATGCGGACTGGTACGACTGGGCGCTGGGCCGCGGCCCGCTGCCGGCCTTTTTCCACGACCGGGTGGCCTACTTCATGATGGGTGCGGACGAGTGGCGCTACGCCGCCACGCTGCCGCAGGCCTCGTCCGGAAGCGAGCTGGTGTTATACCTTATCTTCCCCGCAGGGGACCCCGCAGGGGATATTCAACTCCGGCCACCTGAGGCAACAGACACCGGGCGCCGAGCCGCCGGCGCTGCTGGTAAGCGATCCGCGCGAGCTGCCGGAACTGGAGGTCGCGAAATACGATGCGAGCGAAGACCTCACCAGTCAGTATCGGGCGTTCCAGAAGCGCGCCCTGGTGTTCCACTCCGAGCCGTTCGAGCACGACACCGAAGTTGCCGGGCACATGCACTTGACCCTCGTCTGTGCGGCCGACGCCCCGGACTTCGATCTGTGGGCCCAGCTGGTGCTGGTCAAGGCCGACGGCTCTGCCGTGCGGCTCGGCCAGGACATCCGTCGCGCGCGCTTTCGCGACGGACCGTTCAGGCAGCAGCTGCTCAAGCCCGGTGAGACCGTGACCATCCCGTTCGAATTCAACTGGAGCGCGTGGCGTATCCCGGCCGGCGCGCGGCTGCGCCTGATCGTAGCTCCCCTCAACTCACCCAGCTACCAGAAGAACTACAACACCGGCGGCCGCATCGGCTATGAGGATCCCGCGGCGGCGCGAATCGCCAACATCAGAATCTTCCACGACGGTGCCAACTCGAGCCGGCTGGTGCTGCCGCTCGCCGCGGCGCGGGCCGCGGGCTGACGCCTTTCGGGCCCTGCCGCATCGGAAGTTGAGGCTGCGCTATTGCGCGCGGCTCTGATCCGGCTCCTGAACGAGCGTCCCCTGGTGAAACAGGATCTTCCACCCGGCGCAACTGCGCTGCCACAGCGAGGCCCGGCGTGTCAGGCGCTCGCCCTGCAGCAGTGTGTAGGTGAGCAGATACAGATCCTGCGCCAGCTCGCGGCAATGAAAATCCGTGGCCCGCCAGTCGTCGTCGACCGGATTCTCCTGGCGCGCTGCCAGGGTCTTGAGTACGTACTGGCGGCTGTAGCGCCGGCCGGAGGCGCCGATCTCCCAGAAATCATCCGCCGTCATGGCTTTGACCTGCGCGCTCGAGCCGGCGAACTCCGGGCGATGGAAGATCGGTTCCCGGCGGCTGAGTTCCTCCAGCACCGCCCGGTCTTTCGCAACAGTGACTAGCGTTGGTTCCATTGCCGCCTGCGTGTGTTCAAAGGACCTGCGAGTGTCCGCTTTGACGAGTGGAAAAATCCACTCCCGCCTGGCTGCCCGATATCCGCGCAGCGGAGCCTGGCTGTTGCGGGGTGCGCACAGCCAGGCGCGCGCCCGCGCCAGCGAGAGAGAATAATTTAACGGACGCTCGATATAACGAGCGCTCAATATCATGGCGTTCCCACCGCAGCGTCGTGTTGGATATCCGCACGGCGCGATGTTGGATCCGCTGTCGCCATCCGCCCACACAGTGGCAGTGCATGTTTCGTCTGCTAGAGTCTTCGCGTCGTTTGCGGCGACTTTTTAACAATAGCGTTCCCACCGGGTTCAACCGATCAATGACGGTCTCGTCGTTCGCCGGCGTGACACTTTCAGCCTGTCATCGACGGCGCGACGTCAAATCAAGGCAGAAGGATCAAAGTTATGAACAAGCCTAGTTCACGGGCACTCGCAGCGCTGCTGTCCTTCTGCCTGCTCATGGTATCGGGCGCAGGATACGCGCAGCAGCCGTTGCAGAAACTGCACAGCCACGTGCGCCCCGTCGTCGCCAGCGGACAGGCGATTCTCATGGGCGAAGTACCATCCACGCAGCGCATGAATCTTGCAATCATGCTGCCGCTGCGCAATCAGGCGGAACTGACCGCGCTGCTGGGCCGCCAGCGCGATCCGGCCAGCACCGATTACCACAAGTACCTGAGCGTCGCGCAATTCACCGCGCAGTTCAGCCCGACGGAACAGGACTACCAGCAGGTCGTCGAGTTCGCCAAGGCCAATGGACTTGCCGTGACCCGCACGTCCGCGAACCGGCTGATCGTGGACATCAGCGGCTCGGCCGGGCAGGTCGAGGCGACTTTCCACGTCAAGATGGGCCTGTACCAGCATCCGACCGAGAGCCGCACCTTCTACTCGCCGGACCGCGAGCCCTCGCTCGCGCTCGCCGTGCCGGTCTCGCACATCGCCGGACTGAACGATTACTCGATACCCCATCCACGGCTGGTCAAGGCAGCCATGAAACCGCTCGCACGCGGCAACGTCACCGGCTCGGGCCCGGACGGCTCCTACCGTCCCTCCGACCTGCGGGCTGCCTACTATGGCGGCAGCGCCCTCACCGGCAGCGGACAGTCGGTCGGGGTGCTGGAGTTCGGCGGTTATGAGATGGCGGATGTGACCGGGGACGAGGGCGGAGTGAGCTACTCGGTTCCGATCGTCAACGTGCCGGTGGATGGCGCCAGTGCCACGGGCACTGACGACGGCGAACAGGCCCTGGACATCGCGCAGGCGATCGGCATGGCCCCGGGACTCTCATCGGTGCGCGTCTATATCGCCCCCGCCAGCTCCTCCATCGGCGTCGGCGATGTCGACATCTTCAACCAGATGGCGATCGACAACATTTCCAAGTCGCTCAGCTGCTCGTGGGGCTGGAATCCGGATGACACCTCCTCGGACGATCCGATCTTCCAGGAATTGCAGGCGCAGGGTCAGACCCTGTTCGTGGCTTCCGGGGACGCGGGGGCCTACACCGGCTCGAACGCCACCGACGACAGCTATCCGGCCGAGGATGTCTACGTCACGGCGGTAGGCGGAACCGACCTGACCACCTCCGGCGCCGGTGGTGCCTGGGCCTCGGAAACCGCATGGGCAGACAGCAGCGGCGGCCCGGCTGACAACGGCTTCGCCTTGCCGAGCTGGCAGGCGGGCATTGCCACTGCCGCCAACGACGCCTCGACGAGCGTGCGCAACCTGCCTGACGTGGCGGCGGAAGCGAACTTCGACAACATCCTGTGTCAGAACGGCAGCTGCGTGTACAACGAGTACGGCGGCACCAGCTATGCGGCGCCGCGCTGGGCCGGCTTCATCGCGCTGATCAATCAGCAGTCCATCGCCAATGGACACTCCACGGTCGGCTTCATCAACCCGGCCCTCTACGCCATCGGTAAGGCAGCAAGCTACGACAGCGATTTCCACGACATCACCAGTGGCAACAACAACAACGGTGAGGGGCGCTCGTACAATGCCGTGGTGGGCTATGACCTGGTTACCGGATGGGGAAGCCCCAACGGGCAGAGCCTCATCAACGCCCTGGCGGGGGGTTCCGGGACCTCCGCGGGCAGCATCACGCTCGCGCCGACCAGCGTGGCGTTCGGCAATCAGACCGTGAACACCGCAAGCTCCGCCCAGACGATTACGCTCAGCAACGGTACTTCGAGCGCCGTGTCGATCACGAGCGTTGCGGTCAGCGGAAGTTTCTCGCAGACCAACAGCTGCGGCAGCTCGCTCGCCGCCAACGGTTCCTGCACGATCAGCGTGAAATTCACGCCGACTGCGACCGGGGCTGCCAGCGGCACCCTGACGGTGACCGACGGCGCCTCCGGCAGCCCGCAGACGGCCACGCTGAGTGGTACCGGCGTCAGCGCCGGCGGCTCGGTCAGCTTAAGTCCGGCGAGCCTGAACTTCGGCAGTCAGGAAGAGCGCACGACCAGTGCCTCGCAGACCCTCACGCTGACCAACGGCACCGCGAGCAGCGTGACCATCAGCAGCATCACCCTGAGCAGCTCGAGCTTCGGGGGAAGCACCAGCTGCGGCAGCACACTGGCGGCCAAAGGTTCGTGCACGATCTCGCTGTTCTTCAGGCCGCGCTCGGTCGGCAGCATCACCGCGACCCTGGACGTGAACGACAACGCCGCCAACAGCCCGCAAGCTGCCACCCTGAGCGGCACGGGTACGCGGCGCTGAACGAACGAGCCGCACTTTGAGTGCCAGGCCGGCTCCGCCGGGAGCCGGCCTGCTCTTGAGCGCGCAGCGAAATCGTTACCTGGGCGGCTCCGGCAGCCAGTGCACATCCTGGCTCATGTGCGTGGCGAGGTCCTCGATGCTGCCGCCCCCGCGCGACAGCACCGCGATGCTGCCCGCCCCGTCCGGCACGATGACCCCGCTCATGCCCGCCTCGTGAAACGTGCTGCGCCCGCTCACCTGTTCGTGCCGCAGGATCAGCACCGTGGCCGGGCCGCGCTCGGTCTGCACCACGAGGTGCGGCACGTAGTGCCCGCGGAAGAAGCAGCTCTGCGCATACATGATGTCGTCCGAGCTGATGTCGAGCCGCACACCCGAGCGGCGCAGCACAGAATCGATGCTCTGGGCGCTGAGGTGCTGCGCGGCCAGCCAGCTTGCGGGCTCGCCCTGCACGTGCATCACCACCTCGTGCGCGAGCGTATCGCTCGGGCGCAGCAGCCACACCGCGAGCACCGCAAACGCCGCGAGCAGCGCGCTCGCCGCCAGCGCCCACTGTCGCCACCGCGCCGGTTGCCGGCTCGGGCGCGCCAGCTCGGGCGGCTGCGCGATCGCCCGGCGGATGTTTGCATCCAGCGCACGCATCTCGTCGCGCAAGGCCCGGCAACCCGGGCATGACTTAAGGTGCTCCTCGAGCACCGGGTCGCTTGCGCCCGGGTCCGCGCCGATCAGAAGGCGTGTCTCCTCGCAGCTCACAACTGAGCCTCGCCGCCCACGACATCGGGTACGGCGGTCATGCCGCAGATGACGCGCAGCTTGTTACGCGCACGGAACAGCCGCGTCAGCACGGCGGTGTTGGACAAGGACAGCTCGCGCGCGATCTCCTCGGTGGAAAATCCACCGTGGACCTGCAGCAGGAGCGGCTCACGATACTCAAGCGGTAATCTCATGATGGCCTGACGCAGCTCAAACAGGTTGCCGCCCGGCTCCGGCCCCGGTGCGGCCTGGATTTCGACGACATCATCGAGCGACACCAGCTCGAGGCGCTTGCGCTCGTAGAGCCGGGCGTGTTCGCGACGCACGATGGTCAGGAGCCAGGGGCGTGCGGCTGCCGGGTCCTTCAGTGCATCCCGCGATCGCCAGGCCCGCAACAGCGACTCCTGCACGATGTCCTCCGCAATCGCCCGATCACGCGCCAGCCACTGCGCGAAGCGCAGCAGGTCCGGGCGCATCGACTCGAACAGTTGCATGACCGGTGTCCGCATGTCAGGTGCGGGCAGCCGTTCAGCGATAGAGGAGACCGGAGATTCGGGCTGGGAATTGCGCATGTTGGCAAAGTGCGATTATACGCACGGCGGAGCGTGCACCCGGCAATATCACCCCCGGGCGCCCGGTCTTATCGCCCAAGCTTCCTCGGCCGCAACGGGAGTACGCGTGAACTTTCTAATCCGATGGCTCATCGACTGGCCGCGGCGTGTCGCCGGGCATCTCGCCTGGCTCGCACCGCTGTTCGCCCGCATCACCGTGGGCTGGGTGTTCCTGCTGAGCGGCTGGGGCAAGCTCATGAACCTGCCGCAGGTGACCGAGAACTTCGTCGGCTGGGGCATCCCGCTGCCGCATCTGCTGGCGCCGTTGACCTCCGGGGTCGAGCTTTTCGGCGGCCTGTTCCTGCTGCTCGGGCTGCTGACACGCCTCTCAGCCGGCGCGCTCGGCGTCACCATGATCGTCGCCATCAAATCGGCCAAGTGGGCCGACGTCGACTCGCTCGAGACGCTGCTCGGCTTCGATGAAACCGAGTACCTGGCGCTGTTCCTGTGGCTCGCCATCGCCGGAGCCGGCGCGGTATCGCTCGACCACTGGCTGCAGCGCCGCTTCAGCCGTGACAACGCTCTCACCGGCTGAGCTTTGGCAGCGGCGAAGACCGATGTGACAAACCGCCCTCATCGCCGGTCTTGTGGCTGGGAAGGCCATACCGGCCACCGTTTCACACGAGGAATGCACCCATGCGATTGAAAAACACTTCCGGGGTGGCCGTTGCGACCGCCGCCGCTATGCTGTTCGGGGCCGGCTGGGTTGGCACCGCCGTAGCGGGCACCGACGCGAACATGCACTGCGCCGGCGTCAACGCCTGCAAGGGCCAGTCGGCCTGCAAGAGCGCCAACAACGCCTGTAAGGGCCAGAATTCCTGCAAGGGCAAGGGGTTCCTGGAAATGAGCAAGGCAGACTGCGCGGCCGCCAAGGACAAGATGAAGAGCGGCGACAGCAAGTAATCGTTTTCGATTCTTCGCCGCGCGCCGGTGAGCCCGGGCGCGATTTCTCCCGGTGCAACGTTCCCGGACGGAAGCGTTGCACCGGGCTCTTGCCTTAAGTGAGGCGCCTGGCCCGGGTTTCAGATCGCCGCCGGTACCCCGTCGAAAAAATCGACCAGCCCGGTCTCGAGCGAATACTCCGCACCCACCACCACCAGGCCGTCCTTGCGGATGAGCTCCTCGAGGACTTCCGATCCGTGCCGCAGGTGATCGGCCGACATGCGGATGTTGGCGCGCACCGCCTGCTGCTCGAGGCTGCGCGAATCGCGCGCCGCGCCGGGCTCGAGCAGCGCTTCCACGGCCGGACGGATGCGATCGACGATGGTCCTGAGATTGCGCGACTGCTCGCGCCAGGGGCGCGCGAGCTGCTGCAGCGTGGCATGAATGGCACCGCAGTTGGAATGTCCGAGCACGACCACCAGACGCGTGCCGAACGCCTCGGCGGCGAACTCGACACTGCCGACCTGCGAGGGCGCCACGATGTTGCCGGCGACGCGGATGACGAAAAGATCCCCGAGCCCCTGATCGAACACGATCTCCGCCGGGACGCGCGCATCCGAGCAGCCGAGAATGATGGCGAAGGGCTCCTGGCCGGCGGTCGGCAGCTGGTGCCGCCGCGCCTGAGAAGAGCTCGCGTCGAGTCCCAGTTCGCTGACGAAGCGGCGGTTGCCCTCCCGCAGAGCATCAAATGCGGCTCGCGCCGTAATCATCGTCCGTGCACCCCCGCATGCCGAGCGCGGAAATATACCCGATCGGGCGAGCCGGCAAGCGAATGTGTCTAACGCGGGCGCCGCGTGCCGCGAACGGGCTGCGCTTCGAGGGGATTCTCGGGCCAGTAGTGCTTCGGATAGCGGCCACGCAGGTCCTTGCGCACTTCGGCGTAGGTGCCGCGCCAGAAGCTCTCCAGATCGCGGGTCACCTGTACGGGCCGCTGTGCGGGTGACAGCAGCCGGAAAGTCACCGGCACGCGGCCACGGCCGAGACGCGGCGTGGCGGCAAGCCCGAACACCTCCTGCAACCTCACCGACACCAGAGGCGCGCTCTCGTCGAGATAATCGACGCGCAGCTTCGAGCCGCTCGGCATGGTCAGCTGCGCCGGGGCCCACTCGTTAAGATCGCGCTGCTGCTGATGAGTCAGCCGTGCACGCAGCGCATCACCGAGTGGCACCCTCGCCAGGTGCTCGCGGCGCGTGAGCCCATCGAGCCAGGGCGCGAGCCAGGCTTCCAGTGACTCCAGGAGTGCCTCATCGGAGGCTGCTGGCCAGGCCGGCTCGCCGCCCGCTGCGGCAGCGAGCGCGCCGCGCACGAACTCGATGCGCGCCTGAAGGTCGCGCAGGTCGCGGTTCCAGGGCAGTGCAACGATCCCAAGCTCGCGCACGCCCGCGAGCAGGGCCGCGCGCGCGCCCTCGGCCGGGAGCTGCGCCAGCGGCTTTTCCTCGAGCACGAGGGCATCCAGCTCAACCGTGCGCCGGCCTAAGACCGCCTCATCGCGTGAACTCCACTGCACCGACTCGCGAGTGCGGATCTGGTCGGCGAAGTGCTTCATGAGCTCGCCCCGGGCGAGCGGTGCTGCCAGCAGGATGCGCGCGTCGCGTTCGCGGTCGTCCAGGTCCACCGCGACGATGAATTCCTGTCGGGCCAGCGTCTGCGCTTCGGCGAATACGGCGCCGCGGCCGTTGGCGAGCGCAAAGCGTCCGGCGCCGGCATCGCGCCGGCGGCCAATGCGGTCCGGATAGGCGAAGGCGAGCAACACACCCGCATCCACCTCATCGCCAGCCGCGCCGCTGGCGCCGGAGCGCAGCTGGCGTTCGAGGTCGCGCACGCTGCTGCGTACCCGCTGCAATGCTGCGCGGTCGGCATCCGGTGCGTCGTGGTCGCCGCGCAGGACTTCCAGTCGCGTGCGGATGTCCGCATCGCGCGCGCCCGCACCGCCGCGCAGCAGGTCACGTTCCGAGAGCAGCGCCGCGAGCTGCGCCGCCAGCGGCAGGCAGTTGAGTTCCCGGGCGCGCAGCAGCATGTGTGCGAGGCGCGGGTGCACGGGAAGCCTCGACATCTGCCGCCCGTGCGGGCTGATGCGTCCCGCCTCATCGAGTGCGGCGAGACGCCGCAGCAGGTCCCGGGCGCTCGCCAGCATCGCAGCCGGCGGGGCATCGAGCCAGCGCAGCTCGCCCTCGCGTGCACCCCAGCTCGAGAGCTCAAGCGCGAGGGGAGCCAGATCCGCCTCGCTGATCTCTGCGGGGGTGAAGGCGGCAAGGCCGGCGTGCGCGCCCTCGCTCCAGGCGCGATAGCACACGCCCGCACTGGTGCGCCCGGCACGCCCCTGGCGCTGCTGCGCCGAAGCGCGCGAGATGCGCTGCGTTTCCAGGCGGCTCATGCCGGTGACCGGATCAAAACGCGCGCGCCGCATCAGTCCGGAATCCACCACCACGCGCACCCCTGGAATGGTGAGGCTGGTCTCGGCGATGTTGGTTGCAAGCACCACCTTGCGCACGCCCGCCGCGGCGGGCGCAAGCGCGGCATCCTGCGCATCGGCGGCCAGATCACCGAACAGCGGCAGCACCGCCACATCTGCCGGGAGTGAGTCGCTCAACATCGACTGCACGCGGCGGATCTCGCGCGCACCGGGCAGGAACACCAGTACGTCGCCCGGCTCTTCGCACAGCGCGCGCCCGATAAGCTGCGCGATCAGCCGCTCGGGCGGGTGCGGCGCGCGCGGCCCGGCCTGGCCTGCCGGCAGCGCCGGCAGGCCGCTGCCGGCATAGCGCGTCTCGACGGCGAAGGCCCGTCCCGGCGCACTGATGAGCGGTGCATCCTCGATCAGGCGTGCCACCGCCGCGCCATCGAGGGTTGCGGACATGACGATGACGCGCAGCTCCGGGACCAGCGTGGCGCGCGCGTCGAGACACAGCGCCAGACCCAGATCGGCCTGCAGGCTTCGCTCGTGGAACTCATCGAAGATGACGGCGGCGACACCCTCGAGCGCGGGATCATCCTGCAGCATGCGGGTCAGCACGCCCTCGGTGACCACCTCTACGCGCGTGTCGCGTGAGACGCGCGTGTCGAGCCGCATCCGGTAGCCGACGGTGCCACCCGGGCTCTCACCGATGAGGTGCGCCATGCGAGCCGCAATGGCGCGCGCGGCGAGCCGGCGCGGCTCGAGGATGATGAGCCGCTTGCCGCGCGCCCACGCTTCCTGCAGCAGTGCCAGCGGCACGACCGTGCTCTTGCCTGCCCCCGGCGGCGCCTGCAGCACGGCCGCACGCTGCTGGTTCAGGGCGGCGCGCAGCGCCGGCAGCGCCTCATCGATCGGCAGTCCGGACTTCACCAGATGTGAACGCGCTCCTCGGGCGGCAGGTAGAGCCGGTCGCCGGGGCGCACGTCGAAGGCCTGATACCACGCATCGACGTTGCGCACCACGCCGTTGACGCGGAACTGCGGCGGACTGTGCGGATTGCTCATGACCTGGGTGCGCAGCTGCTCCTCGCGCGACAGCGTGCGCCACACCTGCGCCCAGGACAGGAAGAAGCGCTGGTCGCCGGTGAGTGCGTCGAGCAGCGGCGCGCTCGCGCCGCGCAGCGAGCGGTGATAGGCCTGGTAGGACACCGAGAGGCCGCCGAGGTCACCGATATTCTCCCCGAGCGTCAGGCGGCCATTGATGTTGAGGCCGGGCAGCACCGTGTAGCCGTTGTACTGGGCCGCGAGTGCGTCGACGCGGGAGCTGAATGCCTGGGTGTCGGCGGGCAGCCACCAGCTGTGAAGCACCCCGCGCGCGTCCGACTTCGAGCCTTGGTCATCGAAGCCGTGGCCCATCTCATGCCCGATCACCCCGCCAATGCCGCCGTAGTTGACCGCCGGATCCGCATCCGGATCGAAGAACGGCGGCTGCAGGATTGCGGCGGGAAACACCACCTCGTTGAACGTCGCGTTGTAGTAGGCGTTGATGGTCTGCGGCGTCATGCCCCATTCGCCGCGATCGGTGGGCTGGCCCATGCGATCGACCTGGCGTCGCCAGTCGAACAGTGCAGCGCGCGTGGCATTACCGAACGCGTCGCCCTTCACGATCCTGAGCGCCGAATAGTCGCGCCATTTGTCCGGGTAGCCGATCTTCGGATGAAACGCCGCCAGCTTCTCGAGCGCCACCTTCTTGGTGTCGTCGCTCATCCACGGCAGCTGCGCGATGCGTGTCGCATAGGAGGCGCGCAGGTTCTCGACCAGATCGATCATCTTCTGGCGCGAAGCGGGCGGGAAATAGCGCTGCACGTACAGCTCACCGACCGCCTCGCCCAGATCGCGGTTGAGGGCTGCGACCGCGCGCTTCCAGCGCTCCTTCTGCTGCTGCTGGCCGTTTAGGGTGCGTCCGTAGAAATCGAAATTCTCTTCGTCGAAGGCGCGCGGCAGCACCTCCGAGCTGAGCGCCAGGTAGTGATAACGGAAATAGGCGCGCCAGCGCTCCACCGGCACCTTCACGAACAGCAGGGAAAGTGCCTGCACCGCATCGAGCTCGCGCACCACGAACTGCTGCTGCGACTCAAGACCGCTCTCGCTGAGCAGCGCCGTCCAGGGCAGCCCCGGAGTCAGCTGCTCGACCTCAGCGCGCGTGCGCAGGTTGTAGGTCAGGTCGCGCTCGCGGCGCTTGGCGATGGGCCAGTGAACCTGGGCGATGTGGCTCTCGATGTCGAGAACGGCCCGCGCCTCGGCGGCAGCGTCCGCATCGCCTGCCAGGGCGAGCATGCGCTCAACATGCACCTGGTACTTGGCGCGCAGCTGCGCATACACCGGGTCATCCTTCAGGTAGTAATCGCGGTCGGGCATACCCAGGCCGCTTTGCGTGATGAAGACGATGTAGCGGTCGGGGTTCTTCTGATCCGTGGTGATCGCCACGCGCAGCGGCGAGCGCAGCGCCAGATCCGGCCGGCCGATGAGCCGCGCGAGATCCTCGTGAGTTCGCGCGGCGCCGATGGCATCCAGGCCCCCCTGCGCGGGAGCGAGGCCCGCCGCCTCGATGGCGGCGGTGTCGAGGTAGGCGCGGTAATAATCGCCCACCTTCTGCGCAACGCTCCCCGCGGGGGCGTCCGCCGGCAGCGCTTCGATCAGGGCGCGCACCTGCTGCTGGGAGCGCTCCTCGAGCTCGTCGAAGGAGCCCCAGCGCGCGCGATCGGGCGGGATGTGATTGGCGTCGAGCCAGTGGCCGTTGGCATAACGATAGAAGTCATCGCCGGGCTTCACGCTCGGATCGCGCGCGCTCAGGTCCAGGCCCCACTTGCCGATCTGCGCCTGCGCAAGCTGCGGTGCAGCCGCCGGCGCCGGTCGTGGCGCGGAAGAGGAACAGCTCATCGCCAGCGCGATCACCCCTGCCAGCGCGATGCGCGCGGCAACTGGTCCGAACATGGATCGATCTCCTCAAGTCAGCGGCGCCATACCGCCCACGCGTAAATGAGCCACGCGGCGATCCAGGCGAGCCCGCCGATCGGCGTGAGTATGCCAACGAGACGCGGCGCTGCGAGGCTTAAGGCGTACAGACTGCCCGAAAACAGCACGACGCCGATCAGCAGGAGCGTTGCCGCCGCGTGCAGCAGGCTGCCGTCGAGCGTGCGCATGGTCAGTCCCACGCCGATCAGGCCGAGCGCCTGAAAGAACTGGTAGCGCACGGCCGTGTCCCAAAGCTGAAGACGCTCGGGCGAGAGGTGCGCTTTCAGCGCGTGCGCGCCGAAGGCGCCGCAAACCGTGGCGAGCGCCAGCAGCAACCCCGCGGTGGCGAGCGCCCGGGCGCTATTCACCGTGCGGGCCGAAGAACGGCTTGATCAGATCGAGCGGCAGCGGGAAGACGATGAGCTGCGTGCGCTCGTGGGCGATGTCGGCGAGCGTCTGCAGGTAGCGCAGCTGCAGCGCACTCGGCTGCTGGGCGAGCGACTTGGCCGCCTCGACCAGCTGCTGGGCGGCCTGCGCCTCGCCCTCGGCGTGGATGATCTTGGCGCGCCGCGTGCGCTCGGCTTCCGCCTGCTTCGCCATGGCGCGGATCATGCTCTCATCGAGGTCCACGTCCTTGATCTCGACCGTCGATACCTTGATGCCCCAGTTCTCGGTGGCCTGATCGAGGATGCGCTGCAGGTCGACGTTCAGCTTGTCACGCTGCGCGAGCAGATCGTCCATCTCGTGCTGGCCCACGACCGAGCGCAGCGTGGTCTGCGCGACCTGGCTGGTGGCGTCGAAGGCGTTGACGACCTGGATGATCGCCTTGCCCGGATCGACGATGCGGAAATACACCACCGCGTTCACCTTGACCGACACGTTGTCGCGCGTGATCACGTCCTGCTTGGGTACGTTGAGCACGATGACGCGCAGGTCCACCCGGCGCATGCGCTGGATGACCGGCCAGATCAGCACCAGGCCCGGCCCCTTGATCCCCGTGAAGCGTCCGAGCGAGAACACCACGGCACGTTCGTACTCGTTCAGCACGTTGAGCGCGCTGAACACCAGTACGGCAAAAATGACGACGATGGCGAGGACGAACGGCATGAATCTCTCCAGCGGGCCTAGGACGCAGCTACTGCGGGTCGACCCATAATGTTAGACCTTCCACCTTTACGATGCGCGCCTGCTCGCCTTCGCGCAGCGCGCTGCTGCTGCGCGCGTTCCATAGCTCCCCGCCGTAGCGCACGCGGCCCTTGCCGATGAAGTCGGCGACCACCTCGGCACTGGCGCCGATCATCCCCTGGGCGCCGGTGACGACCGGGTGGCGCATGGCACCGGTTGCAAGGTAGACGATGCCGGCGATCATGAGCGCACCGGCCGTGGCAATGGCTGCGATCAGCGGCCGGGCGACGTTGAGTCCCGGCACGTCGCTGTCAAACAGGATGAGCGAGCCGACGACGAAGGCAATGAGGCCGCCGATGCCGAGCGAGCCGTAGGCCGGCAGAAAGAACTCCGCGATGATCATGCCCGTGCCCACCGCCACCAGCGCAAGGCCCGCGTAGTTCACCGACAGGATCTGGAAGGCGAACAAGGCGATGAGAAGACAGATCGCGCCGACCACACCCGGCAGCACCGCGCCCGGATTGTAGCCCTCGAGCAGCAGTCCCCAGATGCCGATCACCATCAGTCCATAGGCGACGGTCGGGTTGGTGATGACGGCCAGCAGCTCGGTACGCCAGTCGGGCTTCATGTGCACGATGGCAAGATCGCGCGTCGCCAGCGTCACCGTGCGGTTCTCGACGTGCACCTCGCGCCCGTCGATGCGCGTGAGCAGGTCCGGAAGATCGCGGGCGATCACATCGATCACCTTCTGCTGCAGCGCGGCCGATGCCGACAGGCTGGCCGCTCCCCGCACCGCCTGCTCGGCCCACTCGGCGTTGCGGCCGCGCAGTTCGGCAAGACCGCGGATGTAAGCCACCGCATCGTTGACGACCTTGCGCTCCATGGCGCTGCCCGGCAGGTTCGCAGGCGGGCTCGCAGCGGGCGTATTGCCCTGGTCACTCTTGTCGGAACCCGGCTCGGCGCCCGGGCCGGCCGACGGCTTGCCGCCCGAGGGAAGCGGCAGCGGCGCTGACGCCGGCTCCTCCCCGCCGATGGACACCGGTGTGGCGGCGCCAAGGTTGGTCGCCGGTGCCATAGCGGCGATGTGGCTGGCGTAGAGAATGTAGGTTCCGGCACTGGCGGCGCGCGCGCCGGAGGGACTGACGTAGCTGACCACCGGCACCGGGGATGCGAGGATGGCGCGGATGATGTCGCGCATGGCGCTGTCGAGGCCGCCGGGGGTATCCAGCTGCAACACGACCAGACGGGCCGCGCTCTTCTGGGCGGCGGCAAGGCCGCGCACCACGTAGCGCGAGGTAGCCGGCCCGATCGCTCCGTTGATCTCCAGCACGGCCGCGGTGCCTGAGTCCGCCGGCGCCGTGGCATCATGCGCCTGAGTGCCGACATCGCTCATGGCGGGCAGCGCTCCCAGGGACAGCGCGATGACGGCGAGCCGTGCGCAGCGGGCGCGCCGTGGGGGGGTCTTCATGGCACTCACCCTACTCTTGCGCCGGCCGGATCCGCAATCGCGGCCAGCCGCGTCAGGCCAGCGCGCGCAGCCCCCGGTAACCCAGGTACAACCCGACCAGGAGGATGAGCATTCCGGACACGTAGGGCGCCTTGCGCGCGAACTCTCCGAAGCCTGCGAAGTGACGCGAGGCGTGCTTCACCCCGATCGCCGCGATGGCGCCCGAAGCGACCATGGTGAGCGCCAGCCCGATGCTGAAGCACAACACCAGAGTCGCGCCCAGGGTGAGTTTCTTCAGCTGCAGGCACAACAGCAGCACCGTGACCGAGGCCGGACAGGGGATCAGTCCCCCGGTGAGCCCGAATATCACGATCTGCCCGGTCGTCACCCGACGGTTGGCGAAGCGGTGGCGGATGTCGTTGGCGTGCGCGAGCTCGTGCGGATCCTGGTAGCCGGGAGCGATGACATCGAGCTCGCGGTAATCACTGACGGCGTGCTGGTGCGTGCGCTCGACGAACTCCAGGTCGTATTCGTGGACGTGCTGATCGTGCCCGAGACGCACTCGTGCCACGAACTCGTGGGGCTCGGGAATCTGCTGCACCGACTCGAGGTATTTGCCGTGCTTTCTGAAGGTGAACACCTCGCGACTGCCGTCGCTGCGCTCGGTCTCGAGCCGCACGTCATCGGCCGACCAGGTGGTGGCACCGCTGTCCTCGTACAGGCGAAATCTCGCTGGCACGCCACGTTCGAAGATCTGCAGCCGCAGCACGCCGTGACCGGTGTCGATGCGGCGCCCCTCATCGTGATGTGAGTGATCGTGCAGGATCTCGCCGGCCTGCCCCTGCTGCCGCGCCGTGCGCCACAGCATCCAGGCCGCCACCGCGATGATCATCACCGCGGAGATAACCTGGAAATAAGGCTCGGTGGCTTCGCTGTTCCACCGCCGCCCGAAGTACAGGCCCGACAGGGCGATGATCCACACGATGGCTGTATGCGATACGGTCGCCGCAAGAGCGAGCAGCACCGCCTGCGCGAGCGTGCCGCGGATGGCGATGATGAAGGCCGCCATCATGGTCTTGGAGTGGCCGGGCTCAAGCCCGTGCAGCGCGCCGAGCAGGACCGCGCTCGGCAGGAACAGCCAGGAATTTCCCTGTTGCAACAGGGCGGAAAACGGGGTCATCGGCCTTTCGTGGCGGGGCGGCGCGGCGCGCGCGGCAGACCGGTGTGCTGCGTGCGGAACGGCTGGCCCGCGCTCACCCGCCGCGCCGCTGCCGCCGCGCCGGTGCCCACCGGCTGGTACGCCGGCACCAGGCAGGAGCGCGCGTTGCCGATCAGGCTGGCGCGGCCCATGCGGCGCAGGGCCTCGCGCAGCAGCGGCCAGTTGTCCGGATCGTGGTAGCGCAGGAAAGCCTTGTGCAGGCGGCGCACCTTAAGGCCCTTGGGGATCAGCACCTCTTCGCTCGCGCGGGTGATGCGCTTGAGGGGATTCTTGCCCGAGTGGTACATCGCGGTCGCGGTGGCCATCGGTCCGGGCAGGAACGCCTGCACCTGGTCGGCGCGCAGGCCGTTCTTCTTCAGCCACAGCGCAAGTTCGAGCATGTCCTGATCGGAAGTGCCGGGGTGCGCGGCGATGAAGTACGGAATCAGGTACTGCTCCTTGCCCGCTTCCTTCGAGTAGCGCTCGAACAGCTCCTTGAAGCGGTCGTAGGCGGCCACTCCCGGCTTCATCATCTTCGACAGCGGCCCCTCGGCGAGCGCCTCGGGCGCGATCTTGAGGTAGCCACCGGTATGGTGCTGGGCGAGTTCCTTCACATAGTCGGGCGACTCGACGGCGAGGTCATAGCGCACCCCGGAAGCGATCAGCACCTTCTTGATTCCCGGCAGCGCGCGCGCGCGGCGATAGAGGCGGATGAGCGGCGCGTGATCGGTGTTGAGGTTGGGGCAGATGCCCGGATACACGCACGAGGGGCGGCGGCAGGCGCTCTCTATCTCGCGGCTCTTGCAGGCGAGGCGGTACATGTTGGCGGTCGGTCCGCCAAGATCCGAGATGACCCCGGTGAATCCTGGCACCGTATCGCGCACCTCCTCGATCTCGCGCACCACCGAATCCTCCGAGCGGCTCTGGATGATGCGGCCCTCGTGCTCGGTGATCGAGCAGAACGTGCACCCGCCGAAACAGCCGCGCTGGATCGAGACCGAGAAGCGGATCATCTTGTAGGCGGGGATGTTGGCCTTGCCGTAGAACGGGTGCGGTGCGCGGCCGTAGCGGCGCTCGTACACCCAGTCCATCTCCTTTGTGGTCAGCGGGATCGGCGGCGGGTTCAGCCACACGTCGATATCGCCGTGGCGCTGCACCAGCGCCCGCGCGTTACCGGGATTGGATTCCAGGTGCAGGATGCGCGAGGCGTGCGCATACAGCACCGGATCGTGCGCCACCGCCTCGTGCGAGGGCATGCGGATGACGCTGCGCTCGCGATCGGCGTTCTTCACGCCGCGCACGAAGCGCACCACCTTCTCAGCAGCTGGGGCGGCGCCGGTAGCACACGGCGGCGCCGCGCCCGGGGCTGCCTCGGCCGCGCCGGCAACGCCGCCTGGCGCCATCGCGTAAGGATCCACCGGCGGATTGAGCGGCCCGGGTGCATCGAGGTGGGTGGAGTCGATCTCGATCCACCCGGGCGCAGTGGCGCGGCGGGTGAAGACCGTTCCGCGCAGGTCGGTGATCTCAGCGATGGCCGCGCCCGCTGCCAGGCGGTGGGCGAGCTCGCAGATCTGGCGCTCACCGTTGCCGTACACCAGCAGGTCCGCCTTCGCATCGAGCAGCACCGAGCGGCGTACCTTCTCCGACCAGTAGTCGAAGTGCGCGATGCGTCGCAGCGAGGCTTCGATGCCGCCGATCACGATCGGCACGTCGCGGAACGCCTCGCTCGCACGCTGCGCGTACACGATCACCGAGCGATCCGGCCGCCCCCCGCCGCTGCCTCCGGGCGTGTAGGCATCATCACTGCGAATGCGGCGGTCGGCCGTGTAGCGGTTGACCATCGAATCCATGTTGCCGGCGGTGATGCCGAAGAACAGGTTGGGCCGGCCGAGCGCGGCGAAAGCCTCGGCGCTGTGCCAGTCGGGCTGGGCGATGATGCCGACGCGAAAACCCTGCGCCTCGAGCACCCGGCCGATGATGGCCATGCCAAAGCTCGGGTGATCGACGTAGGCATCCCCCGTGACGATGATGACGTCGCAGCTGTCCCAGCCGAGCAGGTCCATCTCCGCACGCGACATGGGCAGAAACGGCGCCGTGCCGAAGCGCGCCGCCCAGTGCTTGCGATAGCCGGAAATGTCGCGTGCGCTTTGCATGCAACCCTATATTAAAGCACAAAAGAGCGCAGCCACCCGCGAGCCCGCCCGCGAGGCGGGCGCTAGCGCAGCACGAAGGGGTGCGGCAGGCGATTCAGGCGGCGTGCGCTGATGATGAGAATCACGCAGCACGCGCCAGGCACCGCGAGCCAGCGCGCCAGCGGGCGCGCCGGCAGGTCACTCACGGTGTGTGTGCCGCTTGCGATCAGCATCCAGGCGATGAGCGCGACGAACAGGCACAGGATCGCAATCCAGCTGGGCCAGATGCGACGCTGACCGACGAGCGCGGTCACCGTCGCGGTAACACCGAGCAGCATGGTCGAGAGCATCCACAGCAGCACCCGCCCATCGGCTTCGAGCGAGACATTCTCGATAAGTGCCGCGACGATGCCCGCCACGGCGATGATCCCACCAACGAGCAGAGGAGGAGCGAGGCAGGCGCGGTACAGCGCGCGCAGCTGCGCGCGCCGATCACCCAGGCCCGGCAGCAGCGCAAGCTCGGCGAGCTCGCCGTTCACACGCAGCAGCACGCCAATGATCCGCTGCCCGAAGGCGGCCCAGCTGTAGAACACGCCCAGGAACACGGCGACCCGCCAGCCCCAGTGCCATCCGAGCCGCCAGGCGCCCCACAGCAGAAACACACCCGTGGCAACGCCGACTTCGGCCGCTAGTCTGAGCGCGCGCCCGACTCCGTAGGTGGGCGCATGAAGCGGGCCGAGACAGGTGCGGATCACGCGTACCGGTTCGCCACGGTGCGCCGTGTCCAGGCGCACGCTCGACCACCACGGCGCTTGTGCGACGTGCGAGTCAGGCTGCGTATAGCGGCCGGAAATGATCCGCGCAGTACGCGCCGCGGCCTCAAGCGCCTGCCCATCCCCGCACAGGATGCGCCACCAGCGCCAGGCCGCGAGAACCGCGAGCGTATCGAAAGCGGCCTGCAGCTGCACCCACGGGTGCGCGAGCCAGGGGAAGGGTGTAAGCAGCGCCGAGAGATGGTGATGCACGACGCCGGGAATGAGATTGCGCAGCAACACCACGACAAAGATCACCGCGACCACCGGCATCGGCATGCGCTGGATGAGAAGTCCGGTCAGCGCTCCGCTGCCCAGAACGAAGAGCGGGCTCAGCGAGCCACGTATGACGCCCAGCAGCGCCCCGGGCACGAGCACCGTCACGATGACGAGCACGAGCAGCAGCCGGCCCGCATAGGCAAGGAGCGGCCAGCGCCCGGGCAGGCGCAGCCGGCGGATGTCAGACAGCAGCACGGGCGCTGCCACACCGGCGCTGTAGAACACGAAGAACACGGTGATGGACAACAGGAGCTCCGCATCCCTGGGTGTATACGGGTTGTCCGTGCAAAGCACGAGCAATGCCGCAGTAATCAGCAGCAGCGCCGGGATGAGTGTGAACGCCGGACGTACCAGGACGCCCAGCAGCGCGTTGACCTGTATGCGCAAGACCTCCATCAGCCGGCCACCTCGATGAACAGATCCTCAAGTGGCAGCACATCCGAGCGCACGCCGGGCAGTTGCTCGACATCAAGCGGCGTGCGGTTATCGCGCACGATGATGAGCGTGAGGCCACCATCAGGTCGCGCTCGCCGTGACAATTCGCCGATGAGAGGCTGCGGCAGGTCTTTTGCCTGCGAGGGCGGCACGCTGAGGCGTGCATGGCGCTCGTTCAGCTCATCGAGCGGCGTCGAGAGCGCCACGCGCGTGTCGTGCAGGAAGGCGACGTGCGAGGCCACACGCTCAAGGTCCGGCACGATGTGGGTGGAGAACAGCACCGTGGTGCCCATCTCGCCCGCGCGCACGGCAATCTCACGCAGCAGTTCGCGGCGCGCGACGGGGTCAAGCGCCGCAGCCGGCTCATCGAGCACCAGCAGTTCGGGATTCACCGCGAGCGCGCGGATGATCGCGACACGCTGGCGTTCGCCGGGAGACAGCTTGCCGAGCGACTGGCGCAGCGGCAGCTGCCAGCGCTCGAGCGCGCGGCGTACGAAAGCGGCATCCCAATTCGGATAGAGCCGGCCGACGAACTCCAGCATGTCTCCGACTCGCATCCACGAGAGGGCATCGGGCTGTTGTGGAACGTAACCGAGTCGCGTCTTGCTGCGATCGGTGAGTTCGAGCGAGGGCTCACCCAGGATGCTCGCGCTGCCCGCATCGGCCTGCTGCAGCCCGATCAGGATGCGGATCAGGGTCGATTTGCCGGCCCCGTTGCGACCGATGAGCCCGAGCACCGCGCCGCGCGGAATGCTGAGCGTGACATCGCTCAGCACGGTGTGGCCGTCGTAGCGCTTGACGATGTGCTCGCAGGCAAGCGGTGCGGCGGCAGCGGGGGTTGCGAGGACGGCGTTCATGATCACTTCTCCATGAGCGCGCGCAGCCGCTCAAGGACGAGCGCCGCGGGCAGGTCAAGCTCGCGCGCCTGGCGCGCAACTTCAGAAAGACTCGGATCCAGCTGCTCCAGACGGCGGCCATCAGACTGCGGCCGGCGGCGCGATTCCGCGACCACCATGCCCTTGCCGCGGCGGCGCTCGAGGAAGCCCTCCGCTTCCAGCTGGCTATAGGCTCGCGATACGGTCATCGGGTTAATGGCGTGAAAGCCTGCCACCTCACGCACCGAGGGCAGCTCTTCCCCGGGGGCGAGCTGTGCACTCAGGATCAGCCGGCGCAGCTGGGCGGCGATCTGCCGGTAAATGGGCTCGGCGGCGCCGGAAACGATAGATAGCAGATCCTTGTCCATGTGTATTGATACATTAATACACTTGGAAAGATCCGTCAAGGCCGGTCGCTTGTATGGTAATTTGGTACTTTGGTAACATTGTACCATGAAGCAGATCACGCGAACCCAGACCGGCGTGCGCCTGGAGAGCCGCTTGCTCAAGGTGCTGAAAGCGCTCGCGACCGAGCTCGACCTCTCGCTCGGGGATCTGCTGGAAGGCATCGTGCTGCATGCCTTCGAGGACAAGACGCCCTTCTCTCCTGTCACACGGAAGAAGATCCAGACGCTGAAGGCGGTATACGGATTCGACCTGACCGCGCGCGATGCGCACCGCCTGCGCGAGACGGGCGATGATGCCGGCTGACTGCCCGGAGCTTGTGAAGTTCGTGCGCGGCGAGTGCGATGCGGCGAGCTTCCCGCACCGCGAGCACGTGCGCATGGGCTTCGAGATGCTGCGCCGGCACGACTTCGCCGCGAGCGTTCATCACTACTCGCAGGCGCTGCGCACCATGACGCGCAACGCCGGAAGGCCTGAGGCCTTCAACCAGACGGTGACGATCGCCTTCCTGTCGCTGATCGCCGAATGCATGACGCGCGGATGCGAGGGGGATTTCGCAGCCTTTGTCGAGCGGCACCCGCAACTGCTCGACAAGAACGCCCTGTCGCGTTGGTATGCGCCGGAACGCCTGGCGAGCGAGGCGGCACGGTGCGCCTTCCTGCTGCCGGATCCCGTGCGATGAGGGCGGCCGCGCGCAGGGCACTCGTGCCGGGCTCGGCACTTGAGGGTAAAGTGCGCGCATGCGAATGCGTTACGCGCTGATCTTCTGCCTGGTCTCCTCCCTGGGGTTGGCGGCCTCGCCCACTCCCCCGCACGTCAGCTCGATCAGCCCGATCTTCCATCAGCTGGTCGTGTTCTCGCTGCCGCCGGAGTTCACCTCGCCGAACGCGGCCTATGAGCGCACCAACGGCTCCTTCTATATCCGCGAACACGTCCCGCAGGGCGAGACGGTGGAGCACTGGACGCAGATGATCACCGTGACGGGCACCAAGGACCTGGCTTCGAACCAGAATGCCACGCCGCGCGGATTCGTGAGCCGCCTGGCCAACGGGTTCGCGACGCATTGCCCGGACACCTTCGCGACCGCCGATCTTGGCCCACAGATGGTCGGTGACTATCAGGGCTATGCGCTCATCGCCAGCTGCGGACACGTTCAGTCGGGCGCCGCGTCCTACAGCGAGACGGCCATCGTGCTGGCGTTCAAGGGTTCGGCCGATTACTACACCATCCAGTGGGCGCGCCACGGTGCGGACTCCAAGCACCCGCTGACCCTGGACAACACCTACTGGAGCAAGCAGTTCGACCGGCTGCGCCCCATCAGGCTGTGCGCGATCGTGCCGGGCGAAGCGGCGCCGTATCCGAGTTGTGTGGGCAACGGCAACTGATGCGCGCCCGAGGCGCTCAAGCGCCTCTTCAGTACAACAGGGCAGCTTGCCGCTCATCCTCCCAGGCGGCCTCGTCGGTGCGCGCGAGCGCATCCAGATCGGCCGGGGTTGCGGCAGGATCATCCACCCAGCGGCGCAGGATCTCGCTGCCATTGATCACATCGATGGCGAGCCGCTCGAATTCGTATTCATAGGGAAAATCAGCCCACAGCGGATAGTCGGGCCGCAGCCGTCGCAGCGCCTTGAACGTGAGCGCCGCCAGCCGCCAGGGCCTGAACGACAGGTGATCGTAGTAGGCGCCGTCTTCCACGTGCAGCTGGAATCCTGCGCACAGGGCGCCGGCGTGCTTGTTGAAGGTCGGCTCGAACCAGCAGGCACGCAGCCGGCAGCCTGACAGCCAGTGCGGCGCCAGGGCGTGCATTTCCCGAAGCAGCGCGCTCACCTCGAGGTCCGGCGCGCCCACGATCTCCAGCGGCCGCGTCGTGCCGCGGCCCTCCGACAGGGTTGTACCCTCCACCATCACGGTTCCGGCGTAGCAGCGCGCCATCGACAGGTTCGGCGCGTTGGGACTCGGGTTGACCCAGGTGCGCTCGCGCGGCCAGCCGTAGCCGGGCGGATCGTGCGGCTGCCAGCCGTGCATCGGCACGACCTCGCACTCAAGATTCAGGCGCAGCGTCGCCACCAGATGGCGCGCCAGTTCCCCGAGCGTGAGGCCATGGCGCATCGGCACCGCCGCGGCGCCGACGAAGCTCTCCCACCCGGGGCGCAGCGTCAGCCCCTCCACCGGCCGGCCGGCCGGATTCGGCCGGTCGAGCACCCACACGGCCTTGCCGAGCTTGGCGGCTTCCTCGAGCACGTAGCGCAAGGTGGTGAGAAAGGTGTAGATGCGGCAGCCGAGGTCCTGCAGATCGACCAGCAGCACGTCGAAGGTTTCCATCATCTGCGCCGTCGGGCGGCGCACCGTGCCGTACAGGCTGAACACCGGGATGCGGTGCACGGGGTCGAGGTAATCGGCCGACTCGATCATGTTGTATTGCTTGTCGCCGCGCAGCCCGTGCTGCGGGCCGAACGCGGCACTCAGGCGCACCCCGCTCAGGGCGCCGAGGGCATCGAGCGAATGCGTGAGGTCGCGCGTGACGGAGGCCGGATGCGCCAGCAGTGCCACGCGCCGGCCGGCCAGCGGCCTGCGCAGCGCGGCTTCCTCGATGAGCCGGTCGATGCCGGCTTTCATGGCAGGCGCAGCTCCATGGCCAGGCCCTCGGGATGATGGAAGTCGGGGGTGCCGCTGGCGTGCCGCAGCGCCCAGTACGAGAGCCGGTCGTCTTCCTCCTCGATCACCGCGCTCAAGGCCACGCGCAGCACCCGCGCCCGGCACAGCGCATCGAGTCCCGCGAAATGCACGGTCGCCGTCAGCTCGAGCTGACTGGGCGTCCTGCGCACCTGCAGTCCCGGCGCCTGCGCGAGGGTTGCGGCCGTCATGCCGGCGCGATAGTACTCGAAACGGTAGGCCGCCCAGTCGAGCGCCGGGGAGAAGTTGAATTCGAAATAGCCCGGGGCGTTGTCGGCCGCGACGAACGCCTCGAAGCAGGTGTGCCGCCAGAGCCCGTCGGCCCGATGCCCGTCGCGCGCGCCGGGAATCAGCACCTGCACCATGTCGCCATGCAGCGTGTAGCGGCACACCAGACTGCTCGCGGCGTTGAATTGCGCCTCCACGGCGATGTTCCACACCGACTCGGTCTCGGAATCCGGATGGGCGAGGAGCCGCGCCTGCTGCGTCACGGCCGGCATCACCACGGACGGAGTCAGGCGCGCAGCCATTGCAGCAGCGCCGGAGTGACCTGATCGGGCTTCTCGAGGGTGGACAGGTGTCCGCAGCCGGGCACGCGCACCAGGCGTGCCCCGCTGATGCCGCCGGCGATCTCGGCGGCAAGCGGCGCGGGCGCGAGTTCATCCGCCTCCCCGACCAGCACCAGCGTCGGACAGCGAATGAGCGCAAGCGTCGCGCGCGAGTCGGCGCGCCCCATGATGGCGCGCTGCTGGCGCACGAAGGCCTGCGGACCGACTTCCTCGGTCATCAGGCGGTTCAGATCGCGCAGTGTGCCGTCGGCACGACGCTCGGGCGCCACCATGCGCGCGAACTGTGCGTCGGCGACCTCCGAGAGCCGCCCGGCGCTGGCGAGTTCCATCTGCGCGCGCCGCCCGGCGCTCGCCTCGGCAGTGTCCGGGCGTGCGCTGGTATCGAGCAGCGCGAGGCGCGCCACCCGATCAGGCGCCTGCCGCAGGATCTCGAACGAGATGTAGCCGCCCATCGAGAGCCCTACCAGGGCAAAGCGTGGGGGGGCGGCGGCGAGGATGCGCTGCGCGATCGCGCCCATGCTCTCATCGCGGGTGTGATCGGCGATGGTGACGGCGCCCTCGCGCCACAGGTAGGGAATCTGCGGGCCGTAGAGACGCGCCGAGGACAACAGTCCGGGCACCAGCACGACAGGAAGCGGCTCGCTCACGGCCGCGAGGGTAACATGTGGGCATGAAAGCCAGCATCGCAGCCGCCCTGCTCTGCCTCACCCTCGTGGTGCTGCCCGCCGCGGGCGCCGAGCCGATCGCAACTGCGGCCGGCTCACTCGATGCCGCGGCAGCCGCGCGCTTCGCCGCGCTGGCGCTGAAATGCCTGCACCAGGAATATCCCAATCACATCAGCCACACGCTCAACAGCGCCGCCGATGCCCGCGCGCCGCACGAGCTGACGCCGGCCTTCTACGGCTGCCTGGACTGGCACTCGGATGTTCACGGCCACTGGCTGTTGGTGCGGCTGCTGCGGGCGTTCCCGGATGCGCCGTTTGCAGCGCAGGCGCGCGCAGAGATTTCAAAGAGCCTCACGCCGCAGAACATCGCCGCCGAGGTCGCCTACCTTCGCGCTCCGGGCCGTGCCTCCTTCGAGCGTCCCTACGGACTCGCCTGGGCTTTGCGGCTGTCCCAGGAACTGCGCGGCTGGGACGATGCGGATGCGCGCCGCTGGTCAGCCGCGCTGGTGCCGCTGGAGGATGAGGTCGCCGCGCGCCTCGAGAACTGGTTGCCCAAGCTGCACTATCCGATCCGCATCGGTGAGCACGACCAGACCGCCTTCTCGTTCGGCCTCGTCTGGGACTGGGCGGCGGCGAAGGCAGATGAGCGCATGCAGGCGCTGCTCACCGACGCCGCGCAACGCTTCTACCTGCACGATCGCGCCTGCCCGCTGAGCTACGAGCCCTCGGGCGAGGATTTCCTGTCGCCGTGTCTGGCCGAGGCGGACTTCATGCGCAGGGTGCTGGCGCCGGCGGATTTCGCCGGCTGGCTCACGGGCTTTCTGCCGCAGATCCCGCGCCGCGCAGGCGCGGGATCTTCCGCCCGGTGGCTGGCGCCCGGGGTGGTCACCGACCGTTCCGATCCGAAGCTTGCGCACATCGACGGGCTGAACCTGAGCCGCGCCTGGATGCTGCAGGGCATCGCGCACGGCCTGCCGGCGCAGGATGCGCGCATCCCGGTGCTGCTCGCGAGCGCGAAACGTCATGCCGATGCCGCGCTGCCGGCCGTCACCGGCGAGCACTACGAGGGCGGACACTGGCTCGGAACCTTCGCGGTGTACCTGACCAGCCAGGCCGGACTCAACACACCCTGACGAGGTTCAGCCGAGCGCGGCGCGCAGCTCCGCGATCAGGTCCTGAACATCCTCCACCCCCACCGACAGCCGGATGAGTCCGTCGCTGATGCCAAGCTGGGCGCGCACCCCGGCCGGCAGCGATGAGTGAGTCATGGAGGCGGGGTGCTCGATGAGGCTCTCGACCCCGCCCAGGCTCTCGGCGAGCGCGAACAGGCGGCAGCGCTCGAGCGTGCCGCGCGCCGCGGCGAGCCCGCCGCGCAGCACCGCCGTGACGATGCCCCCGTAACTGCCGTTCATCTGGCGCCTCGCCAGGGCGTGCTGCGCATGACTGGCAAGTCCGGGGTAGAACACCCGCTCGACCTTCGGGTGAGCCTCCAGGAACTGCGCGATGGCGAGCGCGTTGGCGCAGTGCCGCTCCATGCGCAGCGCGAGCGTCTTGATTCCGCGCAGGGTGAGGAAAGAATCGAAGGGACCCGGCACGCCGCCCACCGCGTTCTGCAGGTAGGCGATGCGCTCCTCGAGAGCCTTGTCGTCCCGCACGATCGCAGCCCCGCCGATGGCATCGGAGTGCCCGTTCAGGTACTTCGTGGTCGAGTGCACCACGATGTCGAAGCCGTGCTCGAGCGGACGCTGGATGAAGGGCGTCGCAAAGGTGTTGTCGCACACCGAGAGCAGCTGGTGCTGGCGGGCGATGCGCGCCACGGCGGCCAGGTCCACCAGCTTCAGCAGCGGGTTGGTGGGTGTCTCCACCCACAACAGGCGCGTGTCCGCGCGGATGGCCGCCTCGAGGGCCTCGACACTGGTGAGGTCCACGAACGAGACGCTGTGACCGGCCGAGCGCTTGCGCACGTTCTCGAGCAGCCGGTAGCTGCCCCCGTACAGATCGTGCATGGCGATGATGTGCGAGCCCGCATCCAAAAGCTCGAGCAGCGTGGCGCTCGCGGCCATGCCGGAGGCAAACGCGAACCCTGCGGCACCGCCTTCGAGGTTCGCCACCGCCGCCTGCAGCGCGTCGCGCGTGGGGTTGCGCGTGCGCGAGTACTCGTAGCCCTGGTGCACGCCGGGACTGGACTGCACGTAAGTGGAGGTCGCATAGATCGGCGGCATCACCGCTCCGGTCAGCGGGTCGGGGTGCTGGCCGCCATGGATGACGCGGGTGGCGAAGCGCTGCCCGGAACTGTCGTCGCTCATTCGAATTTGCCTCTCACAGCCTGCGGCGCAGCCAGTTGAGCAGATCGATGCGCGTGATGAGTCCCTGGAACTCCTGTCCGTGCACGACGATCGCGACCATGCCGCGCTTGAAGATTTCCATGAGCTGCGAGACCGGCGCGTCCACCGCCACCGTCACCAGGTGGCTCGCCATGGCGCGCGTCACCGGCTCGTTGAAGTGCTCGGGGTTGGCGACCACTTCCAGCAGGATATCTTCCTCGTCGACGATGCCGACGATGCGCCCGTCCTGCATCACCGGGACCTGCGACACGTCGTAGAGCTTCATACGCCGATAGGCCGCCATCACGGTCTCGGTGGAATTCACCGTCACCGCGGCGCGCTCGGCGTGCGGGCGCGAGATCAGGTCGCGCAGGTCGCCCTTGTGCTCGCGCTCGAGGAATCCCTGGTCGAGCATCCAGTAGTCGTTGTAGACCTTGGACAGGTACTTGTTGCCGCTGTCGCACACGAAGGTCACGACGCGCTTGGGAGTGTGCTGCTCGCGGCAGTAGCGCAACGCGGCCGCCAGCAGCGTGCCGGTGGAGGTGCCGGCGATGATGCCTTCGCGCGCGAGCAGCTCGCGGCAGGTGCGAAACGCCTCGGCGTCCGCGATGCTGTAGGCGGCCGTGACGCGCGAGAA
>Ga0209624_10000108_pt1:0-72500 | contig 78066 bp, 69 predicted proteins | sample JacPinW_OM2H0_O1_FD_188565 | JGI IMG/M metagenome (GOLD analysis project Ga0209624, IMG submission 188565) | Forest soil microbial communities from Algoma, Ontario, Canada - Jack Pine, Ontario site 1_JW_OM2H0_O1 (SPAdes) (version 2) | ecosystem: Environmental > Terrestrial > Soil >... | reverse complement strand
AGGCCCGTGAAGTCGCCGATGAGAAAGGTCACCTCGTGCCCGAGCTGTTGGAACTGACGCATTTTGTTGAGCAGCACCGTGTGCCCGAGGTGCAGGTCCGGCGCGGTTGGATCGAAGCCCGCCTTGACGCGCAGCGGCACGCCGCGCGCGAGCTTGCGGCGCAGGTCCGCGCCCGTGAGCACTTCGTGCGCACCACGTTCGAGCTCTGCGATTTGGTCCTCGAAATCCATACTCATTCCCGTGATGCACGTTGCGGCTGGCAGCGCGCCTGCGGCGTAAGTTAACAACACCCCGGCGCCCGCGGCACTTAACATACATTGACCCAGGCACGCGAGCCCGGTACGGTTCGCCCTTTTAATTCATTCTCATAAGAATTGTCGATGGCACCCCAGCTCAACTCCGGCCCCGACAGCGCCTCTTCTTCGTGGCGCCAGCGCCTGCCCTCAGTAGCCTTCTGGCTGCAGTCGGCCGCCTGCGCGGTGGTTGGCTGGACACTCTGGCACGGCGGACTCAGCACCCCGGCCGCAGATGCCCGCGACGGCGCCGCCAGCCCGGCGACGCAGGCAGCGAAGCCTGCCGCTGCCGCCGCCGACGACAGTACGGTGGCGGCGAGCGCCAGCGATCCCGCGGCAGCCGCCGGCGCCTCCCCCAGTGTGCAGCTGGCCGCCGCGCCCTCCCTGGAGAGCGCGACGCTTGCCCTCTCGAGCATCGACGTGGTCGTCACGCGCAACGACACCCTGGACCGGATCTTCCGTCGCCTGAAGCTCAATCTGGCTGATCTCGCCTCGCTGCGCAGCCTCCCGGGCGTCCGCGCCGCCCTCGACAGCCTGCGCCCCGGCGAGTCGCTGCACCTGACCCACAAGGACGGCGCGCTGTTTGGATTCGAGCGGCGTCTGAACGACAGCCAGACCCTCAAGGTCTCGCGCGATGGGAATGCGCTCAAAGCCGACGTGCTGCAGAACGCGCTCGAAACGCGCCGGCGCACGGTGCGCGGCAGGATCGACAGCTCGCTGTTCGAGGCGGTAGAGGCCGCCGGCGGCCACGATCCGACGGCGGTGGCGCTCGCCGACATCTTCGGCTGGGACATCGATTTCGTGCTCAACGTGCGCCCCGGCGACACCTTCGTGGTGACCTACGACGAGATCTGGCGCGAAGGCGCCTACGTGAAGGACGGCCCGATCGAGGCGGCGGAGTTCGTGAATCAGGGACGCGCGTTTCGCGCGGTGCGCTACACCGATCCGCAGGGCGGCACGTACTACTACACCCCCGACGGACGCAGCCTGCACAGGGAATTTCTGCGCGCCCCGGTGGAGTTCACCCGCATCAGCTCGCGCTTCAACTCCGCGCGCATGCACCCGATCCTGAACCGCATCCGTGCCCACCAGGGCATCGACTATGCCGCGCCCATCGGCACTCCGGTGCACGCCGCAGGCGATGGCCGCATCCGCTTCGCCGGCTGGATGGGTGGTTACGGCAACCTCGTGGAGATCGAGCACTCGAGCAGCATCGTCACCGTCTACGGACACCTGTCGCGCTTTGCCCACGACACGCGCGTCGGCGCGCACGTGACGCAGGGCACCGTGATCGCCTACGTCGGCATGACCGGGCTGGCGACCGGGCCGCACCTGCACTACGAGTACCGCGTCAACGGGGTGTTCAAGGACCCGCAGACCGTGGCCCTGCCGGGCGCCCCGCCGATCGATGCGCGCTGGCGGGCCGACTTCCTCAGCCACGCGGCAACGCTCGTGGCGAGCCTCGATCCGCCCATGAGCGAGCTGCTGGTCTCGCGCTGAGGCTGGTTTAACCCTTCTTCACGGCAGCGTCGCGCGGCGCTGGTATCCTTGACGGCCTTGTGAATTGCCGCAGTGCGGCGAAGCGGGTAGACCAGCCGATGGACGCGCCAGACCTCAAGGCACCGCAGCAGTACATCAACCGCGAGCTGTCGTTCCTCGAGTTCAACCAGCGGGTGCTCGACCAGGCCTTCGACGAATCGGTGCCGCTGCTCGAGCGGTTGCGGTTCCTGTGCATCTCCTGCAGCAACCTCGATGAGTTCTTCGAGATCCGCGTCGCCGGCCTCAAGCAGCTGCAGGAGCTCGGCGGCGGCCAGATCGCCGCCGACGGTATGTCGATACCCGAGCAGCTCACCGCCATCCACGAGCGCACCACGCGGCTGGTCGCCGACCAGTACCGCTGCCTGAACGAGCTGCTGCTGCCGGCGCTGGCCGCCGAAGGAGTGCCGCTGCTCGGGCGCTCGGAGTGGAGCCCGCAGGCAACCGAGTGGCTCGAGCAGTATTTCGAGCGCGAGATCGAGCCGGTGCTCTCGCCACTGGGCCTCGACCCCGCACGCCCCTTCCCGCGCATCCAGAACAAGAGCCTGAACTTCATCGTGCGCCTGTCAGGCAAGGACGCCTTCAACCGCGACAGCGAGCTCGCCATCGTGCAGGCGCCGCGCTCGCTGCCACGGGTGGTGCCGCTGCCGGGGGCGGGCGCAAGCCGCGGCTGCGTGCTGCTCTCGACCATCGTGCAGACCTTCGTGCCGAAGCTGTTCACCGGCATCCGGGTGATGGGCTGCTACCAGTTCCGCGTCACGCGCAACAGCGACCTGTTCGTCGACGACGAGGAGATCGACGACCTGCGCCGCGCGCTCGAGGGCGAGCTCGCGCACCGCCGTTACGGCGCGGCGGTGCGGCTCGAGACCTCGAACGACTGCCCCGAGGACATGGTGAGGTTCCTGCAGGCGCAGTTCGCCTCTAACGGCCTGGACACCTATGCCGTCGCCGGGCCGGTGAACCTCAATCGCCTCTCGGCCGTGTACGACATCGTGCAGCGGCCGGACCTCAAGTACCCGATCTTCACGCCCGGGACGCCCAAGCGCCTCGTCGGCACCACGGATCTGTTCGCCTGCATCCGCCAGAAGGACGTGCTGCTGCACCATCCCTACCAGAGCTTCGCCCCGGTGATGGATTTCCTGCGCCAGGCGGCCGCCGACCCGCAGGTGCTGGCGATCAAGATGACGCTGTACCGGGCCGGGCACGACTCCCCGCTGGTGGATGCGCTGGTGGCCGCGGCCAATGCCGGCAAGGACGTGACCGTCATCGTCGAGCTGCGCGCGCGCTTCGACGAGGAAGCGAACATCGAGCTGTCGAACCGCCTGCAGGAAGCCGGCGCCCACGTCATGTACGGGGTGGTGGGCTACAAGACGCACGCGAAGCTCACGCTCATCGTGCGGCGCGAGGCCGGCGGCATCCGCCGCTACTGCCACCTCGGCACCGGCAACTACCATCCGCGCACCGCGCGCCAGTACACCGACTACGGGCTGCTCAGCTGCGACGACGACATCGGGCACGACGTGCACGAGCTGTTCCTGCAGCTCACCAGCCTCACCCAGACCCCGCAGCTCAACCGCCTGGTGCAGTCGCCGTTCGGCATGCATGAGATGGTCCTCGGCAAGATCGCGCGCGAGGCCGAGCATGCGCGCGCCGGGCGCCCGGCGCGCATCATCGCCAAGATGAACGCGCTGGTCGACCCGCAGGCCATCGAGGCGCTGTACCGCGCCTCGTGCGCCGGGGTAAGGATCGAGCTCATCGTCCGCGGGGTATGCGCGCTGCGGCCCGGGGTGCCGGGGGTGTCGGAGAACATCGCCGTGCGCTCGATCGTCGGGCGCTTCCTCGAGCACTCGCGGGTGTTCTACTTCGAGAACGGCGGCAGCCCCGACATGCTGTGCGCCAGCGCCGACTGGATGGAGCGCAATTTCTTCCGCCGCGTCGAGGTCGCCTTCCCCGTGCGCCGGCCCGATCACCTCGAGCGCATCCTGCGCGACCTGGAGTTGTGCCTGAAGGACAACTGTCAGGCCTGGGAGCTCAAGCCCGGAGGTACTTACCAGCGCTTCGCGCGCGGCAAGGCGCGGGCGTGCAACGCACAGGCGGAGCTGCTCGCCAAGTACGCCGCAGGTCCCGCTACGGTGTAATTACTCAGCGGCCGCTGCTGAACACGCGCAGCCGGAACGCGCCACTCACGCGCAGGTAATCCACTTCCAGCTGCAGGTCGGCGGAGGTGAGCGGATGATCCTTGAGCCAGCGCGCCGGGAAGCGCACCTCGAGCGAGCGCGGCGTCGCCGCCAGATCGATCTGCGGCAGCGCGGTGGCACTGCGGCCACGGTGCAACAGCACCGCCAGCCGCAGCAGCACGATCAGGTAAAGCGCGCTCCTGTCCCAGGGCGGCACCAGCTCCTCCAGCCCATCGACGGTCAGCTTGCGGCGATGCGCGCCGACCACGCGCGCGAGCAGCCGCTGCTCCTCGCGCGGGAACCCGGGCATGTCGGCGTTCTCCAGCAGGTATGCGCCGTGGCGGTGATAGCCGCTGTGCGAGACGTCGAGCCCGATCTCGTGCAGCCGCGCGGCCCACTTCAGCGCCAGGTGCGCGAGCGGCTCCTCGAGCTTCCAGGTGTCGCGCGTCTGCTCGAGGAAGTTGCGCGCGGTCGCCTCGACGCGCTCGGCCTGCTCCAGATCGACGTGGTAGCGCTGCTGCATGGCACGCACGGTGCGCTCGCGCGCATCCTCGCGGTGGAAGCGCCCGAGCATGTCGTACAGCAGCCCCTCGCGCATCGCTCCTTCAGCGATGCGCATCTCCTTGATCTCGAGCACGGCGAAGATCTCCGCGAGGATCGCCAGACCTCCGGGGAACACCGGGCGGCGGTCCTCGGTGATCGGCTCGAGACTGAGCTCACGCGTGTGACCGGCGTCGATGCAGTACTCGATGGCGCGGTTGATGCCCTCGGGCGTGATGTTGGGCACGGTGGGGTCGAGCGCGCGGATGGCCTCGCCGATCGCACGCACCGTGCCGGAGCTGCCGGCGCTGGTATCCCAGCCGCGGCGGCGGAAGGCGGCCTGCACCGGCTCGAGCTCGATGCGCGCGGCGAGGCGGGCGCGCTCGAAGCGCTTGGCGGAGATCTTGCCGTCGCGGAAGAAGCGCTCGCTGGAGGACACGCAGCCCATCTGCAGACTCTCGAGCTCGAGAGGATTCAACCCCTCGCCGATGATCAGCTCGGTGCTGCCGCCGCCGATGTCGACCACCAGGCGCTTGCCGGGCTCGTTCGGCATGTTGTGCGCCACCCCGGCGTAGATGAGGCGCGCCTCTTCCATGCCGGCGATGATTTCGATCGGGTGACCGAGCGCCTCGCGGGCGCGCTCGAGGAACGCCTGCTTCTTGTGCGCCAGCCGCAGCGCATTGGTGCCCACCACGCGCACGCTGTCGGCGTGCATGTCGCGCAGGCGCTGGCCGAAGCGCTGCAGACAGGCGAGCGCGCGTGCCGCCACGTCCTTGTCAATGCGGCCGTTCTCGGCGACGCCGGCGGCGAGGCGCACCATCTCGCGCAGGCGATCAATGATGGTCAGCTGCCCGTGCGAATAGCGCGCGACCACCATGTGGAAGCTGTTGCTTCCCAAGTCCACCGCCGCCAGCACTTGCGGCACGGGACGCGGGGCATTACGGGGAGAAGAACGGGTTTCTGCAGGTCGGAGGCTGGCAGCCGTAGCCACGCGTACTGCCGCGGCTTCAGGCAGCCGCGAAAGAGGAGCCGCAGCCGCAAGTGGTGGCGGCGTTCGGGTTGCGGATCACGAACTGCGCGCCATCAAGACCCTCGCGGTAGTCGATCTCCGCGCCGGTGAGGTACTGCACGCTCATCGGGTCGACGAGCAGCTTGACGCCGAGGTTCTCGACGCAGGTGTCGCCGTCCTGCAGCTGCTCATCGAACTCGAAGCCGTACTGCAGCCCCGAGCAGCCCCCGCCCTGCACGAACACGCGCAGCATGAGCTTCGGGTTGCCCTCGCCGCGGATGAGGTCGCCGACCTTGCGGGCGGCAGCATCGGTGAACTTGAGCGCAGGGGCATCCTGCAGCGCTTCGGTCGTAGTCATCGTTTCCATACCTATAGGGGAGTCTAGAAGGCACTGCCGGCCAGGTCAAAGCGCCGCTTCACATCCTGCGCGCTGCGCGCTTGCTCAGGCAGCGGGACACCCCGTTTCAGGGCGTTGCGGCCCCGGCCGGCGCCTCGGGCGCAAGCCGCACCAGCTTCCCCATGATCTGGGCGCCGAGGGTCATTTCAATGACCCCGTAGTACACGTTCCCCTGTACGCGCGCGCTGGCCCCGAGCACGACGCGGCCGCTGGCGTGGATATCGCCTGTGACGGTGCCTTCGAGCATCACGTTCGGCACCTGCACCGCGCCCTCGATCGAGCCGCCGGCGCTCACCGACAGGGTCGATTCCTTCTGCCCGAGCGAGCGCACCGAGCCGACGATATGGCCGTCGACGTGCAGGCCGCCCTCGAAGGCGAGATCCCCCTCGAGGCGAGCGGACTTGCCGATCAGCGTGTCGATGGCGGTCTGCCGGGAATCGCGTGTGAACATGCGTTGGGGCTCTCGGGAGTTGTGATGCGTGAAAATCTAAGGTGAGGGCTCTACCGTCCACAGGAAGGTCTGCGAGAGCGGCGCGATGTCGCGGCGGCTCGACTGCAGCTCGACGTCGAGCTGCTCGGGCCGGAAGGCTGCGGGTACGGCGAGCTCCTGGTCAAGGCTCTCGAGGTAGCGCAGATCGTAACGCAGCTCGTGCTGGCGGCCGGCGGTGAGGGCGGCGAGGTCCAGGGATCTGGCACCCTGGGCGCTGCTGCCGAGGAGCGTGAAGTGCACGGTGCCGGAGGCCAGCGCGTCCGGCCGTCCCGCGCGTACCAGCGACAGGTGCACCTGGAAGGTCCCGGGCTTGGCGCCGGCGGTGATGTGCAGCTGCTCGATCTTCACGCCGATGCTCGCGGCGTTCTGCGCCACGACGCCGCGATAGAAGGCGAGCTCCTGCGACTGCCGCGCCACCTGCGCCTGCAGCTCGCCGATGGCGCGCGCCTCTTCCGCCTGCTCGTGCGCGCGCCCGGCGGTGATGGTATCCGCTTCCGCAAGCTTGGTGCGCAGCTCGCGATCGGCTCTCTCCAGATGCTCGATCTGCACCTCGAGCTCGGTGCGCTGCTGGGCGACCGCCTGGCGGTCGTAGCCGGCATTGTAGCGGCCGAGCTCGTACACGACATACAACGCAAACACTCCGATGAGTAGCGCGGCGCCGCGCACCGTCCTGAGCACCAGCGGCGCGCGCGGGCGCACCACGCGCGGCGCTGCGTCGCTGCGGGCTAGGATGGCTGTGAGGAAGCGCAACAGCGTTCTAGTCCGTGCGCGCGATCGCTTCGCGCTGCTGACGCGCGGTGACCCGATCCCACCACTCGGGCAACGGCGGCTGCTTGCCGCGCGGGAAGGCCAGCCCGGCGAGCTCGGTGAGCGCCCGGGCATAGACGGCGCGCTTGAAGTAGATGACTTCCTTCACCGGCTCCCAGTATGGCGACCAGCGCCACTGATCGAACTCGGGCGCGCTGGTGCGCCGGAAGTCGAAAATGACATCTTCCTTCTGCAGCCGCAGCAGGAACCAGCGCTGCTTCTGGCCGATGCACACCGGCTGCTGGTTGCGTCGCACATAACGCGCCGGCAGGCGGTAGCGCAGCCAGCGCTCGGTCTGCCCGACGAGCGTGACGTCGACCTGGTTGACGCCGATCTCTTCCTCGAGCTCGCGGTACAGCGCCTGCTCGAGTGCCTCGCCGGCGCGCACTCCGCCCTGCGGGAACTGCCAGCCGCGCCCGCCCCGGCGCCGGCCGAGGAAAACCTGGTCGCGGAGCATCAGCAGGATGCCCACGTTGGCTCGGAAACCTTCCGCGTCGATCAGGTCGCTCACGCGGTTTGAAAGTCTGCCACAAGGCAGCCACCCCCGCCGTGAGCCATGCACGCGAAGGGCTGGGATGGCGTTTTCCAACAAATTCGATGAGGCTTGGCCCATGACCGGGTCGATAGTTGCATCGGGCGCCTCGCTGCGGGGCCTGGCGATACTGCTGCTGCTGGCGGGGGTGGTGTTCACGGCAGCGCTGCTCATCGGCAGCTCAGGTATAGGCCTGTCGCAGGCGCTCGCGGCGCTCGGCGGAGGGGGCGACGAGGCCACACGCAACGTGTTGGTCGCGGTGCGGCTGCCGCGCGTGCTGGCCGCCTTCGGCGTCGGCAGTCTGCTCGCGCTCGCCGGCGTGCTGCTGCAGGCGCTGTTCCGCAACCCCCTCGCCGACCCCTACGTGCTCGGCGTGTCGGGGGGCGCCGCCGTCGGGGCGCTGCTGGCCATGATCGCCGGCGCCGCCGCACTCATCGTGCAGTCGGCGGCAGTCGCAGGTGCCCTCGCCGCGGTGGCACTCGTATACCTTCTCGCCCGCGGCGGCGGCACGCCGCGGCTGCTCCTGACCGGAGTGGTGCTGGCCAGCGCCTGCGGCGCACTGGTGAGCGTGCTGCTGGCGCTGGCGGACACCTCGCGCGTGCGCGGCATGGTGTTCTGGCTGGCCGGCGATCTGGAATGGGCGGTGAATCCCTGGATCAGTGCCGGCGCGGCGCTGCTCGCGGTCGCGGTCGCCGTGGCGGTGGCCCGCCCGCTCAACGTGCTGGCGGCCGGGGAGCTGCGTGCCCGCACCGTCGGGCTGGCGCTCGATGCCTGGCGGACGGTGCTGTTCATCGCCTGCGCCACGCTCACCGCGCTCGCAGTAGTGAGCGCCGGCACCGTCGGCTTCGTCGGCCTCATCACCCCGCACGCGGTGCGCCTGTCGTTCCGCACCAGCGACCACCGGATCGTAGCGCCCGCCGCGGCGCTCGCCGGCGGCATGCTGCTCACCGGCGCGGATCTCGTGGCGCGCACGATCGCCGCGCCGCGGCAGCTGCCCGTGGGGGCGATCATGGCGCTGGTCGGCGCACCGCTGTTCGTGATGCTGCTGCGCGCTCGCAGCCGCTAGCCGGTTGCCCTTACACCGAACTCAGGTGAGCGGCGCGATCAGCTTGCCGTGCAGCCAGAAGAGCCAGAGATAGATCGCGATGGCAATCAGCGGCCGCAGCCAGCCGATTTCCTCGAGCGCGGGCGCGAGCTGGTTCCTCCCGGAAGCGATGGCGGCGAACGGCACGTTCGAGGTGAGCTGTGCAAAGGTGCGCCACTGCTCGCCGAACAGGCGGCGGCGCTTGGCATCGATCGACGCACCGCCGAACAGCGCCAGCAGCGCCAGCGTCCCGAACAGGATGCCGGAGGCGAGATCGCCGTTCACGATCAGGTGTGCCAGCGCCCACAATGCCACACCCCAGAGGAATGGATGGCGGGTGATTCGCGTCATGCCGTGCACCGCCGCCGCCCCTTGCGCGAGCTTGCCCTCCATACCGACGCTCGTCGGGCTGGGCGATGCCAGCCCGATCACCGCCAACAGCACGCCGACGAACGTCACCACGAAGACCAGCGGACGCAGGGCGAGGAGCTGACCCCAGGTCGCGATCGTCGGGGCGCGGTCATAGGCACGAACCATCCAGACAAGACCGGCGATGGAGGCGAGCGAGAACAGGCCGCGATAGGCTCCTTCGCCCAGACGCGCCACCAGCGCATCGCGCAGCCGCGTTCCGGAAACGCCGAAGTGAATGAACAGAAAGAAAGCGCTCGCGGCGATCATTGAGCCCATGACGCGCAGCTCCTGCGGGGTTAGCTGCGCGAACTGTACGGCGCACGCCGGCAAAACAACAGCCGCTGGCTCACCCCCTTGAAAGCTAGGCGATCACGTTCGGCGAGGTGGCCATGCGGTTGCGGCCGGCGCTCTTGGCGCGATAGAGCGCGGCATCGGCTTCCGCGATCAGCCGCTCGGCGAGCACCTTGTAGTCGCGCTGGCCGGGACCGGGGTTTGCGGCGGCCACGCCGATCGACAGCGTCACGGTCTCGCTGACTCCCGGCTTGATGGGGATTGGCCGGTTGCGCACCGCCTGCAGCACTCGTGCGCCGACCTTCTCGCCGTCATCGATCGCGGCGTGCGCCAGCACCATGGCGAACTCGTCGCCACCGAAGCGTGCGCTGGTATCGCTGATGCGCATCTCGGCGTCGATGCGCTGCGCCACTTCGCGCAGCACCGCATCGCCGGCGAGGTGGCCGTACTGGTCGTTGATGCGCTTGAAATGATCGACGTCGATCATCAGACAGGCAATCGACTGCCGCGAGCGCTGCGCATAGGCGAGCTCCTCGCGCAGTCGGGCGTGCAGGTAGCGGCGGTTGTGAAAGCCGGTGAGGAAGTCGGTGAGGCCGCTGCGCAGCAGCCGCGCGCGATTCACCGCGTTCTCGACGCAGATCGCCGCGACCAGCCCCAGATGCGCCAGGAAATCGCTCGCCAGCTCGGGGGTGAAGCGGAACGGGTCGCTGCTGGAGAATACCAGCACGCCATCGAGCTGCTCGCGGCGCAGCGGCACGAGCGCGAGGCTCCCGGTCGGTGCCAGTCCCGGCACCAGCAGCTCGTGGTCTGCTTTGCGGTAAGGGCCGAGCCAGGGACGCTCGAGATTGACGAGCTGCGGCGCGACGGTCACCAGCGCATCCACGAAGCACACCCCGGGCGGCTCGTTGACGGGCTGGCCCGTGCCGCCGCCGGAGAGCAGGTGGCGGATCTCATGGTGCGGGTCGTTGACGATCAGCGCCACTTCGTCGAGCTGGTAGGAGCTGCGCAGTCCCTGGATGAGCAGATCGAACAGCTGGCTGAGAGAGCCGGCGCGCAGCAGCTCGAGCTCGCGTTCCTGGGTCTTGCGCAGCAGTGAGTCGTTGCGGCCGACTTCCACCGTGAGCGCGGCGAGGCGCGCCTTCAGCAGGCTGTTCTCCTGCTCCAGCTCGATCGCCCGCGAGAATACTGCGTCGTTCTCCGGCGACCCGCTCTCCGGCTGCCGCATGGCCAACTCCTGGTCCTTCAGGCGCGGCGCTCCGTGACGGTGCGCCGGTCCTCCAGATAATCGCGCCCGCGGCGCATCAAAGCAACGAAGGCCTCATGGTCCTGGGACAGGACTGCGGCGCGCAGCCGCTCGACGGCCTGGGAGAGGGCTTCCAGCGACTCGGCGCCGTAGTCGTTGAGGCTCTGTATTTCATAATACAGCTCGGGACTCTCCTGGGCGACGCGGCTGGCGACATCGAGCTGCGCATCGAAGGTGGTGCTCGAGATGCGCGCCAGTTTCGGGGCCGCTTCACCGCTGTCGGCGAGTGCGGTGAAGAACGCGATGTTGAGCGCGTGCGAAAGACCGAGCACGTAGGCGATCAGCCGGTCGTGATCATCGAGGCTCATGACGACCTGCTCGGCCATGGTGGGCGCGAACAGCTCGCGCACCGCGGCGAGCGCTGCGGCGTTGCCCAGATCCACGAACACCACGTGCCGCCCGGACAGCAGCTCCGTGTCCGGACCGAACATCGGGTGCACCGAGGTCACCTTGCAACCGTGCGACTTGAGCGCCAAGAGTCCCGCGCGCAGCGGCGACTTGAGTGAGCCGACATCGAAGATCACTCCCGCGGGCCGCCGCAGCGCCAGGTCGCGCAGGATCGCATCGGTGGTGCCGAGCGGCGTCGCCAGCACGATGAAGTCGTGCTTGAGATCGATGCTGCGCCAGTCAGTGACGCGCGCCACGCCGGCGGGAGCCGGCGCGGGATCGGCCACCTCGACGGCGAAGCCCTGCGAGGCGAGAAAGCTCACGAACCAGCCGCCCATCTTGCCGGCGCCACCGATGACGAGCGCACGCCGCCCGGTGCCGGCACCGCGCGCGACCACGCTCGCCTGCTCCTGGGTGGTGAGTGAGGAGCGGATCAGCAGCCGCAGCAGTTGCTCGGCGAGCTCCCCCGACACGCCACGTTCGGCAGCCATGGCGCGCACCCCCATGATGACCTCGCGCTCGCGCTCGTAATCGCGCGTCGGCTTGCCGGTGGCGCGCTTGACGTGCGCGACCTCCTCGCTCACGGCCTTGCGCTCGGCGACCAGCGCAATCAGCTGGCGGTCGAGGTCGTTCACTCGCTCGCGCAGATCCTCCAGCGTCGGGTTGTCACTCATGGGCAGGGTGCCTTTGGAAGTCTCCCGTCCTTTCTATCGGGGCGCAGCGGGGGGTGCAAGGGGAACGGTGCACCGCCCGCGCGACACGCAGCCGCCAAACCCTCTAACATCATCGCATGGCCGCGCACAATGAGGTCCTGCCCGAGCCCCTGCCCACCGATCCGCTCGCCATCGTGAGCCGCTGGCTGCAGGAGGCATGGGCCGCGCGTCGCCAGCCGAATGCGAACGCCATGGTGCTCGCCACCAGCAGCCGCGCCGGCCGCCCGAGCGCCCGCGTGGTGCTGTGCAAGGGCATCGTCTCCCCGCCCGGCTTCGTTTTGTTCTACACCAACTATCTGTCCGCCAAGGGGCGGCAGCTGCAGGCCAATCCGCGTGCCGCGGCGGTCATGCACTGGGACGCGCTGCAGCGCCAGGTGCGCATCGAGGGCCCGGTGACGCGGGCGCCTGCCGCCGACAGCGATCGCTACTTCGCCGAGCGCGCCTGGCAGAGCCGTATCGGCGCGTGGGCGAGCGCCCAGAGCGCACCGCTCGCCTCGCGCGCGCAGCTGCTCGCCTCGGTGAAGGCGGCGGCACGCCGCTTCGGCGCCCCGACGCCGGGCTCCCCGGGGGCGGATGACGCGCTGCAGATCGCCATCCCGCGCCCGCCGCACTGGGGCGGGTACCGCCTGTGGGCGGAGAGCGTCGAGTTGTGGGTGCAGGGCGCGGCGCGGGTTCACGATCGCGCCCTGTGGAGGCGCAGGCTGAGGAAGGGCGCGGGCGGTACGTTCGTGCCCGGTCCGTGGTCGGCGACTCGCCTGCAACCCTGAGTGACTGCGCAGCGCCGCATGGCCGGCCCCCGTCCCGCCGCGCAAAAATCGCACCTGTGGCGCAACGTGCGCATCCTGCTGCTGCTGCTGGTGCTGCTCGCCGTGGCGCTGCGCACCTGGCTGGACAGGATCGAGACCCAGAGCTGGCAGAGAACGCTGTGGGTCGGCATCTATCCGTACAACGGCGACGGCACCGCCCAGGCGCAGCGCTACGTCGAGGCCTTGAGCGTGCAGGACTTCGCCGACATCGAAGAGTTCCTCTCCCGCGAGGGTGAGCGCTACGGGCTCTCGCTCGCGCAGCCGGTGCACATCGAGCTCTACCCGCAGGGCGCGCAGCTGCCGCCGTTGCTCGAGCCGGGCGCAGGTCACTTGGGCGGCGCCTGGTGGAGCCTGAAGCTGCGCTGGTTTGCGGCGACTGCCACCGCTGCTCCCGGGCGCGCGCCGCCGCGCATCCGCATGTTCGTCCTGTTTCATGATCCGGCGACTCTGCAGACGGTGCCCGATTCGCACGGACTGCAAAAGGGCCTGGTCGGCATCGTGCATGCGTTTGCGGATCGCACCATGAACGGCCGCAATAACATCGTGATCGCGCACGAGCTGCTGCACACGGTGGGCGCGAGCGACAAGTACGACTTCGCCAGCGGTGCGCCACTGTTCCCCAGCGGCTACGGCGATCGCGACCAGCGGCCGCTGTTCCCGCAGCAGCGCGCCGAGATCATGGCCGGGCGGCGCGCGCTCACGCCGCAGGAATGGGAGATGCCGCGCAGCCTGAAGAGCGTGGTGGTCGGGCCGGAGACCGCACTGGAGATCCGGTGGCGACACTGACGGGCAGCGGCAACGGCGCGGCCGCGCGCGGACTCGCCGCTTGCGCGCTGAGCGTTCACGCCGGCGCGCGCCAGCTGCTGCGCGAGTTGTCGGCGCAGTTCGCACCCGGCGAGGTCGTGGCGGTCCTCGGACGCAATGGCTCGGGCAAGACGCTGACGCTGCACACGCTCGCGGGACTGCGCGCGCCGGCCTGCGGCACAGTGTCGCTCGACGGCACGCCGCTCGGCGCGCTGCGGCGCCGCGCGCTAGCGCTCAGACTCGGACTGCTGCCTCAGGATCTCGAGGAGGGTTTCGTGACCAGCGCGCTCGAGACCGTGCTGATCGGGCGCCACCCGCACCTGGCCCTGTGGCAATGGGAAAGCGCTGCGGACGAGCGCCTGGCGCGCGACGCGCTCGAGCGCGTGGGCCTCGGCGAGTTCGCTGCGCGCCGCACCGACACGCTCTCCGGCGGCGAGCAGCGCCGCGTGGCCGTGGCGGCCCTGCTGGTGCAGCAGCCGGCGATCTTCCTGCTCGATGAGCCGACCAATCACCTCGATCCCCACCACCAGCTCGCAGTGCTCGGCATCTTCCGCGAGCTCGCCGACGCGGGCCGCACCGTCGTCACCACACTGCACGATCCGACGCTCGCGGCGCGCTTCGCCGATCGCGCGCTGCTGCTGTTCGGCGATGGTCGCTGGACGCTGGGTGAAGTCGGCACGACACTCACCGCCGCGTCCTTGAGCGAGCTGTACCTGGCGCCGATGATCGAGCTCGGCCAGGACGGGCGGCGCGTGTTCGTCACCGCCTGAGGGGCACACGCGGCGTAGTGAACCAATCGGGGCTCCCCCGGTCGAACCCTATTTTTTGCGACCCACACACCACGGGAGGGCACAGCCGTGAATACCCATGCGATCGATACCCAGGAGCTGGTGCAGCTGCTGCAGCACCTGTCCCCCGCAGAGCAGTCGGTGCTGGTGGCGACCCTGGAGACGCCCGACAGCCAGATCGCCACCATCAAGGACACGGCCAACGATGCCCTGTGGTCGAAGCTGGTCGAGCTGGGCCTCGCGCAGGAAATGACGCTCGAGCTCGATCTGCCGGCCGCGCTGCGCCACATCCAGCCGCGAGCCTTCGCGCTGACGCCGCTCGGTCGGACCAAGCTGCCGGAACTGCTGCCGGTCGGGCGCCTTTCCTAGCCGCTGCCGCGCCGGCGGCCGACTTTGGCTAGGATACGGCCATGGGTAACCGGCTGAGCAGGATCTACACGCGCACCGGCGATGATGGCACCACCGGTCTCGGCGACGGCAGCCGCGTGGCGAAGGACAGCGCGCGCGTGGAGGCCTACGGCACGGTGGACGAGCTCAACAGCGCCATCGGCGTGCTGCTGGCGGTTGCGGCGCTGCCCGAGAGCGTGGCCAGCTGCCTCACCCGGATCCAGCACGAGCTGTTCGACCTGGGCGGCGAGCTGTGCATCCCGGGGCACCAGATGATCGCCGCCGCACAGGTGACCTGGCTGGAGAAGACGCTCGATGAGTTCAACGAGTCGCTGCCGGCGCTGAAGGAATTCATTCTTCCCGGTGGCGGCCCCGCGGCGGCGGCCTGCCATCTCGCCCGCACCATCGCGCGACGCGCGGAGCGGCGCGCGTGGACGCTCGCCAAAGCCGAGAGCGTCAATGCCGAGGTGCCCAAGTACCTCAATCGCCTCTCGGACCTGTTGTTCGTGCTGGCGCGCGTGCTGGCGCGGCACGAGCGCGGCACCGAGGTGCTCTGGCGCCACGAGCGCGGCAAATCGTAGCTAAGCGCCGCCTGGCGCGCGCGCCGCGCCGTCACTCGCCACGCGTTCGCTGCTCCAGCAGTTGGCGAAAGCGCGGCCATTCGAACGATGGTCCCGGATCGCTCTTGCGTCCCGGCGCGACATCGCTGTGGCCGGCGATCGCCGCGGCCGACATCGACGGGTAAGTCGCGAGTACCGCTGCGGCGAGCGTGGCGAGCGCGTCGTACTGCGCAGCGGTGTATGGCACATCGTCGGTGCCTTCGAGCTCCACGCCGATCGAGAAGTCGTTGCACGCCTGGCGGCCGCGGTACTCGGATACGCCCGCGTGCCAGGCGCGCGCGCCGAATGGCACGTACTGCACGATCGCGCCATCGCGCCGGATGAATGCGTGCGCCGAGACCTTGAGGCCCACGCGCTCCGCAAAGGACGGATGCGCGTCCGCCGGCAGCGTGCCGGTGAACAGCCGGTCGATCCACGGGCCGCCGAACTCGCCCGGCGGCAGGCTGATGCCGTGCACCACCAGCAGCTCCGGCAGCACGCCGGCGGGACGCTCGTCGTAGTGCGGCGACAGCACCTGGCGGGCGGCCGCCAACAGGCCGGTGGCGGCATCGATCCGCAATGCCTTCGAAGCGCGCTCGGGAACCCCGCTGCTCACCGGCTTCAGCGGGCGGCGTCGCGATTGCGCAGCGCGTGCTCGCGCAGGTATTCGCTCAAGCTCTTGGCCAACGTCACGAAATCCGACGGGATCATCAGCACCGTGGTGCTGTTGTTCTCCGCACCGACTTCCGTGACCATCTGCATGCGCCGCAGTTCGACCGCCACGGGATTGTTGGCCATCTGCTCGGCGGCGTCCCCGAGCTTGCGTGATGCCTCCAGCTCCGCTTCGGCCTTGATGATGCGCGCACGCTTCTCGCGGATCGCCTCGGCCTGCATCGCCATCACCTGCTGCATCGCCTCCGGCAGCTCCACGTCCTTCATCTCGAAGCGCTCCATCTCGATCCCCCAGGGCACGGTCGCCGCCGCGGTGCTCTCGCGCAGCAGGCCGTTGATCTTGTCGCGCTCCTGCAGCACCTCGTCCAGATCGTGCTGCCCGATGATGTTACGCAGGCTGGTGAGCGCCAGCTGGTAGACCGCGGCGGGCGCATCCGTCACTGCGATCACCGACCTGGCGGCGTCGGTGATGCGATACCACAGCACCGCGTTGACCTTCACCGTGACGCTGTCGCGCGTGATGGTCTCCTGCCGTTCGGCAGAGACGGTGCGCGTGCGAATGTCGATCGTCACCGTGCGCTCGATGCCGAGCGGCATGATCCAGTAGAGTCCCGGCCCGCGCAGCGCCAGGTAGCGGCCGAGGCGAAATACCACCCCACGCTGGTACTCCTGTGCGATGCGCAGGCCGCTGAGCAGAATGACCAGGATCACGATGCCGACGAGCATTGTCATGGGAGTGTCCGCGCGGCGCGCCGCACCGCACTTCATCACTGCGCGCGCATTGCGTCAAATGACGGGGCATGCGTGTCATTACGCTGCCATGCCACAATCCCGCCATGAACGCCGCAACTTCCGCCAACTCCGCTTACGTCGCACGCGACCTCGCCCACGTGTGGCATCCGTGCACGCAGATGAAGGATCACGAGCAGCTGCCCATGATCCCCATACGGCGAGCCAGCGGCGCTTGGCTCGAGGACTACGACGGCAAGCGTTACCTGGATGCGATCAGCTCCTGGTGGGTGAACCTGTTCGGCCACGCCAACCCGCGCATCAACGCCGCGGTCGCCGCGCAGCTCGAGCGGCTCGAGCAGGTGATCCTCGCCGGCTTCACGCACGAGCCGGTGATCGCGCTCTCCGAGGCCCTCACCACGCTCGCCCCCGCGGGGCTCACGCGCTGCTTCTATGCCGACAACGGCTCCGCCGCGGTCGAAGTCGCGCTGAAGATGAGCTTCCACTACTGGCGCAACAGCGGCCGCAGCGCCAAGCGCCGCTTCATCACGCTCGCCAACAGCTATCACGGCGAGACGCTCGGCGCGCTCGCCGTGGGCAACGTCGAGCTCTACAAGGAGATCTACCGCCCGCTGCTCATGGACGTCATCACCGTACCCTCGCCGGACTGCTACCAGCGGGCCCCGGGCGAGAGCTGCGAGCAGTATTCGCGGCGGCGCTTCGCCGACATGGAGGCCGCGCTCGCCGCGCACGCGCACGAGAGCTGCGCGGTGATCGTCGAGCCGCTGGTGCAGTGCGCGGCCGGCATGCGCATGTACGACCCGGTGTACCTGGCGCTGCTGCGCGCGGCCTGCGACCGCCACGAGGTGCACCTGATCGCGGACGAGATCGCGGTGGGCTTCGGGCGCACCGGTACGCTGTTCGCCTGCGAGCAGGCGGGCATCCGTCCGGACTTCATGTGCCTGTCCAAGGGACTGACCGGCGGCTACCTGCCGCTGTCGGCGGTGCTGACGACCGAGACGGTGTACCAGGCGTTCTACGACGAGTATGTGAAGCTCAACGCGTTCCTGCATTCACACAGCTTCACCGGCAACCCGCTGGCCTGCGCGGCGGCGCTCGCCAGCCTCGCCATTTTCCGTGAGGACCGCACCCTCGAGCGCAACCTGGCCCTGGCCGCGCACCTGGGCAGCCGCGCGCGTGAGCTCGCCGACCATCCGCACGTCGCGGAGGTGCGCCAGCGCGGCATGATCCTCGCCATCGAACTGGCTGCCGACAAGGCGACGCGCACCCCCTATCCCTGGCAGGAGCGCCGCGGACTCACTATCTACCGCCACGCGCTCGAGCGCGGCGTGCTGCTGCGCCCGATCGGCACCGTCGTCTACTGCATGCCCCCTTACGTGGTCACCACCGGGGAGATCGACCTGATGGTGGACGTGGCCCGCGAGGGTATCGAGCGCGCCACATGCGACTGACGCGCGTGCATGTCGACACGCCGCTCGCGAGCGGTGCGCTTGTCACGCTCAGCGGCAGCGCCGCGAGCCACGTCACGCGGGTGCTGCGGCTGCGCAGCGGCGAGGCGCTCACGCTGTTCGACGGCCGCGGCGGGGAATACAGCGCGCGCATCGAGCAGGGCGGCGCCGCGGTCACCGTCGCCGTCGGCGAACACCACCCCACGGAGCGCGAATCCCCCCTCGCCGTCACGCTCGCGCAGGGCATCTCACGCGGCGAGCGCATGGATCTCGTGGTGCAGAAGGCGACCGAGCTCGGCATCGCGCGCCTGCAGCCGCTGCTCACCGAGCGCAGCGTGGTGCGGCTCGATGCGCAGCAGGCCGAGCGCAAGCGCCGTCACTGGCGCGCCATCGCCATCGGCGCCTGCGAGCAGTGCGGGCGCAATCGCCTGCCGGAGATCGGCGCGCCCTGCGCGCTGCGCGAGCTGCTCGGCGGCCCCGCGGCGGCCCCGGCACCTGCGCCAGCCCGTCAGCTGCGGTTGCTGCTCTCGCCGGCAGCCGAGCGGCGCGTCGGCGACCTCGAGGGTCCGGTGAATGCGCTGACCGTGTTGATCGGCCCCGAGGGCGGGCTCAGCGGGGAAGAACAGGCCGCGGCCGCCGCCGCCGGCTTTCTCGCGGTGCGCTTAGGCCCGCGCGTGCTGCGCACGGAGACCGCCGCCATTGCCGCGCTCACGCTGCTGCAGCGCGAATTCGGGGACATTTAGCGTCCGCCCGGCGGGGGTCGCATACTATCCGGCACGTCAGCCCAAGGAGATATGGATGCGTCGTCCCGGACTGCGCAGCGCCGGCTTCCTGGCCGCAATGGGCTGGTGTGTGTCGGCCCTCGCGCTCGCGCCCCCGCTGCCGACCTACGCTCTTACCGACATTCCCATCCCCGCCGGGGCGGCGAGCCTCACGGCCGGCGCCATCAACGCGAGCGGCCAGATCACCGGCTCGATCGGCTTCGCCGGGCAGCCGGCGCACGTTTTTCTCTTCAGCCAGGGCGTGCTGAGCGACCTCGGCACGCTCAGCTACCCGGGGCTCGCGGTGATCGGCGCGGCCAGCGGACAGTCGATCAATGCGGGCGGGGAGATCGTCGGCACGTTCACGGCCCCGCTCAATCAGCTGTGGTCGTTCGGCTTTACCTACAGCAACGGCACACTCAGCGCGCTGCTCGGTTCCTCCGGCTATACCAACTGCACCGCCACGGGCATTAACACCGCGGGCCTCATCGTCGGCGGCTGCTCGAATCAGCAGAGCGCCGTCGCGGCGTTCGCGGCGGTGTACGTGGACGGCGCGCCGCAACCGGTCGGTCCGTCGGGAGGTTCCGCGAACGCGGTGAACGACTACGGACAGGTCGCCGGGTTCGGCACCACGGCCGGCTTCGTCTATGACGATGCGAGCACCGCCGTGACCATGATCCCCGCACTCACGACGGCGACCTCGATGCAGCCAGCGGTGCCGTCCGCCATCAACAATGCCGGGCAGGTCGTGGGGTGGCAGGCCGTGTCGGCGGGCTTTGCCGCCTTCCTCTACGTGAACGGCGCGACACAGCCGCTGACGGCGGTTCCGGTGAGCAGCGTCATGTCCGCACTGAGCGTCAACAATGCCGGACAGGTCGTCGGCTCCACGCTGGCGAGTACCGGGGCTACGAGTGCGCCTTTCTTCCTCGCCAACGGTTCACTCACCAACCTCAACACGCTGATCAATGCCGCCGATCCCAATAAGCCGTTCGTCACCCTCACCGCGGCCAACGCCATCAACGACAGCGGCTGGATCGCAGCCACCGGGGTCGACAGCCGCACCGGGCTGACGGGCGCTTACCTGCTGCTCCCGCTGACGCCCTTCCCGGTGAGCGCCGACGTGCTGGCCATCGCCACGGCGGCGACCGGCGCGACGTTCACGGTCGCCTGGACCGCGCAGAGCGCGACCGCCTGCACCGCCTCGGGCGGCAGCGGCAGCGACGGCTGGAAGGGAAACGTCGCCGCCGGTGGTGGCCAGCAGCAGATCACCGAATCCAAGGCGGGGACTTACGACTTCACGCTGCAGTGCACTGGAGCAATCGGCATGGTGAGCTCGACGGCGGAGGTGATGGTCCCCGCCAAACCCCCGATCCCGCCGCACAGCGGCGGCGGCGGCGCGCTCGATCTGGTCACGCTCGGCGCGCTGCTCGCGCTTGGGATACTGCGAGTCGCCGCCGTGCGGCGCCGCCTGCGCCGTTAGCAGCTGCCGGGCGCTACGCGCCGATGCTGGTCTCTTCGGCGATCATCTCTTCGAGGCGCTCGAGGTCGGGGACCAGCGGCGTCTCGTTGACCATACGCACCTGACAGATGACCGGCATGCGGTCGGCGAATACCCGTGAGTTGTCCGGGCGCACGACGTCGGAGCTGACGCGTACCAGCTGCGGGAAGCCCTGCGAGATGAGCGCGAAGTGGCCTCCCTCGACCCGCGTGCCGAGGGCGTGCAGGATGACGATGCGCGTGCGGCCGCTCGCCGGCGGGATCATCTGCCCGCAGGCGCCTTCGAAGGAGATGAGCGGCACGGCCTTGCCGTTCCAGGGCACGGTGCCGACGTACCACGGCGGCGCCCCGGTCATCTCCGAGGGCATCTGAAAGCCGATAACCTCGGCGACGCAGGCGCGCGGGATGATGAGCCGGCCGTCGACCAGCGGCACCAGCAGGCTGTAGATCTCCGCGACGCGCTCGGCCATGAGCGTCAGCTCCCGTAGGCCTTGGTGCGTGCGCGGCGCCGTTCCACCAGCGGCGCGATCGCGTCGAGCAGCTGCGCCTCCTGGTAGGGCTTGCCGAGATAGTCATCGACGCCGAGCTCGATGGCGCGCGCGCGGTGCTTCTCGCCGACGCGCGAGGTCACCATGATGATCGGCACGTCCTTCAGGCGCGCGTCATTGCGCACGTGCGCGGCGACCTCGTAGCCGTCCATGCGCGGCATCTCGATGTCGAGCAGGATCACGTCGGGGACGTTGTCCTGCAGCAGCGTCACCGCGTCCATGCCGTCGCGCGCGGTCAGCACGCGCATGCCGTTGCGCTCGAGCAGCCGCTGCGTCACGCGGCGCACGGTGATCGAGTCGTCCACCACCAGCGCAAAGGTGCGCCGGTCGCCGCGCTCCTTGGGCGGCGCGGCGGGCAGCGCCCGCGCGCGCCATTCGGCGCGCACCAGCGCGCCGATGTCGAGGATGATGACGATGCGGCCGTCGCCGAGTATGGTGGCGCCGGAGATGCCGCGGATGCCCGAGATCTGCGGGCCGACCGACTTCACCACGATCTCGCGGCTGCCGACCAGCTCGTCGGTGACGAGCCCGGTGGAGTGCTCGCCGGCGCGCACCAGCACCACCGGGATGGTGACGTCCTGCGAGGGCAGCTCGGAGGGGGTGAGTCCGACGAAGGTCGCCAGGTGCTGGAAGCGGTATTTCTGGCCGCCGTAGTCGAACGCCGCGGCGTCGCGCCCCAGGTGCGACATAACTTCCGACTTCGACAGGCGCAGCACGCCCTCGACGGTCGGCAGCGGCAGTGCGTAGTACTCCTCGTCGGTGCGCACCACCAGCGCGTGGCTGATGGCCAGCGTGAGCGGCAGGCGGATGGTGAATACCGTGCCCTCGCCCGCCTTGGTCTCCATGTGCAGCGCACCGCCGAGGCGCTTGATCTCGGTGGCGACCACGTCCATGCCGACGCCGCGGCCGGCCTGCTGGGTGATCGCCCCGGCGGTGGAGAATCCCGGCTCGAGGATCAGCTGCATCGCATCCTCGTCGCTCAGGGTCTGTCCGGGGGCGATGAGGCCCAGCGTGAGCCCCTTGTCGCGGATCGCCTTGAGGTTCATGCCGCCGCCGTCGTCGGTGAGGCGCACCATGACCTCGGCGCCCTCGCGGTGCAGCTCGAGGAGGATGTGCCCGGTATCGGGCTTGCCGCGCTTGATGCGCTCCTCGGGCTTCTCGATGCCGTGCACCACGGCGTTGCGCAGCATGTGCTCGAACGGCGGCAGCATACGCTCGAGCACCTGGCGGTCGAGCTCGCCGGCGGCGCCCTCCACCGTGAGCTCGGCGCGCTTGCCGCTCTCGGCCGCGGCCTGGCGGACGATGCGCGCCAGGCGCTGCACGTGGCGCTGGAAGGGCACCATGCGCGTGCGCATCAGGCCGTTCTGCAGCTCGGTGATGGTACGCGCCTGCTGCTGCAGCAGGTTCTGCGTGTCGCGGGCGAGATTCTCGAGCAGCTGCTGGATGCTCGCCACGTCGTTGGCGGTCTCGGCGAGCGCACGCGAGTACTGCTGGATGGAGGAATAGCGGTCGAGCTCGAGCGGGTCGAACTCGCTGCGGTGCGAGCCCTCGTCCTCGTGCTTGTGCAGAATCTGCGCCTCGGTCTCGATCTCAAGACTGCGCAGCTGCTCCTTGAGACGCGTCACGGTGCGCGACAGCTCGCCGAGGTTGAAATCGAACGAGCCGAGCTGCTGCTCGAGGCGGGCGCGCGCAATGCTCGCTTCACCGGAGATGTTGAGGAGCTGATCGAGCAGATCCGCGTCGACCCGCGCCATCTCCTGCCGCTCGCCGGGCATCACCGGCTCGCGTCCCGGCGGCACCGGTTGCGCCGCGGCGAGGCCTTCCTCGGCGTGCGGCTCCGGCGCGCGCATCCGGGCGAACGGGGAAGGCGGCGCGACGACTGCGGCGCCGAGCACGCCCTCGGCCGAAGGCGCAGCCGCCGCAGCGGGCGCAGCCGCAGCGGGAGCAGCCGCACCCGGCGCGGTCGCGGGCGGCGCGGCAGCGGCGCTGCTCGTGGGTGCCGCCGCCGGCTGCGAAGCAAGCTCGATCTCGCTCGCCATGCGCAGCTCGGCGTTGAGGCGGGCGAGCGCGGTGTCGACGTCCGCTTCGGGCGCGCCGAAGCTCTCGCGGGCGGGCCACGCCGCGGCGACGGGCGCGGCCACGGGCGCCGGCAAGGACGGAGGCGGCAGCAGCGCTGCTGCAGTGAGAGTCGCGGGCGCTGTCGGTTCAGGCGCTGTCGGTGCGGGCGGTTCCCGGACTGGCGCGGCCGGCGACGGCACCGCCGCTGCAGGCGGCGTGACAGCTGGCGGTGGCGGCGCGGGCGGCACGGCGCGCGCGGGTACCGCCGCCGGGCTCGCCGGTGCACCGCCCGGTCGCGCGAGGTCCTGCAGACGCGCGATCCCCGCGCGCGCGGGCACCACGCGCTGACCGGTGGCGACCTGCTCGCGCATGCGCGCGAGCTCATCGAGGCTCGCCTGGATCGCGTCGAACAGCGTCTCCTCCGCGGTGAGCCTGCCGGTGTCGACCAGCATGACGAGCGACTCGAGCTCGTGGCTCAAGTCCCCCATGGGCGTGATGCCGGCCATGCGCGCGCCCCCCTTGAGGGTATGCAGGGGCCGCTTGAGTGCGAGGCGACAGTCGGCGCTCGCCGGTTGCGAGCGCCAGTCGGCGAGTGCCTGCTCGGATGCGTCGATGAGCTCGGTCGCCTCGTCGGTGAAAATCGCCGCGACCTCCGGATCGAAATCGGGCGCCTCGCCCGCCTCTGCGGCGGCGACGGCGGCCTCGGGAGCGGGCGCGGAGGGCTCCGCGTGTGCGGCGGCGGCGGCGATGCGCTGGTCGAGGCTGCGTTCCGCGCGCTCGATGCGCTCGAGCAGCTGCCAGTGATTCACGAAGAAGCCGGTGGACTCATCGAGGTGCGTCGCCACGGCCTCCATCGCCACCATGCAGTCCTCGAGCAGCGTCAGCTCCTCACTGGAAAGTCCCACGCTGCTGCCGAACACGCGGCGCAGCCAGTGATCGATCGGCTCGGCGAGGCGGATGCCGTGGCGCGCCTGCGCCATCTTCGAGCTGCCCGAGAGTGTGTGGCAGGCGCGGTAAACCTCTTCGGGCAGGGCGTGCGGCTCGGGCAGCCGCCGTTCGCGTGCCAGATACGCCCGCACCGTCGCCACGTGGGCGGCCGTCTCGCGGGCGTAGATGTCGCGCAGCGTGTCATCCGCCAGCGCCGCCCTGGGCGCGGCGGCGGCAGGCGCGGCAGCGGGCGCTGTGGCGGGCGCGGCAGGCATGGGAGAGGCTGCGGCGCGCGCCTCCGGCGCGGACGTCGCGGCTGCCGGTGCCGCCTGCACGCCGGTGCGGGTCGAGATGACGGTGGTGCCGCCAGCGGATACGACGCCGTCCTCTTCCGCAGCTTCCGCGCTGCGCACCGGCGGTGCCGGGCGGCTGGCCGCCAGCGCATGGGCGCGCGCGGCAATGCCATGCACGTCGGCCCTCACCTCCGCACCCGTGGCGAGCTGCGCGACCAGTTCGGGGAGCGCTCTCACCGCCTCGCGCAGCGTCTCGAGGATCGCGGCCGAGCGTGTCAGGGTGTTGTCGAGCAGACGATTCAGCAGGTTCTCGATCGACCAGGCGAACTCACCGAGCTCGCGCGCGCCGACCATGCGGCCGCTGCCTTTGAGGGTGTGGAAGGAGCGACGCACCGTGACCAGCGCATTGTGCTCGAGCGGGTTCTGGTCCCACACCGGGAAGCCGGCCTGGATCTTGGCGAGCTCTTCCTGGGCTTCTTCGATGAACAGTGCCAGCAGCTCCGGGTCCGCGGGCTCGATCTGCGGCGCGCCGCGCGATGCGGGCGAAGCCGCGAGCGTCGGCGCCGCGGCGTCGACCGCTTTCAGGTCCGGGCGCGCCGCGGCCGCGCCAGCCGCGATGCTCGGGATCTGCACGGTACGCGCATAGGCCTCGGGCTCGAGCGGCGGCACCGTCGGGGGCGCGGGCGTCTCCTGCTGCTCGAGCGCGGTGACGCAGGACTGGGCGTTGTCGAGCATGTACCACGGGTCGGAGCGCCCGGCCTGCAGCGTCTCCATGTAGTACTCGACGCTCACGATCGCATCGGCGAGGCGGTCGACGAAGCCCGGCGGCAGCACGTGCACGCCGGGCTGCATGACGCGCTTCAGCTGCGTGGTGATGCCCTCGATGATCTCCACGGCGCGCGCCTTGCCGAGCAGCAGCAGCCCGGCCTTCATGCCGCGCATCAGGTCCTGCCAGCTGTCGAGCCCGGACGCATCGAGCGTGCCGCCGACGCTCTGCGTGACCGCTTCCTTGATGCGCGCGAGATTGACGATACATTCGCGCAGCACCGCGGCCTGAACCTGCTGGAACTCGCTGTCGTCGGCGGGTCGCTCGAGCTGGTCGTCCTTGGGCGGCAGGATCATGCCGACCAGGCTGTCATCGAGCCGGTCCTCGACACCGATCAGCGTCGCGGCGATCTCCACCAGCGTCGCCTCGTCGGCCTTGAGCACGCCGCTCACGATCCTGCCGAGACGCTCGGTCTCGCTCTGCACCTGGGCGCGCAGCTCACCGAGACCCAGCACGCCTAAGGTGTCGCCGATCTTGCGCAGCATCTCGACCTGGGAGGCGAGCTCCTGCGGCTGCCCGGCGCCACGGCGCACGAAGATGTCCAGCACGTCCTTGACCTTGGAGAGATCCTCGCGGATCGCCGCGGCCACGGTCTGCATGAGCTTGACCGAGGGTGCGGAAAGATTCTCGCGCTCCTGCTCGATGCTCTCATCCACCGGCAGCAGCTCGGCGAGGCGGAACGAGGCGCGCACCGCACTGACGCGCGGGCCGGCTGACTCGGCGCGACCGATGTAGTAGAGCATGTTGTTCAGCAGCTCCACCGGCGGGGTCTGCGCGTAGCGTGCCTCGCCCTGCTCGTAGAGTCTGCGCATCTCGCGGTCGCCGAGGCCGAGCAGGCGCTTCACCGACTGCCCGCTCTGCAGGCCGCTCTCCTGCAGCGCCTCGATCACCGCGCCGGTCACCCACCACAGCTGGAACACCGGCTGACGCGTGGCGATCTGCTCGAGCTTGTGGGCGACGCCGGCGAGGATGCCCAGATTGTGCTCGAGGCGCTCGCCGCGGATCCAGCCGATGAGCCCGAGCTGGTAGCGGGCACGCAGGCGCCGCGCCCACTGCTCGACGGTGAGCGGCAGCTCACCGTCGGTGACGGCAATCGGCTGCGCCTGCTTGTCGGACTTCAGGTTCAGCAGCAACAGCGTGCCTTCCGACAGCAGCGAGTTGCCGCGCACCGCGCGCAGGTCGTTCAGCAGCGGCAGCAGCACCAGCGCCAGGTCGCGACCGCCGGCGAGCACGCGCTCCAGATACGAGGGCAGCTGCACCATCGCGCGCATCAGCGCATCGAGGCTCTCCGCCTGGCTCTTGCGCTCGCTATGGGTCGCCAGCAGGTACTGCGCGACGTGCTCCATCTCCTCGGCGAGCAGCGCCGCGCCGTAGATCTCCATCACCCGCAGCACGCCCTGCACCTGGTGCAGGTCCTGCGCACAGCGCTCGAGCAGTGCCGCGTTGTCGGGCTGCTCGAGGTAGCTCTCGAGGGCGCCGCGCGCTCCGGCGAGCGTGGTGTTGATCTCGCGGCCGACGAGGTCGAAGGTCTGGGATGCGACTTCAGGCATGCAGTGCTGGTTCCTGGGAGCTCACGAGCCGCCGAGGGCCGATATCTGCCGCACTTTGGCGGTGGTGAGCGTGGTGTCCTCGAGGCGGCGCACGCTGCCGCTGGTGCCGGCGCGCTCGCCGCTGCTGCCCGGCAGACGGAATCCCGCGGCGGACTTGCGCAGCCCGGCGGACAGCTCGGCGAGCTTGGCGATGGCGCTGGAGGTGGCCTGGGTCGATTCGGCAGTCTGGGCGCTGATCTCCTTGAGTACCTGCATGTTGCGGGCGATGTTCTGCGCGGCGCTGGTCTGCTGGCGCGCGCTCCCGGAGATGTTCTGCACCAGGCTCGCGATCTGGTTGGACACCTGCTCGATCTCTTCCAGCGCGGCACCGGCATTCTCGGCGAGCAGCGCGCCGCCGACCACGTCGGTGGTGCTGCGCTCCATCGATACCACCGCCTCGTTGGTATCGGTCTGGATGGTGCGCACCAGCACCTCGATCTGCTTGGTGGCGTTCGCCGCGCGCTCGGCGAGGCGCTGCACCTCGTCCGCCACCACCGCGAAGCCGCGCCCGGCTTCGCCGGCCATGGAGGACTGGATCGAGGCGTTGAGCGCCAGGATGTTGGTCTGCTCGGCGATGTCGTTGATCAGCTCGACGATGTTGCCGATTTCCTGGGAGCTCTCGCCGAGGCGCTTGATGCGCTTGGAGGTCTCCTGGATGGTCTCGCGGATGGTGTTCATGCCGTCGATGGTGCGCCGCACCGCATCGCCGCCCTTGTGCGCCACTTCCACCGAGTGGCGCGCGACGTCGGAGGCACGCTCGGCGTTACCCGACACCTCTTCGACGGAGCCCGCCATGCTGGCGGCGGACTCGGTGGCGGAGGCGATCTGCTTGGATTGTGCGCCGGAGGCCTTCGCCAGGTGCTGCGACAGCGCCTGCGTCTGCCGCGTGGCGGAGTCGAGCTGGATGGCGGAGCCGTTGATGGTGGTGACGAGCCCGCGCAGCGCGTCGACCGCGTAGTTGATGGAGTCGGCGATCGCGCCGGTGATGTCCTCGGTGACGGTGGCCTGCACGGTGAGATCCCCGTCGGCCAGGCTCGACAGCTCATCGAGCAGGCGCAGGATCGCCTGCTGGTTGCGGTCGCTCTCCTTGCGCTGCGTGTCGGCGGCGCGGCGCTGCCGTGCCACCCCGGCACGCATCAGCAGTGCCGTGACCAGCGCGCCCAGCAGCAGCAGCACCCCGACGGCGAGCAGCGCGAGCGGCAGCCAGGCAGGCAACGTGCTCACAGCACTGGTGCCGCCAGAGGCGGCAGCCTGCGCCAGCGCGCGCGCGTCCGTGGCGATGGCGCTGGCGGCGCCTTGCGCCGCGGCAGCGCTCGCCGCATCGCCGGGCGTCGCGCGCGCGCGCAGCACCGTGGCGGCGTTGGCCATCAGGCGCGTGAAGCGCGCATCGCTCGCATAGGGTGCGCCGGCATCGCGCGCCGCGCTCTGCTCGAGCGCCTTCTTGCCGTGCTCGAAGCGCGCCAGCGCCTGGGCATCGCCGGCGGCGGCGGCGGGGGCATCGAGCGCCAGGTCGTAGAGGGTGGCGACGGGTGCGGGGCCGCTGCCGCGCGACTGCGCCAGCCAGAATGTGGTCCCGGTGCCGAGCAACAGCAGCACGGCGAGCGCCAGCATCGCGGCGACCGTCCCGGGCATGCGGGCGTAGGCGCGCTCGTTCATGCCGCCGCCTCCGCGAACGCGGGACTTTCGAGCACCGAGCGCAGCGAAAGGACCGGCCACTGCTCCTGCGCACGGCGGAAGGAGCCGGCCAGGTAACGTTCGCAGCGCGCCACGGTGGGCGGCGCATCACCGGAGAACTCCGCCTCGCCGAAGCGACGAAAGCCGAGCACCTCATCCACCAGCAGCCCCGCCGGGATCTCGCGGTGGTTCACCACCAGCACGCGGGTGTTGCGCGTGATCGGTGTGATGCCGCTGCCGAGGAAGTGCCGCAGGTCGATGACCGGCAGCAGCTGCCCGCGCACGTTGGCGAGTCCCCTGATCCAGGACTTGGCGCCGGGCACGCGGGTGGTGGCGGCGGGCACGCCGAGCACTTCGCGCGTCTCCTCGCGCGCCACCAGGTACAGGTCCCCCGCCATGCGCAGCGCTACGCCGACCCATTCGCGTCCGTCCTGCGCCTCCTGGCTGGCCTGCGCCGAGACGGCACGACCGCGCCGCTCGAGCTCGGCAAGTAGCTCGAAGGGGCGGTCCCGCAGCGACTTGAGGGGTACTTCGACTGACTCGCTCATGTTATCCGGGTGCGCAGCGTGTTCGGCACGCGGCAGCGACTCTACGCCGACAGGGTCGCCTGGGCCTTGGCGACGAGTTGATCCGGGGACACTGGCTTCACCATGTAGTCGATCGCACCCTGACGCAGCCCCCAGATGCGATCGGTCTCCTGGCCCTTGGAAGTCACCATGATGATGGGAATGGTGCGCGTGCGCGGGTCGTTGGCGAGCGCGCGCGTCGCCTGATAACCGTTCATGCCGGGCATGACGATGTCCATGAAGATCAGGTCCGGCGCCATCTCACGCGCCAGGCGCACCCCTTCCGCGCCGTCGGCGGCCGCCGCGGTGCGAAAGCCGTGCTTCTCGAGCGCCTTCTGCATGACGTGCAGCTCGGTCGGTGAGTCGTCAACGATGAGGATCAGCGCCATGAACCATCACCTCGCGATATGGGTCTCGATCGCCGACAGCAGCTCGTCCTTGGTGAAGGGCTTCGTCAGGTAATGCTCGGAGCCGACGATGCGCCCGCGCGCGCGATCGAACAGCCCGTCCTTGGAAGACAGCATGATGACCGGGATGGAGCGGAACACCTTGTTGTGCTTGATGAGCGAGCAGGTCTGGTAACCGTCGAGGCGCGGCATCATGATGTCGACGAACACGATGTCGGGCTGATGATCGGCAATCTTGGCGAGCGCATCGAAGCCGTCGATCGCCGTGAACACCTCGCAGCCCTCCTTGGCGAGCAGCGTCTCGGCGGTGCGGCGGATGGTCTTGCTGTCATCGATGACGAGGACCTTCAGACCCTGGAGCTTAGTGTTGCCGGTCACGGTCGACAGACTCCTTCCTCGCAGGTAAGCGGCAGCGGGCCCTCCCGCCGAAGCGCCAACGGCGGGCAAAAGGACCGGCGCGAATGTCACGCGGCCCCTGCCCAATGGGCAAGCGCAGCGCGGGTTTTAACATATCGGTACACCCCCTGCTATGCCATGCACGTCACGTTTTTCGAAGCTGGTGGCGAGCGTCCGTCGCGGCGCGGCGCGCGGGCAGACATATTGGCGTCGCCGGCGAGCATAATCGCCCCGGATGAGCACCCCGAGGCGACTGGGCGTGGTGATGGATCCCATCGGCGCCATCACCTACGCGAAGGACTCGACGCTGGCGATGTTGCTCGCCGCGCAGGAGCGCGGCTTCGAGCTGGTATACCTCGAGCAGCGCGACCTGCTGCTGCGCGACGGCGTGGCCGAGGGGCACATGCGGGCGCTCACCGTGCGGGCCAACCCCGCCGACTGGTACACGCTCGGGCCCGCGGTCACCGCGCCGCTGCGAGTGCTCGACTGCCTGCTGATGCGCAAGGACCCGCCGTTCGACACCGAGTACATCTACAGCACCTATATCCTCGAGCGCGCCGAGCTCGAAGGCGTGCTGGTCGTCAACCGGCCGCAGGGCCTGCGTGACATCAACGAGAAGGCCTACACGGCCTGGTTCCCACAGTGCTGCGCCCCGACCCTCATCACGCGCGACATGGCGGAGATGGGCGGCTTCCTGCGCGAGCACGGCAAGATCGTGGTCAAGCCGCTGGACGGCATGGGCGGGCGCTCGATCTTCGTGCTGGAGAAGGCCGACCGCAACGCGCGCGTGGTGTTCGAGACGCTCACCGACTACGGCAGCCACTTCGCCATCGCGCAGCGCTACCTGCCGCAGATCGCCGAATCGGGCGACGCGCGCGTGCTGCTGATCGAGGGCGAACCGGTCCCCTATGCCCTGGCCCGCATGCCGTCCGCCGAAGACCACCGCGGCAACCTCGCCGCCGGCGCCCGCGGCATCGGGCGGCCGCTCGACGAGCGCGACCGCTGGCTCGCCGGCCAGATCGGGCCGGCGCTCGCGCAGCAGGGCATGCTGTTCGTCGGGCTCGACGTGATCGGCGGCTTCGTGACCGAGATCAACGTCACGAGCCCCACCGGCATCCGCGAGCTCGACAAGCAGTTCGGCATACACATCGGCGCCCTGCTGATGGACGCCGTCGAGCGGCGCCTCGCGGCGCGCCCGCGCGCCTAGCGCACCGGTGGTTGGCTGATGGCACGGCGGGCACTGATGCTGCGGGAAGGGCGGGCCCCGGTCTGGGACCGCCTGCTCACCATGCTGTTCCTGGCCGGGCTGCTGCACGGCCTGATCATCCTCGGCCTCACCTTCAACGCCTCCGCCGGCGACAAGGGCAGCGCGCCTGGACTGGAGGTGCTGCTGGTCTCGGACGAGCTGCCCGAGTCCGACCGCAATGACAGCGCCACCTACCTCGCACAGCGCACCCAGGTGGGCTCGGGCAACACGCAGCAGTCAGTGGCGCCGCGCAATCGCGCCACCGCCGTACCGGTAGCGCACCACGCCGGAACCGCGGACGGCGACTCGCTCGCGGACGCCGGGGATGCCGCCGGAAGCCCCGACGAGCGCGTGCTGACCACCACCGCCTGGAACACGCAGGTGCGCTATCTGGGGGAAGAAGGCAGTAGCGCTGCCCAGCGTACCCGCCCGCTGCTCCTCGATCAGCCCCCCGTCGCACAGCCCGGACCCGAGGACGAGGCGGGACCCGCAACGCTCAAGGGACCGAAGCGCGAGGAGCTATGGGTCACGCCCGACACGCGCGCCGCCACGCTCGCACCTTACCTCGACGCCTGGCGCCGCAAGGTCGAGCGCATCGGCACGCTCAACTACCCGACCGTGGCGCGGGTCGCGGCTTCAACCGCGAGCCCGGTCGTCGAAGTCGGGATCGGCGCGGACGGTGTGCTGGATCGGGCGGTGATCAGCCGCTCGAGCGGCAACGCGGAGCTCGACCAGGCCGCGCTCGAGATACTAAAACTCGCCAGTCCCTTCGACCCGTTTCCGCCCGAGTTGTCCGCGCAGTACCACGTGTTGCGCTTTGCCTACGAATGGCAGTTCGTCGGCGGGCGCCTCGCCACCGGCAAGGTATCAAGCGTTCCTTGAGACTCACCGCCCCGATGCCCATACTTGTGTCATGGCCGCCAAGCACAGCTCCGTGAGCGGGAGCGACGTCCCGGGCGAGGAGTCCGGGCCGGCGCTCAGCGATGCCGGCGGCGGCAGCCTGACCAATCACCTGCTGATCGCCATGCCGCGGCTCGCCGACCCGAACTTCGCGCAGACCGTGGCGATCATCTGTGAGCACACCGACAAGGGGGCGCTCGGCATCGTCCTCAACAAGCCGCTGCCGATGAAGCTCTCGGACGTGCTCTCGCAGATGAAGCTCGAGCCGACCACGGCAGACATCGCCTCGCAGCCGGTACTGCGCGGCGGACCGGTGCACACCGACCGCGGCTTCGTGCTGCATCGCCCCGGCGGACAGTGGGACCACACGCATAAGGTCTCCGACACCATCCAGGTGACCACCTCGCGCGACGTGCTCGCCGCCATGGCGCGCGGCGAGGGTCCGTCGGACGCCTTCATCGCCCTCGGCTACGCGGGCTGGGAGTCCGGGCAGCTCGAGCGCGAGATGAAGGACAACGCCTGGGCCGCCATGCCGGTCGACCCGCGTGTGGTGTTCGAGCTGCCGTTCGAGGAGCGCTGGACGGGCGCGTGGCGCCTGCTGGGCGTGGACGTCGAGCGCTTGAGCCCCGAGGCCGGCCATGCCTGACGGCGATCCGTCCTCCAGGGCATGACGCGGGCTGAAGTTGTCCTTGCCTTCGATTTCGGACTGAAACGTATTGGCATCGCGAGCGGTGACACGCTGACGCGCACCGCCGCCCCCCTGCCCGCCGCCGCCGTCGGCCGCGGCGGTCCCGACTGGCAGCACATTGCGCACCAGGTGCGTGCGCTCGCCCCCGCCGTCCTGGTGGTGGGCGCCCCGTATAATGCCGACGGCAGCGAGGGCGCGCTCCATGCGGCTGCGCGCCGCTTCGCGGCCGAGCTCGAACGTCGCTTCGCGCTGCCCGTTCACCTGATCGATGAGCGCTACTCGTCCCTCGAGGCGGCCGCCGAGCTCAAGGCACGCCGCGCGAGCGGCGCGCGGCGGCGGCGCGTGCTCAGGGAGCACATCGACAGCGCCGCCGCGGCGGTGATCCTGGGCCGCTGGTTCGGAGGGGAGGCAGATTGACGCCATGACCGAGCAGCACCGAGCCGACGGTTCGCTGCGTCACCTGCTGACGCTGGCCACGCTGCCGCGGGCGGAGCTCGAGCGGCTGCTCGAGCGCGCGCAGACCTTCGTGCGCCCGCTCGGGGCCGTGCCGCCCATGAGCCGCACGCTCGAGTGGGCCACGGTGGCGAACCTGTTCACCGAGCCCTCGACGCGCACGCGCGTGAGCTTCGAGCTCGCCGCCAAGCGCCTGGGAGCCCAGGTCGTCAACCTCGAAGTGCAGCTGTCCTCGCGCGCCAAGGGCGAGAGCATGCTCGACACGGTCTACACGCTGCAGTCGCTGCACGTGGACGCGCTCGTGATCCGCGACGCGGAGGCGGGCGTGCCGGCGCTGGTAGCCGGGCACGTGGCACCGCACGTGAGCGTGCTGTCGGCCGGGGAAGCGCACCTGTCGCACCCCACGCAGGGATTGCTCGATGCGCTCACGGTGTACCAGCACAAGGGGCGCTTCGCGGGGCTCACCGTGGCGATCGTCGGTGACATCCGCCACTCGCGCGTGGCGCGCTCGGCCTGGCATGCGTTCGGCACGCTCGGAGTCGGCGAGCTGCGCATCGCGGCCCCGGCGGCGCTGATGCCGCCCAGGCAGGAATTCACCGGCTGCACGCGCTACACGCGCCTCGAGGACGCGCTCGCAGGCGCCGACGTCGTCATGATGCTGCGCATCCAGAAGGAGCGCATGACCGAGGTCGACCTGCCCGAGGGCCCGCGGTACTTCGCCGCCTGGGGGCTGACGCGCGAGCGGCTCGCGCTGGCGCGTGCGGATGCCATCGTCATGCACCCGCAGCCGATGAACCGCGGCATCGAGATCGCTTCCGACGTCGCCGACGGCCCGCAGTCGGTGATCCGCGACCAGGTGCGCAACGGCGTCGCCGTGCGCATGGCGGTGCTCGAGCAGGTGCTGAGCGCGGAGCGCGGCGGGCGCCGATGAGCCCCGCGACGCGCGGCACCATCTTCCTCGAGCAGGCGCGGGTGCTGTCGCACCTCGCCCATGACGCCGCGCAGTTCGTGCTGCGACTTGCGGCGCCGAAGTGCGCGGCGCACGCCGCTCCCGGCAGCTTCGTGCACCTCAGCTGCGATGCCACCATCCCCATGCGCCGCCCGCTGTCGATCATGCGTGCCGACGCCACCGCCGGCTGGATCGAGCTGCTCTACAAGGTCGTGGGCCCGGGGCTGGCGGCGCTCGCGGCGCGGCGCAAGGGCGAGGAAATGAGCCTGCTCGGGCCGATCGGCCGGCCCTTCAGCCCGAACCCCGAGCGTCCGCGCACGCTGCTGCTGGGCGGCGGGGTGGGGATCCCGCCGATGGTGTTCCTGGCCGAGCGGCTGGCCGCCTCGCAGCAAACGCACTGGAAGCCGCTGGTGCTCATGGGATCGGAAGTGCCATTCCCGTTCCGCGAGCGTCCCTCCACGCTCATCGTGCCCGGGATGCCCGTCGGCAGCATCGCCTGCATGCCGCTGCTCGAGCAATGGGGCGTGCCGAGCCGACTGGCGAGCGGCGCGGATTTCCCCGGGTGCTTCCCGGGCTTCGTCACCGAGCTGGCGGAAGTGTGGCTCGCCTCGCTGACGCACACCGAGCTCGGCGCAGTGGAGATATTCGCCTGCGGCCCGACGCCGATGCTCAAGGCGTGCGCCGCTCTGGCACGACGCTTCGGCGTGCCCTGCCAGGTGTCGCTGGAGGAGTTCATGGCGTGCGCCGTGGGCGGCTGCGCCGGCTGCACCGTCGAGGTGCGCACCGCCTCAGGAGCGGCGATGAAGCGCGTGTGCGTCGACGGGCCGGTGTTCGATGCGTACACGGTGTTCTAGGGCCGCACTCGCCCTCGGTGGCACGCTGCTCGCGGCGTTGCCTGCGGTATTCGCAGCAGCGCCCCCTGCGCCGCCGGCGGCGCGCTTCGATTCGCAGCCCTGGCTCGAGGACCTGGCTCAGATCCGCACCGCGGTTGCGACCCGGTACGCGAACCTCGCCTGGCAGGTGTCCGAGCGCGGGGTCGATCTGAGCGATCTTTTTGCGCGCGCGCAGCGGCGTCTCGAACAGGCGACGAGCGAGGCGGAAGCCCGAGCAGCGATCGAGCGTCTGGCGCGCAGCTTCGGCGACGGACATGTCGGCGTGCGCTGGCCCCGGACCCCTGCCGTTGCTGCTGGCGCGGACACGCGCACTGTGTGCGAGCGGCTCGGGTATGACCCCGCGAAGGCCGCAGGCGCACTCGGGCCGCATCTTGCGGGCTACCAGCCGCTGTCGCGCGGGGTCGGGTCGGAGTTCCCGGCAGGTCTCCTCCAGGTGGCGGCTCGCAAGGTCGCGATCCTGCGCATTGCCCTGTTCGGTCCGCAGACCTCCCCCGAGGTGTGCGCGTCCGCCCTGCAGGTTGTGGCGCTCGCACCCGAGGCTGACTGCGATGACGCCTGTGCCGACAAAGTGGAGAGCGCCGCGTACACCATCCTGTCGCGCGATCTGGAGAGCCGCATCCGCATGCTGCGCAAGCTCGGTGCGAGCGTGCTGCTCATCGATCTGACCGGCAACGGTGGCGGCTCGGAGTGGGCGGAAGCCGCGGCGCGCATGGTGAGCCCGCTCAAGCTGCGCTCGGAGCGTCGCGGCTTCGTGCGCGGCGAGCACTGGCGCAACTACTGGGAGACACTCGCACAGCAGCTGCAGGCCGCCGCCGCGAGCGCCAGCGACGAAGACCGGGCACGCCTGCTTGGATGGCTGAGCGAGGCCGAGCGCGCCCGCACCGCAGCGGACACTCCCTGCCCCTCCGAGCCCCTCTGGTCAGGCCGGCGCCTCGAGTGCGAGTGGCTGGCAACGGCTGGCTATGCCACCGGGCTCCTCGGTGAGGCGGATGCGGCGGCACTGCGCGAGAAACCCTGGGGAGCGAGCCTGTTCACGCCCGCCGAGTATGAGTTCACCGCGCAGGTGTGGCAGGGGCCGCTCATCGTGCTCGTGGATGGCGACACCGCGTCGGCCGCGGAGGAATTCGCAGCCGTCCTGCAGGACAACCGGGCCGCCGTGATCCTCGGCGCGCCGACGCTCGGCGCCGGGTGCGGGCACACCAACGGCGGCACGCCCACGACCCTCACCCACAGCGGCGCTATTCTGGAGCTGCCGGACTGCGCCCGGCTGCGGGCGGACGGGTCCAACGAGGTCGGCGGGATCGATCCGGACGTGTTGGTGGGGTTTCGCTCGAGCGACGGGCTGCGCCGCAAGGCACTGCGGCTGACGGCCGCGCTGCCGCGTGCGACGGCCGCGGCGCTGCAGCGCTGTGCCGCACAGCGCTGTGCGAGCGGCAACGCGGGACGCCGCGGCAATCGGACTTGAGAAAAGGGAGATCGAATGACAGCTTTCTTCGCGGTGAGATCGGGCGTACTCACGTGGCTCGCGCTCGCGGCACTGACCGCCTCGTGCGCCAGCATGCACGCCGCGCCGCCGACGCGTCAGCAGTGTCTGGACGAGCTGGCGAGCGCCGCCGACGTGGAGGGCGCGATCGATCGTGCGCACACCGAGTCTCTCGCTGCGGCGCACCGCAGCATTGAGCGCATCAAGAGTGAGTTTGCGGAGCCGCTCGCGCGCATGAATGCGCAGCAGCGGGAAAGATTCGACGCGGCCACCGACCGCTTTGCCATCGCCTCGCGGGCGACGCCCGAGGTCGCGCCGGCCACGGCGGTATGGACGCAGGGTCTCGCGGCGGGCCTGAGCGATGAGGATCTGAGGAAGATCGTTGAGCTTGCCCGCACGCCGGCCGGCCACCAGGCAATGGCGAGCAGTCTGAATGCGGCGCTGCAACTGCATGCCTACCTCGAGCAGCAAAGCAGCGCCACGCTCGACAAGGCGACTCAGCAGTATGTCGCCGAGATCAAGGCCATCACCGGCGGTTCGGTCGCTCATTAAAGGGGCTCGAACCAGCGTGCTCGCCCCGGGGAGATCCGCTTGAGCTCTACGCGGCCGCCCGGAAGTCGCTCAGCTGCGCATCCAGTGCGCGTTTGAAGGCCGGGCGGGCAGTGCAGCGCTCGACGTAAGCCGCCAGACGCTGATCGTCGAGGAGCTCCGGAAGGATACGCAGCACCGTAGTCATCATCAGGTCGCCCGCCGTGAAGCGCCCACCATCAAGATAGGGCTTGTCGCCCAGCGCCCCCGCCAGGCAGTTGAGGCGATGACGCGCAAAGTCGACCGCCCCGGGGCGGCGCAGTTTCGCCCACTCCTGGTCGGCATAGAACAAACCGAGCACCGCGACGTTCATGACGTGCGGCTCGATCGAGTTGAGCGCGGCGATCAGCCACTGCGTCGCGCCGGCACGTCCGGCGGGATCCTGCGGTAGCAGCGCTTCACTGCGCTCGCCGATGTGCAGGATGATCGCGCCGCTTTCGAACAGCACCCGACCGTTCTCCTCGAAGATCGGCACCTGGCCGAAGGGCTGCAGCGCGCGGTATTCGGGCTTGTCCTGGTCGCCCTGCGCCAGCAAACGCGTTCGGTAGGGCAGCCCCGCTTCCTCGAGCGCCCAGCGCACGCGCAGATCGCGCACCTGGCCCTGGGCAAAGGGTGGCACCCAGCGAAAAGCGGAGATGGTGATCATCGCAGGAAAATATCGGACCGGCACGATGCCCTGTCAAGCGCGCGGCAAGGCAGGCCGGCCCGGCATTGCCGCGGGCCCGTCGCGGGCGTCAGCCGAAGTTGATCTTCGCCTCGAGGTTGGCGCGCGAGTCGGCGTTGGCGAGTGCCTCCTCCAGCGAGATGCGCCCCTGCTTGTAGAGCTGGTGCAGCGCGACGTCGAAGCTCTGGATGCTCTTGTCGCCGCTGGCGTTGATCGCTTCCTTGATCGACATCACGTCGCCCTTCTTGATGAGCGTGCCGATATGCGGGGTGTTGATCATGATCTCCACCGCGGCGACGCGCCGGCCGTCCTTACCCATCACCAGGCGCTGCGCCATGATGGCGCGCAGGTACTGCGACAGGTCGAGGAAGATCTGATTGTGCTGCTCGCGCGGGAACATGTTGATGATGCGGTCGAGCGACTCGGCGCAGTTGTTGGCGTGCAGCGTCGCCAGCACCAGGTGGCCGGTGCCGGAGAGGCTGATAGCGGCCTCCATGCCGTCCCGGTCGCGGATCTCGCCGATCAGGATCACGTCGGGCGCGGCGCGCACCACACCGCGCAGCGCGCGTGCGTAGCTCTTGGTGTCGAGCCCCACCTCGCGCTGGTTGACGATCGAGCGCTTGTTGGTGTGCAGGAACTCGATCGGATCCTCGATGGTGACGATGTGATCGGAGGAGTTCTCGTTGCGGAAGTTGAGCATCGCCGCGAGCGTGGTCGACTTGCCCGAGCCGGTCGCGCCGACCATCAGCACCAGGCCGCGCTTGAGCAGCGTCAGCTCGCTCACCACCTCCGGCAGCCCGAGCGAATCGAGGCGCGGCATGTCGGCGGTGATGTAGCGCATCACCATGGCCGGGTAGCTGCGCTGCATGAAGACGTTGACGCGGAAGCGCCCCAGCCCGGGCTCGGACACCGCGAAATCCAGCTCCCACTCGCTGATGAAGTGCTCGCGCTGCGCCGATGTCATCAGCGCGTACGCCGTCTGGCGCACCGTCTCCGGGGTCAGCACCTGCTTGTTCACCGACAGGATCTGGCCTTCGATCTTGATCTTGATGGGCGCGTTGGAAGTGAAGAACAGGTCGGACGCCTTGCGCTCCACCATCAGCTTGAACAACGGCTTGGTGTTGAGCGTCGGGTGGCGGCCGCCGGCCACGGCGTTCACCACCTCGGTGATCGCGGGGTTCGGCCCGGTGATCTCGAGGTCCTCGCGCGCCGGCGCCGGCACGTCCTTGGCCACCTTCACAGGCTGCGGCCCTGCTCTTCCTCGACGATCTTGAGCGCGCCACCATCGTCGACGCTCTTCTGCTCACGCTTGCTGTCGAGCTTGATGCGCAGCCGCAGCTCGTTCTTCGAGTCGGCGTTGCGCAGCGCGTCCTCGTAGGAGATGACGCCGGTCTCGTACAGCTCGAACAGCGCCTGGTCGAAGGTCTTCATGCCAAGGCGCGTCGAGCGCGACATCACTTCCTTGATCTTGGCCACCTCGCCCTTGAAGATCAGGTCCTGGATCAGCGGCGAGTTGAGCATGATCTCCATGGCGGCAATACGCCCGGCGCCCGATTCGCGCGGGATGAGGCGCTGCGATACCAGCGCGCGGATATTCAGCGACAGGTCCATGAGCAGCTGGTCGCGCCGCTCATCGGGGAAGAAGTTGATGATGCGGTCGAGCGCCTGGTTGGCGCTGTTGGCGTGTAGCGTGGCGAGCACCAGGTGGCCGGTCTCGGAGAACTGGATGCCGTACTCCATGGTCTCGCGGTCGCGGATTTCGCCGATCAGGATCACGTCGGGCGCCTGGCGCAGCGTGTTCTTCAGCGCCGCCTGCCACGAGTCGGTGTCGACCCCCACTTCACGGTGGGTGATGACGCAGCCCTTGTGGGTGTGCACGTACTCGACCGGATCCTCGATGGTGACGATGTGGCCGCGGGTCTTCTCGTTGCGGTAGCCGACCATCGCCGCCAGCGTGGTGGACTTGCCCGAGCCGGTACCGCCGACGATGATCACCAGGCCGCGTTTGGACAGCACCACTTCCTTGAGCACCGGCGCCAGCTCGAGCTCCTCGAAGGTCGGGATCTTGGCATTGATCAGGCGGATGACGCAGCCGATGGCCGCCTGCTGCACGAAGGCGCTGACGCGGAAGCGCCCGATGCCCGGCGGCGCGATCGCGAAGTTGCACTCCTTGGTGGCGTCGAATTCCTTGGTCTGGCGGTCGTTCATGATGGCGCGCACCAGCGTCGATGACTGCTCGGGGGTGAGCGCGCGCTCGGACTGCGGGCGGATCTCGCCGTCGATCTTGATCGCCGGCGGAAAGCCGGCGGTGATGAACAGGTCGGAGGCCTTCTTCTCGGTCACCCGCCGCAGCAGGTCCTGCATCAGCTTGATGGCTTGATCGCGGTCCATGTTGTTGCCTTCCTGAGGAGCGCCTTACAGCGCGTCCTTGTTCTGCGCCTTGTAACGCGCCTCTTCCTTGCTGACGACGCCCTTGGCGACGAGCTCGGTGAGGCACTGATCGAGCGTCTGCATGCCCTGCGCGCCGCCGGTCTGAATCGAGGAGTACATCTGCGCGATCTTGCCTTCGCGGATGAGGTTACGGATCGCCGGGGTGCCGATCATGATCTCGTGTGCCGCGATGCGGCCGCCGCTGTTCTTCTTCATCAGGGTCTGCGAGATCACCGCACGCAGCGACTCCGACAGCATCGAGCGCACCATGTCCTTCTCGTCGCCGGGGAACACGTCGACGATGCGGTCGATGGTCTTGGCGGCCGAGGAGGTGTGCAGCGTGCCGAACACCAGGTGGCCGGTCTCGGCGGCGGTGAGCGCCAGGCGGATGGTCTCGAGGTCGCGCATTTCGCCCACCAGGATCACGTCCGGGTCCTCGCGCAGCGCCGAGCGCAGCGCCTCGCTGAAGCCGAGGGTGTCGCGGTGCACCTCGCGCTGGTTGACGAGACAGCGCTTGGAGTCGTGCACGAACTCGATCGGGTCCTCGATGGTGATGATATGGTCGGGGCGGTTGTCGTTGCAGTGGTTGACCATGCCGGCCAGCGTGGTCGACTTGCCCGAGCCGGTGGGGCCGGTCACCAGCACCAGGCCGCGCGGCAGCATGCACAGGTCGCGGAAGATCTTGGGCGCGCTCAGCTCATCGAGCGACAGGATGGCGGACGGGATGTTGCGGAACACCGCGCCCGCGCCGCGGTTCTGGTTGAAGGCGTTGACGCGGAAGCGCGCCAGCTTCGGGATTTCGAAGGAGAAGTCGGTCTCGAAGAACTCCTCGTAGGCCTTGCGCTGCTTGTCGTTCATGATGTCGTACACCATGGAGTGCACTTCCTTGTGCGACAGCGGCGGCATGTTGATGCGTTTCATGTCGCCGTCGACACGGATCATGGGCGGCACGCCCGAGGAGAGATGCAGGTCCGAGGCATTGTTCTTGACGGCGAATGCCAGGAGTTGCGCGATATCGACGGCCATGGATGCTCCCTGGATCGCGCTCGCCGCGGCAGGAAGAAGCGACGTGCATGCCTGCGGCGCGAGTGCGGCGGCAGTATAGCGGAGGGGTCACACGTCCAATATGTTAATGGGTCCGCAGAATTTGTCCGCCGCACTCAGCGCGGTGCGCGAACGGCTGGCCCGGGCCACCGCCGCGGCCGGGCGGAGTGCGCACTCGGTCACACTCCTCGCGGTCGGCAAGGGACAGCCGGCGGAATTGCTCGCCGCGGCCGCCGATTGCGGCCTGGAGCAGTTCGGCGAGAGCTACCTGCAGGAGGGGCTTGCGAAGATTGCCGCATTGCAGGAGCGGCGCCTCACCTGGCACTTCATCGGCCGCGTGCAGACGAACAAGACGCGCCCCATTGCGGAGCATTTCGCCTGGGTGCAGACGCTCGACCGCCTCAAGGTCGCCGAGCGGCTCGCGGCACAGCGCCCGCCGCATGCGCCGCTGCTGAACGTTTGCCTGCAGGTGAACGTGGCCGGGGAAGCGAGCAAGGGCGGCGCGCCGCCGGCCGCGGTGCCCGAGCTGGCAGCCGCCGTGGCGCGGCTGCCGCGCCTCGCGCTGCGCGGCCTGATGTGCATCCCGCCGGAAGAGACCGAGCTGGCGCGCCAGCGCGCGTGGTTTGCCAGGGTGCGCCAGCTCCGGGACGAGCTCAACGCCGCCGGCCACCGGCTCGATACCCTGTCGATGGGCATGAGCGGCGATTTCGAAGCGGCCATCCTCGAGGGCGCGACCCTGGTGCGCATCGGCACGGCACTCTTTGGGCCGCGACCCGAGTAGGTACAATTCGCACATCGCTATGACCAACAGCCAGGTGTGCATCCTCGGAGCCGGCAACATGGGGCGGGCGCTGCTCGGCGGACTGCTGCGCGCGGGCACGCGCGCCGAGCACCTGAGCGTCGCCGAAACGCTGCCGGCGGCGCGTGCCGCGCTGGTGCGCGAGCTGGGTATCAGCGCGGCAGCCGACGCGCACGCGGCCGTCGCCGGCGCCTCGGTCGTGGTCGTGGCGGTGAAGCCGCAGGAGGCGCGCGTGCTGCTGGCAGGCGTGGCGGGCGCCTTGCTGCGCGCCCAGCCGCTGGTGATCTCCGTGGTCGCGGGGCTGCGCATCGCCACGCTGCAGTCGTGGTGCCCGGGCGTAGCCGTGATGCGCGCCATGCCCAACCGTCCGGCGCTGATCGGCGCCGGCGCGAGCGGACTGTACGCGCCCGCCGCGATCACGCCGGCCCAGCGCACGCTCGCCGCGCAGGTGATGAGCACGGTGGGCGAGGTGGCATGGGTGGGCGCAGAGGAGGCGCTCGATGTGGTGACGGCGCTCTCGGGCAGCGGTCCGGCGTATTTCTTTCTGCTCGCCGAGCTCATGGCCGAGGCCGGCGAGCAGCTCGGCCTCGAGGCGGCCACCGCGCGCCGGCTCGCGACCGCGACACTGCGCGGGTCGGGACTGATGCTGCAGTCAGCCGATGCCGACCTGGCACGGCTGCGCGAGCAGGTCACTTCCCCGGGCGGCACCACCCAGGCGGCCCTCGAGGCGCTCGAGCGGGCGGACCTGCGCGGCAGCGTCCGCAGCGCGCTCACTGCCGCAACGCAGCGCTGCCGTGAGCTGGCAAGCGGCACCAGCTCCCCCGCAGGCGCGGATCTGCCGCTCGCATGAGCGCCATCATCTTCATCGTCGACACGCTGCTGTCGCTGGCGCTGTTCGTCGTGCTGGCGCGGCTGTTACTGCAATGGACGCGCGCCGACTTCAGAAACCCGCTGTGCCAGGCGGTGGTGAAGCTCACCAACCCGCTCATCCTGCCGCTGCGGCGCGTGCTGCCGCCGATCGGCAAGGTCGACACCGCCTCGGTGGTCGCGGTGCTGCTGATCGCTACGGTGGAGGTGGGCTGCATCTTCGCGCTGCACGGGGTGGGCCTGCCGCCGCCGGAGCTGTGGATCCGCCAGGTGCTGATCGAGATCGCGCGCACGCTGCTGCGCACCTACCTGATCGCGATCTTCCTGTACGCGCTGCTGTCGCTCATCGCCCCCGGCGGCTACTCCCCGCTGCAGTCGCTGCTCACCACGCTGTGTGAGCCGGTGTTGCGGCCGATCCGCCGGGTCATCCCGGCGATCGCCGGGCTCGACCTGTCGCCGTTGTGGGCGATCATCCTCATCCAGGCGCTGCTGATCCTGATGCCCTGAAGAGCGTCGCCGGCGGTACGCCGTGCAGCTGCGGCGGTGCGCGTGTGGCACGCGCCTTGCGCTGGCGGAACACACGCTTAGCGCTGACTTCGCAACGAGAATCGCAGCATTACGCGCGCCGCGCGGCGTCGCGCCCGCGCTGCCGCACGCGCTCAGCTGCGGCGCCGCTGCGACCATCGTGCTGCGAAAACCCTGTGAAAAAAGCCATTTTCGCAACAGCGAATTTCAAAAAAGCGCTTGCCAAAGTGCGCGCATGTGCTATTTTCCGCGCCGATTCTCATTGCGCAGCCGCTGCCGCGGCTGCGATTCGCAACACTAAATCCTCGAGGAGTACCGCAAAATGGCGAAAAAGGGTGGCGCACCGACGAAGTCGGAGGTTCTGACACACATCTCCAAGGACACGGGACTTTCCCGCAAGCAGGTCGGCAGCGTCTTCGATTCGCTCGGCGGCGTGATCAAGAAGAGCCTGCGCGGCAACGGCCTGTTCACCATGCCCGGCCTGTTGAAGATGAAAGTCGTCAAGCGGCCCGCGACCAAGGCCCGCGAAGGCATCAACCCGTTCACCGGCGAGAAGATGATGTTCAAGGCCAAGCCGGCGAGCAAGAAGGTACGCGTCATGCCCCTGAAGAGCTTGAAGGGGATGGTCAACTCGTAAGCAGCGACATTTTTCCGCGTCCGCGGACCAAGGCCCGGCCAGGCACTTACCTGAGCCGGGCCTTTTGTTTATCGGGGCAGCCTCGCCATGAAGGCGAGCACCGTGTCGCGCAGCTCGTTGATGTGGCCGTGGAAGAAGTGCCCGGCTTCCGGCAGCACCGTGAGCTGCGGCGCCGGCGTGAGCGTGCGCGCCCAGGCGATGACCACGTCCGGCGGCACGACGTCGTCGGCACCACCCTGCACGATGAGCCACGGACACGCGGGTACTGCGGCCGGATCGACCGCGATGCGCGTGATGCCCGGCGCCACCGTGACCAGGCAGGCGGGCTGCACCCTTGCGGCGGCCTGTACCGCCACCACTCCCCCGAAGGAGAAGCCCGCGAGCCACAGCGCCGCCTGCGGCCAGCGCTGCCGTCCGTGCGCGATGACCGCGAGCGTGTCGTCGGTCTCGCCGCGCCCCTCGTCGTAGCTGCCGCCGCTGGCGCCCACGCCGCGGAAGTTGAAGCGGATCGTGGCTGCGCCGCACTGCTGGAACGCGCGCGCCAGCGCCCACACCACCTTGTTATCGAGCGTGCCGCCGTAGAGCGGATGCGGATGACACACCACGCCGAAGGCGCGCAGCCCCTGTGGTTCCCCCGCCACGGCGGTCGGCGTCTCGATGAGCGTCTCGAGACCCCCGGCCGGGGCGGCGAGCGTGGCCCGCTCGGCGCGGATCACGCCACCGCCGGCGGTGCCGCCAGGCGCACCAGCAGGCGGTTGAGGCGCTGCACGTACTCGGGCGCGTTACCCAAGGGCTCGCCCTCGGCGAGCGCCGCCTGGTCGTACATCAACTGAGCGAGCTCGGTGAACTGCGCGCTATCGGTGAGGCCCTCGAGATACTTCACCAGGGGATGTACGACGTTCACCTCGAGCAGCGGGCGCGCCGCGGGCGGCTGCTGGCCGGCAGCGGCGAGCATGCGCCGCATCTGCTCGGTGAGATCGTGCTCGCCGCGCACCAGGCAGGCTGGAGATTCCCGCAGCCGCTCGCTGACGCGCACCTCGGTCACCCGCTCGCCGAGGGCGTCCTTGATGCGCTTCAGCAGCCCCTTGCTTTCCTTGAGCTCGGCCTCGCGCTGCCGGCGGTCGGCATCGCTGGCCAGCCCGCCGAGCTCCAGGTCGCCGCGCGTCACGTCCTTGAAGCGCTTGCCCTCGAAACTCTCGACATAGCCCATCACCCACTCGTCGATGCGCTCGGCGAGCAGCAGCACTTCCAGGCCGAGCTCGCGCAGCCGCTCGATGGCGGGACTGCTGCGCGCCGCGGCCAGGCTCTCGGCAATGACGTAGTAGATGCGCTCCTGGCCCGGCTTCAGCCGCGCGAGGTAGTCGGCGAGACTGACGCTGGGGGTATCGCCGGGCTCGTGCGTCGACGCAAAGCGCAGCAGCGGCAGGATCGCCGCCTGGTTGGCCGCGTCCTGGGCGATGCCCTCCTTCAGCACTGCGCCGAACTCCTTCCAGAAGGTGGCGTACTTGTCCCGCTCGTCCCTGGCGAGCCGCGCCAGCATGTCGAGCACCCGCCGGGTGAGCCCGCTGCGGATCGCCTCGACCTCCGGATCCTGCTGCAGGATCTCGCGCGAGACGTTCAGCGGCAGATCGCTCGAGTCCACCACGCCCTTGATGAAGCGCAGGTACAGCGGCAGGAACTGCTCGGCATCGTCCATGATGAACACGCGCCGCACGTACAGCTTCAGTCCGCGTGCCGCCTCGCGCTGCCACAGATCGAACGGTGCGCGGCCCGGCACGTACAGCAGGCTGATGTACTCGCGCTTGCCTTCCACCTTGTTGTGGCTCCAGGCGAGCGGGTCGGTGAAATCGTGTGCCACGTACTGGTAGAACTGCCGGTATTCATCTGCGGAGATCTCGGTGCGCGGCAGCGTCCATAGCGCCTTCGCCTGGTTGACGACCTCGTCCTCGAGCGAAGCCTCGCCCTCCTTGCGCATGCGCACCGGGAAGCCGATGTGGTCGGAGTAGCGGCGAATCAGCTCGCGCAGCCGCAGCGCATCGGCGAACTCGCGCGCGTCCGCCTTGAGGTGCAGCGTGACGCTGGTGCCGCGCTGCGGCAGCGTTACCGTCTCCACGGTGAACTCACCGTCGGCGCCGGATTCCCAGTGCACACCGGCTTCGGCGGGCGCGCCGGCCTTGCGCGAGCGCACCGCGACACGCTCGGCGACGATGAACGCCGAGTAGAAGCCAACGCCGAACTGGCCGATGAGCTGCGACGCCTTCTGCTCATCGCCGGACAGCGAGCGGAAGAATTCCGCGGTGCCCGAGCGCGCGATGGTGCCGAGGTTGGCGATGGCCTCGGCGCGCGTCATGCCGATGCCGTTGTCGGTGATGGTGATGGTGCCCGCGGCGGTGTCCGCATCGACGCGGATGCCGAGCTGCGGGTCGGCCGCGAGCAGCGCGCCGTCGGCGATGGCCGCGAAGCGCAGCCGGTCGCAGGCATCGGAGGCGTTGGAGATCAGCTCGCGCAGGAAGATCTCGCGGTGACTGTACAGGGAGTGGATCATGAGCTGCAGCAGCTCACGCACCTCGGCCTGAAAGCCGTGCGTCTGCCGTGCGGCGCCGCCGGCGGGCTCGGGCGCGGCGGCGTCCGGGCCGGGGCTGGGGGAAGCGTCAGGTGTTACCGATGCCATAGAGCTCCCGAAAGCACGCGGTGAGGGCGCGCAGAGGAGCGATTCTGGGAGCGGCGCGGGATTTTTCAAGCGCGGCGGGCGTCAGCGCCCTGCCGCGAGCGTCAGGCGAAGGCGTTCAGCAGCGCTTGCCGCACCAGCAGCAGCGCGGCTCCGCCGGCCAGCAGCGCCCCGGCGGCCGCGGTAACCAGCGGCGCCGCGGCGAGCACTTCGGCGGCGGTCGCCGCGACGGCATACCGGCAGATGCCGGCGAGGTCGTCGAGATCGTCCCAAAGATGCAGAAAGAACTCTTCCATGGCGCGAGCGACTCTACGGAAGCGCCCGCGGCTGCGGCGTGCGCGCGCTCACAGCTTGCAGGCGGGCGGGGGCGTGCGTAGGCTTGAGTGCGAAGCGCGTCACCACTGCGATATTACAGAACAAGGTCATCATGCAGCGTATCGTCGTCCTGAACCCCAAGGGCGGGTCCGGCAAGACGACCATCGCGATCAACCTGGCGAGCTACCTGGCGGCGCAGGGACACACGCCGGTGCTCATAGACTTCGATCCGCAGGGTTCCTCGCTGCGCTGGGTGAGGAAGCGCAAGCCGACGCAGGCGCACGTGCACGTCATCGCCGCCTTCGAGAAGGACACCCGCACCACGCGCGCTTTCCAACTGCGGGTGCCCGAGCGCACCTCGCACGTCATCGTCGACACTCCCGCGGCGCTCGAGGCGCACCAGCTGCCCGAAATGACCAAGGACGCCGACAAGGTGATCGTGCCGGTGCTGCCTTCCGACATCGACATCAATACCTGCTCGCGCTGCATCCGCGACCTGCTGCTGGTCGCCAAGATCCGCCGCGACGACGACCGCATCGGCGTGATCGCCAATCGCATCCGCCGCAACACGCTGATCTACCAGTCGCTGATCCGCTTCCTGCACACGCTGCAGATCCCGATCGTGGCCACCATCCGCGACTCGCAGAACTACGTGCGCGCCGCCGAGCTCGGCATCGGGGTGCACGAGATGAAGAGCTATGTGGCGCACGCCGACGTCGAGCAGTGGCTGCCGCTGGTGCAGTGGCTGGCGCGCCCGCGCGGCGCGCCGGGCGCCCCGCAGCCGCCGCCGCAGGCGGCGCCGGCCCCCGGCGGCCCCTCCCCCGCGGACCTGCCGCCCGCGCCGCCGCTGACCGGGCAGACGGCGGCGTCAGGCCAGACGGCGGAAGATGCGTCGGTGCCGGCGGCGGCGGTGGTCGCCATCGCCTGAAGGAAGCTGCGGGGATCGAAGCGCGCCGAAGCCGTGCGGCCCAGGCGCTACATTTTCAGGCTATTTCTTGACCTTGGGGTGCGCGGCGGCCTGCGCCGCGTCGCTGGCCGCCCAGGAGTCGCGCACCTGATCGGCCCAGTTCTTGTAGTTCGACCAGGTGTAGAGGTTGCGGGTGATCGCGGCCTGGCGGGCACGCGCGCGCTGCATGCGATCCAGCCAGTTGGCGTACGCGTCGGCGCCACCCGTCGGAGTGCCGGCTGCCGGCTCGCGTGGCGTGCCGGGTGCCTCGCCTCGCCCCCTGTCGCTTGAGCTCATGAGAAGCTCCTGAAGATTGTCACTGAGGTTACGAGGTTAGCAACGCACACCGCAGGAACTGGTTCACAGGCATGTCGCTGCACCGCTACGCTGGGACGCAGCTCTCGTGCCGCTGCTCCGAAGTGTGCGGCGCGCTTCGCGGCGCGCAGCGTTATGTAAGGGCGCAGCGGGCGCCTCAGGCGACCAGGCGGTACACCGGCCGGTAGACGCTGCCCGGCAGGCGCATGCGCCGCTGCGCGACGAACTCGGCGAGCAGCTCATCGAGCAGCCGCATGATCGCCGGATCGCCGCTGAGCTCGTACGGACCTTCGCGCTCGATCGCCTGGATGCCGTACTCCTTGACGTTGCCGGTGACGATGCCGGAGAAGGCGCGCCGCAGGTTGGCGGCGAGCTGATGCGCGGGCTGCGCGCGTCCCAGATCGAGTGCCCGCATGGCGGCGTGCGTGACCTCGAAGGTCTGCTGGAACTCGCGGCGGATCGACAGCAGCCAGTTGAAGTTGTAGGAATCGCTGCGCTGGCGGCGGAACTCGCGCACCGCCTCCATGCCGCGCACCATGCGCCGCGCGACCTCGGGCGGATCGTCGACGATCAGCGTCAGCCGCCGGCTCGCCTCGCTGCCGAGCGTCCCGGCGAGAAACAGCCGGATGTGCTCGAAGTACGCCGCGCTTTCCCTGGGGCCGGTGAGCACGATGGGGAACGGCTGCTCGGCGTTGTGCGGGTCGAGCAGGATGCCGGCGAGGTAGAGGATCTCCTCGGCGGTCCCGGCGCCTCCCGGAAATACCACGATGCCGTGCGCCAGCCGTACGAACGCCTCGAGACGCTTCTCGATGTCCGGCAGGATCGCCAGCTGGGTCACGATCGGGTTGGGCGGCTCGGCGGCGATGATGCCCGGCTCGGTGATGCCGAGGTAGCGGCCGTGCTCGATGCGCTGCTTGGCATGGCCGACCGCGGCACCCTTCATCGGCCCCTTCATGGCGCCCGGTCCGCAGCCGGTGCACACGTCGAGCCCGCGCAGCCCGAGCTCGTAGCCCACGTTCTTGCTGTACTGGTACTCGTGGGCGTCGATCGAATGCCCGCCCCAGCACACCACCAGGTTCGGGCGCGACTTGTAGTCGAGCAGGCGCGCATTGCGCAGCACGTGGAAGACCGCGTTGGTGATGGAAGCGGAATCGTTGAGATCGAAGCGCCCGCTCTCCAGGATCTCGTTGGAGATGTACACCACGTCGCGCAGCACCGCGAACAGGTGCTCCTTGATGCCGCGGATCATCTGCCCGTCGACGAAGGCGGCCGCCGGCGCGTTCTGCATCTCGAGCTTCACCCCGTAGGGGTGGCGCACGATGCGGATGTCGAAGTCGCGGTAGCGGTCGAAGATTTCCTTGGAGTTGTCGGTGGGCGCCCCGGAATTGAGCACCGCCAGCGCGCAGCGGCGGAACAGCGGGTACAGCCCCCCCTGCCCGCTGTCGAGCAGCTTGTCGATCTCGCCCTGTGAAAGGTTCTCGAGACTGCCGCGCGGACCGACGCGCGCGTCGACGAACTCTGAAAACTCGCTGCTCACTCGCTTTAAGGGACGATGTCGATCGGCACGTCGTCGGAGGCGAGCATCCAGATCTCGACCATATCGGCGTTGGACACCGCGATGCAGCCGTCGGTCCAGTCGTGCGTGGCGTAAAACTCGGGGTCGTGCTTGAGCAGATTCGGCAGGCCGTGGATCATGATCGAGCCGCCGGTGTCCCAGTGGCGGGCGCGCGCGCGCTTGAGGTCGACGGCGTTCGGGTAGGACACCTTGATCGACAGGAAGTAGTCGCTGCGCGGATTGCGGCGCTCGAGGCGGTAGCTGCCTTCGGGAGTGCGGAAGTCGCCCGAACGCTCCTTCTGGCCGACGGGGCTGAGCCCGAGCTGGATGTGATACGAGCGCACCACGTTGCCGCCGTGCATCAGCAGCAGCTGCCGGGCGCCCTTGCGCACCACGACGCGATCGACCATCGGCAGACTGGCGATGCTCTCCTGGTTCAGCATCACCGGGCGCGACTCGGCCAGCCCGTCGGCGTGCGCCAGCCCCGCGCCGGCGAGCAGCAGGAGCGCGGCTAAGCTCATGAAATTGATGGTGTTGCGAGGCATGGAACGCATGTCGGCGGGATTATAGGCACAGGGCCGTGACAGCGGCAGGTATCTCCGTCACAGCGCGCACGCGGTGAGCCAGAGCACACGAGCGCCAGGCGCGCGCGGTGACGCTGCCGCTGCCTCAGCCGCCGGCGCCGACCTCCTCCACGCGCGGCATCACGATCTGCGTGCCGGGACGCAGCTCGGCGAGATCGAGGTCGGGGTTGTACTGCTGCAGCAGCCACAAGGGCAGCTGCGCGCTGTGCTGCGTGAGCGTCCAGCCGGAATCACCCGGGCGCGCGATGTAGACGTCGCTGCCGACGATGCGGTGCGCGGCGAAATACGCCGCCTGCAGCTCGCGGTGGTACTCATGGCGCAGCGTCTCGAACACTTCGGGCGTCACCTCGGAGAAGTCGAGCCGGATGCGCTGCCCGATGCGCACCGGGGTGCGGTAACGCAGGTGGTTGATCTCGCGCAGCCGCGCCGAGGTCAGGCCGAGCCAGTCGGCGTAGTGGCCGAGCGTCTCCACCGCCGCGACGCGAATGGTGCCGTCGCGCGCCACGCTGTAGTCGGTCGGATCGGCGTTCTGCTCGCTGTCCGCGGCCGGACCGAGCGCCGGCCCGAGCTCCTCGGCCTGCGCTGCCGATACCGGTTGCGGAGCGGCGGCGGCGGCGTGGGGCTTGTCGCCCGCGGCCGCAGCGGCGGCCACCGCGGCGTCCTCGGCGCTCTCGCGCTCGGCAACATCGGCCGGCACCGCACCCCCCGGGGAGGGCGGCGCGAGCGCTGCGACGATGGCCGCGGGCGCGGCGGTGGCGGCGGGCGGCGCTGCGCCGCCGGCCGGGGGTGATGGGGTGGGCGCGGCAGCGGCCGCGACCGTGACCGCCGGCGTCGCCTCCGGCAGATTGATGAGGCGCCCCGGACTAAGCGGCGCACTGGTGCGCACCCGGTTCATGCGTGCCAGCGTCTCGATGGGCACGCCGTAGCGCTCGGCGAGCGCGGCGAGCGTATCGCCGGCCTGCACGCGGTAACGCCGCGGCCCGCGCTGTCCGGCAAACAGGTCCGCCGGCGTCAGGCGCTGTGCCAGCAGCTGCCCCGTCCACGGGCCGCCCTCGAGCGGCAGGCGCAGCCGGTACGCCTTGGGCACGCGTTGCGCGCCGCTCCATACCGAGGGCAGCAGTGCCGGGTTGAGCGTGCGCAGCTGCCCGCCGTCGACCTTCAGCGCGTGCTCGAGCGATGCGATCGACACATAGCCGGGCACCTCGAGCTCCTGGAAGCGCGCTTCGCCGTCCTTCTGCAGGGAGCCGAAATACTTCTCCGGATTCCTGTCGATCTCGAGCGCGGCGAGAAAAGAGACGTAGAAGTTGCGCGAGGCGAAGCCGAAGGTGCGACTGGTGTAGCTGCGCACGATGCGCACGATGTCGTCCGTGGCGAGCGTCTCCTTGGCGTGGCGCACGCCGGCGGTGCCGTGGTTGTAGGCGGTGAGCGCCAGCGGCCAGGTGCCGAGTACCCGGTAGTTGTAGGCGAGCAGCTGCGCGGCGGCCTCGGTGGAGCGGAACGGATCGAGACGGTCGTCCACCGCGCCGTCGATGCGCATGTAGCGCCGGCCGGTCGAGCGCATGAACTGCCACAGGCCGGCAGCGCCCACCTTGGAGTAGGCCCGTGGGTTGAACGAGGACTCCACGTGCGGCAGCACCGCCAGCTCCGCCGGCAGGCCGAGGTTGGCGAGTGTCTCGGCGATGTGCGTCTCCCAGGCGCCCGAGCGGATCAGTCCGCCGCGGAAGCGATCGGCCTGGCCGAGCTGAAAGCGGATGTCCTCGATCGCGTCACGCAGACGCGCCGGGGTGCCTTCGGCTCCCCACAGCTCCCTGATGCGCTGATCGTCCGCGGACAGCGGCTCGTCGCCCGCGGCGGCGATGCGGCGCAACGCCGCCGCGTAACGGTTGCGCGCCTCATCCACCTGGCGCTGCCGCTCGGCGGGCGCAGAGTTGGGCGCGAAGTGCAGCGTGTCGTACACCACGGCGAGGTTGTACTGGTCGTGCAGGAAGCCGGCGTTGGTGTCGATCTGCGAATAGACGCGGATCCAGAACTGCACGTCGCGCTCGAGCTGCGGTGGCCGGGGCATGGGCTCACCGGACTGCGCCTGCGCGAGCGAGGCGAACGCGCACACGGCGAGCAGGCCCAAGAGCACCCGCACCGCGCACCCCGCCCCCACCGCCCGCAAAGCTCGCGCCCGTGTCGAGTTCATTTACACCCCTCTGATCCTGCCTGTTCCAATCTATCCGATTTAACTTCAAGGGCTTGCAACGTCGCCACCCGGTCCGCCACCTGGCTGCTGACCCCCGCATGTGTCGGGTATCTTGACACTCACGTGTCGGATGCACCGACGCGCATCCGGGAGACCGTAGCGCGCGGCACCGCGTTATGCCCTTCGCGGTATCCGCAACGTGCACTGCGTCACAGTTGGACACCTCGCAAAGCGCTGCACGCGGGTTGCACCCAGGGTGCGCAACGTTTGGCACGAGTGTTGCTCACTCATTACCCATAGACGGCAAAGGCCTAGGGAAGAAACCAACGCCACGGGAATAACCGAAGAAGCGCGGATGCGGAAGGTAGCCTCACGGCTCGTCAGCTACCGCGCCTGACCGAATAACAACGAGAACGACACTCCTCCACACACAAGCAAGCGACCGACAACCCCGCCTCCAGCGGGGTTTTTTTTGCCCGCGCGCGGGGCGCGCGGACTTCCGTGGCGCCCGGATCTTCCCGGCAGATGGCAGACTTAGGTCTATGCCCGCGGCGCGCACCACGACCGTGCGCCGGCTTGCGGCAGCAGCCTGGCTGGCGATGGCCAGTGTCTGCGCCGCAGCCGGCAGCGGTCTGCAAACGGAGGTCGTGTTCAGCGACTACGCGCCGTTCTCTTCGAGCGCCGAGCTGGTGCGCCGCCTGCTCAGCCCGCTGGCCGCCGCGCAGGTGCAGGCGGAGCTGGCCCGCTCGGCCGAACGCCTGGTGGAGCAGTCGGTCGATCTCGCCGCCGAGCGGTTCGTGCTGTACGTGCCCGAGCAGGTGCCAGCCACCGGCTACGCTGTGCTGGTGTTCATCCCCCCGTGGCAGGATGCGCGGCTGCCGAACGGCTGGGCGCCGGTGCTCGAGCGCTACGGCGTCGTCTATGTGAGCGCGGCGCGCTCGGGCAACGATGAAAATGTCATGGGGCGGCGTGAGCCGCTGGCGCTGCTGGCCGCCTTCAACGTCATGCAGCGCTACCACGTGGACCCGGCGCGGGTATACGTCGGCGGCTTCTCCGGCGGCTCGCGCATCGCGCTGCGCGTCGCGCTCGGCTATCCGGACGTCTTTCACGGCGTGCTGCTCAATGCCGGCAGCGATCCGCTCGGCACGCTGGTGCCGCCGCTGCCGTCCCGGGAACTGCTGCGGCGATTCCAGGAATCGACGCGCCTGGTATACCTCAGCGGCGAGCACGATGCGACGCATCTGGCCATGGACGCGGACAGCATGCAGTCGCTGCGCCGCTGGTGCGTATTCAACGTCGACGCGCAGGTGACGCCGGGAGCGGCCCACGAGGTCGCGGGCGCCGCCGCTCTCGCCGGCGCCCTGCACGAGCTGCAGACCCCGCTCGCGCCCGTGACGGCACGGCTCGCATCCTGCCGGGCGGACGTCGAGCGCGAGCTCGCCGCGGCACTCGCCAAGGTGGAGTCGCTGCGCGCGGCCGGCAGCCGGGACGCGGCCCGCAAGCTGCTGCTGGAGATCGACCGCCGCTTCGGCGGGCTCGCGGTACCGCGCAGTCTCGAGCTGCAGTCGGCGCTCGAGTGAGGACGGCTGGGGCGAGCGCGCCGCCGCCGTGTGGCGCAGCGTTGCCACCTGTCGCGGACGCGAAAAACAGGCGAGGCAGCCGGTCGGCTGCCTCGCAAAGGGACTCGATCTGTCAGTTGGAGTTGGTCGTCGCAATAACAGTGGCGAAAAGCGCGCCGCTCGCACTCAGCCGCACTTCGAATCGCCGCAGTTGAGGCACGTCATGCAGCCATCCATCATGACCACCGCGGCAGTGCTGCAGCGGCCGCACAGCTGCGCACCTTCCGGGAAGTGGCTCTTGGCGAAGGCGTCGGCCTGCTTGGCACGCGCCTCGAACTCGGCGCGCTTGGCATCCACCATTTTCTGCTGGTGCACGTCGAGCTGGGTCTTGCGTATCAGCCCGATGGTCTGCAGGTGTTTCTCGATCACGTAGCCGAGCTCGGCGATGATCGAGGGCATGAACTTGCCGCCCGGCTGCCAGTAGCCGCCGCGCGGATCGAACACCGCCTTCAGTTCGTCCACCAGGAAGGTGACGTCGCCGCCCTTGCGGAACACCGCGGAGATGATGCGCGTCAGCGCCACGATCCACTGGAAGTGATCGAGGTTCTTCGAGTTGATGAAGACCTCGAACGGCCGGCGCTGCTCGTACTCGGTGCCCTCGTTCAGCACGATGTCGTTGATGGTCACGTACATCGCGTGATCGGAGATCGGTGTCTTGATCTTGTAGGTCGAGCCGATCAGCACTTCCGGCCGCTCGACCTTCTCGTGCATGCGGATGACCTTGGCGGTGCGCCCGTTCTTGTCGCGCACCAGCTCGCCGTCCGCACCCGGCGCGGCGGCCGCCATGCCGGCTTTGGTCACCGCGGCGGCCGGCGACTTGTCCGCCGCCCGCTCCTCGGGCTTGTGCACCTGGTATTTGACGATACGTTTGTCGATCTTGATGGTCATGTGCGATTTCCTGGAATTGCCGTGGCCGCTGCGCAAATCTTCAGAAGCGGCCGTAGTACCCGTCCTTGATGGCGTCGTGAAGATTTGCGGCGGTGTGAATCTCTCCGTCGTAATCGATCTCCTCATCGCCACGCGCCTCGATCACCGTGCCGTCCTCGAGCGTGAACTTGTAAAGGGTGTTCTTCAGGTCCTGCTCCTTCACCAGCACGCCCTGGAACGCTTCCGCGTTGAAACGGAAGGTGGTGCAGCCCTTCAGGCCCTGCTCATGTGCGTACAGATAGATGTCCTTGAATTTCTCGTAGGGGAAATCCGTAGGCACGTTCGCCGTCTTAGAAATCGATGAATCGACCCACTTCTGGGCCGCAGCCTGCACCTCGACATGCTCCTTGGGAGTGACATCGTCCGAGGCGATGAAGTAGTCCGGCAGTCTTTCATCATCGTTAGTGGCTCCGGGTTTGGCCTTCGGGTTGACCAGCTCGCGGTACGCCAGCAACTCGAATGAATAGACGTCGATCTTCTCCTTGGACTTCTTGCCCTCCCGTATGACGTTGCGGAAATAGTGATGCGCGAACGACGGCTCGATGCCGTTGGACGCATTGTTGGCGAGCGACAGTGAGATCGTGCCGGTGGGCGCGATCGAGGTGTGATGCGTGAAGCGCGCCCCGGTCTCGGCGAGCTCGTGTACCAGTTGCGGCGCGACCTTGGCGATGCGCTGCATGTAGCGGCTGTAGCGGGCGTGCAGCAGCCGCCCGGCGATCTTCGAGCCCGGCCGCCAGCCGTCGCGCGCCATCTCCGGGCGCTTGCGCAGCATCTCCCTGGTGACGGTGAACTCCTCGTTCATGATCGGCGCCGGGCCCTTCTCGCGCGCCAGCTCGAGCGCCGCCTCCCAGCCCGCCACCGCCATCTCGCGCGTCACGTCCTCGGTGAACTGCACCGCCTGCACCGAGCCGTACTTCATGCGCAGCAGTGCCAGGGTGCTGCCGAGGCCGAGGAATCCCATGCCGTGGCGACGCTTGCGCAGGATCTCCTCGCGCTGGCGCTCGAGCGGCAGGCCGTTCACCTCGACCACGTTGTCGAGCATGCGGGTGAACACCTTGACCACCTCGCGGTATTCGCTCCAGTCGAATTCCGCAAAGTCGGTGAACGGCTGCTTGACGAAGCGCGTCAGGTTCACCGAGCCGAGCAGGCACGAGCCGTACGGCGGCAACGGCTGTTCGCCGCACGGGTTGGTAGCGCGGATATTTTCGCACCACCAGTTGTTGTTCATTTCATTGACGCGGTCGATGAGAATGAAGCCGGGCTCGGCGAAGTCGTAGGTGGACGTCATGATCACGTCCCACACGCGCCGCGCCGGCACCTTCTTATAGACCTTGCAGGCGACCAGTCCCTCGTCGTTGACGACGTAGCCGTCGTGCACCGGCCACTCGCGCCAGACGAATTTCGCCGCATCGTGCAGGTCGGGCTGATCCGTCTGGTACTCGCGCAGCGACAGCGGAAAGCCGAGCTTCCACTCGCGGTCCTCGCGCACTGCCTGCATGAACTCGTCGGTGATCAGCAGCGACAGGTTGAACTGGCGCAGCCGCCCGCTCTCGCGCTTGGCGCGGATGAACTCCATGACATCCGGATGGCCGACGTCGAACGTGCCCATCTGCGCGCCGCGACGGCCGCCGGCGGAGGAGACGGTGAAGCACATCTTGTCGAAGATATCCATGAACGACAGGGGACCTGAGGTGTAGGCGCCGGCACCCGATACGTAGGCGCCGCGCGGGCGCAGCGTCGAGTGCTCGTAGCCGATGCCGCAGCCCGCCTTGAGCGTGAGTCCCGCCTCGTGGACCTTCTTGAGGATGTCGTCCATCGAATCGTGGATCGTGCCCGACACCGTGCAGTTGATGGTGGAGGTGGCGGGCTTGTGCTCGAGCGCACCGGCGTTGGAGGTCACGCGGCCGGCGGGAATCGCGCCGCGGCGCAGTGCCCACAGGAAGCGCTCGTTCCAGTGCTCGCGCTCGTCCTCGGACTCGACCTGCGCGAGCGCGCGCGCCACGCGCTTGTAGGTATCGTCCATCGACCTGTCGATGGGCGTGCCGTCCTTCGCGGTGAGGCGATACTTCTTGTCCCAGATGTCGAGCGATGCCTCCTGGAAAGGAATCGCGTCGATGTCCTTCGGATCGATCTTTACGACAGTGTTCATGTAATCCGCGGCGCTCCGAATGTTCTTTACGCCTTGTCCGACGGATTGCAGGGAAAACCCAGCCAAAGCACTTGTTGGAGCCCGATGAGCCCCGCGAGCCCGACCAGTACCCGCTGTCGTTGCGACAGCCAGGTCCCTGAAATCTCCCCCCCGATCGCGTGACCCTATTCGCTTTGCGCGAACACAAGATCTTGTGTCGGGGTCAAAAGCCTAATGAGCGCGTCCGGACGCGTCAAGATTCCTGACCGTATTTTGTAACGTCATTTTTTCATAATAATAACAAAAACTTACACGATTATTGGCCGTAGTTTCGACCATATTTTTTGATGAACTGCGCCGGCGGGGCACCGGGGCGCCCGCCCCCATATGTTGTGCTCAGGGCAGGCACAGGTTCTGCACAGGCTGCCCACAGAAGCACGCACCGCGGTACCGCCTTTATATGGAGACGCACTGCCGCCTTCACAAACTGAAACGGCAGCAACCACCCGCCGGCCAAGCGCCTCCTCCCTGGCACACGCCAGCCAGCGGCGGGTGCGCTGCGCGCTCCACGGGCGCTCTTGAAACCGCCGCGCGCGAGCCGCACATCCGGTGCCATACGCGCGCCATGCGCCGTTTCGTTTCCAACAGGAGAGCCTTCATGACCATCGTCAGTTACCAGCCGTGGGCGCTCGTCGGCCGCCTGCAGCGGCAGTTCGATCGCGCCGTGGCCGAGAGCGCTGACAGCGCCACTGTCAGCTGGATCCCGCACGTCGACATTCACGAGGAAGAGCAGCGCTTCGTGGTGGCCGCCGATCTGCCGGGCGTCGAGCGCAAGGACATCGACATCACCGCCGACAAGGGCGTGCTGAGCATCAAGGGCGAGCGCCGCTCGGAGCAGAAGTCGGCGAAGGACGGCTACGAGCGCGTCGAGCGCGCCAGCGGCTCGTTCCTGCGCCGCTTCACGCTTCCTGAGAGCGCCGACGCCGAGGCCATCCAGGCGACGCTCGTCAACGGGGTGCTCGAAGTCAGCATTCCGAAGCGTCCGCAGGAGCAGCCGCGACGCATTTCCGTCGAGGCTGCCTGAGAGCCTTACGCGGGTAACCCGGTCGGACCGGCAGCGCCTGTGCCAGGTACTGCCGGTCCGCCTGCCTGCCAGCGTTCCCAGGTGGCGCGGGGCGCTTCGGGCTAGAATTCCCCGCGTCATGCAACGCAATCTCGTCGCGCTGTGGCTGACGGTGGCGCTCGCCGCCGCGCCGCTGCCGGCGGCCATGCCACCGGCGGTCGGCGACACGCCGCTGCCGACGCTCGCGCCGATGATCAAGAAGGTCTCGCCGGCGGTGGTGAACGTCGCCACGCGCGGCACCATTCGCGAGCGCGGCGCGCAGAACCCGCTGCTCGATGACCCGTTCTTCCGCCGCTTCTTCGACGTGCCGCCCGATACCGGCCCGCGCGAGCGGCCGTTCCAGAGCGCCGGCTCCGGGGTCATTTTCGACGCCCGCAACGGCTACATCGTCACCAACGCGCATGTGGTCGAGAACGCCAGCGAGATCACCGTGACGTTGCAGGACGGCCGCGATCTGAAGGCGGAGATCGTCGGCGCCGACACGCCCTCCGACGTCGCGGTGCTCAAGGTGAAGGCTGACGGCCTGGCGCAGATCGCGCTCGGCGACTCGTCCAGGGTCGAGGTGGGCGACTTCGCGGTGGCGATCGGCAACCCCTTCGGCCTGCAGCATACCGTCACCTCCGGGATCATCAGCGGCCTGTCGCGCTCGGGGATCAATCCCGACGGCTACGAGGACTTCATCCAGACCGACGCCTCGATCAATCCCGGCAATTCCGGCGGCGCGCTGGTCAACCTGCGCGGTGAGCTGATCGGCATCAACACCGCGATCCTGTCGCGCAGCGGCGGCAACATCGGCATCGGCTTCGCGATCCCGGTCAACATGGCGCACAGCGTCATGGAGCAGCTCATCAAGTACGGCACCGTCAAGCGCGGGCAGCTCGGGGTGAGCATGTACACCGTGACGCCGGACATCGCTCACTCGCTCGGACTGCCGAGCGCGGTCGGCGCACTGGTGTCGCAGGTGGTGGAAGGCTCGCCCGCCGAGCGGGCCGGCATCCGCACCGGCGACGTCATCACCTCGGTGAACGGCCAGCCGGTGAAATCCAACAGCGAGCTGCGCAACACCATCGGCCTGCTGCGCGTCGGCGACAAGGTCGACATCGGCCTGGTGCGCGACGGCAAACCGGTGCGCGTGACCGCCGTGATCGCCGACACGACCACCGAGCTCGCCGGCGGACCGGCGAGCATCCACAAGAGCTTCGAGGGTACCGCGCTCGCCGATGCGCCCGATGCCGGTGGCGCGCTGGTGCGCAGCGTCGAGCCGGGCAGCGCCGCGGCGCAGGCCGGGCTGCGGCCCGATGACGTGATCGTCGGCGCCAACCGCGGGCGCGTCAGCAGTCTGCGCGAGCTGCGCGAGCGCGCCAGGGGCGCCGCGGTGCTGGTGCTGGAAGTGCGGCGCGGCAACACCGTGCTGCTGATCCCGCTGCGCTAAGGCAGCGCGGCGGCGGGAAGCTCGACATGAACCTGTGCGTGCTCGGCGGCAGCGGCTTCGTCGGCACCGAGCTGGTGACCCGGCTGGTGCACGCCGGGCACTGGGTGCGCGTGCCGACCCGCAATCTCGGCCGCGTCGAGCGGCTGCGGGTGCTGGCAACGGCCGAGCTGCGGGTCGCCAACGTGCACGAACCGCAGATCCTGAGTCAGCTGTTCGCCGACTGCGACGCGGTCGTCAATCTCATCGGCATCCTGAACAGCAGCGGTCGCGCGAGCTTCGAAGCGGTGCACGTGCAGCTCAGCGCGCGCGTGCTGGCCGCCGCGCGCGCCGCCGGCGTGCGCCGCCTGCTGCACGTGAGCGCGCTCGGCGCCGACCCGCACGGCCCGAGCCGCTACCTGCGCTCCAAGGGTGCGGCCGAGGCGCTGCTGCGCGCCGCGCCGCAGGCGGGCAGCGCGCACCCGGCGGTGACCATCCTGCGGCCCTCGGTGATCTTCGGCCCGGATGACTCGCTCACCAACCGCTTTGCGCAGCTGCTGCGCCTGAGCGGCGGATGGTTGCCGCTGGCGCGTGCCGGCGCACGCTTCGCGCCGGTGAGCGTGTTCGACGTGGCGGAGGCGTGCGTGCGCGCCCTGCAGCGGGCCGCCGCTGGCGGCGCGACCTACGAGCTGTGCGGTCCGCAGGTGCTGACGCTGGAGGAGATCGTGCGCCTCACCGCACGCGTGGCCGCACTTCCCTGCCACCTGCTGGCACTGCCGGATGCGCTGGCGCGCGTGCAGGGCGTGCTGATGGGGTTGCTGCCCGGCAAGCCGTTCTCGCTCGACAATTTCCGCTCGCTGACCCGCGACAGCATCTGCCGCGAAGACGGCTGCGCGGCGCTCGGCATCGCGCCGCGCCCGATGCTGGCAGTGCTGCCGGCGTATCTGGCGCCGCACAGCATCGGCGCGCTCGCCTAGCACGCGCGCCGCTCAATCCTCCTGCGGCTCGGCCACCGTGCCGCACAAGCGTGCGTGGCGCGCCGCAGGCGGCAGCTTCGCCAGTTCGCGCACCGCCGCGTAGAAACGCTGCAGATCCCCGCCCTGCGCCGCGAGCAGCCGCGTGAAACCCGGCACGCAGTCGTAATAGGTGGCCACCGCGGCCAGGCGCGCGTTGTTGAGCCCCGCTTCGAGCCACTCGTCGAACAGTGCGTAGTGCTCGCCGTCGTGCTGCTCGAGTGCGCGCATGTCGGCCGCCAGCACGGCGAAGATCGCCGCCTTGCGGGCGCGCATCTGCGGCGCGGCCACGCCGGAGGCATACAGCACGGCGAGGCGCGCCCGGGTGCGCGCCAGCAGTTCGACGAACTCCTGCTCGTGCTGCTGATCGGCGTGAAACGCCTGCATGCGCGCGCTCTGGCCCTGGGTTGCGAGCCAGCGCTCGAGGCCCGCAGCCTCGACGGTGACGGCGAACGCCTCGTTGAATTCGCTGTCGTCGCGCACGTACAGCAGCTGGTGCGCCAGCTCGTGGAAGATGGTGGCCGCGAGCTCGTCGTCGCCGTACGGCAGCATGCTCGAGAGCACCGGGTCGGCGAACCTGCCGAGCGTGGAGTAAGCCGGCACCCCGTCCACCGACACGTCGTCGCCGCGCAGCGCGAGGTCTGCGGCGAACTCGCGCGCGCGCCGCTCGTGGAAGTAGCCGCGGTAGGCCACGCAGCCGGCCACCGGGAAGCACCAGTGCCGCGGGTACACTGAGAACTCCGGCGTGGCGACCACGTTCCACACCACGTACGGCCGGCCGATGTCGGCGTAGCTGCGGTAGCTGGTGTTGTCCGGCAGGCCGAGCTGCTGCGAGGCGAACGCTCGCGCCGCGCGCACCTGCGTGAGATGCGCGCGCAACTCGGGCGAGGTGTGCGGATCGGCGAGCAGCGTGTCGATCGGCACACGCGCGTGCAGCACGTGCCATTCCCCGCTCGCCGCCTGCAGCAGGTAGGTGGTGCCGCAGCCGGCGAGCAGCAGGCATGCGGCGCCGAGCAGCGCGGGGCGCATGCCGCGCCACAGCCGCGAGACGCCCTGGCCAACACCGCTGGGCAGCGCGCTGCACGCCGGCGTCTCGGTTAACATGCCCATCATGCGAGTCTACTTGGTCGGCGGCGCCGTTCGGGACCGGCTGCTCGGACTGCCGGTGCGTGAGCGCGACTGGGTGGTGGTGGGCAGCGAGCCGCAGGAGCTCGAGCGCGCCGGGTTCCGCAGCGTGGGCCGCGAATTCCCGGTGTTCCTGCACCCCGAGACGCACGAGGAGTACGCGCTGGCGCGTCTGGAGCGCAAGGTGGCGCCCGGTTACCGCGGTTTCGCCACGCAGTTTTCCCCCGACGTGACGCTCGAGCAGGACCTGCAGCGCCGCGATCTCACCGTCAACGCCATGGCCGAGAGTGAGGGCGGCGAGCTGATCGACCCGTTCGGCGGCCAGGCGGACCTCGCCGCGCGGCGGCTGCGCCACGTATCGGCGGCATTCGTCGAGGACCCGGTGCGCATCCTGCGGGTGGCGCGGTTCGCGGCGCGTTTCAGCGCCCTGGGGTTCCAGGTCGCCGCCGAGACGCTCGAGCTGATGCGCCGCATGACCGCGGCAGGCGAGGTCGGCGCGCTGGTGCCCGAGCGGGTGTGGCAGGAAACCGAGCGCGCGCTCGGCGAGGCCGATCCACAGGTGTTCTTCGAGACGCTGCGCGAGTGCGGCGCACTCGCGGTGATCTTCCCGGAGATCGCGGCGCTGTTCGGCGTGCCGCAGCCGCCGCGCTGGCATCCGGAGATCGACACCGGAGTGCACGCGCTGCTGGCGCTGCGCTCAGCCGCGCAGGCCGGCGGCTCCAACGCGGTGCGCTTCGCCGCGCTCACGCATGATCTCGGCAAGGCGCTCACACCGCCCGAGCGCTGGCCGAGTCACCATGGGCACGAAGCCGCCGGGATCGCGCTGATCGAGGCGCTGTGCACGCGGCTGAAGGTGCCGGGCGGCCACCGCGAGCTCGCGGTGCTCACCGCGCGCGAGCACACCCGCGTGCACCGGGCGCTCGAACTCAAGCCCGCCACGGTGCTCGAGCTGCTCGAGAGCTGCGATGCGCTACGTCGTCCGCAGCGCTTCGAGGAAGTGCTGCGCGCGTGCCAGGCGGACGCGCGTGGGCGCACCGGACGCGAACACGAGCCCTATCCGCAGGCCGACTACCTGCGCACCGCGCTGGCCGCGGCCGCCGCGGTGACGCTCGCCGAGGACGAGCGCCGCGGGCTCGCCGGCGCGGCCATCGGTGAGGCGCTGCGGCGGCGGCGGCTCGAGGTCCTCGGCACGCTCAAGGCAGCCGCTCAGTAGCCGGCGCGGTGCAGCCACAGCGCCGCCGCCGCCGCGACCAGGCAGTAGATGCCGAACAGGTACCAGCGCCCACCCTCCAGCCAGCGGCTCAACCACCGCAATGCCAGCAGGCCCGCGACAAAGGCCACCGCCGCGCCGAGGACACTGCCGAGCGCTGCCGCACCGAGCCCGCCGCCGCCGCCCGCGTGCACCGCGTGCACCAGGCGCAGCGCCTCGCGCGCCATCGCGGCCGGAGTGAGCACCACGGCGAGCGCGAAGCTGAAGGACTCGGCGCGCACCCGGGCGACGCCGAGCAGCATCCCGGTGGAGATCGTGGCCCCCGAGCGCGACAAGCCGCGGAACGGCAGGCACAGCCCCTGCACCGCGCCGATGACCCCGGCGCGGGCGGCGCTCAGGTCGTTCGCCGCCGACGGCGGCGCCGCGGAGCGGCGGCCGCCGAAGATTGCGGACACGAGGATCAGCACTCCGGTAGCTGCGAGGGCCGGGGCGATGAAATCGAGTCGTCCGAACAGATCCTCGATCTCGGCATGGGGCTGGCCGCGCAACACGGTCCTTGCGAGCAGCATGAACAGGCCCTGGCCGATCACCGCCGTGCACGCGGTCGCGATCACGATGAGTGCGGCGAAGCGCCTGAAGGCGGCCGCGCTCGCGAACCAGTCGCGGCGCCACTGCGGCCAGAAGTACGCGATCACCGCGACCATCGTGCCGGTGTGCAGCATGACCAGCAGCAGCGTCATGGGAGGGGACGAGGGGTCCAGGCCGAGGAGCTTCTCAGCGACCACCACGTGCGCGGAGCTCGACACCGGCAGCAGCTCGGTCAGCCCCTGCACGATGGCGAGAACGATGATTTTCAGTAGCGGCATGCCCCATCCATCCTTTCATCTTCGGTTCATTCGCGGCACGGCAGCTGCCGCGCGCCTCACAACAGGTGCCGCAGGTCCTGCAGCGTAAAAGCCGCCAGCGGCTCATCGAGTGCGCGCGTCAGCGCCATCATCTTAAAGGCCTCGCCCATCTCCTCCGGCAGGATCAGCCGGCGTGCCTCACCGGCCAGCCGCGCGCGCTGCACCTCGTCCGCGGCTCCCGCCACCATGGCTTCGAGCCCGAGCGCGGCGAGGCAGGCGGCCTGCGTCGCGAAGCCGGCCACGCCGAGCCCCACGGAAAGGGCTGCCTCCGCCACGCGCGTGAAGTCCACCCACGCGGTGATGTCCTGCAGACCGACGTTCACGTACGGATCGTCGTGCGCGCGCTGGCGGAAATGACAGCGCAGCGTGCCAGTTGTGCGCTGCCGGTGGTAGTAATGCCGACGCGGCAGCCCGTAGTCGCTGATCAGCAGCAGCCCGCGGCCGAGGCACTCGCCGAGTGTCGCGATCCACGGCGCGAGCGCCAGGCAAACTTCCGAGGTGTAGCCTGGCGGCAGCGGCGCCTCCAGGGACGACTCGATGTCCGTGCAGGCGCGCGCGAGTGCGGCCGGGGCTGCACGCAGCTGCTCGCGGAACAGCAGCTCGCCGCGTGCCTCGAGCGCCACCACCCCGAGCTCGCCGACCCCTTCAGACTGACGCACGAAGCGCCGGCAGGGAAGCGCGTCGGCCACCTCGTTGGCGAGCATCACGCCCGCGAGCGGCTGCTGCGGCAGCCGCTCGAGCCACACCACCCGCTCGCGCAGCTCGAGCGGCAGGCGCGCGAGCTGCGCCCGCTGCCGCGCGGCGAGGTCGGCGCTCACCTCGAGGATCGCGTAGCGCTCGGGCAGCACGCGCTGCGCGGCGAGCTCGGTGAGCAGTGCCGCGGCCATGCGGCCGGTGCCGGCACCGAGCTCGAGGATCTGTCCGCCGGTGAGGCGCAGCACCGCGGCGCACTGGCGCGCCACGCAGCGCCCGAACAGGTCGGAAACTTCCGGGGCGGTGACGAAATCCCCGGCCGCGCCGAGCTTGGCGCTGCCGGCGCTGTAATAACCGAGCCCGGGCGCGTAGAGCGCCAGCTCCATGAAGCGCTCGAACGACAGCCAGCCGCCCGCAGCTGCGATCGCGGCGCGGATGTGCGCGGCCAGGCGATCGCTGTGGGCCCGTTCCCCGGGGGAGAGCGCCGGCAGCATTGAGTGCGGCGGCGATGCCGTCATAATCGCACCCCATGGCGCACGACACTCCGCCCGATGAACCGGCGAGCACGGCCGCCGCCCCCCTCACCAACAAGACCGTGCTCATTACCGGCGGTGCGCGGCGCGTGGGGGCTGCGATCGCGCGGCAGCTGCATCGCGCCGGTGCGAACGTGGTGTTGCACTACCGCAGCTCCGCCGACGATGCCGCGGCGCTGGCGCAGGAGCTCAATGCGCGGCGCGCGGCTTCCGTGCGGCTCATCGAAGGCGACCTGCTCGACAGCGCGCAGCTGGCGGCACTGGTGCGCGCGGCCGCCGACGGATTCGGCGGCCTCGACATCCTGGTGAACAACGCCTCGACGTTCTACCCCACACCCATGGGCGACATCACCGAGATGGACTGGAACGATCTCATCGGCACCAACCTCAAGGCGCCGCTGTTTCTCGCGCAGGCGGCCGCTCCGCTGCTGCACACTGCGCGCGGCCTCATCATCAACCTCGCCGACATCCACGGCCTCAAGCCGCTGCGCCGCTACCCGGTGTACAGCATCGCCAAGGCGGGCGTCATCATGCTCACGCGCGCGCTGGCGCGCGAGCTCGCCCCGCAGGTGCGCGTCAACGCCGTGGCGCCCGGACCGGTGATGTGGCCCGAGGACGGCATCGACCCGGCGCTGCAGGCGAAGATCATGCAACGCACCGCTCTGCGCCGCCCGGGCTCGGCCGAGGATGTGGCGCGCGCCTGCCTGTTCTTCGCCACCGAGGCGCCGTACGTCACCGGGCAGGTGCTGGCGGTGGACGGCGGTCGCAGTATCGGCTGGTGACATCTTAGGCGGCTAACGCACTTCGCTCGCACCGCCCCCGCCCGCCGCATCGCGCCAGGCCGGCACGGGCACGAGCGGATGGGCGGACTGGTCGAAGCGGCGCCACAGCTCGCCGATGCTCAGATGACTGGTGGGATGCAGCGCGTGCGGGGCGAGCTGTGCCAGCGGTCCGAGCATGTAGGCACGCTTGAGCAGGTCCGGCCGCGGCAGCTGCAATCCCGGCTCATCGCACACCAGGTCCCCGTACAACAGCACGTCGAGGTCCATCGCGCGCGGCGCCCAGCGCGGCGCGCCGCGCGGCCGGCCGCAGGCGCTCTCGATGGCGTGCAGCCTGGCGAGCACCGCGCCCACCGGCAGCTGCGTGGCAAAGCCGGCGACCAGGTTGATGAAGTCGTCCCCGGCGAAACCCACGGCGCGGTTGCGATACCAGGCGGAGAACGCGGCGCCGGGAAACTCGTGCGCGAGCGCGGCGACCGCGCGCGCCAGGCTCTTCTCGGGCGCGACGTTGCTGCCAGCGGCGACGTAGACCTGCGGCACCGGCGTCAGGTCCGGCTGGCGCCCGCCGGCGGCAGGTCGGCGCGCGTGCGCTCGAGCGTCACGCCCACGTCGCGGGAATTGCGGATCGCACCGGGCTTGTTGAGCGAAATGCGCACCCAGGCGACGCCGAACTCCTCCAGGATGAGCAGCGCCACGCGGTGCGCGAGCGTCTCCACCAGCTGGTATTCGGAAGCGGCGATGAAGGCCAGCACGCGCTTGGCCACCTGCTTGTAGTCGAGCGTGTCGGCCACCTCGTCGCTGAGCGAAGCACGGCGGCAATCGACCGGCATCTCGATGTCGAGCACCACCGTCTGGCGCACGCGCCGCTCCCAGTCGATGAAGCCGATGATGCACTCGCTGGTGAGACCACGCAGGAAGATCCGGTCGCCCTTGTCGGTGGTGTCGTTCACGTCGGCATCGCCGGCAGCGCGGTGAGCGGCCATTGCGCGCGCGCACAGATCGCGAGGGGCTCGTGCTGGCCCGCCTGCAGGCGCTTCAGCCCGGCCACGGCAATCATCGCCGCGTTGTCGGTGGAGAACTCGATGCGCGGATAGTACACGCGCGCGCCATGGCTGCCTGCGGCGGCGGTGAGGCGCGCGCGCAGCATGCGGTTGGCGCTCACCCCGCCGGTGACCACCAGCGTCGTCAGCCCGCTGTAGTCGAGCGCCCGCAGCGCCTTGGCGGTGAGGGTGGCGACGATCGCCTCCTGCACCGCGTGCGCCACGTCGGCGCGCAGCTGCTCGCTGAGCACGCGGCCGCGCAGCGCGTGCAGCACCGCGGTCTTCAGTCCCGAGAAGCTGAACTCCAGTCCCGGGCGATCGAGCATCGGGCGGGGGAAGTTGAACACGCCCGGCCGGCCGTGTACGGCGAGCTCGGCGAGCTGCGGACCGCCCGGGTAGGGCAGCCCGAGGAGCTTCGCCGACTTGTCGAAGGCCTCGCCCGCGGCATCGTCGCGGGTGGCGCCGAGGATGCGATAAGCGCCGACGGCGGCGACCTCCACCAGCAGCGTGTGTCCCCCGGACACCAGCAGCGCGATGTGCGGAAAAGGCGGCGGCTCGCTCTCGAGCAGCGGGGCCAGCAGGTGCCCCTCGAGATGATGAACGCCGATCGCCGGCACTCCCCACGCGTAGGCGAGGCTGCGGCCGAGAGCCGCGCCGGTGAGCAGCGCGCCGATCAGCCCGGGACCGGCGGTGTAGGCGACGCCGGCGAGCTGCCGCGGGGCGGTAGCGGCACGCTCGAGCGCTACCCGCACCAGCGGCAGCAGGCGGCGCACGTGATCGCGCGAGGCGAGCTCCGGTACCACCCCGCCCCAGGCGCGGTGCAGCTCGACCTGGCTGTACAGCTGGTGCGACAGCAGCCCGGCGTGCTCGTCCAGCACCGCGGCGGCGCTTTCATCGCAGGAGGATTCGAGGGCCAGTATCCGCATGGAAAAATTGTATGTGACGGCGCCGCCCGGCTGCGGGTTTTGCTGGTGGCGCAGTCAGGCCTTTTGCCTTTGCCGGGGGGCTCCTTTAGAATCCCCCGCCCCCGACAGGGCAGCGTCCACGCGGTCCGGCCGGGGGATTTCCATTGCGATTAACCACTTAGAGGGATTCGATGCCGAGCGTGCGTGTTCGTGAGAATGAGTATTTCGATGCCGCCCTGCGGCGTTTCAAGCGCGCCTGCGAGAAGGCCGGCATTCTCACCGAGCTGCGGCGGCGCGAGTTCTACGAAAAACCCACGCAGGAGCGCAAGCGCAAGAAGGCCGCGGCCATCAAGCGCCACATGAAGCGCGTCTCCCGCGACGGGATGCGCAGCTCCCGCTAGGGAGCGCGCGCCCATGGCGCTCAAGGAACGCATCACCGAAGACATGAAGACGGCGATGCGAGCCGGAGAGAAAGAGCGGCTCGGAACGATCCGCATGGCGCTCGCCGCCATCAAGCAGCGCGAGGTCGACGAGCGCATCAGCCTCGACGACACCCAGGTACTCAGCGTCATCGAGAAGATGATCAAGCAGCGGCGCGAGGCGGTGGCGCAGTTCGCCAGCGGCGGCCGCGCCGACCTGGTCGCCAAGGAGAATGCCGAGATCGCCTTGCTGCAGGGCTATCTGCCGGCGCAGATGAGCGAGGCGGACATCGATGCGCTGGTCGCCGCGGCCATCGCCGCCACCGGCGCGGCATCGGTGAAGGACATGGGCAAGGTCATGGCGGTGGTGAAACCGCAGGCTCAGGGACGTGCCGACATGGGCGCCGTGAGCGCCCGGGTCAAGCAGAAACTCGGCTAAGCCGTTCTTTTGGGTTGCTTCGTTCTTCAAAGGGGCGCGGCACGTGGGACGCATCCCCCAGCACTTCATTGACGAGCTCATCGCCCGCGCGGACATCGTGGAGGTCATCGGCGCGCGCGTGCCGCTGAAGAAGGCGGGCCGCGAGTACAAGGCCTGCTGCCCGTTCCACAACGAGAAGACTCCCTCCTTCTGGGTGAGCCCTGACAAGCAGTTCTACCACTGCTTCGGCTGCGGCAAGCACGGCACCGTGCTCGGCTTTCTCATGGATCATGACCACCTGGCCTTCCCCGAGGCGGTCGAGGAGCTGGCCACCCGGCTTGGCCTCACCGTGCCGCACGAGGGCGGCCTCGAGGCCGGCGCGCGCCGCGCCGATGAGCCGCTGTACGAGCTGACGGCGAGCGTGGCGCGCTTCTACGCGCAGAATCTGGCGCGCAGCGCCCGGGCGCGCGATTACCTCGCCGGGCGTGGACTGACGCCCGAGACGCTCGAACGCTTCGGCGTCGGCTATGCCAGCGATTCCTGGAACGAGCTGCTGCGGCGCTTCGGCGCGCACGACAGCGGCTGCAAGCTGCTCGCCGAGGCGGGGCTGATCGTCGAACGCGAGCGCGGCGCGGTGCGCGACGCCGAGCGTCACTACGATCGCTTCCGCGACCGCATCATGTTCCCGATCCGCGACGCGCGCGGCCGCGTGATCGCCTTCGGCGGGCGCATCATCGACGCCGGCGAGCCGAAATACCTCAACTCGCCCGAGACCGTGCTGTTCCACAAGGGGCGCGAGCTGTACGGCCTGTACGAGGTGCGGCGCGCGCGTGCCAACCTCACGCGCCTCATCGTCGTCGAAGGCTACATGGACACCGTGCGGCTGCATCAGGCGGGCATCGACTACGCCGTCGCGACGCTCGGCACCGCCACCACCGCCGAGCACTTGAAGCGGCTGTTTCGGCTGAGCGCGGCGGTGGTGTTTGCGTTCGACGGCGATCGCGCCGGACGCGCAGCGGCCTGGCGCGCGCTGCAGCAGGCGCTGCCCGAGGCCCGCGAGGGACGCGAGATCCGCTTCCTGTTCCTGCCGCAGGGCCACGATCCGGACACGCTGGTCGCGGCCGAGGGGCGCGAGGCTTTCGAGCAGCGTGTATCGGGCGCCGTGCCGCTGTCGGAGTACCTGGTGCGCGAGCTGTCCGAGCAGAGCGAGCTCAGCTCTGCCGACGGGCGCGCGCGTTTTGCGGCCAACGCGCGGCCGCTGTTTGCCAAGGTCCCGGCGGGCGTCTACCGCGAGCTGCTGCTCGAGCGGCTCGCGCAGGTTGTCGGCCTGAGCGCCGCGCGGCTCGAGGAGTTATGGAGCGCGGCGGCACCGGGCGGCGCAGCGCCTGCGCCGGCGCCCCCGGGAACCAAGCGTCCTGCGCCGCGCCGCGCGGCCGGCGGCGGCGGCCGCGGCACTCTGGTGCGCCAGGCGATCGTGCGGCTGCTGCATTACCCCGCCATCGCCTCCGAGGTGACGCCCGCCGAGCGCGCCGGCCTCGCTGCGAGCGACGAGGCCGGAGTGGGGCTGCTGTGCGAGCTGCTCGACAATCTGCGCGAGCACCCGGCGCAGATCCCGGCCCAGGTCATCCAGCGCTGGGAGGGCCGCGAGGGTGCCGAAGCGCTGCAGAAACTCCTCGAGCGCGAGGAGGTCATAACGCCAGCCCCCGCCGCCGCCGGCGAGCTGCGGGCGGCCCTCGTGAAGCTCGCCGACCAGGCCGCCAGGGGGCGTCTGGAAGCCCTCGAGGCCAAGAGCCGTGCCGGCGACCTTTCTGCCAGTGAAATTGAGGAATTTCAGGGGCTTATAAGCAAGCTGAGCGCTCGCGAGGCGCGCGGAGGTTAAATCGACTTGGTGATTTCACGTTGGTGAAATAAACTCGCGGGCTTTGCCTTTGCCCCTTGAGCCGTCCCCACCCCGGCAGCACATAGAGGGATGAAGGCCACTCCCCGCGTTCCGACCCTGCGCTCCCACACATGACACGCAAGCACAAGCCACAGACTCCGCACAAGAAGCGCCCCGCAGCCCCGCCCAGCCGCCCGAAATCAGCCGCCGCCGAGAAGGCGGTCGCCGCGGTGGCGAACCTGCGTGACAAGGAGCGCGGCAAGCACACTGGCGCGGTCGCACGCAAGGTGGCGCTGCCGGCGGCACGCGCACCGCAGGCGCCCGCCAAGGGCGGCGACGGCGCGCGCCCGGCCGATGCCCGCGCCGGCGGCGGCAAGCTCAACGCCGACAAGCGACCGCTCGGCATCGAGCGGCGCGTACCGGCGATGCCGGAGGACCGCCAGTCGCAGCTGAAGCTGCTGATCGCGCGCGGCAAGGAGCAGGGCTACCTCACCTATGCGCAGGTGAACGATCACCTGCCCTCCGAGATCGTCGATCCCGAGCAGATCGAGGACATCGTCAACACCATCAACGATATGGGCATCCCGGTGTACGAGAAGGCACCGGATACCGAATCGTTGCTCGCCAGCGAGCCGTCCGCGCCCGCCGACGAAGAGGCGATCGAGGAAGCGGCCGCCGCGCTCGCCGCTCTGGATGCCGAGCTCGGCCGCACCACCGACCCGGTGCGCATGTACATGCGCGAGATGGGCACGGTCGAGCTGCTGACGCGCGAGGGCGAGATCCGCATCGCCAAGCGCATCGAGGAAGGCCTCGACGCGGTACGCAGCGCGCTCGCCATGTACCCGCCTACTCACGACTTCCTGCTGCGGGCCTACGAACCGGTGAAAGCCGGGCAGGCGCGGCTCGTCGACCTGATCGTCGGCTTCATCGACCCGAACGCGCCGGACGTCATCGCCCAGCCGCAGAATCCCACCAAGGTGGAAGTGGTCGCGGCCGTGGAAAAGCCCGACGAGGACGAGGAAGCCGAGGAGGAAGGCGACAGCGAGGATGAAGCGGTCGATACCGGCCCCGACCCGATCGAGGCGGCCACGCGCTTCGCCTCGATCGCCAAGCTGCACTCGCAGGTGCTCGCTTCGATTGCCAAGCTCGGCGCCAAGGAGCCGAAGACGCTGCGCCAGCGCAAGCGCCTGGCGGACGAGTTCATGGAGCTGCGGCTCTCGCCGCGCATGTTCGACGCGCTGATCCTCAACCTGCGCACGCACGTCGCCGAGGTACGCCAGCTCGAGAAGGAGATCATGGTCATCGCGGTGCGCGATGCCGGCATGCCGCGCAAGGATTTCATCGCCTCCTTCCCCAAGAACGAGACCAACGCGCGCTGGCTGGGCAAGCACGTCAAGGCCGGCAAGAAGTACTCCGCGCCGCTGGCGAAGTTCAAGGACGAGATCGAGCGGCGCCAGAAGAAGCTCGAGCAGCTCGAGGGGGTCTATCACCTCAGCATCAACGACATCAAGGACGTCAACCGCGAGGTGTCGATCGGCGAGGCCAAGGCACGGCGCGCGAAGAAGGAGATGGTCGAGGCCAACCTGCGTCTGGTGATCTCCATCGCCAAGAAGTACACCAACCGCGGCCTGCAGTTCCTCGACCTCATCCAGGAAGGCAACATCGGTCTGATGAAGGCGGTCGACAAGTTCGAATACCGCCGCGGCTACAAATTCTCGACCTACGCGACCTGGTGGATCCGCCAGGCGATCACGCGTTCGATCGCCGACCAGGCGCGCACCATCCGCATCCCGGTGCACATGATCGAGACCATCAACAAGCTGAACCGCATCTCGCGGCAGATGCTGCAGGAGATGGGCCGCGAGCCGACGCC
>Ga0209624_10000107_pt1 | contig 78584 bp, 85 predicted proteins | sample JacPinW_OM2H0_O1_FD_188565 | JGI IMG/M metagenome (GOLD analysis project Ga0209624, IMG submission 188565) | Forest soil microbial communities from Algoma, Ontario, Canada - Jack Pine, Ontario site 1_JW_OM2H0_O1 (SPAdes) (version 2) | ecosystem: Environmental > Terrestrial > Soil > Boreal... | reverse complement strand
CGAGCGGCTGACGGCGGCTTCGCACAAGCTGGCGGAGCAGATGTACAAGGCTACGCAGGCGGCTCCGGGAGCTGGGGCTGGTCCGGCAGATGGGGCGGGCGCGGCTTCTGGCGGCAACGGCGCTAGTCAGAAGAAAGATGAAGGCGTGATCGACGCCGAGTACGTGGACGTCGAGGACAAGAAGTAACGCTGTTGGCTTTTAGCCATTGGCTTTTGGCTTGGGGGCGCGGGTTGCGCCCCCATTTGCTTCACGGTTTGAAATTTTTTGCGAGCGAGAACGGGGGTAGCGAATTGAGATTCGAAGTCAATGGGCAGATGTTTTTTGTGAACTTCGTCCCGGAGGAGGGGCGGTGGTATTGCTACGCGCCGACGGAGACCGGATTGCAGAAAATTCCGGTGTCGATGGATGCGGCGCCGTTTGAGGCGTTCACGGTCGATGTAGACGAGCAGGCGAAGGAAGTTGTGAATTAAACTTGTGAGGTAGGGATCCCTAGACTCCACGCGGCCCTCGGCTCCGCCGAGGGCCGTGCTACGCTCAGGATGACAGAGCGTAAGATGACGGAGAACGACAGGCTCAAATTACGCTCACAGCTAGACGATGGCCACTCAGACTAAAGACAAAGATTATTACGGCGTTCTTGGGGTCAAGAAGTCCGCCTCTACCGACGATATACGCAAGGCGTTTCGCAAGCTTGCCCGCAAGTATCATCCTGACGTCAACCCTGGGGACAAGTCGGCGGAGGAGAAATTCAAGACTCTTTCCGAGGCTAACGACGTTCTCAGCGATCCCAAGAAGCGAAAGATTTACGACCAGCTTGGGTTCTATTCGGACAATATCGATCCGGCTACGGCGGAGGCTTATGCGCGCGGCGGGGGGCAGCCGGGGGCTGGTCCGGCGGATGTTGGCGGCGGGTTCTCCGGAGGTCGCGCGGGAGGACCGAGCAACGTTGATTTTGGCGGGTTTGATTTTTCCGATTTGTTTGAAGGCGCGCGCGGCGGTGGGCGTAAAACGTCGAGTGGATCAAGCGGTGGCTTTCGCGATATTTTCTCGAATATTTTCACCGGCGGCGGGCGCGGCGACGCGGCTGACGCAGGGCCGGAGGAAGGCAGCGATCTCGAGTATCAGGTTAATGTGCCGTTCTGGACGGCGATTCGCGGGGGTGTGATGAAGTTGAATATCGCGCGCCGCGAAGTGTGCGGGAACTGCCACGGGAATGGATATGTGGAGGCGCCAGGGGAATGTCCGCAGTGCCATGGCAAAGGGACGATCGAGCAGACGGGCGGGCGGATGAAGTTTAATGTCACGTGCCCGCGCTGCCATGGGACAGGGAAAAATATTTCGACTTGTCCGGTGTGCCATGGTGAAGGCACGATCGAGCGGACCGACCCGCTGGAGATTCGAATTAAGGCGGGGACGCGCGATGGACAGCGCATACGGATTGCGGGCAAGGGCAATGCGGGGTTACGCGGCGGGCCGAGCGGCGACCTTTATGTGATTATCCGGATTGATGAGCATCCGCTGTTTCGGCGGGAGGGCGACGATATTCACATCGTCGTGCCGGTTACGGCGGTGGAGGCGGCTTTGGGATCGAAGATCGAAGTGCCGACGATTGATGGGCGCAGCGTATTGAAGATTCCGCCTGGGACGCAGTCGGGGCAGAAGCTGCGGCTGCGCGAGAAAGGCGTGCCTTCGGCCACGAAGGACGGCGCGCGCGGAGATGAGATTGTCGAGGTGAAGATTACCGTGCCTATGCCGCGGGACGAGAAGACCAAGGAATTGCTGCGGGAGCTGGCTAAGCTGAATCCTGAAGATCCGCGAGAAGAGTTGTGGAGCAAGGTCTGATGCGCAGCATGTAGATTGGCTCGTTACCCTTCCAGACACTTCTTTTTCAGTCGTTGACAGCGTCAACATATTACTTGACTTAGTCAACTAATAAGAGCGATGCTGTATTCATGGCTACCGCTCCGCGAACCCCTCCCGTCGACATTCCCGAGCAACACGCTCTGCGCATGCGCCGGTTTAATCGCTTCTACACCAGGCAGATCGGGCTGCTCAATGAAGGTTTATTGAACAGCCCGTTCTCCTTGACGGAAGTGCGCACGCTCTACGAACTGGCCCATTGCGAGCGGTCGACAGCGGTCGAATTGTGCAAAGAGCTTGGTTTGGATGCGGGATATTTGAGTCGCATATTGCGCAAGTTCGAGAAGCAAGGATTGATTGAGAAGAATGTCTCGCGTCAAGACGGGCGACAGAGCCTGCTCAGCCTCACCGAGAAGGGCAGAAAAGTTTTCCACCCACTGGAGGCACGATCAACCAAGCAGGTGAGTTTGATCATCGACAAGCTACTGCCCGCGCAGCGGGAAAATCTCGTGGGCGCCATGCAGACAATCGAGAGAATACTGGCTCCTAACAGCACGGCAGGAAAGAGCCCGGGACGAACTTTCGCGCTGCGATCACATCGGCCGGGGGACATGGGGTGGGTCGTATATCGGCACGGGATTCTTTATTCCGAGGAATACCGATACGACGAGCAATTCGAGGCTCTGGTCGCGGGCATCGTGGCCGAATTTGTCGAAAATTTGAATCCGGCCCGCGAGCACTGCTGGATGGCGGAGAGCGACGGCCAGATAGTGGGCTCGGTTTTCCTGGTAGAAAAGTCGAAGGCTGTGTCCAAACTACGTTTGCTGCTCGTCGAGCCTTCGGCCCGAGGCATGGGAATTGGCAAACGATTGGTGGCCGAGTGCGTACAGTTTGCGCAGAAGGCCGGCTACAAAACCATGATGCTCTGGACGCAGAGCGAGCTCACTGCGGCACGCAAAATCTATCAGGGCGCGGGATTTCGGCTAGTGGGCGAGAAACATCACGACAGTTGGGGACGTAAGAATCTGGTGGCCGAAACCTGGAAGCTGAAGCTTTGATTGGCTGTCCGCTTGAAGTGGGGCTCATGGCCTTACAATGGGGCACGAACCGCCAAGCCCGGAGGATGAATGGCGCCCACACCTGTAGGTTCCGTCCCCAGCTTACTGCCTTTGCGCATCGAGGGCGTGGTCAAGCGCTTTGGCGGGTTGACGGCGGTGAATGACGTTACGCTGGGGTTGAAAGCTGGGGAGTGCCTGGGGTTGCTCGGCCCGAATGGCGCGGGAAAAAGCACACTGATTCGGAGCGTCGTCGGGCGCGTGATTCCGGACGCTGGAACGGTGTCAGTGTTTGGCGCGCGAGCCGATTCTGCCGGGGCACGCGAGGCGCTGGGATGGATTCCGCAGGAATTGGCGCTTTACCCGAAGCTCACCTGTCGCGAGAATCTGGAATCGTTTGGCCTGTATCACGGCCTGCGCGGCGCGGCGTTGAAGACCGCGGTGGAGTGGTGTCTGGATTGGGCATCGCTCAGCGATCGCGCGCTGGAGCCGGTGCTGCACTTATCGGGAGGAATGAAACGGCGGCTGAATATGGCAGCCGGGCTTATCCACCGGCCCAAGGTGATTCTGATGGATGAGCCTACCGTGGGAGTCGATCCGCAATCGCGCAACCGCATTTTTGAGATGATCGAGATGCTGCATGTCGAGGGCGTTTCGATGTTGTATACGACGCACTACATGGAAGAGGCGGAGCGGCTTTGCGATCGCATCGCGGTGATCGATCATGGGCGCGTTATCGCACTCGGAACAAGGGATGAGCTGGTGCAGAAAGCTTTTGCCTCGCGCAGCGAGGTGATAGTGCGATTCGCGAAGACGGGTAACGGCGTCGACGGCTGGGTAAAAGAGCGCGCCGGCGTGTTCGAGGACGGGACGGCGCGGTTCACGATCGAGCACGCCAATGAAGTCGCCGTATTGCTCGACTCGGCGGGCAAGGCGGGGCATGAACTGGCGGACATCTCGCTGCGCAAACCTAATCTCGAATCCGTTTTTCTGCACTTGACCGGAAGGGAGTTGCGCGATTGATCCTCCCGATTGTGAGGACGGGCTTGATCGCGCTTCGCCGCGACCGCGGAGCTTTTGCGCTGAGCTTCGTTCTGCCGATCGCGTTCTTCTCCATCTTTGCGGTGATCTTTGGAGGGCATCGCGACAGCACGCCTAGAGTAAAGGTCATTGTGGTCGACGAAGACCGAAGCACGGCGTCGCAGAGGTTGATTCGGGGCCTGGAGCGCGAAGGGTCGCTGGTGGTGAAAAAGCAGCCTGCCGCCAAAGACGGTGTGCAGCAGGCCGACTATACGGCGGCGACGGCGGAGGCCGCCGTGAAGGGTGACACCGCGCCGGTGGCTTTGATTATTCCTCACGGCTTCGGGGAGTATCCCATGGCGTTCGGCGCGCCGGGTGAGAATCGGCCGACGATTCAGTTGCTGAAAGACAGCAGCGACTTGATTGCAGCTCAGGTCGTGACCGGCCTGCTTCAGAAGGTTGCGATGACCGCGATGCCGGATCTAATGGCGGAGCAAGGATCGAAATACCTGGGTCGGTTCGCGGGCGGACTTACTCCGGAGCAGCGAAAGCGGATTGACGAAGGCCTGGACGAACTGCGCCGGCTGGAAAACTCGGACGACCAATCGAGCGCATCCGGCGACTCGAATCGCGGCATGCCGGTTGCCGTGGCTACGCGCGATGTCGTCGGACAAAACAGGGATATGGTGTCTTTTTATGCGGCGGCCATTGGGGTTATGTTCCTGCTTTTTACGGCCAGCGGGGCGAGCGGCTCTTTGTTGGACGAGGCGGAAAGCGGGACACTTGACCGGGTGCTGAGTTCGCGAGTGACCATGGGTAATCTGCTGGCGGGCAAGCTCGTTTACAGCATGTTGCTGGCGTTCTCGCAGCTGGTCGTCATGTTTGTATGGGCCTGGCTGGTTTTCAAAGTCGATTTTATTCCGCATATTCCTGGGTTTGTGGTCATGGGCCTCTCGACTGCCTTTGCGGTGGGTGCTTTCGGCATGTTGCTGGCTAGCATTTGCCGGACGCGGGCCCAGTTGGGACCGCTATCGACGCTGGTCATTCTGCTGATGTCGTCGGTTGGAGGGAGCATGTTCCCGCGCTATTTCATGTCGGAATCGATGCAGAAAGCAGGGCTGCTGACGATTAATGCGTGGGCGATCGACGGCTTTACGAAAGTCTTTTGGCGTGATGAGCCGATTTCGCATCTTTGGCCGCAGGTGATGGTGCTGCTCAGTATTGGCGTCGTGTTTTGGGCGGTCGCCCGGCGGCTGGCAGGACGGTGGGAATACTCGTAGCGGCTTCGAAAACCTCGCGCGCGGAAAAATTCGCCCCTCCATTACTGTTGACAAAACAATTGCAAAAAATTTCTTGCATCTGTGGAAATTTCCCGTAATCTCACACATGCGAACCAACTTCGCCGAAATGTCCGGGAATCGCTGCAACTCGGGAACCGCGAGAGCATCTTTAAAGGGAGACGCGGTGGTGAGAGTGAGTCGTTCAAGGAGGAAGCCATAGAAATTGGCAACAGTTACCGCACGCCCTAACCTTTCGCAGACTGACTTGAATCCTGCCACGAGTCCCCGCGTCGCTCCTCAGGTCGCTTCTCAGAACGACAAGCCTAAGAAGAAATCTATCCGGCTTACGCTTTGGCCGCTGGTGGCCGCGACCTTTTTTATGGTCTCGGGTGGAACCTATGGGACCGAAGACATCGTGCATGGCGCGGGTTATGGCAAAGCGATTCTCATTTTGCTGCTGACCCCGCTTCTCTGGAGCCTGCCGACTGCGTTCATGATTGGCGAGCTTTCGAGCGCGCTGCCTTTTGAGGGCGGATATTACGCGTGGGTGCGGCGCGCGCTGGGAAATTTCTGGGGATTTCAGGAAGCGTGGCTGTCGCTGGTCGCGTCGATTTTCGATATGGCGATTTATCCGACGCTGTTTGTCGCCTACCTGACGCGGATGTTTCCGTGGTTTCAGGAGAACCATCGCGGCGTGGCGGTGGCGCTCGGGGTGGTGATTGCCTGCGCGGCGCTCAATATTATGGGTGTGAAGGTCGTATCGACGACTTCGCTGTGGCTGTTCTTTGCGCTGTCGGCGCCCTTCGCAGCGATTTTTTTGCTGGCGCCATTCAAGATTCATGCGCTGGCGAATGCGGTCACCAAGCCGACCACTTCGAACGTCGATATTCTGGGCGGGTTGCTCATCTGCATGTGGAATTACATGGGGTGGGACAACGCTTCGACCATTGCTGCCGAAGTCGAGCGGCCGCAGCGGACTTATCCGCGAGCCATGCTTTGGGCGGTAGCGATTGTTGCGGCGAGCTACGTGCTGCCGTTTGCGGCCATGTGGATTACAGGGCTCCCGGCTTCGGCGTGGGAGACAGGCGCCTGGGCTGACATTGCGCAGTTGATGGGCGGCCCGGTGCTGCGGATTGCGCTGGTGGCGGGCGGGATGATGAGCGGATTTGGCATGTTCAATGCGTTGGTCATGAGTTATTCGCGGCTGCCGCTGGCGATGGCGCAGGATGGAATGCTGCCGAAGGTGTTTGGCAAGCTGCATCCGAAATCGCGCGCGCCGTGGGTGGCTATTTTGGCCCTGGCTTTGGGATGGGGACTGGCTTTGAATCTTGGCTTCGAACGGCTGGTGACGCTCGACATCATGATTTATGGCGTGAGCCTGACGCTGGAATTTGTGGCACTGATTGCACTACGCATTCGGGAACCGGAATTGAAGCGGCCGTTTCGCGTGCCGGGCGGGCTGTTTGGAGCGATTGCAGTGGGGATTCCTCCGACACTGCTGCTCGGATTCGCGGTCGTGAACAGCGAGCATGAGGCGATCCTCGGGATGAGCGCATTTTGGTTTGGGCTGATCCTGATGGGAGCGGGCGTCGTCGCCTACGCCATCAACCACGCGCTGAAGCCGGCGGGCTGGGCTCAGCCGGAGCCGAAGCCGGAGATGGCGGCGTAAAAGCCCTTTAACCACAGGGTCCACAGAGGCGGGGTGACGAGCGTCATCCCGTTTTTTTTATTTGCGGTGCTACATTAGCTTGGCCATTCTATACACAAAATGCGGGAAAAATGGTGTAAATTGTCGGCGTGGGCAGAACCAACATTGTTATCGATGAGAGCCTGATCCGGAAGGCGCGTAAACTGACCCGCCTCCGGACCAAACGGCAGATCGTCGACCGGGCACTGGATCTGCTGGTGCGTTCGGAAAGCCGCAAGGGAATCCTGAAGTATTACGGAAGCGGTATCTGGCAAGGCGATCGGAAGACCACGCGGAGAAATCGAGTGTGATCCTGGTCGACAGCTCCGTCTGGGTCGACTTCTTTCGCCCGTCGCCGGGACGGGGAGGAGCTGAACTGCGGCGGATGATTGAGGAGAGCGAGCCTTTCGCGCTGAGCGGGATCGTCGTCGCCGAGGTTTTGCAGGGGTTGACGCGGGATGCGGGCGTGATTGAGCGGTTCCTGACACAGTGGGAGATGCTGGAGCCGGGGGGATTTGACACTTACCGGAGCGCGGCCGCGATTTACCGCGCGGGACGAAAAAAAGGTATCACGTCCAGCACAATTGATACGCTCATCGCAGCGATTGCGCTGGAACACGGTGCCAGCGTTTTTACACTCCATTGGGACTTTGTGCGAATCGCACGCATGACGGGCCTGGAACTGTACTCGGAGATATGACGAAGCGTAAATCTAAGGGCGCGTACATGATCTCGGCGGTGGCTGAGATGTATGAGATTCATCCGCAGACTTTGCGGCTTTATGAACGCGAGGGGCTGCTGAAGCCTAGCCGCACGGAGGGCAATACACGGCTTTATACGGATGAAGATTTGCAGCGGCTGGAGTTCATCCTGTCGCTGGCGCGCGATCTGGGCGTCAACATCAGCGGGATCGCGATTATCCTGCAAATGCGCGAGCGCATGGAAGAGATGCAGCACCAGATACAGGATTTCGTGCAGTACATTCAGCACGAGGTGCTGGCGCGGGCCTCGGCCGCAGCGGATCCGGCGAAGGGCGCGATGGTGCCTTTGCGGCGTCCGATGGTGCCCACCGTGGATTCTTCCCGCCGCAAGTAGGAACCTCTTCCATCCTTAATGTCTCTGATGGTATTAGAGAAATTCTCCTACCACGGGGTTCCGAGGGTACACCGGCAAATTCCACAGGGAAGCTGGCTGGAATTTACTGAAATTTCATCTTACGGCAACCCACCGCGTGTTTATTGAGACTAAGGTTTTGCCATGACGTCTGAAAATGTTCCGGGTGCCCGCAGTGTGCGCGCTTCGTCGGCAACCGATCGGACCAGCGCCACTCCGCATGACAAGAAAATCAAGCTGACGCTCGAGGCGGGATCTTCCAGTGGTGCGGTGGTGCTGCATTGCCAGGGGCGGATCATTTTTCAAGGGGAGGCTCGCGAGCTCTGCGGCATTGTCGCCGAGGTGTTGCCAGCCGCGCGGCGAATGGTGGTGGATTTAGCGGGCGTCGATTCGGTGGACAGCGGCGGGTTGGGGGAATTGGTGCTGACCCACCTGTGGGCGGAGGCGGCTGGGTATTCGCTGAAGTTTGCCAGCCCTAGGAGATCGTTGCGACAGCTCTTCGAAATCACGAATCTGGTAGCGGTGTTTGACGTCTATGGCAGCGTTCCCGAGGCCATGGCGGCGATGGTTCAGGAAGAAATTCATTCGGCCTGAGTTCACTATGCTTTGGCCGATGTAAGCCCGAAGCTTTTACGACAGAGGACACGGGGTTACACAGGGGAAATTCCACAGGGCCCACCCGCCAACTTCCATGCCTCCAATTCTCCATCGGCGTTACTTTTCCCGTTGAAAGCGATAGCGGCCGCCTCGCTGTTTGGCGGCTTGCTCGGCTACTTTTAAGAATGCGCGCCCGGCGTGTGACAGGGCGGATTCCTGCCGGTAGACGAGGCGCAGCTTGCGCTGAAAATGCAGGTCGCGCACAGGCACACGCATCAGTTCGCCGCGGCTGATCTCGCTCTCTACGCTGATTTCTGGAACCAGCGCCACGCCCTTGCCCATGCAGACGAAACGCGTGATGGCTTGCAGGGTGGGGAGTTCGACGTCCATGTGTAAGGGCGTCTTGTGGCGGCGGAACGCCTCGATCACCTTTTCGCGGTAAGGAGAGGCGACGATGTGGGCGACGAACGACTCGGCACCGAGTTGGCGAATGTTGACCTCTCCGGCGGAAGCGAGCGGGTGGCCTGGAGGAACGACAAATACTAATTCGTCGAGGTAAACGACAGCCGAGCGCAATTGCGGCTCCTGCGGATCGTAGGAAAGCACGCCGAGTTCGACGTTGTGTTTGAGCACGTCATCGGGAATGTGGCTGCCAAGCGAACGGCGGACCGTAATCTTGATGGTGGGATGGAGGCGACGAAACTCTCCTAAGACCGGCAGCAGGTAGAGGGCGGTGAACTCGTTGGCGGCGATGGCTAGCTGGCCCTTTTGTAATTCGCGCATCTCGACCAAGGCGGTTTTCGCGTCCTGGCGGAGGTTGAGCAACTTCTCGGCGTATTCCTGGAGAACGCGTCCGGCGTCGGTGAGGACACCGTCGCGCGAGGAGCGGTCGAATAGTGGCTCGCCGATGTCTAGTTCGAGCTTGCGGATGGTCTGGCTGACGGCGGACTGGGTGCGAAACAACTTTTCGGCGGCGCGCGAGAAGCGGTGTTCGCGAGCCACGGTGAGGAAGACTTCGAGTTGGGATAGATCCATTGGCAGCCCTCGGGTGACAGGTGTGAGGCGACAGGGGAGAGGAAAATCAAACCCTCAACCTGCGTCCTCTCGTTTGGCGCGTGGCCAATTTCACCTTTATCAATTCGACACACTTCATAAGTACGTCTAATATTATCGTAATTGCTAATGATTCATTAAAGATAATAATCTTTTCTTCTATCCTGCTGACCGATAGAGTTCAAAGAGCAACCAGATACTTCGGAGGAAAGAGAACGATGGATCGGCCGCGCATCACTATTTTCGACACTACGCTTCGTGACGGCGAACAGTCGCCGGGATGCAGTATGAATGTGCAGGAAAAGGTGCGTTTGGCTCAGCAGCTCGATCGTCTTGGCGTCGATGTAATCGAAGCTGGATTTCCGATTGCCTCCGACGGCGACTTTGAAGCCGTGCAGCGCATCGCGGCTACGGTGCGGCGCCCGATTATCGCGGGGCTGGCGCGCGCTTGTAGGGGCGACGTTGACCGCGCTTGGCAGGCGCTGCAAGGGGCGGCGCATCCGCGCATCCATGTGTTTCTGGCGACGTCGGACATTCATTTACAGTACAAACTGCGGATCACGCGGGAACAGTGTCTGGAGCAGGCGCGGGAAGCGGTCCGCCATGCGAAGTCGTTGTGCGCCGACGTGGAATTTTCACCTGAAGATGCGACGCGCACCGACGTGCTGTTTCTCTGCCAGGTAGTTGAGACGGTCATTGCGGCCGGGGCAACGACGGTCAACATTCCTGACACGGTCGGTTACAGCATGCCTGAGGAATATGGTCAGCTCATTCGGACACTGCGGGAAAAAGTTGCGGGAATCGAGAAGGTAACGATCTCGACGCACTGCCACAATGACCTGGGTTTAGCAGTTGCGAACTCCCTGGCAGGAATGCAAGAGGGAGCGCGGCAGGTGGAGTGTACGATCAACGGGATTGGAGAGCGGGCTGGCAATGCGTCGCTCGAAGAGATCGTAATGGCAATGCGGGTGCGGCGCGATCGTTATCCTTACGAAAGCGCGGTCGCGAGCGAGCAACTGTTTGCTGCAAGCCAGATGTTGGCGGAGATCACTCGCGTTCCGGTGCAGCCGAACAAGGCGGTCACGGGGCGCAATGCGTTTGCGCATGAGGCAGGGATTCACCAGGATGGGATGCTCAAGAATCCGCTGACCTATGAAATCATGACACCGCAATCGGTGGGCGTGCCCGATTCGCGACTTGTGCTCGGCAAGCACTCGGGGCGCCACGCGCTGGCTCTGCGCTGCGAACAACTGGGGCACCAGCTTGAACGCCGCGAACTGGACGAGATCTATCGGCGGTTTGTCGTTCTTGCGGACCGCATCAAGAAGGTGCAAGACGGGCATGTGCTGGAACTGATCCGCGACGTGGTCGAAGGCAAGGCGAGCAACGGCAGCGGTGTTAGCAGTACGGGTAAGAAATTTCCGCCGGCCACGGCTTCGTTGCCACTACCTCGCGCCGCCGCCATGGCGGCCAGTTCCAGTGACGCGCATGTCGCCCAGGTAGCGGGAAGCGCCGGCCAGGCGACGGTGAAGATTCCTTTCAGCGATCATCATGGCGAGCAGGAAGATTATCTTTGGGGAGTTTAGTTTTTCAATACCGGCATGCTTCCTAAAATAAAGAAATGGAAAACTACCCGAAACGCGCTACCGCTGCGTTTTTTCCTCCTATATCATATCGATTCGTTCGTCGCCATAATACTCCTTTCCGAGAGATGTTAGCCGTTACCAGCAAGGTGATTATGATCGCGCACGCTGGCGTTTCTCGACGCATCTAATTTCCAGTCCTGCCGTCATAATTGCGACGAACAGGATGTTTGCTTATTTTTTCTTCAGGAAATCAGCGAGGCCTCCATGCGACTCCGCGTCACTTCACTCCCCGGTGACGGAATCGGTCCCGAAGTTACAGCGCAGGCGCTTTGTGTATTGGAAGAAGTGGCGAATGGTTTCGGCCACGATCTCGAACTCGACGAAAAAGAAATTGGGGGTGCCGCACTGGCGAAGTTTGGAACGCCTTTGCCGGACACCACGATTCAGGCCTGTCTCGCTTCCCAAGCCGTACTGCTCGGAGCTGTCGGCAATCCGGCGTACGATCAGAATCCTCGCGAACTTCGCCCGGAAGCGGGATTGCTGCGTCTGCGGCAGGAGCTTGGGGCTTTCGCCAATCTTCGCCCGGCGGTGTATTATCCGGCGCTCGCTGCCTGCTCTCCGCTGCGCGAAGAGATCGTCAAGGGCACCGACATTCTCATTGTGCGGGAGTTGCTGGGAGGATTGTATTTCGGCGAGCCTCGCTCCATTGAAGGCGATCACGGAAAGCGCAGTGCGATGAACACCATGCGCTATAGTGAGGCGGAGATCGAGCGGATCGCCCGCGTCGCTTTTCAACTCGCGCTGGCGCGGCGGCGGCGCTTGCTTTCCGTCGACAAGTCGAATGTTCTGGAATGTTCGCGCCTTTGGCGCGAAGTCGTAAGCAGCGTTGCGCGCGACTTTCCGGGCGTCGATCTCTCTCACATGTACGTGGACTCGGCGGCCATGTCGCTGGCCCTCAAGCCGGCAGAGTTTGACGTCATTCTCACCGAGAATATGTTTGGCGATATTCTTTCCGATCAAGCGGGTGGCGTGATTGGGTCGCTCGGGCTACTCGCGTCGGCGAGCATAGGAGGCGCGGTGGGTCTTTATGAGCCGGTGCATGGATCGGCTCCGGACATTGCAGGGCGGGGAATTGCGAATCCGTTGGGCGCCATTCTATCGGTGGCGCTCATGTTGCGTCATACCTTTAATTTGCCGCAGGAAGCCGAGTGTGTGGAGGCCGGGGTTACGTCGACGTTGGTGGGGGGCTTTCGCACTCGCGATCTGGCGCGGAACGGGGAGCAAACGGTTTCGACGGAGGAAATGGGTGGACAGATTGCGGAGTTCGTGCGGCTGGCGGCAAGCACGAACAGACATGCCGCCTCATAAATTCTGCTGCGCTGATTCTACAACTTTCCCGTCGAGGGCACGGCGTCGGCGGCGTACTCGCCGGTCATGGCGTACCAGCGGATGCGAACGGCTTCCAGGAACATGCGCAAGCCGTCGCGGAAGGGATGCAGCCGCGTGCCCTCGCTGTGCGCCCAGAGAACCGGGACTTCTTCCGCACGCAGGCCGGCACGACGCGCTAGAAAGAGAATCTCGGGATCGAAACCCCAGCCTTCAATTCTTTGTAAAGGAAAAATACGCTGCGCGGCGTCGCGGCGAAACGCTTTGAATCCGCATTGCGTGTCGGCGAAACGCAAGCCTAGAAGTATACGGAGCGCCAGGTTGTAGATGCGTCCGAAAGCCTGCCGGTAAAGGGGCTGCCGTTCGGTTTGCAATTCCGCGCGCAGCCAGCGCGAGCCGATGGCGATGTCGGCGCCTTGAGCAATCGCGTCGAAAAGTTTCTGCGCTTCGGTTATGGGCGATGAAAGATCGGCGTCGGAAAAAAGGCAGATGTCGCCACGAGCATGCAACATGCCGTTGCGGACGCTGAAGCCTTTGCCTCGGTTGCCGGGATTTTCCACGAGGAGAACCTGTGGATTGGACTTGCCATATTCGCGGACGATTTGCGCGGTGTCGTCGATTGAGCCGTCATTGACTACGAGGATTTCCGCATCCCAGTTTTGCTCCTGAATATGGCGAATAAGAGCATGGAGCGTCGGGCGCAGGCGCACACCTTCGTTATATGCGGGAATCACGATCGAGTAAGTCAATGGTTCATCCGTGAGAGAAATCGTGGCGTTGCAGCATCGGGTGATCTGGTCATCTGGTCATCGGATGATCGAAAGTCAAAAGCCGTTGTATTTGAATTTACATGACCCGATCATCTGATGACCCGATGTAACGTCTACGCCACCTGCTGGCGCTTGTCGAGCATACCAAAGAATTCCGCGACCAACTCTTCGTCCCACAGTCCGCTTCGGGCTTCGGCTCGCATGGTCGCGGCAGCTTGATCGTGGCTGAGCGCTTGTTTATAGGGGCGCGCGGTGCGCAGGGCGTCGTAGATGTCGACGACCTGCAAGATGCGCGGCAGCAGCGGGATCTCGCCGCTGCACAAGCCATCGGGGTAGCCGCTGCCGTCGGAATGCTCGTGATGATGGCGGATGATCGGTAACACGAGACGCAATGATTTGAGGGGGCGGCAAATCGACTCGCCGGTGATGGGATGCCGCTTCATTATCTGCCACTCCGCCGGAGTGAGATCGCTTCCCTTCTTTAAGATTTCATCGGGCACGGCGATTTTGCCCAGATCGTGCAGGTAGCCGCCGCGGCCGAGGGCGACGATCGATTCTTCCCCGACGCCGAGAAAACGACCCAGATCGGTGGCATCGCGCGCCAGGCGCTCGCAGTGGCCTTCGGTATAAGGATCGCGCGCTTCGACGCTCAAGCCGAGAGTGCACAGAACGGAATCGGCGTTTTCCAGTTCGTCGGTGAATTCCTTCAACTTGAGAAGCGAATTTACGCGGGCGAACAACTCCTCGGAGTAGATCGGCTTGGTGAGAAAATCGTCGGCTCCCGCTTCAATGCCCTTGAGACGATCTTCTCGCGCGCTCAGACCGGTAATCATGACGATAGGGATGAGGCGCGTCTTCGAATCGTCTTTGAGTTCGCGGCATAGCTCGTAGCCGGTCTTGCCGGGCATGATTACGTCCAGCAGAATCAGGTCGGGAGGTTCGCGTCGAATTTCGGCCTCGGCGGCAGCGGCATTCTGCACCGCAGTTGTATTGTACCCACGGCTCGACAACAAATCTTTCAGCAAGGACGCGTTGACTGCATTGTCGTCGACGACCAGGATTGACTGTTTGCGGCGTGCCACCAGTAGATCGCCCATACTGGAATAAGAACTCGATTGTGGGGAAAAAGTTGTCCGGCGCTCACGTGGCGGGTAAACCATGGCCTCACTCGCTTCCTGGTTAGCGGTGCGCGTTGCTGTGATTCCAGTTTCCCACACTGGCTGGAACTGCGCCAGCGTGGTTTGCCGCCTCGGGCGGCGCCAGCCAATTCTCAAGAAAGCTGCCGGCGAACCGAACGCAGGCGACGATCCTGACTCTGAAGGTCCCGCGCCGACTGGGGAGCGGGCAGCCGTGCGCGTGACGTTTCACCACGGCGATGAGCCGAAGCTTGTCTTCTCCATACGCAGCCGGGTCGTCGATGTCGTGAATGACACGGAAGAACCGGAGGAATAATCGCGGCGCTACCCCTTCTAGGAATTCAATCCGAAGAACAAAGCCATGACTCCAAATGTATCAATGAACCCGTGGGCGAGAATCGAAACCCACAGATTCCGTCCGGAAAGGAGGTAAGCGGATCCGAGAACCAGGCCGGCCATACCGGAATCCAATATTCCTGCCGGCCCTTTGTAGTAATGGCCATATCCGAAGAGCACGGAGACGATCAAGACCGCGATCCAATACGCAAACTTCGACCGGCCACCTACATCTGCGGCGCGTGTGACCAAATAGCCGCGGTAGCTGATCTCCTCTCCGAACGCGGCAAAGGTCCAAATGATGAAGAGCCAGCGGAGCGCCACCATCCAATGGCCCGTGATTTGGTCAAAGCCGCTAGGGCCAACGGCAGGCGGCCAGAAATGCTTGGTCAGCGGATCAACTACGAGCGAACCGAGGAGAATTCTTAATGCGGCCGCTGCGATCGCAAACAAGACGGTGCGACGCCACGAGGATGGCCACCGCAGTCCGATGATGCCCCAGCCGCCGTCCCGTACTCGCAGTGAGATCAGGCCGAGTACGAAAAGAATAGGCACTTCGTTGGGAATGACGTGATAAACGTTGTGGCCGATCACAATTGCGGCGCCGACTAGAAACTCAGCAAGGGAAATCCAGCGCTGCCCCGGGCTTAGTTGCTTGGGTCGGGGCGTAGTAGGAATAGTTATGCTCGTCCCATTGGCATTGGTCGAATCGTGGAATCCATTCATCGCCTCGGTGTCTCCTTCTCTTATAAGTGTTGAGCAGAATCAGCCTTGGGGAAGAACCAGCGATTTCCTGTACTGCCGGACAAACCAGACCGCGATGGAGGTGGTTAACATGACGAGGGCGCTGCCTGCTATCCAGCCAAGCGGCACGATCCACCAACCGAGTACATCTCTGCCGGCCGCGGGTATACTTCCGAATCCAAGTCGAAAGGAGATATCGAGTTCGCCGTTTGCCTTGGGGAAAATCCACAATCCCGCGGTGCGCGGATGAATCAGTTTCAAGACTGCCACCAGCATGAGAACGGCGCCGAAGAAATATCCGAGGAAGGAGCCGAGCAGGACGAAGAAGCCGGCGATGCTCAAGCTGGCCCAGCGGAATAAACTTTTTAGAATGCGGAAGGGTGACCGGCTGACTTCGGCTCGCGCCAAAAGCTTATCCGTCGTGTATTGGCTGGCCAGGTCTTCGGGGGCGCCGAGACCGGCTAGGGCCGCCCCGACCGCGGCGATTGTTATTTGGCCGCCCGTGGCGGATTTTTCTATGATGTGGCTGCGCAATTCTTCGATAATCTCGCGCGCGTCCTGATCGTTCAGGCCGCGGAGACTCTGGCGCAATTTGCTCAAATAGGTTTCGATCTTCTTTTGCGCATCGCTTGGTACGTTTGACTGAGCATTGCCTGACATAGTCATTTATTTCCCTTCACTAGCGGAGCGAGCAGCCGGGTCATGCTCTCGGAAAACCGGGTCCACATCCCGGCCATCTCGCGGACCCGCTGCCTCCCGACCGAGGTGAGCGCATAGTATTTGCGGGGATGGCCGGCGTCGGACTCCACCCACTCGCTCTGCGCCAGGCCCAGCGCCTTTAGGCGGCTAAGCAGCGGATAGACGGTTCCCTCAGAGACGATGAGGTCGGAATCGCTCTCGAGGCGGCGCAAAATCTCCAGGCCGTAAAGTTTGCCGTCCCACAACGACGCGAGAATTGCGAGTTCGAGGCAGCCTTTGCGGAGTTGCACCTCCCACTTGTCGGCTGCCTCGGGATCGCGGGCTTCGGGTCGTTTCACGCCGATACTATGCAGTACAAGGTATCGTGTTGTCAATGATAGAAATGCCTGGTTAGAAATGCCTGGAATTTGGAGACGCGGGGTCAATCTCCCGCAGTTTCGACCGCAGGAATTTCTTCTTTCGCGGAACTGCGCGTGGAGATCTTTGCGCTGGTTACCAATATCACCGACGCGATGATGATGGCACTTCCCATCGCGATGTAGCGGTCGATGCGCTCGTGGAGGACCAGCCACCCGAGGAACAGCGCAACCACGGGATTGACGTAGGCGTAGGTAGAGACCTTTGACGTGGGAACGTGCTGCAAGAGCCAGATATAGGCGGTGTAACCGATGAAGGAACCGCACACGACTAAGTAGAGAATTGCGGCCACTCCGCGGAAGGTCCAGGTAGCGGTGGACGGCTTTTCTATCACTAGCGCGAAAATCAGGTTGGCAATTCCCGCGAAGAACACCTGCCACGCGATGGCGCTAAAGGGATCGGCCGCAGCGGTCTGCCATTTTTTTGAGAGCACCGAACCGAACGCCCAACTGAACGATCCTAGTTGCAGGGCGAGCGACCACCAGAGATCGCGATGACCGAGGGAATTATCGTGCCGAAGATCGGGCCAGATGAGAACGAGCACTCCGGCGATGCCGATGGCGAGGCCGAGTTTGCCCCGCCGAGAGATGTGATGATCGCCTAGCAACAAGGTATCGAGCACGAGAAACCAGAGCGGCGTCACGGCGATCAGCAGCGCGGCCAGGCCAGTGGGAACGATGCGCTCGGCGTAGGAGAGCGTGAGGTTGCCGCCCATCAGAAGCAGAATGCCGACAGCGGCGAAATGCCTTAGCTGGCGTGCTGAAAATTTGAGGCGGCGTCCGGTCAAGGCACAGTAGGCAAGCATTGCCGTGCCGGCAATTAGAAAGCGCGCGGCGCACATCAGGCCGGGAGGAATTTCTTCGACGGCGATGCCAATGCCCAGATAGGTAGAGCCCCAGAAAACATAGACCAGCCCGAAAGCGAGAATGATCTTCCATCGGCTGGCGGGGGAGGTGAGCATCGGGTCATCGGGTGATCGGGTCATCGGGCCATCTAGGTTCAAATGCTCATCGCTTGTCGCTTTTCGCCGTTCACTCTCGACTGCGCAACGTTGGCTAGCACTACTAGGCACCATTTAGCAGGTTGCGGAGTACGGCGACTTCGGCCCTGATGCCGGAATGGAGAGCGGGATCTACGTCGGGCGTGAAATAGGGCGAGTGATTGGAGGGAAGCAGGTTGCCGGAAGTCTTGCTTTCGGCGTACTTCTGCGGGTCCGCGCCTCCGAGGCTCATGTAGAGGGACGGGACGCCCTGCTCGACGAAGAAGGCATAATCTTCGGACGGAGTGATGGGATCGGTGGTGATGACGTTGTCTTTTCCCAGCGCGGCTTCGAGCGGGGATCGCAGGAGATCGGCGAGATGGGGATCGTTATAGACGGAGTCGGTCGATTCGTAATGCTCGATTAGAGTTTCCTGCTGCGCGCCGCCGGCCACGGCTTCAGCTTTGGCGATGCGCGTGATTGCGGCTAAAACCTGCTTGCGTACTTCTGCTTTGTAGGTGCGGACGGTGAGGCCGAGTTCGGCCTGATCGGGGATGATGTTGTTCTTCGTGCCGGCGCGGATGTATCCGACGGTGATTACGGCCATCTCTCCCGGCTTCACTTCACGGGAGACGATGGTTTGCAGAGCGAGAACGGTGCGCGCAGCGATGACGATGGGATCGATGGTCGCCTGAGGCGCGGAACCGTGGCCGCCTTTGCCGTAGATTGTGATCCGCAGGGAATCGGCGTTCGTGTTGTAGATGCCGGGAGTGATGCCGATTTGACCGGCGGGAAGACCATTGCCGACGTGGAGCGCGATGCCGACAGCTGGTTTGGGAAATCGCGTGAACAGGCCGTCGGCGATCATGGCCTTTGCGCCAGATATGGTTTCTTCGGCGGGCTGGCCGATCAACATGAGGGTGCCGTGCCACGTGTCTTTGCTGTGCGCCATGATTGCCGCCGTGGCCACGAGCGACGCCATGTGCAGATCGTGACCGCAGGCGTGCATGACGGGAACGTCGCGTCCGGAGTCGTCTTTGGTGTGAACTTTGCTGGCGTAGGGAAGGCCGGTTTTCTCTTCGACGGGAAGGGCGTCGAGTTCGGTGCGCAACATGACCGTGGGGCCGGCGCCGTTTTTCAGGATGGCGACTACGCCAGTGCCGCCGACTCCTTCGGTGACTTCATAGCCGAGACCGCGCAAGCGGGCGGCGAGTTTCGCCGCGGTCTGGGTTTCGTGCGAGGACAGTTCCGGATGCTGATGAAGATCGATGTATAAATCATGGGCCGCTGGGTAGACGGCCTCGACTTCTTTGGAACTTGGTGCCTGCGCGCAGGCGTAGACAGTTAATGATAGAAGGAGAAGCAGGCTTGCCGATTTCATGATTCACCGATGATATGCATCGGTGAGGGGCGGGGCAAGAGAGCAGCGGGTGATCGGATCATCTGCCCGTCGGGCGATCTCGGAGCGGCGTTGTTGATCTTAGATGGCCCGATCACCCGATCACCCGATGGCTCAGTCGGCGTGCTGGCGATCGACCGACCAGATTGCTGCCGAGTCCTTCTCGAGCGGATAAAGGTGGACCATCCAATTGAAGATGATGGGATAGAATTGGCCGCCGTTCGCGTCACATTCTTCCTGGGTTACGATAGAACCCTTCAGACCAAACTTGGGATTCGGAGCCATTGCTTCGCCCCTGTGGCCCTCGGGTGGGCGGCACAAATTCACGTGCTCGTGCCACTGCGCGACACTCAGCGGGATACGCTGGTTCAAATCGTCTTCGGTGAAGCGCTTCGGAGCCGTATACATCACGCCCGCCAGACGATAACCGTCGCCGACCTTCTCATAGAGGAGTGAGGTGGGGTGCTCGGGATTGAACGCGAATCTCGCTTCGATGGCATAGCGAATGTTAGTGAAGTGGTATTGTTTCTGGGGCACTTCGGGATGGAAAATCTTAAAGCCTGAGTCGAGCGCCACGTGGTAATCCTTGTACTTTTCCATCACGCTACGCGCTGTGTCGGCGACCTTCTGAGCTTTTTCGGCGTCGCCTGCCTGCGCAGTGCGAAGCGCAGTCATATGCATGTGCGGACCCATATCCATGTGATGGCTTTCCATGGAATGCATGGCGTGCATGTTCGAGTCTGCGTCTTCGCCTGATTCTTGTCCGCCCATTTGCGACATGTCGTGACCGGGCATGTTCATGCCCTTCATATCTTGCGAAGAATTTTGCTGCGCGAAGCAGAGCGTTCCGGCCAGGCAAAGCAGAGTCAGCAGAGTTTTCATGACAGTTTCCACACTCCTTTTCATGACAATTATATTAACCCTGCCTTAACTGCGTAGTTGCGCGCAACTCTGATATCGGAAGAGATATTACGGCGGTAATTGGGACAGGCGTTGCGGCCGGTTAGGCGACGAATCCCAAGCCCATGCTGGCCAGGACTTTGGCGGCCGCTTCGGTACCTGAGCGGACGCAGTCGGGGACGCCGATACCGCTATAGCCATTGCCGGCGAGCGCGAGGGTCGGGAGTTGCTGGCGGAGCGATTCTATGCGTTGCAGGCGGTCGAGATGGCCGACCGTATATTGGGCCATCGCCGACTTCCATTTGTAGGCGCGCGCGAAGAGGGGCTCGGCAGTCAGGGCGATGATCTCTCGCAATTCACGGCGAACGATTTCGAGAATCGTTTCTTCGCTCGATTGCAGGATCTGCTCGTCCCGGGCGCCGCCGAGAAAGCAGCGGACGAGGGCGCGATTTTCGGGTGCGCGGTGAGGGAATTTATTGTGAACGAAAGTGGCGGCGAGCATGCGCCGGCCTTCGCTGCGTGGCACTAGAAATCCGAAACCGAGCGGGAGTGAGCGCCGAACTCGTTCGTCGTAGCCAAGAGTAACTGTCACCGAGGAGCTGTATTGGATCTCGCTTAATTCGCGGGCCAGCTTCTCATTCGAACTCTCGAGGACAGCGGCAGCGGCTTGGGTTGGAGTGGCAAGGATCAAGGCGTCGAAGCGATCGGTCTTAGAACGGGCGCAGACGGTCCAACGGTTGCCGTCGCTTTGTGGGAGGAATGATTCTACGGGCGAGTTAGTTCTGAGCGCGCTTGCATCCAGGCGCGCGACTAATGCGTCGACCATCTGCTGCATGCCGTCTCTTAGCGACGTGAAGAGCGGGCGCGGGGGGCCTTTGGCTGCGGCTTTCATTTTCTTGCGCGAGGCGAGCATGGCACGGCCCAGGCTGCCGTATTGCGATTCCATGTCGGCGAAGCGCGGGAGCACGGAGCGCACGCTTAATTGCGACGCTTCGCCGCCGTAGACTCCGGAGAGCAACGGATCGGCAAGAAGGTCGACCATCTCGGGACCGTAGTGGCGTTCGACCATCTTGGCGACGGTTTCATCGCCCGAGGCCTGGTGCAGTGGATGAAACCACTCGGTCGCCATGCGAAACTTCGTGCGCCAGGAAAAAAGCGGCGAGAGCACGGTGGGCATGATCTTGGTCGGCACCATGAACATGAGTCCGTCGGGCATGACGACAAGTTTGCCGTTGGCGACGATGTAGGTCTTGCGATCGGAATCGTTCGAGCCGATGAGTTGGTCGCCCAAGCCGATCTTTTTGCATAGGTCGGTGGCCCAAGGCTTCTCGGTGAGAAAGGAATCGGGGCCGGCTTCCACGATGCAGCCGTCGACGTGGTCGGTGACGAGCACTCCGCCGAGGCGAGGGCTCGATTCGAATAAGACGTACTCGACGGGCACTCCGGACTTGCGCTTTTCCTCGAGTGCGTGGGCGGCGGAAAGGCCGGAGATGCCGCCGCCGACGATTGCGATGCGTTTCATGTTCAGCACTTGGCAATTAGCACTTAGCAATTAGCGGTTGGCTTCCGCTACAAGCCCAGCGTTTTTATTCGTCCGCTGACTATTTTTGCTAGCGCTGCTGTCAGCGTTTTTGAGCCGTTTAGTGACTCGGCCCGCCACAGGCGCATGCCTTCTTTTTCTGCGAATTGTTTGAAGGCGATGTCGATATCGTAGAGGACCTCGACGTGATCACAGAGGAATCCTACGGGTTGCAGGAAGACTCCGCGATGACCCTTCGCTTTTAAATTCTCGATTGTGTCTTCTACGGTGGGGCCGATCCATGGGTTGGCTGACCCGGCGCCGCCCGACATGCCCTGGCTTTGGAAGGCGAAGGTCCAATCGTCGGGCGACAGGCCGGCTTGTTTTGCTACGAGTTCGGCGGTCTCTTTCGATTGGCGCTCGTAGGGATCGCCTGCGGCGATCGTGCGCTCGGGAACGCTGTGGGCGGTGAAGATTATGGGCAGTTTTGCGCCGTTTTCGGCGGACGCTTTTTCCCACGCGCCGCGCAGCTTTTCGGCGAAGGCTTTAGCGAGGAGCGGGTGATCGTGCCATTCTTCGACGAAATCCATTTCGAAAGGGAGACTGCTGTCGCCGATCACCGCACTGCGATAGAGTCCTACGCTGGTGCGGGAATTTTGTGGCGCAAGGCAGATGGCGATGACGCGCTCGTATCCACGGCTCGCGATTGCTTTCACGGTGTCGGCGATAAAGGGTCTCCAATTGCGCATGCCGACGAATACGGGCATGTTCAGGGACTGTGAAAGTTGATCGGCCTGGAGCAGAGTCCAGCAGGCGAGTGGGGAGAAGCCGATCAGCGAATAGCGGTGGCGGATTTCTTCGACTACCGCTGGCGGCAAGGGACGTCCGCCGGTGACATACTTTAGAAACTCGGGGATATGGTCGGGGGTTTCGGGGCTACCGTGCGCGAGGAGGAGGACGGCGGTTTTTGCGCGGTTTCGGTCGGCGAACGAACTTATCTTATTCGCACAGTAGCACTGGCTGGCGAGGCCTAGCGGGCAGGCTGTCATGATCGGCTCGGCTCACAAGCGGGAGACCCGCTATGGCGGCAAACAGCAGGTCCTTCGCTTCGCTCAGGATGACAATTCATAACTCAAGATTATCAATGCTTGCTCCTCACAGCTGTCTTGAAATCGACTGAGTACTCGCGGATGTAATCGCAGAGCGCTTTCACGTTGTCGACCGGAGTTTCGGGAAGGATGCCGTGGCCTAGATTGAAGATGTGGCCGGGGCGTCCGGCGGCTTGGCGGAGAATATTTTCGGCGCGCGATTTTAGTTCTTTCCAATCGGCGAAGAGCAGCACGGGATCGAGATTGCCCTGCACCGCTCCTTTTAGATTGAGGCTCCGCCAGCCGGTGTCGAGCGGGATGCGCCAGTCCAGACCGATCACTTCGGCTCCGCTTTCTTGCATCGAGGGCAGAAGCGTGGCGCTGTCGGTAGCGAAATAGATTACCGGCACTCCGGTCTTTTGCAGGCGCTTGACGAGATCAGTGACATGCGGCAAAACATAGCGGCGGTAGTCTTCAACGCTCAGGCAGCCCACCCAACTGTCGAAAATCTGGATGGTGTCGGCGCCGGCTCGCACTTGTTCGGCGGAATACTCGGCCGTGACGGCTACTAACTTCCTCATCAGTTCGTTCCACGGGGCGGGCGCGGAGTACATCATCTGCTTGGTGAAAATGTAGTTGCGCGAGCCTCCACCTTCGATCATGTAGCTGGCGAGGGTAAAGGGCGCACCGCAGAAACCGATCACGGGAAGTTTGTCGCCGAAGTGCCTGCACACTAACTTCAGCGCTTCAGAAACGTAGCCGAGATCAGCGGCACGGTCGGTGCGGAGGTGAGCAATGTCTTCGGCGGAGCGCACAGGCTTCTCTATCTTTGGGCCGCTACCGCCTGCGCCCTCACCGGCGGCAAAGTGAAAAGGAAGGCCCATGACTTCGAGGGGAAGAAGAAGGTCGGCGAAGATAATCGCGGCGTCGACTTTTAGGATCTCGGCGGCTTCGATGGTGACCTGGGCGGCGACTTCGGGCTTTTTGCAAATTTCGATCAACGAATATTGCTTGCGGATGGCGCGATACTCAGGCATGTAGCGCCCGGCCTGGCGCATGAACCAGACGGGCGTGCGTTCGGCGGGCTGGGCCTTAGCGGCGCGAACAAAGAGAGAATTGGGGGCGGACATCGACCTTCTAATTTAGCATCTTCGAGCAGACAGAGGCCGACACGCGGATCACGGTTACGTCCTACTGGGAATTCTCAGGAGCGAAGCACGTAGTTTGATGCCAACTCGCGAAACGCGGCCAGTTGTCTACTCTGTTCAGGTTCGTTCCAACCTAATTCTTTGGCCATCAAGTCGGCTACCGCGGGTGCCATTTCCTGGGCGGCGCGGGCGTTTAAGAAGAGGGCGCGCGTGCGTCTTGCCAGCACGTCTTCGATGGTGCGGGCCATTTCTTGACGAGCCGCCCAGACTACTTCTGCCTTGATCGAGGGCAACGCGGGATGAAGTGCTTCGCTGAGTTGCGCGTCGGTCTCGATGAGCTTGATGATTTCGGGAGCATCCGAGCCGTAGATCGCCAGCGAGTCGAGCGGCCTAGGGGCAGCATCGCCATTGGCAGAATCATTTCTTGCAGACGCGGTGAAACCGTGAATGCGGAGATGGTGTGTCACGCACGGCTTTTCTGGCAACTGCGCCAGCGTTGCCGCTTGATCTACGCAATCCTCGGCCATGTGGCGATAGGTGGTCCACTTTCCGCCGCAGACGGTGACCAGGCCGGAACGATCGATATGAACGATGTGGTCACGCGAGAGCGCTGCCGTTCTGATCGCGCCGCTGGCCGCGCCTGTGGTCCCGGCCAGCGGCCTTATGCCGGCGAATACGCTTAGGGCATCGCGACGATTGGGCGCTTTCGTGAGATATTGTCCGGCGGTCTGCAAGATGAATTCTATTTCCTGGTCGGTGGCGACGGGTTCGAGCGTGGGCTGGGCGATGGGTGTGTCGGTGGTTCCTACTAGGGTGTGGCCGTGCCATGGAATCGCGAACAATACTCGGCCATCGCTCGTGTGCGGAACCATCACGGCGCTTTCTCCCTGCAGAAAACTCTTATCGAACACGAGATGAATACCCTGGCTGGGAACCATCATAGGAGTGGCGGAAGGCTCTGCCTGAAGGCGAAGGGCATCGCTGAATGCGCCAGTGGCGTTGACTACAACCTTGGCGGCGGCGCGAAACTCGTTGCCGGTTTCGGCGTCGCGAGCAGTGACGCCACTGACGAAGCCCTGAGTGTCTTTCGTCAGGCCAGTGACTGCGACATAGTTCAACAGCGTGGCGCCTTGCTCAAAGGCGGTTGCCACCATGTGGATGAGCAGGCGGGCATCGTCGAATTGTCCATCGTAGTAAATAGCGCCGCCGCGGAGGCCTTCGGTCTTTAATGTTGGCAGATGTTCGAGCGTTTCTTCCCGGGAGAGAATGCGGGATGCTCCAAAGCCGTATTTGCCGGCTAGCAATTGATAGAGCTTGAGGCCAAGGCCGTAGAAGGGGGCCTCCCACCAGTCGTAGTTGGGGACGACGAAGGCGAGATCGTGCACGATGTGGGGAGCGTTTTGCAGAAGCAGGCCGCGCTCCTTGAGCGCCTCCATCACGAGGCCGATGTTGCCTTGCTCGAGGTAGCGCACCCCGCCATGGGCTAGCTTGGTGCTGCGACTGGATGTGCCTTTGCCGAAGTCGCTTTGCTCGAGGAGCAGCACGTCGTAGCCGCGGGAAGCGGCATCGATAGCGACGCCCACGCCGGTTGCGCCTCCGCCTACGATGATCATGTCCCAGGGCTTGGGATGCGCTTCGAGGCGACGCCACATTTCGGTTCGAGTCATGATGGTTATGGCGATTCTATCCAGTCGAACGATCGCATCACTGCTTTTTTCCAGAAGTGATAGAGGCGCTCGCGAGTTGGGGCGTCCATTGTGGGTTCCCAGCGCTTGTCGACGGCCCAGTTGGCGACCAGTTCATCTGTGTCACGGAAGAATCCTACTGCGAGGCCGGCGGCGTAGGCTGCGCCTAGGGCGGTGGTCTCTTTCACCATGGGACGAACTACGGGCTTCGCCAGGATGTCGGATTGGAATTGCATCAGCAGATCGTTCGTCACCATGCCTCCGTCGACGCGGAGGACGTCGAGACCGATAGCGGAGTCGTTAGAATCGGAACTGGCCATGGCGTCGACTACTTCGCGGACTTGAAAGGCGGCGGCCTCGAGCACGGCGCGAGCGATGTGGCCTTTATTGACGAAGCGGGTCAGGCCGGCGATTACGCCGCGCGCGTCGTCCTTCCAATAGGGCGCGTATAGGCCGGAGAAGGCGGGAACAAAGTAGACGCCGCCGTTGTCACTTACAGTGCGGGCGAGCGGCTCGATGTCGGAACTCTTTTCGATGAGGCCAAGGTTGTCGCGTAGCCATTGCACGAGGGCGCCGGTGATGGCGATGCTCCCCTCCAGCGCATAACCGGCGGGCTGCTGGCCGAACTTATAGGCGACGGTCGTCAGTAGGCCGCAGTTTGAGAGCACTGGTTTGTCGCCAGTATTCATCAACATGAAGCAGCCTGTGCCGTAGGTATTCTTTGCTTCGCCTGGCTTGAAGCAGGCTTGACCAACCAGAGCGGCTTGCTGATCGCCGAGATCGCCTGCGATGGCGACTCCCGCAATGGGTGGCAGATTTGCGGTGCCGTAGATTTCGCTGCTCGAAACAATCTTGGGCAACATGTGAATTGGGAGGTCGAAGTCGTGCAGGATCTCGCGGTCCCATTGCAGCGTGTTGAGGTTCATCAGCTGCGTGCGGCTGGCGTTGGTTACATCGGTTAGGTGAATGCCGCCATGCGGACCGCCGGTGAGATGCCAGATTAAGAACGTATCGATGTTGCCGAAGAGCAGGTCTCCGGCTTCGGCTTGGGCGCGGGCGCCGGCAACATTTTCGAGGATCCAGCGAGTCTTTAGGCCGCTGAAATAGGTGGCTAGCGGAAGGCCAGTCTGAGCGCGGTAGCGCTCTTGTCCGCCATGTGCGGCGAACTCGGCGACCAAGGGGGAGACACGCGTGTCTTGCCAGACGATGGCGTTGTAAACGGGCTTGCCACTTTTCTTGTGCCACACGATGGTAGTTTCGCGCTGGTTGGTGATTCCGATGGCGACAAGATCTTGCGGCTGCAATCCGCGCGCGCTCATGGCCTCATGGATTACATCCTGGGTGCAGCGCCAGATTTCTTCGGGATCGTGCTCGACCCATCCGGGCTGAGGGTAGATTTGCTGGTGCTCTTTTTGAGCTGAGGTCACGATGCGGCCCGAACGATCAAAGACGAGGAAGCGCGTGCTGGTCGTTCCCTGATCGACGGCTGCGATGTAACTTGCTGTCATTGTTCGTCTTCCTGGGAGTTTCTTTCAGCTTCAGCTTATCTTGGTCTGCACACGCCGCGAGGTATGAATGCCTGCGGCAAGACTTTAACAGAACGGCTGGGTTAGAGGTAATGAGCACCCGTAAACGACTGTGGGGTGACAAAAGTTACTATTACCGAATACCCAGTTTGACGGGCGATTCCATGGGTCGCTCGGGCGGCGGGTGAATCGTGACGATCCTTTCAGGGAGCGGAATGGTCGATAGCCGCAAATCGGCCGCAAACTGGAACGAGACCTCGATTGAGGCTCCAAATGGAAAGTGATGAAGATAGAAGGAGTTAGAAGCCAGGTTAGTGAGATACATTGCTTCGGGTAACTCGCAATATATTCTACTGTAACTAACGATAGCACGATGGTGGACTGTTACCTAAGGCGAGTTTGTGGCATCTTATTCAATAGAGGTTAAGGGTTTGCGGCACGCGGCAGACCGGGAACGCGGGGTTCCGATGAAGCGTCTGGGCAGGGTGATCCGGTCAGTGCAGGCTTTCGGACGAGACCTGTCTCGCCGATCCGGTGCGATCGAAAGATCGAACATGCCCAAGATTGGTATTGCGTTGGGCGGAGGGTTTGCCCGCGGCATGGCGCACATCGGAGTACTGAAGGTCCTCGAAGAAGAAGGCATCCCAGTCAGCATGGTTGCGGGGACGAGCGTGGGCGCGATCATGGGCGCCGCGTATTGCAGCGGGCTAACGATCGCGGAACTGGAAGAGATCGCCCACAAAGTTCGCTTCACAACTTTCGCACGCTGGACGCTCTCGCGTTTTGGCTTCGCCTCCACCGACCGCATGACTTCCTTTCTGAGGCACACTTTGAAGGTGCACACCTTTGAAGAGTTGCGCATTCCTCTTGGTGTGACCGCCACCGATTTCAAGACGGGCGGAGGCACGGTATTTACTTCGGGCGCAATCATCGATCCGGTGCGGGCAAGTTGTGCTTATCCGGGGATGTTTCTGCCGGTTGAGATTGAGGGGCGCTGCCTGGTGGATGGAATGCTCTCGTATCCTGTGCCGACGCGACCGTTGCGCGAAATGGGCGCGGAGCGCGTGATCGGCGTGCATCTCAAAGGGCAATGGTCGAAGGGCTGCGCGCCTCGCCATTTCTTCGATGTGATTGGACAGTCGTTCGCGATTGCGCAGGACATGATGGGTTCCATGTGGCGGAGCGCGGCCGACATTGTGATTGAGCCGGATGTCGCGGGCTTTGATTATGACGATTTCAAGCGGGCTGGTGAGTTGATTAAGGTCGGCGAACGGGCGATGCGCAGCGCGCTGCCAGAAGTTCGCAAGTGGATGGAAGCGCCGGTGGAAGAGTTATCTCCGCTGAAGGCGGTCGGAATGGTCGCCAGGCCATCGCCCATGCCGGCGGATTGATTTTGGTCTCAGGCGCTGAAGCGCAGCGCATCTTCGTCTACTTCAGCGGCTGAAGCCGCTCCTGAATCGACCGTCTTATGGCAGCGGTGAACCGCTGCGCACCCAAAAACATCCTCGACTCCTTAGCCGTTTGCTGCAAACCCTATAATGGTGGCGTTATGGCAGCGATAGATTATGCGGCGATGCTGGCGGTGGCTTTGGCGGAGGCTCGCAGGGGGCTGGCGGAGGGCGGGATTCCGATAGGAGCGGCGATCTTTGATGGCGCGGGCAAGGTCATTGGGTCGGGGCATAATCGGCGGGTGCAGAATGGCGATCCTTCGCTGCATGGGGAGACGGACGCATTTCGCAATGCGGGGCGGCAACGCAGCTATCGCGAGCTGACGATGGTCACTACGCTGGCTCCTTGCTGGTATTGCAGTGGGCTGGTGAGGCAGTTTGGGTTTCGGTCGCTGGTGGTGGGAGAGAGCCGGAATTTTCAAGGCGGGATGGAGTGGCTGCGGTCGCTCGGAGTGCAGGTGGTCGATCTGGATTCTTCGGAGTGCGCTTCGTTGTTGGGGGAATATATTCGGCGGAATCCGGCGGTTTGGAACGAGGATATTGGGGAAGAGTAACTCTGACCTCAGCGCCTAAAGGCGGCAGTCAAGACAAAGCTGTGATCCCACGGCTGAAGCGCTGCGCCACCCAAAAGCGTCACCCAGAAGCGCAACCCGAAGGCGCCCCCCAAAAGGCAAAGACGAAATCGAGTTTGTGTCCTGCGCGAGCCCGATGGAGTTAGAGTTTTTCAACAAACTGCTAAAACACCAGGTGTAGGGTCATTTGAATTTGGCGCGGGCTGCCTATGGCTTTGTTGACTATGCCCAGGCCGGAGGGCGGATTGTAGAGAGGCTGACCCTCCACCGGGAAGTTATTGTAGAACTGGTTCTGAGAAACATCGTCGATGGGGATGTCGAAGCTCGTGGTGTTGGTTAGGTTGAAAATGTCGAAGGTGTATTTCAAAGAATAGCGTTCGGTAAGCTGGGTCAGTTTGGCGAAAGAGATGTCGGCGCGGCGCTGCCAGGACTGACGGAAAATGTTGCGCTGGCCGTTGGTGAAATTTGTTTCGAAAGTGTCGTTTGCCGGGATTGCGCCATTGAGATCTCCCGGTTGGAGTAAGGGCAGGGTGAAGCAGGAAGCTTTGAGAGCCGCGTCTCCGTTTCCGAAAGCACCCACAGAACCGGTGACCGCGTTCTTGGCGGTACAGCCGGGGGCTAGCGGAACCACCGGATTCGTGATGCCGTCGAAGACGCTGAAGTAGATGCTGCCGACGGCGCCGGTGTAGTCGATGATGCTATAGGGCTGGCCGCTCTGGAGCACGGTGATCCCTTGAATCGACCAGCCATCCGCTACCTTGCCTTTCAGCGTGGATACAGGGAAAAACTTCGGGAGTTCGTAGACGTAACTGAAATTGAAAACGTGGGTGCGATCGAAGTCGGACGATCCGTACCCGGAGCGCAGGTTGAGCGGGTTATTGCCGTTGTAGAAGAGGCCCATGCCGCTTTGTTCATCGGTGGCGTGAGAGTAGGTGTAGGAGAAGCCGACTTGCAATCCGTGACTCATGCGCTTTTCGATGTGCGTCTGGAGCGCGTTGTAAGCGGAGATGCCGGCTGCGGTGTAGCTTTCTGATTCGGCCGAATAGCCGATGTAGGGCACGCGCAGGTCGACGTTGCCTCCTTCGAAATTTGCCTGAAAGGGCTGACCATTGGGCAGCAAAATGGGGTTGAAGGTATTCGGGTCGAGTACGGTGTATCCGTACGTGTATTGCTGCGGGTTTTGCGAGTTGGGATGCGCCGGGTTAGTCGGGGTGGCGATTGTGGGCTGGTTGAAGGGGATGGGAATGACTTCGTGGCGTCCGAGGTTGCCAACGTATCCGACCTCGACCGCCAGATCGTTCCGCGGCTGCCATTGAATGTCTAGGGTGTAATTGATGGTGTAGGGCAGTTTGTTGGCGCGGTTATAAGTGGCAAAGGAGAAGAGCGATGAGCCGTTGATGATGGCTCCCTGGTTGGGTAGGTACGAGTCGATGCTGGCTGGATTGCCGGAGGGAGCCGGTCCGAGGGTTGGTCCCCAGGGATTGGTGAATGGGTCGTTGGCGTTGTTGTAGGGCGGGGCGGATGCGGGGCAAGTGGGAATGTAATTCAAGTACAAGTTCGAATATGCGTTCGCACACTCGGTGTAGTTGACGAAGGGCGGCGTCTGGTTGACGCCGAAGGGGCCACCATCGATTACCCCTTCGGCGTAGCCGGGTGAGAGATAGGAGAAGAGTTCGCCGCGATCATAGTAGATGCCGGCTCCGGAGCGGACTACGATCTTGTCGTTGAAACGTTTGGGACTCCAGGCGACGCCCAGGCGTGGGGCGAGTCCCCATTGGCGGCCGGTGAGGGTGGTGTTGCTGACACCCTTGGTCGGGAAAAGTTTGTTGTTGCCGGCGATGATGATTCCGTTGAGGCCGGTGCCAGAGGGATCGATGGTATCGGTGGCGTCGTCGTAGGTGTAGCGCGAGGGATCGAAATTGAAGATGCGGCCGTATTTTTCGGTGAGGCCGCCATCCCAATCCCAACGCAGGCCGGCGGTGAAGGTTAAGTTTGTGCGGAACTGGAATTTGTCTTGAATGTAGGCTCCCGACTGGCCGGCGCGGTAGTAGCGGTCGGCGTTGCCTTGCAGGAATTTGGTGGTAGTGAAGTCGTCGTTGATGTTGACGAATCCCTGAATGAATTGGGAAAAGTCGGCGCTTGAAATGATGCCCTGGCCGGTTCTTGTATCGCGGGCATTGAGTTGGGTATAGGCATAGCTGCCGCCGAAATTTAGGGTGTGCTTGCCCTTGATCCAAATGGCGTTGGCGGACGGCATGATGCGATTCTGGAAGACCCCGGTGAAAGCTCCTTGAGAGGCAGAGCCCTGGCCGATGACCAGAGGCTGCTGGTTGGTGATGGGGCAGGGATTGGCGGCATTGCAGGTTGGGCCGACGCCGGTGTTCGCCGCGCCGTCTACGCCGAAGGGATCGACGATGCTGATGCCTGGGAAAAACGTAGATCCGAAAGTGTTGATGGGGGCCGTTCCAGTTTGCCCGGCAAAAGATTGAGGCGAGAACGGCTGGGCGATGGTGCTGTACACCTTCTCGCGAAGGATGCCAAGGACTTCGGTGATGCTTAGATTGGACCGTAGGGTCTGGGTGTTGGTGATGGATGCGACTTGGCTGCCGGCATCGAGATACTGGGGAAATCCGGCGATGTTGGAGTAGGCGTAGGGAGCGACGGTCGGGTCGTGCTGGTAATAGTATTTTGCCGAAATTGTGTCTTTGGTACTGCGGTTCCAATCGAGATTGGCGACGGCTTGGTCGGCCTTGAAGTAGGCGGTGCCGGGGCTGATGGCGTTCTCGGGGAAAGTGGCGTCGGCGGTCTGGCCGTCCCACGAGGGGATGAGATATTGGCCGTTGGGCAATTTGTATTGGAAGAGGGCAACGGCGGTCGGGCTGACGGCGGCGGGCCCGGCTGCTACAAGGTTCGTGCCCCAGTATGTGTCGGAGAGCGTCTCGAGGGCTGTCACGGATCGGTCATCGCTGAGGCCTTGCGGAACGATCAGGCGCGAGAGACCGATATCCTGATCGGAATCGTGAAGGTGTTGATAGCTGATAAAGCCGAAGAGCTTGTCTTTGATGATGGGGCCGCCTACGGTGCCGCCTACGGTCTCGCGATGCAGTTCGGGATTTTTGTCGTAGGAAGGAATGTTGGGGTCTTCCTTGTTGAAGAAGGGAGCGGCGTTGAGCCAATCCGTGCCGCGGTGCCAGTAGGCCTGGCCGTGAAACGCGTTGGTCCCTGACGTGGTGCTCATATCGATGTGAGCGCCGCTGGTGGCACCTTGTTGCGCGTCGTACATGGAGGCGTTGACGCGCAATTCCTGGACACTTTCCGGCGCGGGAGTGGGCAAGGCCTGGCCGACGGCAAGATAAACGGAAGCAGTGCTCTGGACGGGCGCGGCGGTGGTGCTGTTGGGGTTGGCGACTCCAGTGTTATTGACGATGCGGGCGGAGGCGACCTGGCTGGTGCTCTTGCCGTTGAACAGGTTGCTGGCGTCGACTCCGTTGAGGAGGAAGCTGTTGCTGGTATCGCGCTGGCCGTTGGCCCAGATCGGCTGATTGCCGAGGCCGCTGTTGACGCCGGTGCCGCCCGGAAGCTCGGCGTTGACTCCGGGGGTAAGAATGGCCAGGCCGGTGAAACTGCCGGTGGGCAGGGGGACGTCCTGAATCTGCTGATCGTCGAGTACGTAACCGTTGGTCGTGTCGACGGCGTTCATGAGCGGATCGGCTTGGACTTCGACGACGGTTCCTACCTGGCCTACGGGCAAGACGGAATTGACGGTGGCAGTGCGATCCGCCTGCACGGTGATGGAGGGAATCTTCTGAGTTTCGAAGCCTTCATGGGTGAAGGTGAGGGTGTAGGTACCGATGGGCAGGTTAACGAAATCGTAGACGCCGCCGGCGTTGGTCTTTTGAGTGCGGGTGAGTTTGGTCTGATCGCCGACGATGGTGACTGTGGTGTCAGGGAGAACTCCGCCGGTTTTGTCGGCGACCGCGCCGGTGATTCCACCGAGAGTTTGCTGGGCGTAGGCAGACGGCGTAAGGGCTATGGGGATGAGAAGCGACGACGCGGCAAGGAGAACGGCTAGTGCGATTTTATTAAGCATCAATAGCCTCGTGAATCCTTGAGTCAAAGACACGGGCATAGCACCGCTGGTGGGCGGGTGGAGCTTTACTTCTAAGTTATAAAAACGGTACTTGCGGCAAGGCTGGGTTGCGCGCGTTTAGACACAAAAAAGAACGGAGTAAATTTACGCGAGTTGGGCGCGGAAGGAAAGCGCTCGCTGTAGTGAAAATTTCTTTGGCAGAGATCAGATATTTTTATGGCGGCGACTGTGGCTTCACGCCGCAGCATTCCCTCGGCGGCTAAAGCCCGACTTCACAATTGCCCTCTATCGCAGCGGCGAACCGCTGCGCCACCCAAAAGCTGGAGCAAAAATCGAGGTTTCAGCGATCTAATTAGCCTGCAGCGAACGTTTTTGGGTTAGGCCCCCACTCATCGCAAAGTGCTCGATGAGTGGGGCACCCGGCTTTTTTTGTTGCGGCCGTGCAGGGCGAACCAGAGCAGACCTGCGGCCAGATAGGCGAGGTAGATGTAGGGCAGTCTGCCGTAGGGGCCTTCGGGGACTGGATATAGATTTCCTACCAATGCGAGCAGCATAGCAGTTGCGGCGAGCCAGGGGATGATCTGCGCTCCGGCGCGGAAGACGCCGTGGTCGCGCAAATATCGTGGCAGCGCGACGCAGACTAATGCATAGGCGACGATGAAACCGTAGGTGGCGAGCGAGCCTAGCCAGCCGTAGACATCGAGACCGCTGGCCCCGCGGGCGGCGAGGGCAGCGGCGGGCGCGAGGGCGGCTAGGCCGGTGATGATGACGGCGCGGCTGGGAGTTTGATTTCGGGCGTGGGTGTTGCGCAGTGAATCGGGGGCTAGTCCGTTGTGAGCCATCAGTAGGAGCACACGGGCGGCGGCGGTGATGCAGGCTAGCGTTCCGGCAAACAGGCTGACGAGCGCACCGATATCGATGAGCAGGCCCAGCATCGGCACGCCGCCGACTCTCGCGAGCACATGCATGGGAGCCTGGCTCGCGCCCAAATCCTGGCCTGCGGTGTGGAAGCCTAAGACTTCGGCATAAGCGCAGACGATGAAGAAGGCTCCGGCTAGAAGAGCGCTTAGGATGACCGCGCGCGGAATGGTCTGGAGCGGATTGCGCGCCTCGGCGCCGAGCGTGGTGGCGCTTTCGAAGCCGACGAAACTGAAGAGCGCGAGCACGAGGCCGAGGCGCAGGCCGCTGCCGGTCATGCCCTGGAGATGGAGTTGTTCGCCGTCTAAATGCCAGCCATGACGCGCGAGCAACAATGCTACAACGACGACGATCACGGTGACCGATGCGGCCTCGATCCACAGCATCAGGCGAGCGGAGATTTTTATGTCGCGGTAGGCGATCCATATCGAAACGCCGGTGACTAGAGTGGCGAGCAATACGGTGGAGTAAACATGGCCGGTGGCGTCGTGCAGGAGCAGGTTGGCGTAGTGGTAGAAGCCGCCGATGACGCTTGCTCCGGTGGCCACGTAGGCGAGCAACAAACTCCACGCGACGGTGGCACTGAGCCAGGGCGGGAGGGTCATCGACGCGTAGGTGTAGAGCGATCCGGGTGACGCGGAATAACGGGCGTAGCGGCCGATGCAGAGCGCGACGAGCAGGACGGCCACGGTGGCCAGCGCATACGCGACCCAGGTGCCGTTGCCGGCCAGCGCGCATACCAACGGAATGGTCGCGGCGGGCGTTGTCGTGGGAGCGATGGTAGAAACGGATTGCGCCAGTGTTTCCATGGGCGAAAGAATCTCGCGGCGCAAGCCATAGCCTGTTCCCGGCGAAACCGCGATCGATGTTTGCGCGGAGTTGGGCGACGCTTGCTTGATTTGCATTGGGGTGGGATTGTACAACACGGGCTCACGGAGAACGGATGTAGAGAAAATCTGGCTGGGGAGGCGGTGTATTATCTGGCAACGTTTTGCCTGCTATAGACTGGGGCAAGAAGAGAGCCTTCGATGAAATTTGATAAGCAGTTGTTGCAGAGTCTTCCGAAAGTGCTGTTGCACGAGCATCTGGATGGTGTCTTGCGGCCGCGCTCGGTGGTGGAATTGGCGAAAGAGGCGGGATATCGGCAGCTTCCGACTGCCGATCCCGAAGCACTGGCGCAGTGGTTTTTCCGCGGCGCGAATCAGGGAAGTCTGGCGAAATATCTGGAAGGCTTCGCGCACACGATCGCGGTGATGCAAACCGAGGAGGCGCTGGAGCGTGTCGCCTATGAACAGGCTGCGGATTTGAGCGAGGATGGAGTGGTGTATTTTGAAACGCGCTTTGCGCCGATCTTTCATACGGAGAAAGGATTGACCCACCTGCAGGTTGTTTCGGCGGTTTTGAAGGGATTGGAGCGAGGGCGCAAGGATTATGGGATCGGGTCGGGACTGATTATCTGCGCCATGCGCAATCGGGATGTGTCGCTGGAGATGGCGGAACTGGCCGTTGATTTTCGCGAGCGCGGAGTTGTCGGCTTCGATCTTGCGGGGGAGGAAGGCGGGCATCCTCCGAAGAAACATGTTGACGCGTTTCACTACATTCAGCGGGAGAATTTCAATATCACGATTCACGCCGGCGAAGGCTACGGCAAAGAGTCGATCTGGCAGGCCATTCAATATTGCGGAGCGCACCGGATTGGACACGGCACGCGATTAATCGATGACATCGCCGTGGTGGATGGAAAAGCTGTGAAGTTGGGCGATCTGGCGCAGTATGTGCTCGACAAGCGCATTCCGCTGGAAATCTGTTTGCTTAGCAATGTGCATACCGGAGCGACGCCGAGTTTGGCGGAGCATCCTTTTAAGATCCTTTATCAGGAGAAATTTCGCGTCACGCTTAACACCGACAATCGCCTGATGAGCAGCACCACGATGACGCAGGAGTTCGAGGCGGCGGCGGAGACATTTGCTCTGAATTTAGACGATTTTGAGAAAATTACTATCAATGCGATGAAGAGCGCTTTTTTGCCGTACGATCAGCGCTGCGATTTCATTTACAAGAAGATCAAGCCGGGGTATGCGAGGATTCGAAACTCGGCGGCGCGGCATGGATAGTCCTGGCAGTTGCTTTCACTTTGAAAGAGCGGCAAGCGTCTCAGCGAGGACTAATGTTCCTCGGGCCATGTCTTCCGGGGACGCGTATTCGTCGGGGCGATGACTGTATCCGTTGCGACAGGGGATGAAGAGCATGGCGGTGGGAGCGATGCGGGACATGAAGAGCGAATCGTGGTAAGCGCGGCTCACCATGGGGAGAAAATTCAGGTTGTGTTTGCGGCAGGATTGGGACAGGGCTTCGATTACCGCGGGCGCGCACTGGGCGGGGGCGTCGGCGTTTAATAGCTCTGTGCGAAACGAAACCTGCCGCTTTGCCGCGATCGCCTGACTGGCGGTTTCTATTTTCTGCATGACTTCGTCGCGGCGTTTGAGATCGGTGTCGCGAATGTCAGCACTGATGCGAACCCGGCTGGGAATGCTATTGACGGCTCCTGGAAAGACTTCGCAGATGCCGACTGTGGCTACGGTGTCGATGGCGCCGCTCGCTCGCGCGGCATGCTCGATGGCGAGGATTAATTCAGCGGCGGCGCAGAGCGCGTCGCGGCGATCGGGCATTAGAACTCCGCCGGCGTGGCCACCTGAGCCTTCGAGGGTGAGGCGCAGGCTTGCGGGTGCGGCGATGCCAGTAACAACGCCTAGCGGAATTTGTTGGCGCTCGAGCAGCGGGCCTTGCTCGATATGTAATTCAACGAAAGCTTTGTAATAGTCAGTTGGCAGTTTGACTGCTGCGAGTCCGGCGGCGAAGCCCGCTTTTTCGCGGACTTCATCGAGCGATGCGCCATCGCTGTCTTTCAACCTGCGCGCAGCTTCAGCGGATAGCGTTCCGGAAAGCATGCGGCTGCCGATGCATCCGACGCCGAAACGCGTGGGTTCTTCCGAGGTGAACATCAGCAATTCGACGGAATGTTTGGGGCGAAATCCGCTGCGCTGCAAAGCTCGGATTGCCTCGAGACCTCCGAGAACACCGACGACGCCGTCAAACTTTCCCGCGTTGGGGATGGCATCGAGGTGAGAGCCGGTGCCGACGGCCGGAAGCGCGGGATCGGAACCAGCCCAACGCGCGAACGTGTTGCCGATCGGATCTTCGCGTGTGGCGAGGCCCGCTTCTTGGCAACGGCCTTTTAGCCAGGCGCGGGCTTGGAGGTCGGTGGGCGTAAAAACAATTCTCGTGACGGCTGGCGCCTCCGCGTCGGAGATCGCGGCGAGGGTTTCAATCTCAGATAACAACTTCCGCTGGTCGACTTCAATTTTCATTTTTGCGCGCCTGCGAGTGGATGGCGGTTCCAGTCTTTGTAGATGAGATATTTCGCGGGAACTTTTCCTATGGCTCCGAACCACTGCGGGCACCATGGAGCCATCCAGATGAAATCGCCGGCGGTGACGGGATACCAGGAGTCTCCGAGGCGATAGATTCCTCCGCCTTCGAGCATGATGAGGCCGTGCTCCATGACGTGCATTTCGACCATGTTGAGCGCGGCTCCGGGCTGGTAGACCATGGTATTGACGGCGAAATCGAAGCTTATCTCGTCGGGCAAAAGACACTTCACCTGCAAATCGGGATCGTCGTCGAGGGGGTGGGAGCTGACATCGTCTTCGCGGGAGATGATCAAAGGTGGTGGTGCCGTCCCGGGCAGCAATTCATAGGATTTCTCGATGACCGCGACGCGAGCTTTTTCGCTCGCCGAGATCCGATGCGGCAAGATTGCCGGAAGGTACGCATAGCCGCGCGCTCCGAGGGCGTTCGTCTTGCCCCTCACGTCTAGATTGACAGCACCTTCCATGACGAAAATAAAACGCTGCGCCGGCGTGTCGCCGAGTTCTCCGCCGGCTTCGAATTCGGCGGTGTACTCGGTGAATGCGGCGCCCATCGCTGGCCCGGCATGAACCATCGCGGTGCAATTTTTCATGCCCGGCAAAATTGTGCGTACAAATGTGTCGGGCGTCAGCAGAAGATGATAAGGCTGCTGGGAGCTTCGCGTATGGCCGAGATTATGCACGGTGCATCCTTGATGAAGAAGATAGGAAATCGGCTGACGAAGCAACTTGATCTAGAAGATGGAATCCGCAATCAATGGCTTTCGTCACGTCCTCAACTTCGACCGACTCCGCAGGATCGTGGCTGATTCCTCCGGGCGAGCGCAGAAAGATCATGGCTGCCGGAACTTGCGCAGCCAATATCATGGCGTCGTGGCCGGCGCCGCTGACCATGCGATAGGTCTCGCATCCGGCTCTGCTCACGGCTTCTGCTACCCGGTTCAGCAAGAAAGAATCCAGCGGCACAGCTTGCTGATCCATTAGCTTTTTCGATCGCACACTCAGGCGACGACGCTTCGCGATATCTTCTGCTTGGCCGACAAAAAAATCTACTGCTCGATTGCGCACTTCGTCCTTTTGATGGCGCACATCGAGGGTCAGCAGCGCTTGTGCGGCAATTACATTGACCGCGCCGGGCTTGACTTCGATCGAGCCGACTGTCGCCGCCAATCCGTTCGTGCTCTGGGCGCGCTGCTCGACCACGCTGATCCACTCGGCGGCGGCGGCGAGCGCATCGTGGCGAAGACTCATGGGGGTCGTTCCGGCGTGATTGGCCTGACCCAGGAAGGTGAACTCCATACGAGTTTGGCCAGCGATCGCTTCGACGACTCCCAGCGAATGGCCGGCGTGCTCCAACACTGGCCCTTGTTCGATGTGAAACTCAAGATAACCGAGAACATCGTCACCAATTGCAGTTTGCGGAATGTCCGTGGGATTCAAACCAAAATTTGCAATCGCCTCGCGTATCGAAATTCCTTGCGCATCACGGCGGCTCAGCAGTTCTTCATCGAGGGTACCGACGAGGGCGCGGCTGCCAATGAAGGGCGTGCCGAAGCGAACGCCTTCCTCTTCTGAGAAGCCGACGACCTCGAGAGCAAAGGGATACCTGCGGCCCTCACATGCGGTAAGGAGCGCGACGGCTAGAACGACTCCTAGAATGCCGTCATACGCTCCGGCATTGGGGACGGTATCGAGGTGCGAGCCGATGAGTAAACGCGGGGCATTTGCTCCCGCGCCGGGATAAAGGATCCGCAGGTTGCCCACGGCATCGACTCGCGAGGTGGCGCCGAGAGGAGTAACCCATTCGGCGATTGAGCGGTGAACGTCGCGCATGGGCGGGCTCAGAAATGTGCGGCGAATACTGGTCGCATCTTCGCTGAAACGCGCGAGCGCTTGGCAACGCGCGATCACTTCGCGGGCTAGAGTTTCGCTGTCGCGCATAGTTTATTGGCGACGAAGCCGTGCCTGAATGCTGCCATGCGGCTCGTCGACGGGCACAAAAATTTCGTTTGGATTGTCTTGTCCGAAGCGCGATAGATCGACCAGCAGGCAATGCTTGTTGGGCATAGCCAATTCGATGTCTTCGACCTCGGCGACTTCTTCCAGCGCGGCTTTGCCCATGGCATAGAGCGTGTGTTGAACGGATTTACTTTCGTGTGCGGCAAACGTCGCCAGGAGAATTTCGCGAATTTTCGCGCGCAGAGAATTGAACGGGACATCGGGCCGCGTGTAATTCCAGTTGGCTCGCACGGCGGTGCCGAGCAGCCGGTCTTTGGCGGGCGGCAATGTGGTGAGCGAATCTTGCATGTAGCCCTCGAACGCGGAATCCGCCGTTTTCATGATGACGAGATTTTCTAATCCGGCGGTGACAGAAAATTCGCTCGCATTGGTTCGCGTCACTTTCGTGGTTTGAATTTCTCCGCCGGCTTGAACAAATGTTGCAGGGTGCGGCTTTCCGCCGCTTTGCAGGTGTACCCACGCTTTTTCCGATATGGACACTTCGGCTACGGAAACCTGGGGATTGCGGCCAAGAAGAAAATCGATCAACTCTTTGGCGAAATCTTCCATGCAAGTTGCGGTGGAATTTCGCGCCAGCGAGTAGACGGTATTTTTCATCGTGTCGGTGGGAAGAATTTTGCTGTTGTCCGCTTCCGTGAAGCAGGAATCGAAGTCACCCTGAAGCAGGACTTCGACGGTCCACTCGTGTAGATCATGCCAGCCGCCGTTGCGCTTCACCTGGACGAGGCGGACGCGCGACTTCCCATATTTGTTTTCGGCGACCGTGATCATGTTCTAGCTTCCTCGATATGTCGTGTAACCGTTTGGGCTCAGGAGCAACGGGAGATGAAAACGCTTTTGCCCCTTCCGAACCTGAAACGTGATCTCCACCCGCGGATACAATCCCTCGAGTTTGCACGCAGCGAAATAGGTTGCGGTCTCGAAACCTAGACGATAAAAGCCGGGCATCAGTTGTTTTTTATCGGGTAGCAAGTCGGAGCAGCGGCCGTCCTGATCGGTGCGCGCCGAGGCCAGCAGGCGCCAATTGCCGGACGGATCTCGCCTTTCCAGCCGCACCTTGACATTCCTGGCGGGTTGTCCTTGCGCAACATCGAGAATGTGAGTTGAAATGTGCGCCATGGTTAGTTCTTATCTCTGTTCTTATCCGTGCAGCCACTTTCTCAGGCGAATCTGCGTGATCTGCCGTTGCTGCTCGGCCGCTTCCTGTAATTCGGTTCGCTCGTCATTACTGAGGCGGCGCTGCGCAATTTTCAGAATTTCTTCTGGCGGTTTGCCGGTTGCACAGACGATGAAGATGCGATGGAACCTGCGTTCGTATTCGCGATTTGCCTCCGCGAGCGCAAGTCGAACAGCTTCACCTCCGTGGTCAACGCCGCGCTGCTCCTGCCGCGACCAGGCAACCGACCGTGCCGAAGCCTCTTTCGGCGCGCTTGCTTCGCCGATCGATTCTCCGATCCGGGGATGGCTGCGAAAGGCTTCCAGCCGATCCGATTCGGGCAAGGAGCGCCAAATTTCGTCCGACGCAGCCAGCAGCGTGGCCTCCGTCGGAAGCGGCCTGCTTGCCACGATTTTCTCAGCCCACGCTCTTGAGCCACAGCAGGGCAGTATCTCATTCGCAGCCGCGGAAGCGGGAAGAAAATTCCAGCGTGACAGAACATCGCTCATGCCGTCTTTCCCTGCTCGCGCAGTTGTTGGAGAAATTCTGCAACGAAATTGCCGGTCACAGCGGCGCGGTATCTCGCGGTGGAGCGAATGTCATCGATGGGCTGGATCGCGGCCGCAGCAGCCTTTCTCGCCAACTGCACCAGTTCTGGCTCGATCGATTTTCCAGCTACGGTGCGTTCGACATCAGTCAGGCGGATAGGAATTGGGGCTACGCTGCCGACGGCAATGCGAACGTCTTCGATCATATTCCCCAGCGCATCTAGACCGTTATGTCTGCGAAGGCGGCCTAGCGCGGCGACGCAAACTTTCGAGATGGCTTGCGCGTTGCGGGCTCCCACTTTGCGCGCGTAATGAAGATAGCCCGAAAATTGCCGTCGCAGGCCGATGGCTCGGATCAACTCATCGGGCGCGAGGTTCATCTTTTTGTAGCCGGTGTGAAAGCCGAGGTAAGGCACTCGGCGTTCGCCACGAATCGACACGAGAATTAATTCGGCTTCGTAGGCCAGCAACGCGGGGAGTGAATCGGCAGCGGGCGACGCATTCACGATGTTGCCACCGAGGGTTCCGCGGTTTTGGTTGGCGATTCCGCCGGTCCAGCGGGCGGCGCTGGCCAGCATTGGAAATTCGCTGGCAATTATATTGTGTTCGCGCAATTGCGTGTAGGTGCAGGCGGCGCCAATTGTGATTTCATTGGGCGAAATCTCTACGGTCCGCAGCTCCGGCAAATTCCAGATGCTTACGAGTTTTCGCGCCGGAAGTTTGCCGGCTGAGTATTGCACCATGATGTCGGTGCCGCCGGCGATGGGGAGCCACTTGCCGGGCTCCTCGGCTAGGAGTTGCACGACCGTTTGGAGTTTGCCGGGCGCGATCAACTCGTAGTCTGCTGGATCGGACCTCATTCGCTGCTCCTGTGGCGTGCGGCTTGCGCCACCGCTTCGACAATTTGCGCATAGCCGGTGCAGCGGCAGAGGTTGCCTGAGAGTGCTTCGCGAATTTCGTCTGCGTTGGGTTCGGGATTTTTGTTCAACAGATGACGGGCGCCCAAGATCATGCCGGGAGTGCAGATGCCGCATTGCGCGCCGCCGCACTCGAGGAAGGCTGACTGCAACGCGCTCAATTGCGATTCAGCGGCTAGACCTTCGATTGTCGTGATCTCCGCGTCGGCAGCTTGCAGAGCGGGAACGAGGCAGCTATTCACCAGTTCGCCGTTCATCAAGATGGAGCACGAACCGCATTCGCCTTCGCCGCAACCTTCTTTCGCGCCGGTGAGATTCAGTTCGTGGCGCAGCACGTCGAGGAGCCTTTCCATGGGATAGACGCGGATGTTTTCGCGCCTGCCGTTCACCACAAAAGCGAGTTCACATTTACCGCGGCGCTCGGAGGCAACGGACATCGGGACGGTCATCGCACTCCATCGGCGAAGACCGTTTCAAAGATATCTTCGGGCAGAACTGGGATGGAGTCGAAGCGGACGCCGAGCGCATCTTCGATTGCATTGACGATGGCGGGCGCGGGGCCATCCATAGGAAGTTCGCCGATGCCTTTGGCTCCGTAGGCGCCGTGAACATTGCCCAACTCTTCGAAGAAGACGCGAATCTTCGGTAGGTCGGCGGAGGTCGGCATGATGTAATTCGTCATTTGACCGTTCTGCATGCGGCCATTTTGCCAGACCACTTTTTCGTAGATAGCAAAACCAATGCCCTGGGCGACGCCGCCGATGATTTGGCCTTTCGCGAGAATGGGGTGAAGAACCTTGCCGACTTCTTGCAAAGCCACGAACTCTTTGACGGTCGCGGTGTAGGTGGAGAGGTCGACCGCAACCTCCGCAACATAGACTGCCCAGGCAAAGGTTGCGTAGGCCTCCCCTCGATATTTTTCGTCATCCCAGAAAACCCCGGGGGGCGGGTCATAGCGCGCAATCGAACGGAGTTCGCCGCGCTTCGCAATATGATGTTTGCAGGCTGCGCGAAATTCTTCAGGTGAGTATTTGTCGCTGAGCAGGCCATCGGCGATCAAAGCCTGCTTGATGCCAAGAGCCGCCGAACGCACCAGGTTGCCGACCACCATGGCGGTGCGCGACGCGACGGTGGGGCCGCTGTTTGGAACCTGATTGGTATCCGGCTGCGCAATGCAAACATCGTCGTAGGGTAGTTCGAGCGCTTCCGCTGCGATCTGGCAAAGAACGGTGTTGGTTCCCTGGCCGAACTCAGTGCTGGAGACGAGGACGCGCACTGTCCCGTCGGCGCAGCCTTCTACTCCTACCACCGAAGCTAAATAGCGCTCGCCCGAGCCGGTGAAGCCTGCGCCATGAAGAAACGTGGCGATGCCGATTCCCTTTTTAATTGGGCCGGTCTGGTTTTCTTGCGCGAAGCGTTTTTTCTTGGCGGTGTAGCTGGAGAGCTCTAGCGCGCGATCTAGCAATTTGCTGAGATCGATTTCTTCGCGAATGGTTTGTTCGGTGGTGGTGGTTTGGCCGGGCTGCAGAAAATTTCGTCGGCGAATTTCTACGGGCGAGAGGCCGACGGTTTGCGCGATGCGGTCCATGTGGCGCTCCATCGCGAAGAGACTCTGCGGGGCACCGAAGCCGCGAAACGCCCCGTGGGGCGGCATGTTCGTCGCGACGGCCTTTCCGCGAATGCGGACATTCGGCCAGTAGTAGGGACCGCCGGCGTGGATGGTGCCGCGCGAGAGGACCACGGAGGATAAGGTTGCGTAGGCACCGCCATCGATGGTGAAATCGATTTCGCCACCGAGAATTTTTCCGTCTTTACTCACCGCGGTGCGATGGCGGGTGCGCGAGGGATGGCGCTTGGTGGTTGCGGTCATATCCTCAGTGCGGTCATAAATAATTTTTACGGGGCGCGCGGATTTCATGGCCAGCAACGCGGCGTGGCCTGCGATGATCGAGGGATAATCCTCTTTGCCGCCGAAGGCACCGCCGGTTTCCATTTGCACGACTCGAACCTTGTCCTCTTTTAACGCGCACAACGCCATCAGCGCCTTGTGCACGTAGTAAGGGCATTGCAGCGAACCCCAGACGGTGATTCCCTGCTGCGGATCGAAGGCCGCGATTACTCCGTTGTTTTCGATGTAGAGCTGTTCTTGTGCGCCGGTGGTGTATTCGCCTTCGACAATGAAATCGGCTGTGCACCAGACGCTGTCGACGTCGCCTTTTGAAATCAGAAAAGTCTTGAAGGTGTTGTCGGTGCCCCAGATGATTTCGGTGCGCGCTTCGCTTTCTTCCATGGTGAAAATCGCGGGGAGGGGCTCGTATTCGATGGTAACGGCGTCGACCGCTTTGCGCAGGAGATGCGGGTCGGCGTGCGCTAGAAGGAGGATCGGCTCCTCGGGATGATCGATTTTTCCGTCGGCTAGACAGGGCTGATCGTCCCCGATTAGGGCGATGCAATTTTTGCCGGGAATATCTTTTGCGGTGACGACAACAAATTCGTCCCAGTCGAATTGGGGAGCAAAGGAGATTCTCTTGATGATGCCGCGCGGAATCTGGCTGCGGACGGTGGCTCCGTAGAGCATTCCTGGCAAGGTCATGTCGTCGATGTAGCGCGCCGCACCGGTTACCTTATCGCGGCCTTCTTTGCGCGGGACCGACTTGCCGATGATGCGCTGGTCACTCATGCTTTGTTTCGCTGGGCGGGATCTCGCGGCCATGCGCTTCCGCGGAAAATTTGCCGCTGCTGAAGACGACTTGACCGCGCAAGTATGTCGCCTTCACTACGCCTCGCAGGTTTCTCCCTAAGTACGGCGATATGGGATAACGATAATACAGACGATCTTCGGTGACGACGAATTCGGTTTCCGGTTCGAAGATCACGAAGTCGGCATCGCATCCTTCCGCAATACGGCCTTTGTGGGCGGCACATCCGGCCAGGTGGGCCGGGGCTGACGCCATCCAGCGTGCGAGATCGACTAAGGCAAATCCTCGCCGGCTGGCTTCGGTCCACATCACGGGCAGCGCCAGAGAGAGGCTGGCGATGCCGCCCCATGCGGTTTGGAAGCTGCCTTCATCGAGGCGCTTCATGGCGGGAGGACAGGGCGAGTGGTCCGTGGCGACTAAGCCGATGATTCCGTCTTTTAGACCCTGCCATAGTTTTTCGCGATTTTCGCGCGAGCGAATGGGTGGCGCACACTTGCACAATGTGGCTCTGTCGGGAATTTCTTCTGCGCAAAAAAACAGATAGTGAGGACAGGTTTCGACCGTGACCGGAAGGCCTTCGGAACGGGCCGCGCACAATTCTGCGAGCGCCTGGCTCGCCGAGAGATGAACTATGTGCAGGCGGAATGCATATTCGCGGCAGAGCGAGAGCAGGAGGCGGATCGCGGATAGCTCGGCTTCTTCTGGCCGCGATTGCAGGTAGGTTGAGTAGCGAGTCCAATCTGCGTTTGGCTGGTTCCGCGTGGCATCGTCGATCGGGCCGGGGAGTTCGGCATGGACTAGCAACGGCAGGCCAGTTCGGGCGACATGGGGGAGAGCGGCGCGAAGCTGTTGCTCGGTGACCATGGTGAAGCCGTCGATGCCGGGATGAATGAGAAAACACTTGAAACCGGGAACACCGGCGGCGGCGAGCGCTTCGATGTCGTCCTGATTGTCGCTGACGACTCCGCCCCAAGCTAACCAGTCGACGCGGCATTTTCCCTGCGCGGCTTGGCGCTTGGCGGTGAGCGCGACCACTGTCGCGGTTGGCGGCAGACAGTTGAGCGGCATGTCGACCAGCGTTGTGTAACCTCCGGCTGCGGCGGCACTCGTGGCGGTTGCGAAGCCTTCCCACTCGGTGCGGCCGGGCTCGTTGATGTGGACATGAGAGTCGACTAGGCCGGGGAGGATGGCGGAATTGCCGAAGTCGAGGACTTCGAAGTTTGGCGGGATTTGTTCGGCGGGAACGAGGCCGATAATTTTTCCATCGCGCGCTTTTCCCTCGTGAACCAGGACCGCTCCGGAGCGGAGTCCGTCGGTGGTCACTACGCGATGGGAAAGAAATGCTTGCCCGTCCATGTCCGAGGCTATCGCGGGTCCCGGGGATTTTCAAGGATGGGGGGTTGTCGTTTGCCGTTCGCTATTCGTCATTCGCTGTTCGCGGATAACACTATCGGCCGCGAAGATCGACGGGGGGATCCGCGAGCAGCGAATTGCAAACGACGAACTGCGAGAAAAAGTTGTGCGTATTTCTTGGCTCCGCTTATACTTCCCTTCTTGACCGGCGGCTGCGAAAGAGTCCATGAAGACCGATTTGCGCGCGGAGGCACGGGTAGCTGAGTTCGGCGTGCTCTTGACGATTACGCGATGACGGAGCCGAGACACATGGACAACACTTTCATGGCGCGCGCCATTCAACTCTCGCTCGAAAATGTCCGCTCGGGCAACGGCGGGCCGTTCGGCTGCGTCATCGTCAAAGCCGGGAGCGTCGTTGCCGAGGGCGCGAATCGCGTCACGGCGACCAATGATCCCACGGCGCATGCTGAGCTGCTGGCCATACGGCAGGCTTGCCAGAAGCTGGGTTGTTTCGAACTGCGCGGCTGCGATCTTTACACCTCCTGCGAACCTTGCCCAATGTGCCTGGGCGCAATCTACTGGGCTCGAATTGAGAAAGTTTATTTCGGCAATCTGGCCGAGGACGCTGCCAGGATCGGGTTTGATGACTCCGCGATCTACGCCGAAATCGCACAGCCGCACGGGCAACGCCAGATCCCGTTAATTCAGATGATGCGCGAAGAGGCGTTGGCAGCGTTTCGCGCGTGGCAGGAACAACCGGGGAAAATTCTTTATTGAAGAGCATTTATTTTCCTGTCAGCCTGTCGGTCCGCTGCGTTCTTGAAAGAGAGCTCGAACCACAGGGGACACAGAGGTTCACAGGGCGGGCCAAGATTATGACGCAACCCGGGGACGATTTTTGATCGATCGTTATTTCAAACTCACCGAAAACCGGACGACGATTAAGCAGGAGATGCTGGGCGGGCTCACTACTTTTGTGACCATGGCCTACATCATCGTCGTGAATCCGCAGATTCTGGCGCAAGCGGGAATGCCGGCTGAGGGCGTGGTGTTTGCTACGTGCGTGTCGGCGGCAGCAGCGACTTTGGTGATGGGCCTCTACGCCAATTATCCCATCGCGCTGGCGCCGGGAATGTCGCTGAATGCGTACTTCACTTATGCAGTCTGTCTCAACATGCATGTTCCGTGGCAGACGGCGTTGGCGGTAGTTTTCTTTTCTGGCGTGGTGTTCCTGCTGCTTACCGTGACGCGCGTCCGCGAACAGATTGTCAACGGTATGCCCGACTGCCTTAAGCATTCCACGGCTACGGGCATTGGAATGTTTATTGCTTTCGTCGGATTGCGCAATGCCAAGCTGGTGGTCGCGAACCCGGCTACATTCGTTGGCCTCGGTAACTTCTCTGACAAAGAGGTGCAGACAGCGTGCTTGGGGCTGGCTCTGACTCTTGTGCTTATGGCGCGGAAGATCAACGGCGGAATTTTGATTGGGATTTTTGGAACTACACTGGTGGGAATTCTGCGCGGCATTTCACATTGGCCGGCGGCGCTGGTCTCTCTTCCGCATCCTTCGTCGACATTTCTTAAGCTGGATTTTCGCGGGGCGATTCATCTTGGGTTTTTGGAAATTGTGTTTGCATTTTTGTTTGTTGATCTTTTTGACAATGTGGGCACGCTTGTGGGCGTTTGCGAGCAGGGCGGATTCATTAAGGATGGGAAGATTCCTCGAGTGGGACGGGCTCTGGTGTCGGACGCTGTGGGCACACTGTTTGGCTCGTTGACGGGGACTTCGACGGTGACGAGCTACATTGAGAGCGTGGCTGGGGTCGCGGCTGGAGCGCGCACTGGTTTGAGTAATGTGGCGGTCGCGGGGCTGTTTTTGATCGCGACTTTTTGCTCGCCTTTGGCTACGGCGGTTCCGGCGTATGCTACGGCGCCGGCGTTGATTCTGGTGGGCGCGCTGATGACGCAATCGATTTCGCATATTGATTGGAGCGAGTTCAGCGAGGCGGTTCCAGCGTTTATTACGATGCTGGCTACGCCGTTGACTTTCAGCATTGCCACCGGCATCAGTCTGGGGTTGATCGCGTATACGGTGGTGAAGATTGCGACTGGCAAGTTTCGCGAGATTACCGTGCTTATATGGATTCTAACGGCGCTGTTTATCCTGCGTTATGTCTACCTCGCGGTCGCTTAGGTGCCAGGTTGCAGTCCAAATGTTGTAACAATCAGGCTTCCGGCGGCATCTCTTAGATAGGACGCAAACCTCTGCGCGCTCGTTACAATAGACAGATATGACTACCTTGCCACTGCCCCTTGCAGTGTTTGTTGCTGGGGTATTCTCGTTCCTCTCGCCCTGCGTCCTTCCGCTAGTTCCTGGATACGCCTCCCTGATCTCGGGCGTCGGCGTCGAGCAGTTGAAGCTAAAGGAAGGACAGCTCCTCCGAAAAGTGATGCTGAATTCCGCCGCGTTCATTATCGGGTTCAGCATCGTATTCATCACTCTAGGCGCGATCTCGACGGAAGTGGGCCAGGTGCTGGCGCAATACAAATCGCTGCTGGCGCGGATTGCGGGAGTGGTCATCATTCTTTTTGGCCTGCACCTCACCGGCATCTTTCAAATCAAGGCTCTTCTCGCCGACACGCGGCTGCATAGCCTCAAGGGCAGTCCTTCGGCTTGGGGCGCGTTTGTGATTGGATTTGCGTTTGCGTTTGGATGGACTCCGTGCGTCGGTCCGATCCTAGCGGTTGTGCTCGGCTTCGCCGCCGCTCAGGATACGGTGTGGAAGGGAATTTTCTTGCTGGCAATTTACTCGGCTGGATTGGCCGTGCCTTTCCTGCTAACTTCGCTCCTCATGGAGCGTTTTCTAAAGTTCTACAACCGCTTCAAGTTCCACATGCACGCCCTGGAAGTTGTGAGCGGAGGCTTGATGATCGCGTTGGGTATTCTGCTGGTGATGGGGCGGTTTGCTCTTATCTCTGGATACTTTTCGTTTTTGAATCGGTTTGCGCTGTAGCGGGCGGACTGCAGGTCCCGCGCTGCGCTCGGGATGACAACAAGTTTGAGGGATGAAGAGGGGTCGAGAGCTGGGATTGTGTTTTTGAGTCGAGGTTACTTATGAAAAGAAATCCTCTAATTTTGTTCTTCGTCGCCGCCATTGTTGCTGTGATGTTATTCACGGGCATTCGCGTGGCACGCAATAATCGCGCGGGAAATTCTGGCAAGGGACAACTGATCGGCAATCTGGCTCCTGACTTCGACCTGCAAACGCTAGACGGCAAGGATGTCAAGCTGTCGGACCTGCGCGGCAAGGCAGTTTTGTTGAACTTCTGGGCGACTTATTGTGGTCCCTGTAAGGTCGAGATGCCGTGGTTTGTCGAACTGCAAAAGGAGTACGGGCCGCAAGGATTCCAGATTATCGGCGTGGCCATGGACGATGCGAGCACGGAGGACATCGCGAAATTCGCGAAAGATATGGGCGTTAATTATCCGATTCTGCTGGGGAAGGAATCGGTGGGCGAGAGCTATGGCGGGGTCAGTGTGCTACCAACGACGTTTTTTGTGGATCGCGATGGCAAGGTCATCGCCCGCGAATTTGGCTTGCAAAGCCGCAGCGTCTTTGTCGACCACATCAAAAAGGCGCTCAGCCAGGGCCAAGCGGTACAGGCTCGGAGGTAACTACAATCCGCTGGTTAATTGGGGTAGTCTGGAAGTGATCTTCTCTGCCCAATGAAAATTCTTCTTGCAAGCTCGCTTTGCTTGATGTCGGTGTGGGCTTGGGCGCAGGATAACCCTGGCCCGCAAACTTCGGTGGTGAAGATGGCGCCGGTTGCGACCGTGACCGCCGTGCAGGGAAAGCCGGCTACGGTTTCGCTGCTATTTCGCGTGGCGAACGGTTACCACATCAACTCTAACCAGCCGAAGGCGGAGTATTTGATTCCGACCGTGCTCAAGGTTGAAGCCACTACGGATATCGTGATCCGCAAGACTACTTATCCGGAAGGGAAGGATATGAGTTTCGCCTTCGCTCCCGATGAGAAGCTGAACGTTTACACCGGAGATTTCAAGATCGATGTGCTGGTGCGTCCGCTGATGTCGGTGCAGACGGGAAAATATGTCGTGCGCGGAACTTTGAAATATCAAGCCTGCGACAACCAGGCGTGCTATCCGCCGAAGCAACTGCCGGTCAGTTTTGATGTGAAGATCGCGAAGGCTGCGGCGCCGCCGCACAGGAATCCTGCGCAAAGCCCGGACGTGCATCAGTAGGCGGCATTCTCAGAAGGCGTTCTCAAAGGGCATTCTCAAAGCAATTCTCAGAGGGCATTTTCAAAGAACAATCGCGCGCGCGTGATCGAGTTGGCGCGTGAGCGTGTCAATTTTCGCTTCCAGCACATGGCGGATGGATAGCATTCCGAGCAGGCGTCCGTCGTCGTCGACGATCGGTAAGTGACGGTAGTGGCGCTCGACCATGGTGGCGAGGGCTTCTCCCGCGGTCGTAGCCCGGGTCGCCAGCTCGACGGGCGTCGTCATGACTTCGCGAATGGAAATTTTGCGCGGATCGCGTTCGCCGAGGGAGAACCGGCGCAGGACATCGCGCTCGGTAAAAATTCCGGCGACTCGATGGTTCTCGTCGATGACGGCGACCGCGCCAACGTGACGATCAAGCATCGTTTTGATGGCTTTTTCTGCGGTCGCTTCCACCGGAACCGATGCCGCTTCTGCGTCGCACATTTCGAGAATATTCATGGTTGACCTCTTGTTTCACTTCTTTATTCACCTCTTGGATGGCAAATCGTTCTTGAATACTTTGCCGTCCTTCATCACGAAGCCGACGCTCTCCAGGATTTTGATATTCGACAACGGATCGCCCTGCACGGCGACCACGTCGGCATAGGCGCCGGGAGCAATCACGCCCAGCTTTCCTTTCATGTCGAGCAGTTCGGCGGCGCGTGAGGTTGCCGTCTGGATGGCCTGCATGGGAGTCATCCCGAAATCGACCATGCGGGGAAATTCCTGCGCGATTGGCTCGGTCCAGGGGATGCCGCCCATGTCGGTGCCGAAAGCAATTTTCACTCCGGCTTTTAATGCTTTGCGAAATGACACTTCGTGCTCGGAGGCGCGCTTGCGGTCACGCTGGCCTTCGGGAGTATCGGCGGGCGCCCAGTCGGTGTAGTAGACGCTTAGGGTCGGGCAGAGCCATGTGCCCTGGCGTAGCATCTGCGCAATCTGTGCATCGGTCAGTTGCAGTCCGTGCTCGATCGAATCGCAACCGCCATCGAGAGCGCGCTGCATGCCTTCTCCGCCATAAGAGTGGCAAGCCACTTTTTTCCCCCAGCCATGGGTTTCATCGACAATTGCGCGCAGTTCCTCCACCGTCAGCGTAGGCTGCGATACTAGTTCGCCGTTTTTACCTACCCACGAGCGATGGGTCATGTAGACCTTAATCCAGTCGGCGCCGTGATCGAGCTGCTCGCGCGCGGCCTTGCGGGCTTCGACGGGACCGTCGATGATCTGGACGCCCTTCGGCACTTCGATCTCGGGCGCGTAACCTTCGAGGGGATATCCGCCGGTGGTTGAGATGGCGCGAGTGGAGACGAAGAGACGCGGCCCGGGAATGTATCCGCCTTCGATGGCCATTTTGATGCCGACGTCGCCGTAGCCGGCGCCTTCGGTTTCCATGTCGCGGAGCGTGGTGAATCCTTGCTCGAGGGCGCGCCGCGCTGAGACGGTGGCCCGCGCCGCGCGATAGGCGAGAGGATATTTCAGGAGCTGAATATCGTACCCACCTTTGGCGGGGTCCTCGCCTTGCAGAAAAATGTGAGTGTGGGCGTCGATCAATCCGGGGAGTACTGTGGCTTGCGAGAGATCGAGGAAGATTACGCCGGTAGGGATGTTGGCAGGAATCACGACTCCGGCGTCGGCAACGTCGGTAATCGTATTTCCGTGAATGGTGATGATCACGTTGCGGCGCGGCGAGGCCGACACACCGTCAATCAAGACACCCGCGTGGATGAGAGTCACGGACGCTGGCGTGGACGCGTTTTGTTGGGCCCAGGTAGTGGAGATGAGCCACAACAGGCTCAGCAGAACAGTCGGCGGAATGAGAGAGCGCTTCACCGCAACCTCCAGAAAGGCTGGATTGTACTCCTCGCGGCGAAGCTTGCCCGGCAAAATTTCAGGCGGAGGTCATGCAGGCGAAAGATGGGAGTAACGCGCGATACGAAGAACGAAACCGGGCGGGGGCGGCGGAGGTGCGATCTGCATCAGTGTTGCCCGCGAATGCGAGCGTCGCTCCGGCGCCTTCAAGTAAGCGGCTGGCGATCGCCAGTCTGGCGCCGCGTACGGCTACTAAGGATGCGGGGGCGGCCTTGGCCGGCTTGCGCTTTGTGAGCTGATTCGTCGAGTCTTGATCGGTTTGAGGAAAATCAGGTTCGCGCGGATTGGGTTCTCGGCTGCCGGGGTCGCTTTCCGCACGCAGCACGGCCCCGGCTCCCAGGAGAAGCGTCAGTTTGCCGCCGACGGCTCTTGCGTATCAATCATGGACGCAATTAAGTATGGCAAAGCTAGCTTGAGCCGCGCCTCCGGAAGCAACAGCGTCGCGCTGCAGTGCCGAAGAGGCGCAAGCGATGTTCTACGCGCCGAGCGACGACCGAATCGCGCCGACGATCGCTTCCGCTAGACGATCCATTTGTTCTTTCGACTCCGCTTCGATCATCACGCGCGCTAGCGCTTCGGTGCCGGAGTAGCGAACGACTACACGGCCATTGCCGTCGAGTTCGCGTTCGGCCGCTGTTATCGTTATTTGGACGGGAGGAATCTCGGCAAACGGAGTTTTGTTTTTGACCCGCACATTTCGAATCGTCTGCGGAAACACTTTCAAATCGCTGACTAGATCGGCCAGGGGCTTGCCGGTCCGCGCGATGATATCGAGCACTCGCAGAGCAGTTAGCAGTCCGTCACCGGTGGTTGCTTCGCCATCGCGAAAGAGGATGTGGCCGGACTGCTCGCCGCCTAGCGTTGCGCCAACGCGCTGCATTTCCTCGAGCACATACTTATCGCCGACGTTGGCGCGCAGCATCTGGATTCCATATCGCTTAAGCGCCAACTCCAATCCCATATTTGACATGATTGTCGCCACCACGGTGGCATTGGCGAGGACGCCGCGCGACTGCATATCGCGGGCGGCCAGGAGGAGAACGGCATCCCCGTTGACCACGCGTCCGTTGGCGTCGCAAAAAAGAACGCGGTCGGCATCGCCATCGAAGGTGATACCCACGTCGAAGCGCCCCTGCTCGCCGGCGACAACCTGGTCGGCGGCGAAGCTGTCATAGACGTAGCGCGCTACCACTTCGGGATGCAGCGCACCGCAGTTTTCGTTGATGTTCTGTCCATCGGGGCTGGAGTGGAGAAACGTTGTTTTGATTCTCAGCGCGCGAAATAATTCGGGAGCTTCGGCGGCCGCGGCTCCATTGGCGCAATCAACCACCGCACGAAGCGCGCTCAGATCGGTCGGAATGCTGCCCGCGAGCCATTGAACGTACGCGTGGCGCAGAGCTTCGTCGCCGGGAAGGCTTGAGACCTCGGGAGTTGGATCGGGCGCGGAAGCCGATCCGTCCTGGAGCAGCGCAAAGATTTCTTTTTCAATTGCCAGTTCACGGGCGTCGGGGAGTTTGTAGCCGTCGCCGGAGAAGATTTTGATTCCGTTGTCGGTCCAGGGGTTGTGGGAGGCTGAAATCACGACTCCGGCGTCGAAGCCCTGCGAACGCGCGAGGAAGGCGACTCCGGGCGTTGTGATCACTCCAGCGCTGCGCGTTTCGACGCCGACCGATGCGAGACCTTGCAGAAAACGATCGGCGATCCAGCGACTGGAGGCGCGCGTGTCCTGCCCGATCACTACACGGGCTTTGGCGTTGGCGCGTATGAGATCGTGGCCGAGCGCGCGGCCGATCCAATAAACGCTGTCACGCGTGAGAGGAAATTCTCCCGCGACGCCGCGAATTCCATCGGTGCCGAAGAGTTGTCTGATTTGGGTCATGAAGCGGTCGATGGTCGTTGGTCGATAGTCGATAGTCGTTCATCGCTGGTCAGCAAGCGTTAGCCGCTCGCATTACATCTCTAATCGAAATTCGCGAACGACCACCGACCATCGACTGGCTACTTTTTTTCGCCTCCCAATCCTTCCATGATAACCGTCACCCGGATCGGAATGTGATGCACAACCTGGATCAGAGGATCGGGGACATAGGCCTGCGTCACAAAGGTGGCGCGGGTCATGGCTCCGCTGACGTCCACGGGGTCGGTGGTGGCAGCCTCGACCGCATCGACTCGGCGGCGAGGTCCGGCGATCATGACACTGTTGGGATCGGCGACCACCTGCGCCACACGCATGCCGCCGGCAAAAGTTCCAGTCACTCGCGGGCGCACTTCGACCACGCGAGTCGAGCGATTATCGAAGGAGAGATGGAACTGACCGGGGATGATCTGAACGACCTCCAATTCCTGGGGCACGTGGACATGACGGGCAGTCAGGTCGAAGGTTTGTTCTCCCGGTCGCACCTCGGCCAGATCGATATCGGCGCGCACATCTTCGGCTTGGAGGCGATGAATCACGCGCTCCGGTCCACGTATGCGAATCTGGGCTTCGGTGAAATTAGCGGAATCGATTTCAAGATTGTCGGGAAGATTGTGGAACTCAATCGGAACGTGCATCTCGACTTCGGCGATGGGATCGCGCGCTACGACCAGCCACAAACCGATGGCGAGCAAAAGAGAAATCACTTTCAGGCCAATATTGTGCACGAAAATTCGGTAGAAAAAACCGCGCTGCGCGAAGGCTGGCATCAGTCATCCCTTCCGGCGTCTTGCCTGCGCGAGATTTGCGGACTGGACGACTCATCGTCGACAAAACTATCTTCCACGGCTCCGGGCAGGGTGTGCGCGGGAGCGTAGCGGCGCAACAGATTGCTCAGGCGCTCGCGAAGGCGCTCGACAGTCAACTCCCGTTCAATGCTGCCCGCGACGGCCACACTGATCGTTCCTGTCTCTTCGGAGATTATGACTGCGACCGCGTCGGTTTCTTCGGTGATGCCGATTGCAGCGCGATGGCGCGTGCCCAATTGAATTGAAAGGACGGGATTCATCGACAAGGGAAGGAAACAAGCGGCCGCAGCAATTCGATCGCGTTGCACAATCACGGCGCCATCGTGCAGCGGAGCGGAGGGGCGAAAAATCGTGGCCAGCAGATCGTAGGAGAGCCGGGCATCGAGCGCCACGCCACTTTCGATGTAGGTACGCAGACCGATCTCGCGCTCGATAACGATTAGGGCGCCAGTCTGATTTTGCGAAAAAAGATTGGCCGCCAGAACGATGTCATCGTAGACATCGGCGACGGAACTACTGGAACGCATCAACGAAATGCGACTTCCTAGATTGGCGAGGGCGTGACGGATCTCCGACTGGAAAACGACGATGAGGGCGAAGACGACGTAGGGGAGCATCGTGCTGAGCAGCCAGTTCAGCGTGCTCAACTCGCCGAGGCGTGCGAGAAAGAAGGCCAAGCCGAGAGCGGCCACGCCGACCAGCATCGGCGCCGCCCGCGTGCCTCGCACCAGCGCCAGAAACTGGTAGATCAGGATCGCGACCAGCACGATGTCCAAAACCGAAATGACCGAGATCGCCGAGATGTGCGACCAGATCAGCGACGGCGTCACGCCACCCTCACGTCAGAAGTTGAACTGATTTCCATTCTAATGCAGCGCGCGCGATGCAGTGCGTCGACGGCAGATTGTTTAGGACAGATCTTTGGATTGCGGCTCAATCGATTCCGGTTCGTTACGCTCGGTTGCGGTGACGCGCGCCCGAATTCGTCCACGGGCGAGGCGGCCCGAGACCTCTTCCCCGGCGTTCAGCTTCGCCGCGTCTTTTACGAGCTGTCCGCTCGCGTCGAAGATGAGGGCGTATCCGCGATTCAGAATTGCTACCGGCGAAAGCGCCTCCAGGCTGGCGGTTTGGCGATCGAGGACGCCGCGGAGTTCGAGCAATCGCGTGTGCGTGGCGGCGGCGAGGTTGGCCACTTGCGCCTCCAATGCTTGGCGCACTGCCGCCAGACGGCGGCGCGCGTCGTAGTGCCGGACGGCGGCCATAGTACTTTCGCAGCGACGGTGGAATCGCTCTAATAGCTGGTGTTCCGCTTTCTCCAAGCGAAAACGCTGTTCATCGAGTTTTTGCTGGCGGCGGTGGATGCCATCCATCATGCGGGCGAAGGCGCTGTGTTGCGCTCGCTCGGTTAGATCCTGACGAGCCATCAGCAGGCGGTAGCGCGCGGCGCGTTCCAGCCTACGATATAAATCTTCGGCCTGTGCTTCGATCTCCTGGCGGGAGCGGATCACCAGTTCAGCCGCCGCTGACGGCGTGGGCGCGCGAAGGTCGGCGACAAAATCGATTATGGTGAAATCCGTTTCGTGGCCAACGGCCGAGATCACGGGCAGCTTTGAATTTGCGACGGCACGCGCCAGGCCCTCGTGATTGAAGCATGCGAGGTCTTCGACCGAGCCTCCACCGCGCGCGATGATGATGACTTCGACCGCGCCGCGGTCAGCAGGCGCCTGATTGAAGTGCCGCAAGCCGGCAATTACCTCGGCCGGAGCGGCGTCTCCCTGGACCTGCGCGGGATAAATCAGCACACTCGCCGAGCGATGCCGGCGGGCGAGAATGTTCAGGATGTCGCGCAGCGCCGCGCCCTGGGGCGAAGTGATGACGCCGATTTTTTGGGGCAGCGGCGGGATCGGTTTTTTTCTTGAGGCTTCGAACAAGCCCTCGGCCTGCAACCTTGCTTTTAATTGTTCGAAGGCTAGTTGCAGAGCGCCGGCGCCCTTCGGCTCCATAAATTCGGCGGAGATCTGGAGTTCTCCGCGATCTTCGTAGACGGTGATGCGGCCGCGGACGGTAACGTGCAGGCCGTTGTCCGGGCGGAAGCGCAGCAGGTTTGCGCTTGAACGAAACATCACTACCCGAATCTGCGAACTTTCTTCTTTGAGCGTGAAGTACAAATGGCCGGAATCAGGATTTCGAAGATTGGAAATTTCTCCTTCTACCCAGCAGTCGGAATACTCGCGCTCGATGTGGGAGCGAACGGCCGAGACGAGCGCGCGGACAGTCCAGACGCGGCGCTCCGGAGGGCGAAACTGGAAGCCGAGTTGGTCGGAGGTCGCCATGAATTTCAATTCTGACCATTCAGTTTACCCTGGCGCACAAATCGGATTGTCAACCTGAAAGCGATGGACTTGCGGATTTCGCTTGCCCAGGCGAAATGCATAGGTCCCTTCGGCAAGCTCAGGGCAGGCTCTTCGCTTCGCTCAAGGCTTTAATGCTTGAGTCGCCCAATCAGGTAGACAATAATCGAGAGGACGACACTAATCAGGATGGAACTTGCGAGCGGAAAATAGAAGGCTGTGTTCGTGCCTTTGTAGAGAATGTCGCCGGGCAAGCGGCCTAGCGGCAGGAAGCTTCGCCCGAGGAGCATGACGAGGGCTCCGATAACCACCAGGGCTATGCCGAGGATCACCAGCATTCGTCCCATTTCCGCCATGCTGCGAGTTTAACTCCGCCGGTCGGCAGAGAAGGCTGACACTCCCTGTCCCGCTTCTCGGAGGAGCGGATGTATGCTGAATTCCGGCTGCAAATCTGACTGATGACGATACTGGAGACTCACCGCCTCAGACTCCGCGAGTTCACTGCACGCGATGCGGAGGCGCTGGCGCTTATTCTTTCCGATCCTGAGACGATGCGCTATTATCTCGCGACCTACGATCGCGCTGGTGTGGAGCAATGGATTGAACGGAATCGCAAGCGCTACAGGGAGGACGGCGTTGGTCTCTGGGCCATGGAGTTGAACGAGACCACGGAGTTAGTCGGGGATTGCGGCATCGTCCTTCAGCAGGTGGAAAGTGAGGGCCTTTATGAAATCGGATACCACTTGCGCCGTGATTTATGGGGCCGCGGACTTGCGACCGAAGCCGCTGTCGGGTGTCGCGACTGGGCGTTCAGGCATTTGAAAACCGAGCGGTTGATTTCGCTGATTCGTCCAGAGAATTTGCCTTCGCGCCGGGTTGCGGAGCGCGTGGGGATGACTCTTTGGAAAGAAGTGGACTGGCGGGGTGTTTCGCACTGCGTTTATTCGATCGGCCGGGGCGCGGGACTCCTCAGCGGCTAAGGCCGCTATTGAACGATTTTTTTATCGCAGCGGTGAACTGCGGCGATACCCAAACGCAAAAACAATTTTTTCAGCAATCTAGCTTGGCCTGCATAGCAAGCGCCTGCTAACCTACCGCACCGGAGAATTTCAAAAACACAAACCGCCATGCCTAAGAAATCAAGTGCGCCTTTTGTTCTTGTCGAGGCTCTGCTCTCGGCTTTCGACACGAACGATCGCATCAACCAATATCTCTTGGATCATCTGCCTGCCGAGGCTTGGCGCGCTGAGCCTCCGGGAAAAAAGGGGCGCGACGTCGCCGGCGTGGTTGCGCATATGCACAACGTCCGGGTCATGTGGTTGAAGGCTGCGAAAGGGAAAATTCCAGAGCAGCTCGATCGCTTCACCGCGACGCCCGCTCAGGCCAAGATAGCGCTAGACGCTAGTCGTGTCGCGCTGCGGGAAGTTCTCGGTTCGTCGCTTGCTGGTGAGGGGCGCGTCACAGGCTTTCGTCCGGATGTGGCCGGATTCTTCGCTTACCTGCTTGCGCACGATGCGCATCATCGCGGTCAGATCACCATGCTGGCACGTCAAGCCGGACATGCGATTCCGCAGAAGGCGATGTTCGGGATGTGGGAGTGGGGTGTACGTTAAACTGGAAGACGAAACTGAAAAGCGAACTGAAACCTAACTCAAAGCAAAACTCAAATCAGAGCCAGCCGACGAAATGCGCAGAGCCACAATTCTGTTCAACCCCAACTCTGGGCGCCGCGGGAGGAAGCGCGACGCGGAATTGAACCATGCCATCGGCATTATTCAATCGGCGGGCGTAAGAACTGAGCTTACGATTTGCCGCTCCAGCCGGGAAGCTACCGACAACGCGCGCTGCGCCGTCGCCGACGGGAGCGACACGGTGTTTGCCTGCGGGGGAGATGGGACGATTCACGATGTTATTCAGGGACTAGCTGGGACTTCTGTCGCGCTGGCGATTCTGCCGTTTGGCACGGCCAATGCCCTGGCGCATGACATTGGGGTTCCGCTTCGCCCGAGCGCAGCGGCTAAGGTCGCTGTCGGTGGCACGGTTCGCCGCGTTCCGCTGGGGCGAATCGAGTGTGAGAATCTCGAAGGCAAGCCTTGCGCGCGCTACTTTACTGTCGCTGCTGGAATGGGCGTAGACGGGCATCTCTTCTACAAACTGACCGCGCATCTCAAGAATCGTTCCGGCATGGCCGCCTATTACCTGAAAGCTTGGCAGCTATGGGCGACCTACAACATGCGCCGCTTCGAGGTTGACTACACTGACGCCGGCGGACAGCGCCACCACGCATCGCTCACAGAACTCTTGGCGGTGAGGATACGCTTCTTTGGAAATGTGCTGCGCGAACTCGTTCCGGGAGCCTCGCTTGATTGTGGCTATGTGCGCGCGGCGATGTGCCGCACCGCCAGCCGCAATGCTTATCTGCAATATGTAACGGGAGCGCTGCTTGGCTGGCATTGGAGCGTGAAGGGCATCGATGTGGTGAGTTGCTCGGAGATTGTTTGCCGGTTGCCGGAAGGCGATAGTCATCCGGCCGGCTCTGGCCAGCGAGTTTATGTCGAAGCGGACGGCGAATTGCTTGGCCGTTTGCCGGCACGTCTGACGATGGTTCAGGATGCGCTGTCGTTGGTCGTGCCGGCCTAGGCGGCGCTCCCCGACCGTCGTTATCATTTATTCGTGTTATAAATCGTTATAAATCGCTTATGCCTACTGGACGCTCGGGATCGATTCGCCTCTTCCGAATTTTTGGCGTCGACGTCTTTCTCCATTGGTCCTGGTTTCTGGTGGCGTATTACGAGATCAATGCGCGCCGAGGGGACTATTCCTCGATTGGCTGGAATATCGCAGAGTACCTCACGCTGTTTCTGATCGTGACCATTCACGAGTTTGGCCACGCGCTGGCTTGTCGCCAGGTCGGCGGAGAAGCCAATCGCATCGTCCTCTGGCCCTTTGGCGGCGTCGCCTACGTGAATCCGCCGCAGCGTCCGGGCGCGACGCTTTGGAGTATCGCGGCCGGTCCGCTGGTGAATGTAGTGCTCGCTCCCATCATCATGCTCGTCGGGCGGATGAGCCTTCTGTTGGGTTGGTATGCGGCCGTGCCCGACCTGCGTACATTCATACACGCCGTTTTCGTTATCGACGTCGTACTATTCGTATTCAACATTCTGCCCATTTATCCGCTCGATGGCGGTCAGATTCTTCGCGCATTGCTGTGGTTCCTGATGGGGCGCGCTCACAGTTTACTGGTGGCCACGGTGCTCGGATTCGCCGGCATCGCCGCCTTCATCGGTTACGCGATTTGGCAGCAAGACGCGTGGCTGGGCGCGATGGCCGTCTTCTTGCTGCTGAATTGCTGGAGCGGGCTGCAGCACGCGCGAGCTTTGTTGCGCTTCGCGAAGTTGCCGCGAAGATTTGAATACGCCTGCCCATCATGCCAGGCTAGCCCGCCAATCGGGGAATACTGGAAGTGCGGAAATTGTGGGAAGGCCTTCGATAGTTTCCAGACCGGGGCAGTCTGTCCGCACTGCGCGACGCGATATGAGGGAACGAGATGCCTCGATTGCGGCGCTACGCATCCGATTGGCGCGTGGTCGACTCACCCCATGAGCGTGAGTTCGACGCTCCCGACCGCGCATGTTTAGCTTCCTCGGTTAGCTTCGCTGCATAGCTCTCCCCTGACTTTTCACTTTGGGCTTTGCTTCGCCTCCAGATAGACTCAAGCGAACGCCTTGGAACCAGTAACCCACTTCTTACTTGGCGCGTGCATGGGCCGCGCCGGACTCAATCGCAAGACGGCGCTGGCCACGGCTACGCTGACGCTTGCCGCCGAGGCGCCTGACCTCGATGTTCTCAGCCGCTTTGGCGGGTCGGCGTTTGGATTGAATCATCATCGCGGGTTTACGCATTCTTTTCTGGGAGTGCCGCTGGTGGCGGCTGCGGTGGTTGGATTCGTCTATCTCATCTGGCGGGTGCGCGGGCGCAGTGCGCACAACCCTGATCTTCCTCCGCGCTGGGGATTGCTTTTCGGCTTCGCGTGCCTGGCCGGGCTTAGCCACATTCTCCTCGACTTCACTAACCACTATGGAGTGCGTCCGTTGTGGCCGTTCTCTGAACGCTGGATTTCGTGGGACATCGTGTTCGTCGTGGAACCGGTTCTTCTCGTCATTCTCACGCTCGGTTTGGTTGTTCCGGCATTGTTTTCGTTAATCAACGATGAGATCGGCTCTGGTACCAAATCCGCGCACGGGGTGCCGCAGGGAAGATTGGCTGCGACGCTCGCTCTGCTCGGAGTGTTTGCGTGCTGGGGGGTGCGCGATTACGAGCATCGACGCGCCGTGGCCGCGCTTGAGGCACGCAATTATCGGGGAGTTGATGCGATCCGTGTGTCGGCGTACCCGTATTGGGTTAATCCGTTTCGCTGGCATGGAGTGGTGGAAACGAGTGATTTCTTTGCCGAGACAGATGTTGATTCGCTCGCGCCGGAGGTCGATCCGCGGGGAGAAATGCGGATTCGCTACAAGCCGGAGGAAACGCCGGTCACTATGGCCGCTAAGAAAAGTTATCTTGGGCGCGTTTATCTTAGTTGGGCGCAATATCCGATCACTGAAACTGAGGAGCTGGCGAGCGATCCTGTCGATAACGCGCGGCCGGCATATGTGGTTAGGTTTCGTGATCTGCGTTATGACTATCCCGAACGCCGCGGGCGCGCCACGCTGGGAGCATTCGTGCTGCTGACGCGCGATTTGCGGGTGGTGGAGGGAGAGATGGGAACGGGGGGTGCGAAGTAGGAGATTGAAGGTCGGCGCCCGCTAAAGCCCCGAGTTCGAGGAACGGTATTCCTAGCAGCGGTGAACCGCCGCGCCACCCAAAACCGGCTTTGCTGCTCTCCGGGGCTGAGTCCGGGGATGATGCGCGGGTCGCCACAACCTACCGGGTAGAGATAGCCGTTGTGCTCGACGCGCCTCACTTTTGCAATGCGGTTGCTTCATCGCGCTTGACCGGCAGTATCGGCTCGCGCAACAATCCTAGTGACACGTAACGAGGTGAATCATGCTGGCTTATCTATTTGTCATATTTGCGGTGTTGGCCCGGATGCCGTTTATGCCGCACCCCTGGAATCTAGCACCGGTGGCAGCGGCTCTACTGTATTTTGGCGCGCGGGGTCCGAGACGCCAGCTATGGGTTCCTTTCGCGCTTCTCGCGGCTTCTGACATTATTTTGACCAAGTTCGTGTACGCCTTTCCCTTCTCATGGGACCATTTCGTAACCTGGGCATGGTACGCGGCGATTCTCTTGCTCGGCACGCGGCTGCGGAAAAATTCGAATTGGGTGCGAGTGGGTGGGGCGGCTTTGACGAGTTCCGTATCGTTTTTTATAGTCAGTAATTTTGCGGTGTGGGCGTGCTGGAATATGTATCCGAAGACTTTCTCGGGACTGATGACTTGCTATGATGCCGGCGTGCCCTTCTTCCGCCACACTCTAGCGGGGGACCTGCTCTTTAGCGCGGTGATGTTCGGACTGCCGGCTATCGCCGCCCTACTCGCCCGCTCCAGCAAGACTTACGGTACTCGGGCCGCCACCTAGCCAGCCACCTCTGACCAGTACGAATTCTCCGAACGGTGTTGCGCTTCCGGCTCTGCGCGATCTGCATGGCGTGGGCCTCGGCAGAAGCCGGGGCTGTAGGACAGCCTTTGGTCTTGACCATCAGTGTGGAGAGTCTTGAATCCCAAACCGGCCCCGAGAGCAATACCATCGAAGCCGGTTCCGACGCGTTCATCAAAGCGCACTTGACGAATACCTCTAAACACAACCTCTCCCTTGGGGTACGAGAAAGATTCCAGGACTAACGTGGACTTCAGCCATCAGTATGAGGTTCGTGACAGCGATGGCAATCCCATGCAGAAACGCGCGATCAGCCATCCAGAGATTGGATCGACGGGCCACGGCTGGCCAGCCCGCATCCTCAAGCCGAACGGAAAGCACGGACATTACCGGTGACGATATAAGCCGCTTGTATGACCTGAGTCAGGCAGGCACATACACAATTCGACTCTAGCGAACCGTCTCCGACGATCCCAAAGACGAAGCTGTGAAGTCGAATACGATTACGGTGGCGGTGACGCGGTAGTTGAATTGTCTTCGTCGTCGCGCCGCGCCGCTGCATTTTTTGCTTGTTGATTCGCCCGCTTCGTCCGCCGCCAGACCAGCCACGCGATCAGTATCATTCCGACCGCTATCAGAATCGCGATAAAGTGATGTGCGAATAGACTCACGGTGAGGTTCACTATCCCTGGACCGAACCAGAGCGTCAGTAGCGCCTCAATCAGAAAACGCAAGAACCGGCCGGCGAAAATCGCGAGCAGGAAGTGCCCGAAGTTCATCTCAAACGCAGCAGCAGCCAGCACAAAAATCTTGAAGGGTGCGGGCGGCGGCAACATTGCGGGAAACATCAGCGCCCAGAATTCGTGCCGATCGAACGATTCATGAATCTTCTCGAAGCGCGCGGGCGAAAGGCGCTTGCGCAGGAGCACTTCGCCGCCCGTATATCCAATGATGTAGATGACGATGCTTCCGAGCGTCGATCCAGACGCACCCAGCAACACATATAGCAGGAAGCGCGATCGGTCGGTGTAGACGTAATAGACGAAGATGGCATCGAGCGGCATGCCTAGGAAAGAGCCATCGACGGCCGCTAGGGCGAGCATGCCCCAGGGTCCTAGGGGGAGGAGCAAGTGCTTAATCCACTCACTGTAGGCGTGGATAAAATGTTTAAGCTTGTTCAAGTAAGTTAGGTTAGTTTACGCGAGAAGCAGAGGGCGTCGTTCGTCGTAAGCCGCTCCAGTTTGCGGAAGACGTTTTCCTGACGACTATCGACCAATGACTAACGACCGCCGTGCTCTGTCCTACCCGCAATCAACTCCAGCGCATGCGGAAGCAGATCCATCACCGCCTGCAGCGACTCTACTGCGCCCGCAGGACTGCCCGGTAGATTCAGGATCAGGCTGGTTCCGCGAACGCCGCACACGGCGCGGCTTAATGCGGCGTAGCGCGTTTTTTGCGCTCCCTGCAGTCGCATCTGCTCGGCGATTCCGTCTACCAACCTCTCACACACCTCGACTGTCGCCTCCGGTGTCACGTCGCGCGGAGCGATCCCAGTCCCGCCCGTCGTGACTACCAGGCGAGCGGAGCGACCTAGTTCAATAAGTTTTTGCTGAATCGCGTCGCGGTCGTCGGCAACCAGATCGCGTGCCACCACTTGAAAGTTATACCGGGCCAAGGCTTCGGCTACGGATGCACCGGAAAGATCGATCTTTTCGCCACGCGAACAGGAATCGCTTATCGTCAACACCGCCGCTGTCATCGGACTCGGCGAATTGGGTGATGGTGCATCAGGTGTCGAGGAGGACATTTGATTCTTGCGTTTCATCCGTTTTCCAATAATACCGGCAAAGCCTTGATGTTAAAAGGGCTTACAGTCCTTCTTTGATATGCTCTCCAGTACTCTGTAGTCTCCCTAGAACCCTGCTTTCCCAAAAAAATAGAGCTAAATAGAGCTACAGATTTTCGCTTTTCCTTCCGCTTGACTGCTTTTTGGCTATGCAAGCAGATGTTGGGATTCGGCCTAATCTTCTGTCCCCCAACTGCCCATCCTCAATGTCCTAACCTCGCCACTCCCCTTGTGGCCAAGCCCTTGTGCCTGCCCCAGCGCCACCCGAGCCAGCACCCCGTCGTCCGAGGCGGTCGCTTTGCGTTTCGGCAATTTTTAGGCGAATAAATAGCGAACGTCTCGGTACACTGCGCAAACGATTGATCGTGATGTTGAGAAGTACTAGAGCCAGCCCTGACGCGAGCATTCGTGCCATCGGGGACGCCGTGCGCTGGGCAGAACAAATCACGCGGGCGATTGATGAGCGGTGGCCGACGAGGAACGCGGGATAGAGTTAACGGTTCTGAGAATTCCGATGGACGAAAGGAATTCTAGGTTTGACGAATTTCAAACGCGAGTCGTGATTTCTCGGATGGTCGAAGGATATGTCCACGTTTCGCAAAGCAATAGGACAACAGACCGCCCTGCTTCGAGGTCACGTAGAACGAATTGCAGTCCCGAACGAACATTTCAACTGTACTTTGAATCCTGCCCAGCACGTGTACTGCATCCTCGACGTTTAGCTGGTGAACCGTAACGATTTTATCCTTCCACTTCAGAATTTCACGAGCCTTGTCGGTGCGAGAGGCAATTAATTGCGAGAATTGTCCTTCGGAGGCTTCAACGCTTTCGGAGCCCCTGCGAACCTAGGACAAGCCTGCGAAGTGGGGCCGCAACTCGCCGCCGGGTATAACAACAGCAAGTACCTGCCGTCCGTTGTCGCTTACGATTTTCGGGACGTAGGAGATACGAGGATAAACACGCTGCATCTGAGCGTCGAACTTCTTCTGAATCTCATCCAAGTTTGCCTGCGGAGTTTCAATCTCTCCGTCGTTTTTTGCGTCGATCTACAGCACGGCAGGGAGCCCGACCGGAACAGAATTCGCGAAAGCGACTGCCGTCTTTTTCCAAGCTTTTTCATCCCTAACGGTCTTACGTTCTACAAGATGATCCTCAAAGTTCTTCATCCTTGCCGGCAGATCAGCTTCGGTCAGATCAACAGTGACGTGAGCCATTTCGTACCTCTGTTCATCAATCTCTCAGACCTTTCCCCTCGATACTGTCAGCGCTCCCTTACCCCGCCCTCAAGTAGGTTCTCCAAGGGACGCGAGTTCTACCGCATTTTATTGTGGTTCACTACCTAGAGCCTGCCGCAAACTCGCCGCAGCAGGCTCCCCAAGTTGCTAAGCCGCTTTCTTCTCCTGCGCCCGTATCTTCGCCCACCGTGCCTTTTGTGCCGCCGCGATCTTCCTCCGCGCCGACGCTGACATCGTGCGCTTTGCAGGAGCCGAGCCCGCTGACTTCGCTACCACCGCTACTGGCTGCGATTTCTTCCGAAGACTTGCCCATCGCGCCTTTTGTGCCAACGCCATTTTGCGCCGCGAAGCGGCCGATATAATTCGTTTCGGTTGAACGGTGTTGCTGGATACCGCTGCCCCCGCACCGTTCAAGGACTCTATCCCAACAATTATTTGGTCTAACTTCTCAATTTCTACCTGTGCGTTGCTGCGCTTCTCGCGAAGCTCCCTTAGTGCATTCTCTAGATTCGACATTGTTACCCCCTCGGGTATTTTTGACAGAGGGATGATTGTACTAGGAGAGGATTGACTGGCGGCGATGGGCGGGGGATTTGGAGCGGCGCTGGGTGCGATCTCGCAGCGGGGTGATACGTGTATCTGTCGCTCTTGTATATGCGAGAATCAAATAGAAACAAGCGTAACTTTGTTGAGAGGAGATGAAGGGTTCGCGGGCTTGATGTCGCGGTGGAGGACGCCTTCCGCGTGGGCCGCGTCCAGTGCGTCCGCAATCTCAATGGCCAGCGACAGAATCAACTCGGTTTCCATCGGTCGACCAGCGATGCGGTGCTTCAGCGTCGTGCCATCCAAGAACTCCACGACGATGAAGTGTTGACCCTCGCGCTCGTCAATCTCGAAGACCACACAAATATTGGGAATGGTTCAGGGCAGAAGCGGCCTTGGCTTCGCGTTGAAATCGGCTCAGGGCTTGCGGGGCTTTGGCTACGTCTTCGGGCAGGAACTTGAGAGCCACAAAGCGACCCGGTTGACATCCTCAGCCTTGTAGACGACGCCCATTCCGCCGCCGCCCAGCCTCTCGACAGTGCAGTCGTGCGAAATGGTCTGGCCGATCATGATGGGTGGCGGAAACTGGATTGCAATGTTAGGGATGCTCAGGATGCAAGTCGACAAAATGGCAAAATGACTGTGGTGACCTTGCGAAAGGTGGTTCCCACACAATACTTTACGCGCCGCCATGCAAATCCCACGCTCGAAACGCCTCATGTATTCTCAAACTGTGTTGATGATCGAAGGATACAAGCAACGTCTCAAAGATCGGGAAGGTCGGGTCGCTGATCGCGAGCAAGTTCATGTTCGCCTTGGATATGTTCGATTGTCTCTGGCTCTGGTCGCCGCAGTTATAGGCTGGGAGTCGCTCTGGAGGCACGCCCTCTCGCCGTGGTGGATCGCTGCACCACTGATCTTGTTCGTGCTCGTCGCAGCAATTCATTCGCGCATCTTGCGATCCCGAGAACTAGCCCAACGAGGGGCTTCGTTCTATCAGCAGGGAGTAGCTCGAATCGAAGACCGTTGGGCGGGCACAGGGCAAACGGGTGAACGCTTCAACGATCCCCATCATGTGTATGCAGGCGATCTGGATTTGTTTGGTCATGGCGGTTTATTCGAACTTCTATCAATCGCCCGCACCCGCATGGGCGAGGAGACCCTTGCGGGATGGCTGCTTTCGCCTTCAAGAATCGATCAGATCGCAGAGAGGCATACTGCGATTGCCGAACTGCGGGATCAACTCGATCTCCGGGAGGACATAGCGATACTCGGTGAAGATGCCAGTGTGGGAGTATTTCCCGAAGCGTTGCTGCGCTGGGCTGAAGCACCCAAACAGATGGAGCCGGAGTGGATTCGATGGTTGGCAGCGATCCTCAGCGTGTCGGCGGTTGGAGGCGCGGTGGTGTGGTGGATTCTTGGTACCGTCACGCCACTGATCGTGATTGTTCTGGTTGAGGCGCTTTTAGCCTATCGAATCCGCAAGCCATTGGAAGAACTCCTGCATGGCTCCGAACAAGCATTCGGGCACTTGAATTTGCTTTCAGGCGTACTGGCGCGAGTTGAACAACACACCTTTCGTGCGCCACGTCTTCAATCTCTGCAAACCGAGCTTTCGTCGCACCAAATCAAAGGTTCCTACGCAATCGCCGGTCTGAGAACCATAGTTGATTTTATCGACTCACGCGACAACATATTCCTGCGCATTTTAAATATTCCTTTGATGTACTCGGTGCAGGTGGCGTTTGCGGCAGAACGCTGGCGGCAGACTCACGGCCACGCGGTACGGTCATGGTTGAAGGTAATTGGCGAGATCGAAGCGCTCTTATGCTTAGCCACCTACAGCTACGAGCATCCCGCCGATCCGTTTCCCGAGTTTGTCCAAGGCGCTGTGTGCTTCGATGCGACGGACCTCGGGCATCCATTAGTCCCGGCAGCAAAATGCGTGCGAAACGACGTGGGTCTAGCGGATGGCAAACGTGTGTTCTTGGTAAGCGGATCGAATATGTCGGGCAAGAGCACCCTGCTGCGAACAGTCGGCATCAATGCTGTGCTTGCAATGGCTGGCGCTCCTGTTCGGGCACAGTGCCTTCGGCTTACGCCGCTGCAGGTCGGTGCCAGCATCCGCGTGAACGATTCTTTGCAGGAGGGAAGCTCGCGCTTTTATGCAGAGATCACCCGACTCCGTGCGCTCTTCGACCTTGCAGGCGACGGTGGCCCATCGCTGCTCTTCCTGCTGGACGAACTGTTGCAGGGCACAAATTCGAATGATCGCCGCGTTGGAGCAGAGGGCCTCGTTCATGCTCTCTTGAATCGCGGGGCTATCGGACTCGTGAGTACGCATGATCTGGCGTTGGCCGAGATTGGTGGCTCGCTGAATGGTCAACTGCGCAACGTGCATTTTCAAGAAGAATTTCAGGACGGAAGTATGCATTTCGACTACAAGCTACGCGAAGGTGTGGTCACCAAGAGCAACGGGCTGGCGCTGATGCGGTCGATAGGGCTGGATGTGTAACCGCGCTTGCCTCGGGCTGTTTTGTGAGGTCGTGCCCGGCTGACTGATGTGAGCTTTGTAGCTCAGACGCCTCAACTCCAGCAGCGTATCGTTGTTGCATGTCCCCAACATCTGTCATGACCAGCCACAGTGCTGACTCTCCTTCCGTTTCCGAAATCTGCGCCCGCGTGCATGAGCGTGTTGAGAAGGACATTGTTGAACGACGAGAAAAAGCATCCATGGACAACTCAGGGGATCAGGATCGAGGCAAGGGCGCGGTGGAACAGGACTCACAGAACGAAGGTGGTAATACGAGCATGCGCGGCCAATTGGGGCACCGTGATGAAAATGCAGACTTAAAGAACGCTGATTCTGACTTACCCGGATGAAACTCCCCCGTATGCCGCCATTCCCAAGCCCTTGCCTACAGGTTGGTCAGCAAGGAATCAGCCGTAGCAGTCGCAAGTGAATGAATCCATTGAGTGGGAATTTTCGACTTTGCTGGTCCGCCGGGTATACCTTTTGGGCTGTGAATTCAGACAGCCTAGGACTCTGTTGCCCGCAACTCGCCACCTTCGACTTCTTTGCGGGCACGTTCCAGCAATTCCTCGGCGCGTTTTCCAGCTTCTTCTGATTCCTCCTTGACACCGAGCCCGCCCATTGCAGAGGCAAGCGTTGCCATGTAATCAGACTTTTCGAAGTCGGAAATATAGTCGATCTCATCCATAGCTCCCGTGACGCAGCCCGATCGCCTTCTCCGCGTCGGCGAATTTCCCGGCTCGATGCCCTGCGTGGTTGCGCCGGAAGATTGCGGTCATGGCACTCACCCTAGCCTATAATAGCGTGGGCTTAGGTAGAGGTTCTCAATCCCATTCGATGTCCTCTTCTGGAAAAGGAGACGTACCTCGCTACGTCGTGGCGATCCTCATCGCCATCGTCGGCTTACTCTTCCGTCAACTTCTGTTCCCACTCCTAGGTGTTAGCAATCCATTCCACACCGCTTGGGCAGCCGTCATCTTCGCCGCTTGGTATTGCGGAATGGGTCCGGCTATCGTCACCGCAATCATCGAGGTGATAGGCGTTTGGTACTGGTTCATTCCTCCGGTTCATTCTCTTAGACTTTCCGATCCAAAATCACAGATTTCAGGAATGGTCGGGTTCTTGCTCTTTTCTAGCTTCATCATCGCTCTCGGCGAGGCTAACAGACGGTCGCTATTCAGAAGCCAGTCGGCTGAGCAGCGACTGCAAAAAGCCCATGATGAGCTTGAAAAGAAGGTGAAGGACCGAACCGCGGACCTCACCAGGGTAAACGAGAACCTGAAGACTGCGACCGAGAACTATCGTGAACTCTCTGTGCAGGTGCTCAGACTACAAGACGAGGAGCGGCGGCGAATCGCACGAGAGTTGCACGACGGCGTCGGACAGATTCTAGCTGCCCTTGGCATGAACATAGCACAGGTTCGGCACGAGTCGGACAAGCTAAGCGACGAAGCGGCCCGAGCTATTTCGGAGAATGCCTTTATGGTAGATGAATTAAGCAGGGAGATTCGGACGATGTCCCACCTTCTGCACCCGCCGATGCTCGACGAGATTGGCCTCTCTTCTGCTCTGCGGTGGTACGTTGACGGTTTCTCTGAACGCAGTAAAGTCAAAGTCAATCTGGACCTTCCAGAGGAACTTGGTAGGCTGCCGAACGAAATGGAACTCACCATCTTCCGAATGATCCAAGAATGCCTAACCAACGTTCATCGTCATTCTGGTAGCACCTCGGCGACGATACGACTATCGCAAGAAAATGATCAGTTAACAGTCGAAATTCAAGATCAAGGGAAAGGCATTCCACCGGACAAACAGGCCGACCTCATCTCCTCTGATCGAGCAGGCGTCGGATTTCGAGGTATGCGGGAGCGTCTCAGAAAACTGAACGGGACTCTTGAGGTTCAGTCTGATGCGAAGGGCACAACGGTGATTGCCAGAGTGCCATTTACCATTGCGAGTGACGGAACTGCTGCCAAGTCCGGTTCTATCAACTAACGAGTGGGCAACTACCCAAGGACCACGATTCGCTTATAGGGGCGCATCAGTTGCTGCGGCGACACGGTCAAGAACTCTGCAAGCGGTCGAAGTCGCTTTGTGCAGAATTTCCCGTGAAAGTCTGTTGTAATTATGGTCGGATAAACTGATCGGTTACTCCGAACTTCTGAAGCCCCTCCATGCTCGGCTGATGCGGTGGTATCCCCGCAACTCGCCTCCGAGTTGTCGTCGGAACTTTGAACTGGAGATCACACACTGTACAGAATCCGACCGCCTTGACTGTGCCGATCCACTTCAGGACTCGGAGATTCGCCTTGGTCATGGTCACATTTCGCATCGGATGTTAAACATTCGGGCTTCCTACCGTCGATACGATTCGATAGCATCCTCAACCAAGCGGTACGCCGCCGAATAATTCTTCTGCTCTTCGGCAAACCCCACTCGGCACAGCACGCGCAAGCCATTCGAGGCGAGTACCAGCACTGGGTAAGAGCGAGTGAACAAGAGTATTTTTCCCGCACCGGGATCACCGATGCCAGGGAATCTCTTCAAAGCCTTTTTTGCTTGCGGCAATGGCTTACGGAGCACGGAACCGGGGGCTGACTGGAATTCTTCGTGAGCGATTCTGGCAATGGTGAGCAGTTTCTCGGCGCTCACGTCAGGAAGTATGCCAGCCTTGCCGATCGCGGCCGAAGCGGAATGCCGAGCAGCAAGAATCTGCTCAGCGCGTGTACCGATGGATCGTTTTAGGGTGGCGAACGCTTCGGCTCGACGATTGTCACTCGCCAGATACGCGATGTTCTCCCAAGAAATTAGCTCCAGTGGCTCAGTCGAGGGCGGCAGCACAGGAGCACCGTAGTGTTGCTGGAGATTATCGACCAGCTTAGAAAACGTGATGGTCGCGATCCGCCTCATTTCCCTTGACTCTGGACTGCACTCCAGATTGTATGATTTCGTCATGGCAACCAATCACCAAACTGAGAGCACGGCGATGCAGATCGGAGAGGTCGCGAAACGCAGTTCCCTAACCGTAGACGCGATCCGATTCTACGAGAAGCGCCAGCTCTTGCCGAAGGCGGTTCGCAGTGCGGGTCGGTTCCGAGTATACGGCGAGCGCACCCTCGAGCGGCTCCACTTCATCCGGCAAATGCAGGGACTCGGCTTCTCACTGCGCGAGGTCGGAGAATTGATCCAGCTTCGAGAGCGGAGGGTGGATGCCTGCGAACCGGTAAGGGAGTTGCTGAAGGCAAAACTGATCCAAGTCCGGGCGAAGCTTCGAGAGCTACGTCATCTGGAGTCGGATTTAGAAATGGATTTGCGAAAGTGTAGCCGCGAATTGAACCATCGTCGGCGGCACGCAGCCTGCGCTTGTCCGGTGCTCGAAGAAGTGGCGGGGATGAGTCAATGAGGATTGAGATTCTGTACGTCCCCGGCTGCCCGAACTACCTGCCCGCAGTCGAGCAAGTCGAGAGGGTGTTGTCCTCCGAATTGTTGCAGGCGGAAATCCGCTCGATAGCTGTAAGAACCGATGCCGAGGCAAGGGAGTTGATGTTTTCGGGCTCCCCCACGATCCGCGTGAACGGCGAGGATGTCGAACCCCATCAGGCAACCATACCGAGCTTAAGGTGTCGCCTGTATGAAAATCGGAGCGGCATTCCACCAGAGGAGTTGTTGCGGGCAGCGATTTCAGGTGCGAAGAGGAGGAAGTAAAAATTCGCACGCGAGTGGCAGAACGAACGACGTCTGTGGCAGCAGTGATCGCTGTGCTGTCGACTCTAGCTTGCTGCTTGCCATTTACCTTTCTGGGAACGCTTGGTTTGGCGGGAGCAAGCGTCCGGTTGCAGTCATTACGTCCTTGGCTGCTCGCCGGCGCAGCCATCCTGCTCGGCATCGGCTTCATTCAGTTGTACGTTCGGCGCAATCAATGCCAAAAGCGAAGCTTGTTGAGCATCGCCCTGTTCTGGGGCGCTGCTTTAATCGTCCTTCTTGTGATCCTTTTCCCACAAGTGATAGCCAGCTTGATTGCCGGGTGAGACATGCCAACACGAAGAGTCAAATATGCGTTTTGGCTGGTCGGTATCGTTGTTGCGCTCTTGATCGTCCGGTATTTCTGGCTGTCGAAGGGAACGCTCCACGGTCAGCCGCCGCTCCTATCACTGACACGGAGTAACCTCGACCAGTTCAAGCATGATTTCAACGGCGCGGGCGACGAAGCCCGGTTGGTGCTGCTTTTATCTCCGACCTGACCCACTTGTTTGCGGGGGGCGTCCGCAATCGAACATTTGCTCAACGAGACGCATTCACTGCCGATCCGCGTCCTCATGGTGTGGGAGCCAATCCTGCCGACAGATTGGTCGCGACCCAGTGGGATGGTGCAATCCAGAATCTCAGACCCACGGGTTATCCAGTACTGGGACAATGACCATCTCGTCGCAGAGGCTTTACGCCACCAGCTTTCCTCGGAGCCTAGCTGCTGCCGGCGCAAAGGCATACTTTGGGACTTGGCTGTGCTCTATGGGAAGCAAGCGCAGTGGGGCACTTCTTCGCCTGTCTTTGCAGACGGTCCCGTCGTCGATGCAACGCCCGTTCTCGAAGAGAGGCTTGCTGGGTTGTCGGGCAAGACGAGGGATTGAAATGGACAATTCTTGCGGCTCAAGTGGATGCTCCGCTAAAGACCTGACCGGGGGTCAGATAGCGTGGTTTCTCTGGTATGTACCTATCTTCCTTGTGATCGTGGGCTCCAGTTGGAGTCGCGGTAGGGTCTGGTTGTGGATACCAGCTTTTGTCGTAATGGGTGTGGGCTGCCTAGCAAATGCAGCCCGGTGCGGACGAAGGCACTGCTACGTTACAGCACCGCTGTTCCTCTTTGCAGCGGTTTTCGTCGTCCTCTCGGGGTTGGGGGTTGTGTCGCTACATCCCGGTCTGTTCCTCCTCGTCGTCTTCGGCACGTGCTGCCTCGCTCAATGTGCCGAGATTTTGTTCGGCAAATACCGAAGGGGAGCGTGATCGCTGCCCTTTCAAGACCAGCCACGGGAGCGGTTTTCATATCGCCCATCCCGTGCGGGAGAACTGCGTCACGCACACAGTTCGTCACGTTTGCTTCCCAGCCGAGGCGCTTTTCGCAACGATAGCTCTCACCATTCATTGAAATTCTTCGATTAACTCGGCATTCTAGTTTCGATACCCGCGCGCGAATGGCCACAAAATGTCCGACTGCCAGTTGTTGCGCCGAGGTAAAGATGCCCGATCAACGGTTTCGTTCCCGACGCTCGCCCGGACGTTCCATTCCCAACAAAAACTCCGCGCCAGCCGTGAGGGTTCAGCAACCCGCCGGAAGCGTTGGCTGCCCGCGAAAATCTCGCGCCTGTTGCATGGCCGGATTAGGGTTTCAGCTTTGCCGCCGCTGTAAAACCCGATGATTAGCGAGTTCGCCATGAACGATATCCTCGCTGCCCCAACTACGAGAAGAGCCGAGCATGAGTCTGCGCAAACTCGGGTGGGAACAGGCTTCGTCGTGGTCACGCAGATTCAAGCACTCGTTGGAGCCGCCAGTCGTTTATTGAGCACAATTCCAGCCATGATCAAGCCGAGGATGAGCGCTGCGGACAACAGCAGCCAGCCCCAATATTCGGAAGGATGGCGCAGAGCACGCACAAGGTGGCGTCCATAGTGATCCGCGATGATTGCGATGAAGGTGTAACGTGCACTTCGGCAAATGATCACGACTGTCAGAAATCTCCCGACACCGTAGTCCGTGGCACCTGCTGCCGCGAAAAGCATGCTTGTGGGCATTGGAATCGGCACTGCCGTAGAGACAGCAAGAGCACAGGTGCCCCATTTCTGAAAAAAGTTGAGAATGGCATCCAGTTTCCGGTGCGCGAACTTGCTGTGCAGATAAGCCGATCCAGCTTTTCGTGCGACTCTGAACGTGAGGTATGCTCCGATCACTGATCCCGCCGTGGCAACTGCCGCGTACTCGTACCACGGATTGCGATGGCCAGCGGCGAGAATTGCCGTGAGGATATCGGGGCCTCCAAATGTTGGCAGCGGAGAGCTATCGAGAATGGCAAGGAAGAAGAGACCGAATGCTCCCAAGTGACGGAACATCGACGTAACACCGTGTCCGCTACGCGGTGTGGCATTTTGGACGAAGATGTTCAACCCGACTCAATAATATCAACTTCACCGGACACTTTTTCGGGAACAGTCGCCACATTCGCTGTTCCGGATGACGGGCACGGGCTGGGCTGGGGCGATGCTGCACTGGGGAGTCCCGTCTTCTTCCCCCGAGATGGCGTCGAAATGCTCCTCTATGATCCGTTTTCGACGACTCAGTTTGTAGCGCCCGCACATTGGGAAACTGTCGCCCGGCGAAACAGCAATCCGCTACTTGGCAGCAGCGAATCTCCTTGGTGCGACCTGATCCGACTCTTTACGAATCTTCTTCCGAGCACGCTTTTGAGCCAAAGCTTGTTTGACCCGGCGTCTCTCGCCCGGCTTCAGGTAGAAAGAGTGGCGCTTAATTTCCTTAATGATGTCTTCCGTCATAACCTTGCGTTTGAAACGCCGCAAGGCGTTCTCCAACGACTCGCCTTGTTGCAACTGAACTTCTGCCATTCACATCACTCCCGACCAGTTCTGGTCGAACACATTTTCGAACCAAGCCCGACAAGCGCGATATTGTTTCTACTAAACTTCTAAGCAGCCGTTGATTTCGCCGATGTCACCATCTTCAGTGCCTTCGATGAATTCGAGAGTTTCATGTAGCTGCCCATGGTCTGAGTCAATTGCGCGTCCACCTCGTCCGCAATCGTCATGACATCCGGTAGCAGCAGGCTGAAATCCAGAGCGTTCATATTGTCTTTCAACGTCCCGAACAGGGTCACCTGAAGGATGCGGGATTCGTGCACCAGCATCTCGGGAGTATAGCCTTGCGCGAACCGCAGTTCGCCGTGCAGGACGGCCGCCGGAGAACACATGGCATCGCTGTCCTGCGGGGATCCGGTAATGGGTCTGTTCAGGCGGGAAACGAGGTCTTCTATCAGCCGAGGAAGATGGCCGGTGCGATCCTCATCCCCCAGAGCAAGGTGGTTCAGCGAAAGGTTCTCCTTTACTCGCACCAACCAGTCTCTGACAACAAGGGCAGCACAGCGATGAAGTATCTCGCTCACTCTCTCTTTGCTCGGCCGGTTGTTGGACCTTTGAACGAGCAGTCTTTCTCGGACCAGTTCGGCGAGTTGCTTGATCTCGACGGGTTTCACGACGATTTCGTCGGCCTCAAGGATGATCGCCTCCATGGCGCTTTTCACGTCCGGGAAGCCGCTCAGCAACATGGTCAGCGCGGCTGGTTGGGAGTGTCGCATGGCCGAAATCACGGTGAAGCCATCCCCTGCATTCGGCATGTGCAGGTCGGTGATCAGCACATCAAATTTCCCGGTGGCAATGCATTGCAGAGCATCCGCTACGCCACCTGCAGCGACCACCTCGAATCCCTTGGACTTGAGCGATCTGGTCATCATCTCCCGCACAACATCGTCGTCGTCAACCAAAAGGACCCTACGAATAGTCTGTCCTTCGTATGAAGCCATAGAATTCACCCTCTCATCATGCACAAGCTCACTCTAAGGTCGGAACCGCTCTCAAGAATGGTCAATTGTGAACAGGTTGCTTCGCGCGAATCTTGCAACTCTCCGGTCTTTATGCGGGATAATGCGGGATACTGCGCTTTGACCTGCCAAATTATCGGCACTGGTGCCAAACTATCGGCAGTGGCTGGGCCTCAAACCCTCACCGACGAAGCGATTCCTCCGTGAAATGTTCAACATACCGTTCCGCTGCCTTGGGTTGCTGGGTTGCTAACGGATTCTTTAAAGCTGGCAATGCCATCCAAAAGCAACGGAGAGTTCCATCCAAAGAGATTCCTTGCCACCATCGGCGAGGGCAGAATCGTCGTGGCCGTTCCCGAGGAACAGACAATCTTCGCGCAGGGAGACCCGGCCGATGCAATCTTCTACATCCAGAAAGGCAAGGTCCGACTGACGGTCGTATCCCAGAGTGGCAAAGAGGCTACGTTGGGGATATTGAGCGAGGAACAGTTTTTCGGAGAGGGTACCTTGGCGGGACAGCGTCTACGCCTAGGTTCGGCAATCGCATTGACGGACTGCGAACTTTTGCGAATTGACAAGAAGGCCATGATGCTCGCGCTCCGTGAACGCAGGTTTTCCGATGTGTTCGTAGCCTATCTGCTGGCGCGGAACATCCGTTACGAAGAGGACTTGGTTGACCAACTTTTCAATTCCAGCGAAAAAAGACTAGCTCGGCTTTTGCTCTTGCTTGCACATTTCGGAAAGGAGGGTGTGGCCGAAACTGTTGTCCACTCCATCAGCCAAGAGACCCTCGCCGAGATGGTAGGCACGACTCGGCCGCGAGTTAATTTTTTTATGAACAAATTCAGGAAGCTGGGCTTCATTGACTATGGACCCAGCGGATTGCAAGTTCATAGTTCACTTCTAAACTTTGTGCTCCACGACTAAAACTTCATTCCTTGAAACCTCACTAACGAGAACACCCTTCAAGTGGTTGCTCTAGCCAACGGAGGCGAATCTTTGAGAGCCGTCCTCTTCAATCTCATGCTTCAACGCTTCAACTCGACCGAGGTTGCGGAACGCATTACTGATCGCATCATCGAGGAAGCCAAGCATGGAGAACAGCACGTTCGCGATTACCTGCGAAGAAACCTTGAGTTCACCAAGCCCGCAATCGACGAAATAGCAGACATTCTGTTCCGCTCCGAGTGCGCGTAAATCGCTGATCGTCAATTCTGATCAGGCAAGCGATAGCCAAGTACCTCCATATTGTGGGAAACTTTGCTGATGGCAAAGAGCAAAGTAACCGCACGTGAGAAGTCACGCCAAGAACGCGAACGCGCCCGATCCCTTGAAGACCGCTCTCGGCAGCTAATGAAGACAGCAGCCCACCTCCAGCAAAAGACTCAGCACGAGGATATCCGCCAAGCGGCTGCGGGGATCGCGAAACAAGTTGGCAAGAAGTAGGGCGGGCTTCGACCTTCGCTTCAATTCCCCACAGACCAAGTCGCTTAAGAAAGTTCCCAGCCACCAGTCTTTCGCAGGCGTTTTTGCTGCAGAACAGTCTCGATGAACAGCGTCAGCAGGATGGGACGGATTGACTTTCGACACCGAGGATGAAATCATTATTTCATCAAGCGGATCGCAGTCTTGCCCGCAAAGTTGACGTTGCTCTCGCCTTCTTCCGCATTCATTCATTCCTAATAGCGAAGTTGCCTTCTGCAGATGCGGAAGCGTTGAGAGGATACCCATGGTGACGGCCAAGAAACTCGGAAAATTCAATACGAAAACCTTCCTGTCAACCATCGACGGCGGTAGAAAGATCGTGGCTTTTGCCAAGAAGCAGACGATCTTTGCTCAGGGCGGCTCGTCCGATGCCGTCTTTTAC